>Ga0209630_10000208_pt1 | contig 68286 bp, 61 predicted proteins | sample COG_01_FD_184745 | JGI IMG/M metagenome (GOLD analysis project Ga0209630, IMG submission 184745) | Pelagic Microbial community sample from North Sea - COGITO 998_met_01 (SPAdes) (version 2) | ecosystem: Environmental > Aquatic > Marine > Neritic zone/Coastal water | place: Helgoland, sampling...
TCTAAACCAGTGTCTGTTGTATTACAAGTACCATCCATTCCACTATCAGTAGTTCCATCGGTAGAAAAATTTAGTGTAAATTGTGCTGCATTACATCCTGTTCCTTCAGCAGCTGGAGTAATTGGTATTGCACCAGCCAATGTATCATTTGGTGGTGGTGGTGGTGGATCTTCTGTTGTAAAACTCCACTCAGTACACCCTGTAGCGCTACCTCCCACATTTTTAGGAACAACCATCCAATAGTATGTTGTGCTATAATCAATGTTAGTAATTTGTACTGTTGTTGCAGAGAGATCTCCTAAAGACGTGAGATCTCCAGAGGTAGTTCCCCAGAATACTTCATAACTCGTTGCTGGATCACCAGTGGTTGGTGCATCCCAAGCTATATCGATATTTCCACCGGAAATTATTTCTACACCCACAGCTCCAACGGCGGGTGTTGGATTGGAAGCACAATCAGGTGCAGTTGCATCAGCAATTAAATCTACATCATCAACATACCAGCTGTCACCATCATCATTAGTCATTACAAATGCAACATAAATAGGTGTATCATTGTAGGCTGATAAATCAACATTGTGAGCACTGTATACTGTCGTGAAATCTGATTCCGATTGCGTATCCACAATGGTAAAATCAGCATGGGTAGTTTGCGAAGCTGTTGAAACTCGAATCGTATAAGTTGACCCATAAGCTGACGCAAATGCCTGTCGCTGTTGAAAAGTTAAAATATTTGCAGCAGCGGTTGGTGTGAACTGAGAAGTCACAAGCCAATCTTCTGCCTCATTAGCTACATTTTCATAACTAATATAGGCAGCTTGTGAGCCACTTGCCGCTGAAGTAGAAGTTTTCCAATCTTGGCCAGTTCCTTCACCATTAGTTCCTATAAAAGAGGTCCAACCAGAGGGAGGAACGGCTGTCTCAAAACCTTCCGGAAATTGAGCCTGTGCAGTAAAACACATTATCATAAATATTATAAGTAAAGTAATTTTTTTCATACGTTATTTGTTTTAGTTAAGATTTTGTTAAAAGCTAAGTTACACTATTTACTATAAATTTCACAAAACGAGTAATAATTATAAGTAGAGTACACTATTTTTTAACTATATCACAAAAAAAATAGGTTTTGATTAATAAAAACAAAACCTATTTATATTATTAAGATAATATATTAACTATTCTTCAATAAATTTATCCATAACAGCATCACTAACTCCCATGTTAGAAAAACCACCGTCATGAAATAAGTTTTGTAAGGTTACTTTTTTTGTGAGGTCTGAAAATAAAGTAATGGTATAATCTGCACATTCTAATGCAGTTGCATTCCCTAGTGGAGACATCTTATCTGCATAGGCTAAAAAACCTTCAAACCCTTTTACACCACTACCTGCTGTAGTTGGTGTTGGAGACTGAGATATGGTATTAACTCTTACTTTGTGATCTCTCCCAAAGAAATATCCAAAACTACGTGCTATACTTTCTAAATAAGCTTTATTATCTGCCATATCATTATAGTCTGGAAAAACACGTTGAGCTGCCATGTAGGTAAGAGCAACTATACTACCCCACTCGCTCATGGCCTCTTTATTGTACAATACATTCATTACTTTGTGAAAAGAAACCGCAGACACATCCCAACCTTTGGTAGTAAAATCATATTTAGGATCTGTATACAATTTACCTTTTCGTACGTTTACGGACATTCCAATAGAATGCAATACAAAGTCTATTTTACCTCCTAAAATCTCCATAGATTTTTCTACTAAATTTTCTAGGTCTTCCATAGAAGTGGCATCTGCAGGAATAATTTGAGATCCTGTCTTTGCTGCTAGGTCTTTAATAGTACCCATTCTCATGGCTATAGGTGCATTTGTTAATACAAACTCTGCTCCTTCCTCATGAGCTCTCTCTGCAGTTTTCCATGCAATAGAGTTTTCGTCTAGTGCGCCAAAAATAATTCCCTTTTTTCCTTTTAATAAATTATAAGACATCTCTTAAATTGTTAGTTTTTTATACGTGGGCAAATATAATCGTTTAATTTTTACCTTTCAATTTTTGAATACTCTAAATAAAAATACTCGTACGTATCTATAGTATTAAAAGTTAACTATTAGTTAAGCAGCTCTCTGGCATGGATTAAGGCACTGTCTGAAATATTTTTACCACTTAACATTTCTGCAATCTCAACAATTCTCTCATCTTCAGACAATTGTTTTAAATTGGTAGTAGTGATGTTATTTACTTCTTCTTTGTACACCTTGTAATGCTGATTTCCTTTAGCTGCTATTTGTGGGATATGCGTAATGGTAATTACCTGCATTTTCCTGCTCATGTGTGACATAATATGAGCCATTTTATTAGAAATTTCGCCAGAAACACCACTATCTATTTCATCAAAAATAATAGTTGGCAATTGACTGTTTTCAGATAAAATCTTTTTGATAGCTAACATAACACGAGATAGCTCACCACCGGAAGCCACTTTTTTCAATTCTCCATATTGTCCTCCTTTATTAGCTGAAAATAAAAATTGCAACACATCTTTTCCGTTCTTATAGTAGTTTTCAGATAAGGTGTTTTGTATTTGAAAACGTGCGTGAGGCATTCCTAAATCTACTAGTACATTCTCTAGTTGTTTCGATAATTTTGGAATAATTTTATTTCTAGCATCTGAGATTTTTAAAGCAATAATATCTAATTTATTAGCTATTCCCTCTACAATAGCTTCTTGTTCTGCAAGGAGTTGTTCTGAGTTTTCTACTCTACTTACTTTTTCAGATAATGTAGACTGAATGGACAGTAATTCAGATATAGAATTAACGTAATGTTTTTTTTGTAGGTTATAGATCAATTGCAGACGATCGTTTAATTGATCTGCCTCAGATGGATTAAAGTCTACCGATTCATTGGCTGTTACTATTTCCCCAATAATATCAACTAATTCAATTTTAACACTAGATATTCTGTCTGAAAGTTCTTGGTATTCTTTTGAATACGTAGAAATTTTAGCTAGTTTTTGTTCTAGTGAATACAATAAATTTTGAATACCTATTGTGTCATCAGTTGTTAGCTGAAGTGCTTCTGATAAATTTTGCTTAATTTCTTCTACATTATTAATTTTTTCTAACTTCTCTTCTAATAGCTCTTGCTCATCCTCAATAAGTTTGGCTTCAAGTAATTCATTGAATAAATGAGCATTATAATCGTATTGAAGAGTAGCCTCTCTTTGAGCGTGTTGAATTTCCTCTAGTCTCTTTTTCTCCTTGGTATAACTCTCTAATCCACTTTTGTATGAGCTTAACTTACTTTCATTATTTGCCACAGCATCTAATAATTGGAATTGAAATTGTTGGTCAGAGACTTGAAGCGTTTGATGTTGTGAATGAATGTCTATGAGCCTTCCCCTTAGAGTTGTTAAAACCAAAAGAGTTACGGGAGTATCATTTACAAAAGCTCTAGATTTTCCTGAAGGAAGAATTTCTCTTCTTAAGATAGTATTGGGTTCATAATCTATATCTTCTGTTTCAAAAAATTCTTGTAAATTATAGTTTTCAATAGATAAAACAACTTCCACAACACACTTTTTATCAGTGTTTTTCAACGTAGAGGAATCTGCTCTATTTCCTAAAACCAACCCAAGTGCACCCAATAAAATAGATTTACCTGCTCCAGTTTCTCCTGTAATTATTGAAAGACCAGAAGAAAAATCAATGTGTAATTCATTGATTAAAGCATAATTTTTTATGGAAATAGATGATAACAATTTTAATAATTTTAAAAACTAAATGTAATTATTTTTTTGGGTAATACACCTCTTTACTATGAAGATTCGACTTTATTTTTTCTTTACTGTAGTACAATTCAAAAAACCTATCATTTGCCCAATCTTCATATAAATTTCTATAAAAATTACTGTTAGGGTTTCCAGATTGCCCTGGTGAGTTTGTTGCTACAGAATTGTCCCAATCCTTTGTATCTATTACTACTCTAAAACTTGCTCCAGAAGACTGACGTAAATTAGATCCAGAGGAACCGGGTGTGTAGGCATTTCCTCCTCTTGGATAAGTTTTGAAGCTTACCAACTTATAAATTGAGTCATTCACTATATGTTCAAGTGGATGTTTTATCTTTATGTGTTTGTATTCTTGTTGACCGTAAAGCCATTTACTAGTCTCAGTTCCAAACTTAGATTTTAGCTCTTTATTAGAAGTTATAAAAGTATTTTTTAAAAATTCATCACGTTCTTTTGTAGGTAACTTGTTGATTCTCTCAATTATTTTAAATAGCTGAATATTTAATAAGTCTTTTACATTCTTTGGTACATATTTATCATGAAACTCTCTAATAATAGTTCGTTCCCAATTTACATAAATAGCAGCTTCAACAGAAGTTGCTGTGAGTTTATTATTCCAAGCAAGAAGCATTTCAACATGTTTTTTATTAGCTGGATCTAATGAAGTCTGATCTATCATTTTTATCAATTTCTCTGAAGGTAAAGAATGATAATCTACTTGTAAATCCATCATGTCTTGCATCGTAAATTTATTTCTAGACTTATCAGAAAGGATACTATTTACTCGATCACCTCTGTAAGGGTCTGACCATGAGAAACCAATGGCATTCCATTGTTTGTAGGAAGCTGGTGTCACATTTTGATTGGCAGAGGCGAAGAAACCACTAGAGGGATTTACAACATGAGGCTTTTCTTTAATGGGTAGATATCCATCCCATTCATAACTTCCATCACCTAGAACAGGAACTAGCCCACTATGGGTGTTTCTAATGGGGGCAATGCCAACTGCCTGCCATCCAATGGTGCCGTCCTTATCTGCCCATACCATATTTTCTCCTGGAATATGACTGTAACTACAAGCTTCTCTAAATTCTTCCCACGATTGAGATTGATTCATGCGTAAAGAAGCTAGATAGGGAGACCCTCCTACCTCTAACCATCCACATTTTACAGCATACGCTCTATTCCTATTTTCATCTACAAAAGTTACAGGACCGTGAATAGAATACTGTAACACTATGTCGTGATTTTCTTTCCCTTTTACAGGAATAGTTTCTTTTATTTCTTTAAAATCTAACCACTCTCCATTATGCCAGTACTGTTTTGAATTTTTAGGATTTATTTCATAAACATACAAATCTTCAGCATCTGTTCTAAAAACGGTTAAGCCCCAAGCTCCATAACCATTATGACCTATGGAAATTCCTGGAATTTCTGGCTCTCCTCCTCCAATAACATTCCAACCCGGCGCCACCAAATGAGTAAGGTATCTTAATGATGGAGCTACAATACTTCTATGTGGATCATTGGCTAAAATAGGCGATCCATTGAATGATTTATTTCCAGAGATAGCCCAATTATTACTTCCTATACTAAACTCATCTTCTGTATCTTCTATCTTATCTGAAAATGAAATGGCAAGAGCACCTTTTTTCTGAAACTTCTCTTGAACATACTCTTTTTTGAATTTAATTGGTGTTCTATAGGCATTATACAGCCCCAGTATGTCTTGGTCTAAATCTTCTTTTCTAATTTTCTTATGAAGTTTTAAAGAAGGATCTTTAGGATGAAGCCATAGTAACTCTTTTACTTTTTCTTCACCAATTCTAGAAACTGCTCTCCCAATATTTAACTCTTGACCAATATTTCCTAGAAGCCCTTGATGTCTTGAAATAACATCTGCTGGTGTCCAAAATTCTGGTTGAATATTAAGTAATGTAAATTCTACAGGAAGTTTCTCTGATTGATTTTTTACTTCTTCTATGTATGCATTTATTCCGTTTGTGTAGGAGCTAATAATTTCATAGCCATCTTCATGATAATGATTTAATTCATCTTTTATATCTCCTCTAAATTTAAAGAGTCTGGTACCTATATCTCTTTTTAATTCAGATTCTCCAAAAATTTCCGCAACGGTTCCTGTAGCCTGTCTCCTCCATATTTCAAATTGAAAAAGTCTGTCTTTAGCGGCTAAATACCCTTGCATAAAAAAAAGATCTTGCTGACTATTAGCATAGATATGATTGATCCCATGCTTGTCTTTTAAGACCTCAACTTTATCTATTAATTCAAGTTGTTTTTTTGGGGTACATGAGATAAAAAAAATAAAGATTACAAGTATTGAAACTAAACGAATAGGGTATATTCTAATAAGACCTTCTTTATTTAAAAGACGAAAGAAATGTGTTACATTCATAAGTGACTATAATTTTATGAAAGATAATTATAATATCATGAACATAAAAATAGTTGGTAATGATAGCTTAGCTAATCTATAGTTAAAGTTCGTAGTAATGCGGAACTATGTTCTATAAAGAAACTGAAATACAAGACTTGGTAGACAATTAATTTATCTTACGCCACTTAGAACTGTTATTTGGAGATATTTTTTGAAGCACCGCAAGTAAGCGTTGTTTGCTTCTAGTGTTAGGCCCATCTGAATAGAGGTTTACAATTTCGTCTGCTTTGGCATCAAAAAATAATCTTAACAAAGGATTTCCAATTACTTTATTAAAGAGCCTGTCTAATGTAATAATGGTGTTTTCTAGGCTTTGTTTTGCAATTTTTGCATCTCCAGTTAGTACGTCTAGGCCTTTTCTATGGTAGGTATAAAGTACGGATCGAAACTGATTTAGACCAGGTGATAATAGATTATCTATCATCTGAAATCTATTTTGAACCCCCACTTGGTTAGACCAAGCTGCAAGACCACTCTGCTGCGCTTGAAGCGTTACATTTTCTGCTTCTTTCAGATAAGTTTCACCACCGTTTAAAGCAAAGCTATCTGCATCTACTCCTAAAATAATATATGTATAAAAAACAATCATTGAAATTAAGTTAGAATCAAATCTAGTTGGGTTATAAATGAACTGATCGAATTCGTTGTACTTAAAATTAAAGTCATTATCTCTAATATTTAAAATTGGAGTCTCATAAGAGGTACCATAAACTGGTCTTGTAGACTGGATTTGTATAGAGCCCTCAAAAGTATTATTATCTCTTTTTGTAATAATAATATTCATAGCACAATTAATACGTTCTTGAGATTTTACGGTTTTATCTGTCCATTTTTTTTGATTTACAAACTCTGAAATAGCTGTTTCTAGAGTTGTAAAGACTTGTCTATTTGATCCTGAAACTTGATCAAAATTAACCGTCACCTGACAATTTAATTCTTGGGAAGAAATTGTTATAGATGATAAAAAAATAAAAAATAAGAGTATTCTACGCATTTAATTTATTCAAAATTTCATTCATAATATCTTTGGCTACCGCTGTTTTTGATTTCAATTCAAAATGTACTTGATCTTGCTTTTGATCTATAAAAGTAACTTTATTAGTATCTGAAGCAAATCCTGCACCTTTATCTTTTAATGAATTTAAAACAATGGCATCTAAATTTTTTCTTTCTAATTTAGAGAGTGCATTTTCAATTTCATTACTTGTCTCTAGAGCAAATCCAACCAGGTATTGATGTTGCTTAATAGCTCCTAAAGAAGCTAAAATATCTTTAGTAGGAGCTAACTCCAACTCTAACGTGGTATCTTTCTTTTTTATTTTGTCAGTAGCTATATTTTTTGGCTTATAATCTGCAACGGCAGCAGATAAGATAGCAATAGTTACCTCGGAAAAATAGCGATGACAAGCTTCATACATTTCATCAGCGGTCACTACATTTATTCTTTGAATAAGCGTATTATTAACATGTTCTTCACTGGGCCCAGCTATTAAAAATACTTCAGCTCCAAGATTGGCAGCAGCTTTAGCTATTTCAAATCCCATTTTTCCAGAAGAATGGTTTCCAATAAATCTTACAGGGTCAATGGCTTCATAGGTTGGTCCTGCTGTAATTAATACTTTTTTACCTCTTAGCGGTAACACAGATAAAATATCATTTTCTATAAAAGCCAAGATATCATATGGTTCTGCCATTCTTCCTTCACCAACCAAACCACTTGCCAATTCTCCACTAGTGGCTGGAATCATTTTGTTCCCAAATGACTGAAGCTTATCTAAACTAGTTATTGTAGAAGGGTGTACATACATATCTAGATCCATTGCAGGTGCAAAGTATACTGGACATTTTGCAGATAAGTAGGTGGCAATTAATAGATTATCACAAGTGCCACCAGACATTTTAGATAATGTATTTGCAGTTGCAGGTGCTATGAGCATAAGATCTGCCCAAAGTCCAAGTTCTACATGATTATTCCATAACTCATTTTCTTCTTCTTTACTGTAGAAAGTAGAATGAACAGGGTTTTTTGAAAGTGTAGATAGGGTTAAGGGTGTAATAAAATCTTTAGAGGCAGGTGTCATAATAACTTGAACTTCTGCCCCAGATTTTATAAATAAACGGACCAAGCTGGCCGTCTTGTAAGCGGCTATCCCGGCAGTGATGCCAAGAAGAATTTTTTTACCGCTTAAAACAGACATTACTCAGTTTCTGGTGTTCTATGGTAAACTTTACCATCTAACCATTCATCTACAGCTATTGCAGTAGGTTTCGGTAATTTTTCATAGAACTTAGATACTTCAATCTGTTCTTTGTTTTCGAAAACTTCTTCTAAACTATCATTGTAAGTAGCAAATTCCTCTAATTTCTCAACTAATTCTGTTTTTAAATCAGTATTAATTTGAACTGCTCTTTTAGATATGATAGAAATAGCCTCATAAATATTCTCTGTTTGAGATTCTACGATATTTTTATCATAAGTGACTGTTGTTACAGGAGCTTTTGTTTCTTTATAATTCATAATTAACTCTTTACTAACTGTTTTTCTTCGTTTTTTATTTCTAATAATAACTTATCTGAATCTTTTAAAAATTTAGATTCTGGAAAATTTCTTACCAATTTTTCGTAAGCTGCAATAGCATCTTTAATTCTATTTGGTTTTTTTCTTTCAGTACTAACTATAACCAAATCATGAAAGGCTTTAAATCTAAAATACAAAGCCTCTTCTTTTAATCTTGTACCTAAAAAATCATTTATTAAATTATCAAAAGCTACAATAGCAGATTTATAATTTCTAAAATCTGTTTGGGCAGTTTTGTAGTAGGTTTTTCCTATTTCAAAAGCTTTTGTTTCTAGTTTAAACTGTAATTCTCTGTAATGATTATTTGCTTCAGCCAATCTTTCGGAATCTGGATAGGTATTTATAAACATTTGAAAAGCTACAATAGCTTTATTGGTATCTGTTTGATCTAGACTAGATGCTGGAGAGGCTAATTTATAACTGTAAGCAGATAAAAAAGATGCCTCTTCTTTTTTTGAACTACTAGGGTAATTGTTTGTAAATCTATCAAAATAATAAGCAGCGGTAGCATAGTTTTTTTCATTAAAATTTGATTGTGCTACCATAAATTGAATACGCTCCATTTGTGGCTTACCTCTGTATGAGGGTGTAATTAATTCAAACAATCTTAAAGCCTTTGCATATTCTTTGGCTTCATATTTTTTTACAGCTAACTTATATCTTTCCGTCATAGACCCTTTACCTACGGTACGGGCATATTCACCACATGAATTTAATAATAGTGAAACGGATAAAATTAGTGTTAAAATCTTAATTTTTCGCATTTGGCAAAAGTAAGGTTTTTATATGGATTACTAAAACGCTTTTTTCTTATTTATAAGTAGCTGCAATAGGTCTACTATCTATCATGTAAAACTAAAAAGTTGAACTAAATTTAGCTTTAATTCATCAATATAAACAATCAAATAACAACTATATCGATCTATGCAAATAACTAAAAATAGTTGTTAGAAATAATCCTATTGGTATTAAATGTTTGTTAATTAACTTCTGTTCCAGGTTGGGCTCCAATAAGGCTTTTTACATCATTATCAAACAAGTACAAACCTCCTTTATCATCACCAATTAACTTAATTTTATCTAAAATATTTCTTGCAAGGGCTTCCTCTTCTATTTGCTCAGAAACATACCATTGTAAGAAATTATGAGTTGCGTAATCTTTTTCTTGAAGTGTGATGTCTACTAAATCGTTAATAGATTTAGATACTTTTACTTCGTGCTGAAATAGACTTTCAAACATTTCTTTGAAAGATCCAAATTCAGCTGGTGGGGCATCAAGTTGAGATACTTTAGCATGACCACCTCGCTCATTAATAAATTTTATAAGTTTTAACATATGCTCACGTTCTTCATCTGAGTGTGCATACATAAATGTAGCAACCCCTTCAAAACCTAGAGTTTCAGCCCAAGAAGCCATTGCTAAATATACCTGAGATGAGGATGCTTCTACTGTAACTTGCTTATTTAAAGCCTCTTCAATTTTTTTTGATAACATATTTTTTAATCTAAATTTATAACAAAATTAGTGATTTCTTTTTGAAGTTTCTCAGATGCTTTTACCAGAGGTAATCTAACTTCATTTGATGCAATACCTAAACATTGAAGAACGGCCTTAATTCCAGCAGGATTATTTTCTGAAAATATCATATTAATAACGTCCATTAATTTATAATGAAGACTATAGGCTTCTTTATTTTCTCCTTGTAATCCAAGGCGTATAAGTGTTGAAAATTCTTTAGGAAAAGCTTGACCTATAACTGAGATAACACCAGATGCACCAGCCAAAACAACATTAAGTGCTAAATCATCATCGCCAGAAATGATTAAAAAATCTTTGGGTTTATTTTTTATTAATTCTAAATATTGTTGAACATTATTTCCTGCTTCTTTAACAGCTATGATATTATTAAAATCAGAGGCTAAACGCAATGTGGTTTGAGGTTCCATATTTTTTGAGGTTCGTCCTGGAACATTATACAAAATAATTGGTTTTGGACTTGCCAAAGAAATCGCTTTAAAATGCTGATAAAAACCTTCTTGGGTTGGTTTACTATAATAGGGTGCTACAGATAATATAGCATCTATATTCGTTAAATCTGAAGATGAAATTTCTTCTATGACAGCAGCAGTGTTATTCCCCCCTAGACCAAGTACCAGAGGAACTCTTCCTTTGTTTACAGAAACTATAACCTCAACTATTCTTTTTCTCTCTTCCCTAGAAACTGTGACACTCTCTCCGGTTGTACCATTAATAACAAGGTAGTCTACTCCATTAACTATATTGAACTCAACGAGTTTAGGTAATGCAATAAAATCAATGGATAAGTCTTTTTTAAAAGGTGTTACCAACGCTACGCCTGTTCCTACAAATTTTTGCATAAAAAATTATATTTTCAGCAAAAATAAGCTATTAGCTATAGTAAATCTCAAATAAAATAGCTTAAAATCTAATTTTTACAGATTCATATACTTTGTTAAATTTTAAACTATGTATGCTTATTAAGAATTGCTAAATACTTTTTCATTTCATCAAAAAAAACATCTATTTGATGCGCATCACAAGTAATATCTAAATGAAAAAACCCAGTGTTAAGATTAGACAACCCAACTTTAAAGGAAGCTGCAGAGGTAGCTACTGCATACTCTAGGAAGATATTTTTTTTGGTGTACAAACAAATTAATAAATCAAATGGCTCCTCAAGAAAACTACTTAAGCTAGTATCTAGAATGTCACCTCTCCAATCAAAGTCTTTTTCGGTAAAGTGCTTGTATGATTTTTGATCATCTTTAGAAAATTTTCTAAAACTATAAATTTTGGGATTTCTTAAACTAAACTTTTGAATTAAAATTTCAGAAAAATCATATTTTTTTGAAAAATTATCACACGATATAATCCCAACTGTTTTAATTTTTTTTGTAGTTTCATCAACAGTTGATAGGGGTTTCAAAGATAGGTTATGAATCTTTTTTTGAATGTAGTAATATTTTAATTTAGATCTTAGCATAAATTCAACAACACAAAAACTATCTTGTACTCACAAATATAATTAAAAAACGAATCATGTCATTTATGAAAAACATCTGGATTCTTTTCTTTTTCAGCTTCCTTATAATAGCTTGTAAAAATAACTCATATGAAGTTTCAAAAATTAATGCAAAACAGCTAAAGATTGTAAATGAGGTTAAACAAGACAGTTCTATCATTCAATTATTTACTCCTTATAAGAAAAAAATGACGAATGAAATTACCAAATCTCTTTCTTTTTCTCCTAAAATATTAGAGAGAACAGACGGGAATCTTCAAAGCACACTTGGTAATTTAGTTGCAGATTTATCTTATGAAAAAGCTAATGAACTTTTCAAAAATAAAACAGGAAAGACTGTAGATTTTTCAATGTCTAATTATGGAGGGATTAGAGCTGCTATTATGAAAGGTGATGTAACTGTTTCCAATGCTTTTGAACTAATGCCTTTTGATAATACCCTAGTAGTGGTGGAACTCAATTATGATAAAATTAAAGCATTGTTTAATTATTTTGTGGCTAAAAAAAGAGCACATCCATTGTCAAAAAATATTCAATTAACTATTAAAAATGATTCTTACAACGTACTTATTAATGGAAAAGCCATTAAAAAAGATAGAACTTATTTTGTTGCCACATCTAACTATTTACAAAAAGGTGGTGATGGAATGATTTTCTTTTCAGAACCTGAAAGCCTGTTTGATAGTAATTTTTTAATAAGGGATGCAATAGTAGATTATTTTGAGAGCAAAGATACATTAAGTGCTAATCTAGATAACAGAGTAATTATAAATTAAAAATTAACGGGAAAGTATATTTAATCTATTTTAACAATGAAAAGGAGAAAATTCATCAAACAAACCACTGCTAGTTTAGCTTTAGCTAGTGTAGGAGGATTAACTTTTAACTCTTGCGAGACTAAACCTAAACACATTACTATACTTCACACCAATGACACTCATAGCCAAATAGAGCCTTTTGATATAAGTCATCATAAATTTGCAAATAAAGGAGGAGTTGCTAGAAGAGCTTCATTAGTTCAAAAAGTAAGGAAAGAAAACCCAAATACTTTGTTACTAGATGCGGGTGATATTTTTCAGGGTACTCCCTATTTTAATTACTTTGGTGGAGAAATAGAGTTCAAACTAATGAGTCTGTTAAAATACGATGCTGCTACCCTAGGAAATCACGATTTTGACAACTCTATAGATGGTTTTCATCACCAACTACCCAATGCTAATTTTGATTTTGTTTGTGCAAACTATGATTTTAAAAATACTATTTTAAATACCTTAGTGAAACCCTATAAAATTTTCTTTAAAGATGGTATTAAAATAGGTGTTTTTGGATTGGGTATAGAATTACACAATTTAGTGAGCCCAGAATTATTTAAAGAAACTAACTACTTAGACCCAATAGAAATAACTAAAGATATAACTAGAGAATTAAAAGAAACTGAAAACTGTGATTTGATTATATGCTTATCACATCTGGGATATCATTATAAAAATACCCAAAAAGTATCTGATTTAAAATTGGCTGCCGCAACCAAGGATATTGATTTAATAATAGGAGGACATACGCATACTTTTTTACCAAAACCAACTCTGGTTAAAAATTTAGACGATGAAACTGTAATTGTAAATCAAGTAGGTGCTTATGGAGTAAATTTAGGAAGAATAGATTTCTATTTTGACAAAAAAAATAATAAAAAGATCTCTAATAAAACCATTATTGTATAACTTGCTAGAACTGTAATTACAGAAAATAACAACTTACTTAATCATTTCAATAAAATCATCTTCACTGATTATAGTGACTCCAAGATCGTCTGCTTTTGTTTTTTTACTAGGCCCCATCTTATCTCCTGCAACAATGTAATCTGTTTTCTTTGAAATAGATGAACTTACTCTTCCTCCATTATCTTCTATGGATTTTTTAAGTTCATTTCTAGTCATTTTATAAAAAACTCCTGATACAATAAAAACTTTACCCTGAAGCTTATCAGTTAATCCAATAAGATCCTCCTCAGATATCTGCATTTGAACTCCATAAGATTTTAACCTATTAATTAATAATATGTTACTTAAATCATTAGAAAACTCTTGAATACTCTCTGCAATCCTATCACCAATTTCATCAACAGATATCAATGTTTCTATATCGGCAGCCATCAAATTATCAATAGATTTAAAATGTTTGGCTAGTTTTTTTGCAACTGTTTCCCCAACAAATCTAATTCCCAGGGCAAATAATACTTTTTCAAATGGAATTTCTTTTGATTTATTGATGCCTTCAATCATATTCTTAGCAGATTTTTCAGCCATTCTTTCCAAAGGAATCACTTGTTCTGCAGTTAAATTGTAGAGATCAGCATAATTTTCAATAAGGCCTTCCTTTCGTAATAAATCAACTGTTTCACCTCCTAAACCATCTATATTCATTGCTTTTCGACTAATAAAATGCTGAATTCTTCCTGTTATTTGAGGAGCACAACCATACATGTTTGGGCAATAATGCTTTGCATCACCTTCTGATCTAACCAATGCTGTTTGGCATTCAGGACAATGTGTTGCGTAGATAGTTGATTGAGAATATTCTGCTCTTTTAGTAAAATCTACAGCAATAATTTTTGGAATAATTTCCCCTCCCTTTTCAACAAAAACAGTATCATTAATTCTTATATCTAGTTTATTTATTTGATCAGCATTGTGAAGAGAAGCTCTTTTTACTGTTGTTCCTGCCAACTGAACAGGTTCCAAATTTGCAACTGGAGTTATAGCTCCAGTTCTACCAACTTGGTATGTTATTTCCTTAAGGACTGTTGAAACTTGAGCAGCTTTGAACTTGTAAGCAATAGCCCAACGAGGAGATTTAGCAGTATATCCTAACTCTTCTTGCTGTTGTAAATTATTCACTTTAATAACAACACCATCTGTCTCATAGGGTAACTGATGACGTTTCATATCCCACTCATTAACAAAGCGAAACACCTCTTCTATAGAACTAGCTAGCATAATGGTTTTAGGAATTTTGAACCCTGCCTTTCTTGCAGCTAGAAGGCTATCATAATGAGTAGCATATTTTCGTTCATTAGCAACCACCTGATATAACAGGCAATCTAAAGGTCTTTTTGCTACCTCTGAACTATCTTGAAGTTTTAAACTTCCGCTTGCTGTATTTCTAGGATTCCTGTAGGCCTCTTCACCATTTAACAAACGGGCTTCATTCATTTTTTGAAATCCTACTAAAGGCAAAATAATTTCACCACGCATCTCAAAATTATCCATAAAAGAAGAGGATACTTTAAGTGGTATAGATCTAATCGTTCTAATATTTTGAGTTACTTCATCACCCTGAAAACCGTCACCACGTGTAACAGCTTTTATAAAATTGCCGTTTTCATAACTAAGATTAATAGATGCTCCATCATATTTTAATTCACAAGTGTATTCTATAGTCTCTGTTCCTAAATTTTTTTGAAGTCTTTTTTCCCAATCTAATAAGTCATCTTTAGAATATGAATTATCTAAAGAGTACATCCTATTTTGATGGAGAATAGTGTTGAAATTTTTTGTAATAGTACCACCTACTCTTTGTGAAGGGGAGTTGGCATCATAAAATTGTGGATGAGCACTTTCAAGTGCCTCTAGTTCTTTCAATTTTACATCAAATTCAAAGTCGGATATGGTGGCCTCATCCTTAACATAATAGTTGTGATTGTGAAGATTAAGTTCTTCTCGTAAAGAATTAATTTGCTGCTGTACAGAGATCATTTTTACAAATAAATTTAACAGGTTAAAAATAATCAAAAGAAAACCCGAAACAAAGATGTTTCGGGTTAAAAAAGTTATGAAGTTATCAACTATTAATAATAAGTATACCTTCTTACTTTGGCAATATATTTTGCCAAACGAATTACTTGATGACTGTATCCATATTCATTATCATACCAAACATAAATAACTATTGAATCTCCATGTGTTATGGTAGCTTTACTGTCAAAAATAGATGGTGCAGTAGATCCTACTATATCAGATGATACGAGCTCAGCATCTAAAGAATATTGAATTTGCTCAACTAAGTCTCCCTCCAAGGCATTTAATTTCATTACAGAATTTACAGCTTCGGTAGTTATTTCAGTACCTAGCTTAAGGTGTAATATTGCTAAAGAACCGTTTGGCACAGGAACTCTAATTGCATTTGAAGTTAACTTACCTTTTAATGATGGGAGTGCCTTTGAAACAGCCTTCCCTGCACCAGTTTCAGTAATCACCATATTTAATGCTGCAGCTCTACCTCTTCGATTTTTACTATGCATATTATCTACCAGATTCTGATCATTTGTGTAGGCATGAATAGTTTCTAGATGTCCTTTTATAATACCATAGTTATCATCTAAGACTTTTAGAACTGGAGTAATTGCATTTGTTGTACATGAGGCTGCTGAAAAAATATCTTGGGTATCTGGATGATATTTTTTGTGATTAACTCCGTGAACAATATTTGGAATTCCTTTTCCTGGAGCTGTTAATAAAACTTTAGATGCTCCTGTAGCTTTTAAATGTCTATTTAATGCTTCTTTGTCTCTAAAAGCACCAGTATTGTCTATAACTAATGCATCTTGAATACCATATTTAGTGTAATCTATCTCTTCTGGAGATTTAGCTGATATCATGGTAACAGTAGTTCCGTTGATGATTAATGCATTATTTTCAACATCTGTCTGAACAGTTCCTAAAAAATCTCCATGAACAGAATCTATACTTAGCAAAGAAGCTCTTTTGTCTAATACATTTTTGGTGATTTCCCCTCTTGTAACAATAGCTCTTAATCTCAATTGAGAACCCTTACCCATTTTTGACATTAACTCTCTGGCTAAAAGACGACCTATCCTTCCAAAACCGTACAAAACAACATCCTTTGGTTGAATATCTTTTGCTTCTGTAGCATCCTTTAGTTGTTTTTTAACAAATGTGACTTTATCTTCACTTCCATTAACGTCTAGATAGCACTCATAAGCTAATTTTCCTATATCTAGCTTAGACGAGGGCAATTGAATATGCTGAATAGCTTTAGCAATATCTAGTGCATCATACACTGAAATTGGTTTTCCGACAAATTCTTTAGCGTAATTAATTAGGTTTAAAATCTCACTAGCTCTTTTGTCTACTAGTGTATTTCTAAACAAAACAAGTTCTATGGACTTATCGTACCATAAATCGTTAATAATATTTATAAACTCAGTAGTTGTTCTCCGAATATTTGCCTGTGAAATGACTTCGTTTTCGTAATCTTTAGCTTTTAACATATTTATTTTTCTTGTTTTTTTGTGCAAAAGTATTTCTTTTTTTACAAAACGAAATCGATTTCGTTAATTATTTGAAAAATTAAAAAAAGCCTAAATTCCTTTGATTATAATCAAAAGAAACTAAGCTTTAAAAAACAAAAATAATCAGTAATTAAATTTTTAATTTTTTAGAAAAAATAAATACTTGTTTCGTTGTCTAAATCAATCATTTCTACTTTTAAGCGATACCCATTTCTTGGGAGACCATCTAATAATTTAATTGCTTCTGAGGCAGTTTCTACTTCCTTTCCATTGATTTTAGTAATAATATACCCTTTTATGCTAGAGGGACTGTCTTCTGAAAGACCATCTCTAATTATTTTTGCTCCTTTTGGATCGTCTATAAACTCAATTCCATAAGTCCTTGAAATATATCGTTCTATTCTTTTAATTAAATTAATATTTTTTGTAAAAATCTCTCCATCTCTATCAATAGTTAATTTTACAGAATCTCCTGGTCTCTTTGCTGAAAGCTGACCCGTTAATTCAGAAAATTTAGAAATTTTGATATCATTTATTTTTACTATAATATCACCCTTTAAAAGTCCAGCTTTTTCTGCATTACTGCCTTCAGAAAAATCCCCAATCCTAACTCCCTGTATATCATCCTCTCTTAGATCAGGTAAAAACCCAATAATAGCCTCTTGTACTTTACCGAACTCAAGGATATCGTCAATTATTTTTTTTGCAATATTAGAAGGTACTGCAAATGAGTAACCAATGTAGGAGCCCGTTTTAGTTGAAATGGCTGTATTGATACCTACTAGTTCTCCTCTAGAATTAACGAGAGCTCCACCACTATTACCAGGATTAACAGCTGCATCAGTTTGAATAAAAGAGTCTGTTGAATAGTTTCCTTGTAAATCTCTACCTTTTGCACTAACAATTCCTGCGGTTACAGTAGAAGTTAAATTATATGGATTCCCTACTGCCAAAACCCATTCACCAATATTTAGATTGTCTGAATCGGAAAAAGGGATATATGGTAAAATTTCTTCTGCATCTATTTTTAGTAAAGCTATATCATTTTTAGAGTCTGTTCCAATAAGAATTGCTTTGTATTTTTTTCGATTGTTTAATGTAATTTCTAAATCTGTTGCACCATCAATAACATGATTATTGGTTACTATGTATCCATCAGATGAGATAATTACACCACTTCCTGTACCAATTTGTTGTTGTCTTTTATTACCATTAAATAAATCTGCAATAGAATTTATTCCAGATGAAATAGCAGTATTTTTTACATGAACTACTGCATGAACAGATTTCTCTGCAGCTTCAGTGAAATTTGTTGGTGCATATGAGGCAGTGTTTAATTCAAATGCTGAAGTGTTGTAATTTGTTTGAAATGTTTGAATGGGAGATTCCTTTGTCTCAGTGATTAATTGAGTATTCTCAAAAAAAGAAATATATCCAAATAAAGATACGATACCTCCTAGAATAGCTATTGTTAAAAAACCAAGAATTTTTTTCATTGTGTAAGTTAAATTAGTGTTCTACTCAAAAATAATATTTTTTTCATTTTATTTATTAAACTTAACAATTCTTAACTCATTTTAACCCTCTTTTAACAAACATAGGTTTAGGAGCTTTTGTGTATATTTGGAGGCTATGACAGTGACTTTTCATAAATATCAAGGAACCGGAAATGATTTCATTATAATAGATAATAGAAATTTTAATTTTCCTAAGAAAGACAGTTCTTTAATTGCAACTTTGTGTGATCGTCATTTTGGTATAGGCGCAGACGGTTTGATCCTCCTGGAAGATCACGAAAATGTAGATTTTAGCATGATATATTTTAATGCAGATGGTCATGAAAGTACCATGTGTGGCAATGGAGGTAGATGCATTGTCGCATTTGCAAAAGAGCTGAAACTATTCAAAAAAGCTACCACATTTTATGCCATAGATGGAATTCATTCAGCAAAAATAAATTCTGATAAGGTTTCTCTTCAAATGATAGATGTTCATAATGTTTTAGTATCTAAAGATTTTGTTTTCATGAATACTGGATCACCTCACCATATTGAAATAGTTGAAAACTTAAACAATTTATCTGTGATTGACAGAGGAAGAGCTATCATACAATCTTTATACAGTTCTGAGGGATGTAATATAAATTTTGTAGAGCAGCTAGATCATAAAACATTTAAAGTAAGAACATACGAACGTGGAGTTGAAGATGAAACATTGGCATGTGGCACCGGTGTAACAGCTGTAGCAATAGCGATGCATAAAATTGGAAAATCAGACAGTAACCATATTAAATTAGAAGTTCTTGGCGGACATTTGGAAGTGCAATTTATTGCTAAAGAAGAAAGTTATACTGATATTATTTTATCAGGACCTGCACAATTAGTTTTTAAAGGAACTTTAAATTTATGATCACTTTACAAGGAAAAAAAGTTAAACTAAGAGCACTAGAACCTGAAGATTTAGATTTTCTGTTTGAAATAGAAAACAATACTAACTTTTGGGAGGTTAGCAGTACACTAGTGCCTTTTTCTAGGTTTATATTAAAAAAATATTTAGAAAATGCTCACCAAGATATTTATGAAGCTAAGCAAGTACGAATGGTTATTGAGGAAATTTCTAACAATAAAACTATTGGCTTAATTGACTTATTTGATTTTAATCCAAAACACAAAAGAGCTGGCATAGGTATTGTAATTAGTGAGCCCTATCAAAAAGAAGGTTTTGCCTCAGATGCATTGTCTTTATTGATTAGGTATTGCTTTGAAGCATTAGATTTACATCTACTTTTTGCAAACATAGCTCAAGACAACAAAAAAAGTATCACATTATTTACATGTAATGGTTTTAAAAAATGTGGTGTGAAAAAAGACTGGCTATTTATTAATGGAGAATATAAAAATGAACTAACATTTCAACTAATTCATGAATAAGAGATTAATTTTAATTGTAGTTACTCTTTCACTTATTTTCAGTGGGATGGTTGGTTATCATTACTATCAACATATATTTGGAAGCCTAGTCAACAAAACTGGAGCTATTTATATTCGATCAACAGATAATATTAATGATGTTAGGAAAGCTTTAGATAACTTTATTGATGATGAAAATACTTTTTTTTGGCTAGCTAACAGGAAAAATTATAAAAATCCAAAAGCTGGAAAATACATCCTTACAAAAGGTATGTCTCTTAATGATGTTATTAACCTTATAAGAAGTGGGAACCAAACACCGGTAAAAGTATCATTTAACAATCAAGATTCTTTAGAGAAGTTTTCAGGAAGAATAGCTATGCAATTGGAATTAGATTCTATCTCAATCTTAAAGGCATTTAGAGACCCTGTTTTTTTGAGTACCAATAAACTTTCTGAATTATCTGCATTAGAAATTTTAATTCCTAATACTTATGAATTTTACTGGAATGTATCAGCTGAAAAATTCAGAACAAATATGCTTAAAGAATTTAAAAAATTCTGGAATAAAGATCGTTTACATAAAGCTGCTCAGATAAAAATGTCTCCATCACAAATCATGACACTAGCCTCTATAGTTCAAAAAGAAACAGCTAAAGTATCAGAAAGACCTATTGTGGCTGGGCTTTACCTAAACAGGCTCAAAAGAAACATCCCTCTTCAAGCAGATCCTACAATCATTTATATTTTAAAACAGAAAAATGGTGAAAACTTTCAAGTTAAAAGAGTTTTACTCAAAGATTTAAAAATCTCATCTCCTTTTAATACCTATTTAAATAGAGGCTTACCTCCTAACCTCATATCTATGCCAGATATATCATCAATTAACGCAGTTTTAAACTTCCAAAAACATAATTATTTATACATGTGTGCTAGTGTCACAAATGTTGGATATCATGAATTTGCAAGCACTTTAAAAAAGCACAATAACAATGCAGTAAAATATCAACGGTGGTTAAATAAAAAAGGAGTCAATAGATAATGAAAAAAAGTATTTACCTCCTATTTTTATTGAGTACCATTAATAGTTACAGTCAAAATAAAACCTCCTTTTGGACAATATCAGATTCACTTCATAAACCCAGAAGAAACTCACTCATAGCAGCTGAAACGTTAATGGCTGCGAGTAGTTTAGTTGCTTTAGATCAACTTTGGTATTCAGAATACCCGAGATCAAGTTTTCAATTTACAAATGACAATAATCAATGGAAACAAATGGATAAAATAGGCCATATAATGACCTCATACTACATAGGAAAAGTTGGTGTAGATTTATTGGATTGGTCAGGTGTAAGTGAAAAAAATCAACTAATCTACGGAGCAACAGCAGGATTTACTTTTTTAACAGCGGTTGAAATATTAGATGGTTTTTCTGAAGAATGGGGCTTTTCTCTTGGGGATATTGCTGCTAATGCTGCGGGAACAGGAATTTTAATTGGTCAAGAATTACTTTGGAAAGAACAGCGAGTTAAATTGAAATATTCATTTCATCAAACTAAGTATGCTAGAATTAAACCTGAATTACTAGGAAATAATTTCATAGAACAATCCATCAAAGATTATAACGGACAAACCTATTGGCTTTCTGCAAATATTTGGTCTTTTGCAAAAGAAAGTAAATTCCCAAAATGGTTAAATATTGCTGTTGGATATGGAGCAGAAGGAATGTTATACGGCGAGATTTTATCAACCAACAATTTCAATCAAAATCCATATAGACAGTTTTATTTAAGCTTCGATATCGATTTAGTAAAATTAAACCCAAAATCAAAATTCTTAAAATCGGTCTTTTCTGTTATCAATTTCATAAAAATACCTGCTCCAACCTTAGAAATTAGCAGTAAAAAAGGAATTAAATTTCATTATTTATATTTTTAAAAAATCTGAATTAACTGACAATCAACTAATTATAAATTAAGTTGTATCTTTGCGCTCGCTAAACAGAAATAATACTATTATTAAGAAGTTTATATTTTTAATTTTTTTATTTTTTGGATTAATTAATGCCGTTAAAAACCCAAAAACATCGAAAGAAATTATAGCCTCTAAAACTGTAGTCTTAGACTCCAACAACCCCCTATCAATACTTTTTTTGCAGAAAAATTTTGTTGGTTTTAAAGAAGCATTAGCCTTTAAAGAATCACAAGGGAAATATAGCGCTGTAAATACCCTAGGATACCTAGGTAAATATCAGTTTGGAAAGTACACTCTTGAGAGATTTCATATTTATAATACCAACTCATTTTTAAAAGATCCAGAATTACAAGAAAAAGTATTTATCGCTTATTGTAAAGTAAATAGATGGATTCTCAGAAGAGATATTAAAAGAAGTGTAGGCAAGACAATTAATGGCATTAAAATAACTGAATCTGGAATTTTAGCAGCAGCTCACCTAAGCGGTGCAGGAAATGTAAAAAAATATCTCAGAAGTAATGGATCTAGAAACCTTTCTGATGCATACGGAACTTCAATAGCGTCATATATGAAAAATTTTGCAGGGTATGATGTTTCTTTTATTGTTGGAGATAGAAAAGCTAGTGTCTAGTTTACTTGTTTCTGAATAATAAAAATTGCAGGTCGTTTATGTAGTGATAGAGATATTCTTTTCCACTCAGAGGCAGTATACGTTTTAATGTATTCGCTAGGCAAACTGATATCTACTGCTATACATAATGAAGTTCCTGGTGTAAGTGTTGATTTTAAATCTGTAAACATTTTTTCATTTCTGTACGGGGTTTCAATAAAAATTTGAGATTGATTTTTATCCTTTGATAATTTTTCTAATTCTTTAATTGACTTTTTTCTTTCTGAGTTATCAATTGGCAAATATCCATTGAAAGCAAAATTTTGACCATTTAGTCCAGATGACATTAAAGCCATTAATATAGATGAAGGCCCCACTAAAGGGACTACTTTTATACCTTTTTCATGTGCTAGTTTAACTATAGTAGCTCCAGGATCCGCAACAGCTGGAACTCCTGCTTCAGATAGCAAACCAACAGAAACACCTTGGTCACAAACATTAAGAAAGCTTTGAGTTTCCAATTCTACTGCATATTTGTCTAACTTCATAATAGTTAGAGAGGGTTGTGATTTTTTTGGTGTGATTTTTTTTATGAATCTTCTGGCAGATTTTTCGTTTTCAACGATAAAATGGTCAACCATTTCCACTATTGTCTTAACAGAATAAGGCATAACTTCTAGAGGTTCATTGTCTCCTAAGGTAGTGGGTATTAGATATAAGTTTCCTTTCATAAATATTTTTTTTCAATCATTTCACAAGCTTTATCTAACATTTGATAGAGATCTTCAAAACCATCATCACCTCCATAGTAAGGATCTGGTACACTCTTATTTGAAAATAATTTGCTTTCATTTAATAGTAACTTAACCTTGCTTTGTTGAAAGTCATCTTTTGCTAGTGAAATAATATTGTGGAAGTTTTCTTTATCCATTGCATAAATAACGTCGAAATTAATAAAATCTGATTTTATGAATTTTCGGGCTCTCTGATTTGAAATATCAATTCCATGTCTTTTGGCAGTCAACATAGATCTTTTATCTGGTTTTTCGCCAACATGATATGCCGCAGTTCCGGCTGAATCTACATAAAAAAAATTAGGATCTAGTTTAGATTTAAGAATTCCTTCTGCCAATGGAGATCTACAGATATTTCCTAAACAAACCATTAGTATCTTTTTCATCAAATGAAATTAAAAAAAACAAAGCGATTTGAAAAATTTTAAAAAAATATTTTAAAAAGTTAACTTTTTAGTTAAGTCTTCAACATATTTTCTGAATTGTTTGTCTGTCTCAGTTAAATTATCAACTGTTTTACAAGCATGTAAGACCGTAGCGTGGTCTCTTTGTCCAATTTGTGAACCTATACTAGCCAAAGAAGTCTTTGTCATTCTTTTAGCAAAATACATAGCCAGTTGACGGGCTTGAACTATATGTCTTTTCCTAGTTTTGGATTGAAGAGTTACAACATCCATGTCAAAATATTTAGAAACTACTTTCTGAATGTAGTCAATAGAAACCTCTTTTTTAGTATTCTTAACAAATTTATCTACAATTTGTTTTGCAAGTTCTAAGGAAAATTCTCTTCTATTGAAAGATGCCTGAGCTATCATGGAAATTATAACACCCTCTAACTCTCTTACATTGGATTTAATGTTTTTTGCAATATACTCTACAATTTCCTCTGGCATTTCTACTCCATCTCTGAATAATTTATTTTGAAGGATAGAAATTCTTGTTTCGAAATCTGGTAATTGTAATTCTGCAGATAATCCCCACTTAAATCTAGACAGGAGACGTTGTTCTATATCTTGCATGTCTACAGGTGCCTTATCCGAGGTTAGAATTACTTGTTTACCATTTTGATGCAGATGATTAAATATGTGAAAGAATACATCCTGCGTACCAGCTTTTCCTGAGAGAAACTGTACATCATCTATCAATAAAACATCTACCATTTGATAAAAATGAATGAAATCATTTCTAGTATTTGATTTAACAGAATCTATAAATTGTTGTGTAAATTTTTCAGATGAGATATATAAAACCGTCTTATCTGGATACTTATCTTTTATATCTACACCTATTGCATGAGCTAAATGGGTTTTACCTAAGCCAACCCCACCATATATAAGCAGTGGATTAAAAGAGGTTCCTCCAGGCTTATTAGCGACAGCCATTCCTGCAGAACGAGCTAATCTGTTGGAATCACCTTCTACAAAATTTTTGAAATTATAGTTGGCATTTAATTGAGATTCTATTTTTACTTTTTGCAATCCTGGAATCACAAATGGATTTCTGAGCTCTCGTTTATTAACTTCAACTGGAACAGCTATTTTTTGAGGCTTTAAAGGGTCTCTGTTTGAACTAGGGATTTTAACAATCTGAGGACGGTTACTGCTGTAGGTATTTTCCATACGAACATCGTAAATTAATTTTGCGTCTTTTCCTAATTCTCTAACAAGAGCTACTCTTAAAAGTTTGATATAATGTTCTTCTAACCATTCATAAAAAAACTTACTCGGAACTTGGATGGTTAAAGCTTCAGCTGATAGCTTCACAGGCTTAATTGGATCAAACCAGGTTTTGTATGCCTGTGGCTTAATATTATCCTTAATAAATGATAAACATTTATCCCAAACCGAAACAGCAGTTTTAGTCATAAATATGTATAGAAATTTGTTTGTTTAGTTGATTTTTAACCTAGGGACTTGTCTACTTTAATAAACATTACAAATGTGTGAATAAAAATCAGTATAAAAAAATCAAATTGCTATTGATTATTAATTATTTTTTACGTAGACTACCCTTCTTATAAAATTAAATTTTTTGAAAAAATTCTCTACAAATATTCGTGTTCGTTATGGTGAGACAGATCAGATGGGTGTAGTTTATCATGGAAATTATGCCTCCTATTTTGAAATTGCCAGAACTGAATGGCTTAGAAACCTAGGAGTTACCTACAAAGAATTGGAAAACAAAGGTATCATGCTTCCAGTTATAAGTTTGTTTTTTAATTTCATAAAATCTGCTAAATATGATGATGTTTTAACAATTACTGTCATTCTCAAAAAAAAACCTCTGGTGAAAATAGAATTTGATTATGAAATTTATAATCAAAAAAAAGAAAAAATATCAGTAGGAAACTCCGTTTTAGCTTTTATGGACATGAAAACTAACAAACCTCTAAGATGCCCTAATTATATCTTAGAAAAGTTAAACATTTAATTGTTTGATTTCTACCTTGTATAAAGTCTCAAAAATTTTAACTACTTTTTGAGTGAGCGATTTTCTAACTGCTATGATCATTTCACAATCCATCTCAAGCTTTTGACGTGTGATTGTAATTGAATTTTCCTTGAGAATTCTCAATACTTTACTCATTAAGTCGTATTGAAAATTAAGTTGAAATGAGTCATCAATTGTTTTTTCCTCGATAGCTGAAGATTCTAAAGTTAATCTTGCAGAAGCTCTGTAGGCATTAATTAAACCACCTACACCTAATTTTGTTCCACCAAAATACCGAACAGAGACAACCAAAATATTGGTTACATCAAATGATTGAATTTGACCATAAATTGGCATTCCTGCTGAATTACTAGGTTCACCATCATCATTTGCTCTAAATCTAACAGATTCTGTTCCTAATTGCCATGCATAACAAAAATGACGAGCAGTATGATGCTTCTTTCTCAAAAACTCCAAAAAATCTTTTACAGAGGCTTCCTCAGTCACTGGAAATGCATACCCATAAAATTTACTATTTCTATCTTTAAATAGCGTCTCTATTGAAGGTTTAGTAATGGTCTTGTATAAATCATCCATTAACAGACATAATTAATATGATACTAACTATGGCAATACCAATTCCAACCCAATTTTTATTTATTAATTTTTCATTAAAAATAAACAAGCCAAAAAGAGTTGACAAAATAACAATCCCAACGTTGTTTAAAGTAAAAGCCGTAGAACTCTCCATTCCTTCTGTACTTAATGCCTTAAGTAAATATACAATAGAAAAATAGTTGGGTACTCCTAATAAAATTCCGCCAAAAATAGATTTGAGTTCAAAACTTAATGTCCCTTTAGCTTTTTGATATAACAAAGCAATAACACCCAAAACAAAGGCACATCCAAAAATTGTGGCGGAAAATAAAGGCACTCCTCCTTCTGCAACAAATGATGTTTCTACATACTTTAAGCTAGTATCAATAGCACCTGAACCAAAAAATAAAAGTATTGGAAATAAGAAATCCTTATTTTTTTGAGCTATTCCATTTTTTTCTTTAGATGAAGTCAAATAAACTGCTATAAGTGCCAGTAAAATACCAATTACTTTTATAAAACTCAGACTTTCCTGGTAATACCAGACTCCAAATACAATAGCAATAACAACAGACATTTTACTAGAAACAGATGCTACCGATAACCCATTTTTTTGAGAAGTCAAAGCCATGACATTAAACACAAGAATAAACATAATTCCTAATAAAAATGCCCCAAAAAACCACGGTTGATCTGGTATTTCTTGGAAAGAAACCAAATTATTTGACAAGAAAAAACCCAACACAGCAGCTGTGAAATAGTTTACAACAATTGCCTGAAACGTGTTAATTTTTAAAACATCAAATAATTTAAAAATGACAAATAAAAAACTTGAAATACAAATACTAATGAGTAAGTAAACCATTAATTAAATTCTTTTTTGGAAAACAAATCTACAACATCCTCTGAATTTGGATTTAAATTCCAACTTTTAATACCAAGACTGTTGGCTATGACTGTATTCTCTTCAGTATCGTCTACAAAGAAAGTTTCTTCAGGTATTAATTTATTTGATTCAATTACAAATTCATAAATATCTTTATTCGGTTTTCTCAGATGTATTTCATGAGACAAATAAAATTTCTCAAAACAGTTTTTAAATTCTGAAAATAATTTTCTACCCCAAGTTTTTTGAATCCAAGAAATATGTAGATCATTTGTGTTACTTAACAAAAAGATTCGATATTTTTTTGAATTGGCTAGTGCTTTTAAAAAGCTCAATCTGTGAGGAGGAAAATCTAACAACATAGAATTCCATGCATTTTTAAAATCTATTTCTGAAATGGAGGGAAACAAGGTTTTAAATGTTTTCACAAACTCTTGTGTAGTTATTATCCCCATTTCATATTGTTTACCTAATTTCAATAGTTCATCAGTAAATTCTTTTACACCTAATTCTTTTAATCTCCTAAAAGTAGCTTCCTTATCTAGATTTATAAATACATCTCCAAAATCAAAGACTATATTTTTAATCATTGATATAAGTTTTTAGACTGTCACCCATAAGGTTTTCTTCATTTAAAAAAGGACCCTTTAGTATCGGAGCTTTTGTCCCCTCTTTAAAATTTACAAAGCCAGAAAAAACCCTAGCTTCATCCCATAAGTTTTCATCAATAAAAGTTTGAATAGTTTTTCCTCCTCCTTCTACTATTAATGATTGAACTTTGTGTTTAAAAAGCACTTTACAGATTTCAAGAGCAATGGGTTTAGAAAAGTTTATTTTTTCAAAAAAAAGGTTTTCATTATTAGTAGTAATTTTTTGATTTATAAAGATTGTTTTAACTGAACCATCATAAACCTTTAAATCTTTGGGTATTGTCAAATCTTTATCAATAACTATTCTCAGAGGGTTTTCTCCACTCCAACTTCGAACATCTAAACTTGGATTGTCATCTAAAATAGTTGTGGTACCCACTAAAATTGAATGCTCTTCACTTCTCCATTTATGAACTAATTGCCTAGATACTTTTTGGGTGATCCAAACAGGAGCTTGCTTCGCTCTATTCTTAGGAGCAATAAAACCATCTTGGGTTTGTGCCCATTTTAAAATAATATAGGGCCTCTTTTTTGAATGGAATGTAAAAAATCTTTTGTGATGAGCTTTACATTCATTTTCTAAAACACCAACAACTACCTCACAACCTTCATTTTGGAGTTTTTCAATTCCTCTACCCGCCACTATTTCATTTACATCTAAACATCCAATCACTACTTTTTTAATCCCGCTTTTAACAATTAAATCTGCACATGGTGGAGTTTTTCCATAATGGGAACAAGGTTCTAAAGTCACATACATCGTTGCTTTTTTTAAATCTTCATCATTATTTACAGAAGAAATTGCATTTACTTCAGCATGATTACCACCATAAGGACTTGTAAAACCCTCTCCTATAATTTTATCATCAACTACTAATACCGCACCAACAGAAGGATTTGGTCTAGTTGTACCAATTCCTTGTTTAGAAATCTCAAGACATCTTTTTATGTAGTATTCGTGATTCAAAAATAAAGTAACTTTGTAAAGCAAAAATAAAGGATTAAATGACAAATAAAGATTATATCATAAGAGAAATAGAACCTCGTGACAATGATCAAGTAAAAACCATTGTTCAACACGTTATTTTAGAAATGGGAGCACCTAAAGTAGGTACAGCTTATGAGGATGAAGCTTTGGAGGATATGCATACAACTTACCAGAAAGACAAGTCTATTTACTTTGTTGTAGAATCAAATGGGGTTGTACTAGGAGGTGGTGGAGTTTCTCAACTAGATGGTTTTGATGAAGATACCTGCGAATTGCAAAAAATGTATTTTTTAAACGACATCAGAGGGAAAGGATTAGGAGCACAAATTATTGAGAAATGTATGGTTAAGGCCAAAGAGTTTGGTTTTAAACAATGCTACTTAGAAACCATGCCTTATATGACCGCAGCTCAAAAATTATATAAGAAGAATGGCTTCAAACAAATCAATGCTCCTATGGGGAACACGTGTCATTATTCCTGTGATGTTTGGATGATTAGAAAATTATGACAATAAAACAATATAGAGCACATTTTAACGAATCTCTTAAACACCTTTACCCTACCTCAGAAATAGATTCCTTTTTCTTTCTAATATTGGAAGAGTACATGGGTTTTAAGAGAATAGATATTGTCTTAAAATCAGATTTTCTTATTGATAAAAATTCACTCAATCTTATGCTGATTGCAACTAAACAATTAGAGCAAGAAATACCCATACAATATATTATTGGAAAAACTGAGTTTTTTGGATTACCCTTTAACATAAATAAAGAGGTTTTAATTCCAAGACCTGAAACTGAAGAACTAGTTGAACAGGTCTTAAAAGAAGTTTCCCTCACAAAAATTTGTAAGACTACTACAGATGAAACCACAAATGAAAAGCAATTAAAAATACTAGATATTGGGACTGGAAGTGGATGCATAGCTATTTCCTTAAAAAAACAGCTTCCTAGCTCAAAAATAAGTGCTATAGATGTTTCTAACGAAGCACTTCGTATTGCAAAGAAAAATGCCCTTCTAAATAAGGTAGACATCAATTTTATACATCTAGATATTTTAAAAACTAATAATTTAGACAAACTTTATGATGTGATTGTTTCTAATCCACCTTACGTAAGAGAACTGGAAAAAAAAGAGATGAAAAATAATGTATTAAATAACGAGCCACATCTAGCTTTATTTGTAGATAACAAAAATCCACTTTTATTTTATAATAAAATAGCCAAATTAGCTAAGAACTTTTTAACTAAAAATGGCCAACTACACTTTGAAATCAATCAATATTTAGGAAAAGAAACCATCATATTATTAGCAGAAAAAGGGTTTAAAAATATTCAATTAAAAAAAGATATTTTTGGAAATGATAGGATTATATCGGCTTTTAAATAATTTCTTTATCTCTACATTATCAACTATTTGTGCAAAAGAAATTGTTTTTAACAATAGAATATCAAAAACAAAATATATCTAGTAAGTTTGTACTATGATAAAAGAGATTCAACTCCGAACTAATCTTATTGAAGAAAAAAAAGAAGGAGCTTTACTGCACAAAGCTGCAAAAAAACTTGGAGTTGATTCTAAAGAAATTAGTGGCATAAAATTACTCAGAAAATCTATTGATGCTAGAAAAAAAGAAATTTTCTTTAATTACAAAGTTGCAGTATATATTGATGAAAACATTCTTGAAAAATCAGCATACTCTTTTGAGTATAAAGATGTTTCTAAAGCTAAAGAAATTCATATTATTGGTTTTGGTCCTGCCGGGATGTATGCAGCATTACGATGTATTGAGTTAGGATACAAACCCATTGTTTTAGAACGTGGAAAAAATGTTCAAGAACGAAGAAGAGATATTAAGGCTATAAATAGAGATCACATTGTTAATGATAATTCTAATTATTGCTTTGGTGAAGGTGGGGCTGGAACTTATTCTGATGGAAAATTGTATACAAGAAGTTTAAAAAGAGGAGATGTTAGGCGTATTTTTGAAAATCTGGTTTACCATGGAGCTACAGACCAAATCTTAATTGATGCACACCCTCACATTGGAACCAATAAGCTTCCAAAAATTATTCAAAATATTAGAGAAACTATCCTAAATTTTGGTGGTGAAATTCATTTTAACTCGAAAGTATCGGATTTTGTTATTGAGAACAATAAATTAGTTGCCATACGATTAGAAAATAATAATGAATTAACTGTGAACTCAGTTATTTTAGCTACTGGTCATTCGGCTAGAGATATTTATGAATTATTACACAAGAAAAATATAGCACTTAAAGCAAAGTCATTTGCTATGGGAGTTCGCGTAGAACATCCACAAGAAATTATAGACAGCATTCAATATAGTTGCAAAGGAGTTAGAGATGAACTTTTACCAGCTGCTGCATATAGCCTTGTTCATCAAGTAAATAATAGAGGGGTTTATTCTTTTTGCATGTGTCCTGGGGGCTTTATAGTTCCTGCTGCTACATCTAGTGGAGAGGTTGTTGTAAATGGCATGTCTCCATCGAGAAGAAATAATAAATTTGCCAACTCTGGCATAGTTGTAGAAATAAATGTAGATAAAGACATCCCTAAATATGACCAATTTGGTCCATTAAAAGGCCTAGAATATCAAAAGAATTTAGAGCGTCTTGCTTTTACATCTGGAGGGAGAAAACAAAGTGCCCCTGCCCAAAGATTAGTAGATTTTGTAGATGGAAAACTCTCTTCAAGTTTAAATGAAACTTCGTATCAGCCAGGATTAAACTCCTCTCCAATGCATTCTTTATTGCCAAAAATAATTGGTAGTCGCTTACGAAAAGGTTTTGATGCTTTCGGTAAAAAAATGCATGGTTATTACACAAATGAAGCAAATATTGTTGGGGTAGAATCCAGAACTTCTTCACCAGTAAACATCCCTAGAAAAGAAAATTTAGAACATCCTGAGATTAAAGGGTTATTTCCTTGTGGTGAAGGGGGAGGCTATGCTGGAGGAATAGTTTCTGCAGCTATGGATGGTGAAAGATGCGCAGAGGCAGCAATTGAATTATTATAAGTAGGTTTGTATAAATTACTAATTAAACACCTCATCATCATCATCATCATAAATTTTTTATATGACTTTAAACATCAAAAAACATTGGGAAACTGTTTATGAAACCAAAACACAAGAACAGGTAAGTTGGACTCAAAAAATACCCAAAGATTCTCTTGATTTTATTCAATCTTTGAAATTAAATAAAGATGCTAGCATTATAGACATTGGTGGAGGTGATAGTTTTTTAGTAGATTTTTTATTAGATGATGGATATACCAATATTTCTGTTTTAGATATTTCTAGTAAAGCGATAGAAAGAGTTAAAGATCGTTTAGGCACAAAAGCAACCAAAGTTACTTGGATCGTTTCAAATATTATTGACTTTAAACCAGAAAAAAACTATGATGTATGGCATGATCGTGCAGCTTTTCATTTTCTAACAAAAGAAAACGACATAAAAACGTACGTTTCAACAACTGAAAAATATGTGTCTAAAAATCTAATTATTGGAACTTTTTCTGATAATGGCCCCCTAAAATGTAGTGGTTTAGAAATTACTCAATATTCAAAAAATAAAATGCATAAAACATTTAACAACAAATTTATACCCATTAAATCATTAAATAAAAATCATCAAACTCCATTTAATACTATTCAAAATTTTATTTTTTGTAGTTTTAAAAAACGTTAAGTACTCCCTTTTTTTAATCTATTAAAACCAACATTTCTTGTACATTTGCAACTATGCGTATAGATATTATTTCAGCAGCACCCGATTTATTAGAAAGCCCTTTTAATCATTCAATTGTAAAGAGAGCAAAAGAAAAATGTCTGGCAGAAATTGTGATTCATGATTTAAGAACCTTCGGTACAGGAAACTACAAACAAATTGATGATACTCAATTTGGAGGTGGCGCAGGAATGGTATTAATGATTGAACCAATTTCTAAATGTATCGATGCACTAAAAGCCCAACGAGTTTATGATGAAATAATTTATATGACTCCAGATGCAAAAACATTAAACCAATCTACGGCAAACACACTATCACTTCAAAAAAATATTATCATTCTAACTGGTCATTACAAAGGTGTAGATCAAAGAGTTCGTGATAGATACATAACAAAAGAAATTTCTATTGGAGACTATGTGTTAACTGGTGGAGAATTAGCTGCAGCAGTTTTAATAGACAGCATAGTGCGCTTGATTCCGGGGGTTATTGGAGATGAAACCTCTGCGTTAACTGATTCTTTTCAAGATAATTTATTATCACCTCCTGTGTATACAAGACCCTCAAATTATGAAGGGATGAAAGTGCCTGAAATTTTGTTGTCTGGTAATTTTCCTAAAATAGATGAATGGAGGTCTGAAAAGGCATACGAACGAACACAACAAATTAGACCAGATTTACTAGACGAGAACTAGTAAACCCAAAGAAAGATTTAATAATTTGAAAAAAATTACTTCATTTTTAAAAAATAATACTGCAATCTCCTGGGTTTTAGGATTTCAACTATTTCGCTTTTTTTTATTACCATTTATGGGACTAATGCCCCAAGACGCCTATTATTATTTATATGGTCAAAACCTTTCACTTTCTTATTTTGATCATCCCGGAATGATTGGATATATTTTAAGAATATTTACAGATGTATTTGGTCAATCCATATTTATAGTCAAATTAGCTGACTTTACTATTAGTAGTTTAACTATTATTTGTTTTTATAGATTATCGTCACTTTTTTTGTCTAAACATCGCCAATCTAAAAGTGTGATTTTATTTGTATCAACGCTTTTTATTTCTGTTATCTCTTTTAATTCTACTCCAGATGTTCCTCTATTGCTGTTTTGGACATTGAGTATCTTATTTATTTACAAAGCAATTTTTGAACAAACAAAACTCTATTGGATTTTAGCAGGTATAACCATGGGGTTAGCATTTAATAGTAAATACACTGCTCTACTTTTACAAATTGGCATCCTGGGTTTTGTTATTTTATCTACCAAGTACAGAAAACTATTAATTTCTCCTTGGTTATGGTTAAGTCTTATAATTTCAATAGCGGTAACCTTTCCTGTCTGGTGGTGGAATTATCAAAATGACTTTGCTTCTTTTGCATTTCAATCCTCCGAAAGAACAAGTTCAATAAGCAAGTTTGAAGTAAAACCTATCTTATTTTTGGGAGCAATTGGACATCAATTAATTTTATTACTTCCAATCTTATTTAGTGTATTTATAGTTTTTTCCTTCAAACACATAAAAAAAGCACTTACAAAATTCTCATTACCTTCCGAAAAAACTCTTTTTTTGTTAGCATTTTTTGCACCAACTTTTATCGGTTTCTTTTTAATCAGTCCTGTATACTGGGTAAAGTTAAACTGGATGATGCCATCATACGTAACCGGAACTATTATAGCTGGGATGTATATATCTAAAAAACTACTAAATACTCAATTACTTATCTCTATTATATTTCATGTCATTATTGCAAGCCAAATTATTTTTTATTTTGTTCCTGTAAAGAGCGATGACACCTGGGTAGGATGGAAAGAATTAGGCGAAAAAGTTGAGGAAATTTCGGAAAAAGATTCACAAGCATTTATATTTTCAATTGATGGATATAAGACCTCTGCACAACTTCGGTTTTTTACATCAAAAACTATTTTTGCTCAAAATGTAATAAATCAACCTGCGCTACATTTTGATTACATAGGTGATGATATGAATGATTATAATGGTAAAAATGCATTTTATATAGACTCAGACAAAAAAAACAAAAACAAAAATAAACTAGGCAAACTCCCTGAAAAAATTCAACCTTTTTTTAAATCTTATGAAGAATTAGATCCAATTATTATTAATGAAGGGTCACTAAAAGAACGAAAGTTTTGGGTGTTTTACTGCAAAACCTATCTACCAAAAAAATAACTTGAATAGATTTTATATCCTAAAATAAATCATTAGATTTGCACTCGCTAAAAATAACCTCTGACGAAAATCGTGAACGTTAGTTTAGAAAATTTTAAAATAATAAAATGGAATCTTTAGTAAAATTTGTACAAGACGAATTTGTAACAAGAAATGAAAATCCAGAATTCTCTGCTGGTGATACTATTACAGTATTTTATGAAATTAGAGAGGGAGATAAAGTTCGTACTCAGTTTTTTAAAGGAGTAGTTATTCAAAAAAGAGGCACTGGATCTTCAGAAACTTTTACTATCAGAAAAATGTCTGGTACTGTAGGTGTAGAAAGAATATTTCCAATTAACCTTCCATCTATTCAAAAAATAGAGGTTAATAAGCGAGGTAAAGTTAGAAGAGCTCGTATTTATTACTTCAGAAATCTTACAGGTAAAAAAGCGAGAATTCAAGAAAAAAGAAGATAATTCGTTTTTTCAAACTATAATTAAAGAAGGGCTTCATTTTCATGAAGCCCTTCTTTAATTAACAAATGTTGACAACTTGTGTTAGTACATTGTTGATTTCTAATTACTTAAAAAATTTGCATAAGTCGTTTCATATATTATATTTGAATGTAATTACAAAGCAATGTAATAACTTTCGAAAGAAAAAGACGACAGGCCGAGTAATTTGATAAAGTAACGTTCTTTATTTCTAGACCACTTTTCAAATGTCCAAACAGAGTTTAGGCTCCGTCAAAGACAATTAGAGACTGTAGAGTTGCGAAAGTAACAAAACATAACTAAAAAAGTTTTTACTATTAGTAATACAAATTGAAAAGTATCTGGATGGAAGCTCCACCAAGTTGAACCAAGGCTTAGGCCAAAGTAAGACGGACTTCCAATCTGAGTCTAACAAAGAGACAGTTTCTTTGTTTAAAAGAAGCATAGAGTCATATCTCTATTTGATTGTGTAGAAATACAAGTCATTGTTTACAGTTAGTCTCTAAAGAAGCCATATCACTCAAGAAATTGAAGGATATGGCTTTTATTTTTTTATCATTTTTTAAATTTGATCATAAAAAAAATATCTCAAAATTAAACCAAGCTAACTTCGTTAAATTTCACTATAATTCTTAAATTTGCGCTGTTTTTACACAAAAAAACCCTTTTAAATCAAATCTCTAGCAGAAATATAAAAAAAACATAATGACCAAGAAGTCTAAAATAGTTTACACAATTACTGACGAAGCTCCGGCTTTAGCTACCCGTTCTTTATTGCCAATTGTAAAAGCATTTACAAGCAGTTCTCATATAAACTTTGAAACTAAAGACATCTCTTTAGCTGCTAGAATATTAGCTAACTTCTCTGATGTTTTACCTGAAAATCAACGAATTGAAGATGCTCTTACACAACTAGGCGAATTAGCAAAAAAACCTGAAGCAAACATTATTAAATTACCTAATATCAGTGCTTCAGTTCCTCAATTAATTGCAGCGATAAAAGAATTACAATCTTTAGGGTATAAACTTCCTGATTATCCGGAGACAGTTGAAACCACAGATCAAAAAGTTATTTTGGAACGTTATAATAAAGTAAAAGGTTCAGCTGTTAATCCAGTATTAAGAGAAGGAAACTCAGACAGAAGAGCACCAAAAGCAGTTAAAAATTATGCTAAAAAGAACCCACATTCTATGGGAGTTTGGTCTTCAAAATCTCAATCTCATGTAGCAACTATGTCTGAAGGAGATTTTGCCAATAATGAAAAATCAACAACAATTGAGGGTGCAACATATGTTCGAATTGTTCATACTGATGCTAATGGACAAGTTTCTATACTTAAAGACAATATCGCATTAGAAGACAAAGAAATCATAGATACTACATTTATGAGTAAAAATACTCTACTAAGATTTTTAGAAGAGCAAATTGAAGACGCAAAACAAAATGACCTTCTATTTTCATTACACATGAAAGCCACAATGATGAAGGTTTCGGACCCAATCATCTTTGGTCACGCCGTTCGCGCTTTCTTTAAAGATTTATTTGACAAACATGGTAAAGCTCTAGATTCTGTAGGTGTAGATGTGAATAATGGACTTGGAAACTTATTGAGCAATATCAACCAGTTACCACCCTACAAAAAAGAAGAAATACTTTCTGATATAGAAACAGCTTTTGAAAATAATCCAGACCTAGCAATGGTAGATTCTGATAGAGGAATCAGTAATCTTCACGTTCCTTCAGATGTGATTATAGATGCTTCTATGCCAGCAATGATTCGTACATCTGGACAAATGTGGAATAAGGACGGAAAATTACAAGACACAAAAGCGGTGATCCCAGATAGTTCTTATGCTGGAGTTTATCAAACGACCATAGATTTTTGTAAAAAACATGGGGCTTTTGATCCGAGAACAATGGGAACTGTTCCAAATGTTGGCTTAATGGCCAAAAAGGCAGAAGAGTACGGATCTCATAATAAAACATTCGAAGTTCATGCAGATGGAATCATTCAAGTAATTGATTCTAAGAACACTGTATTATTAGAGCATAATGTGGAAGCTGGAGATATATGGAGAATGTGTCAGGTAAAAGATGCTCCAATCCAAGATTGGGTAAAACTTGCAGTTAATCGTGCAAGAGCTACAGAAATACCAGCTGTTTTTTGGTTAGGAGAGAAAAGATCTCATGATTTTGAATTGATTAAAAAAGTAAATACTTATTTACAAGAACACGATACAGAAGGATTGGATATTAGAATCTTATCACCAGAAGATGCAACCTTATTTAGTTTAGAAAGAATCAAAGAAGGAAAAGATACAATCTCTGTTACTGGGAATGTTCTTCGTGATTATCTAACAGACCTCTTTCCTATTTTAGAATTGGGAACATCTGCTAAAATGCTTTCTATTGTTCCATTAATGAACGGGGGAGGATTATTTGAAACTGGTGCCGGAGGTTCAGCTCCAAAACACGTGCAACAATTTTCTAAAGAAAATCATTTACGTTGGGATTCTTTAGGTGAGTTTTTAGCATTATCAGTATCATTAGAACATTATGGAACTACAAACAATAACTCAAAAGCAATTGTATTATCTGAAACACTAGATGATGCCACAGATATGTTTTTAGATCATAAAAAATCTCCTTCAAGAAAAGTTGGTGAACTAGACAATAGAGGAAGTCATTTTTATTTGGCTTTATTCTGGGCTAAAGCACTAGCTTCTCAAGATAAAGATAATGAGTTAAAAAATGAATTTTCTAAAATTTCAGAGGAATTAAGTACAAATGAGCAAAAAATCATTAACGAACTAAATTCTATCCAAGGGAAATCAATAAATATTGGTGGCTATTATCTTCCAAACAGTATTTTAGCAGATAAAGCAATGCAACCAAGCAATACATTAACAAAGATTTTAGGGAATATGTAAACACTTTTTCCCTTCTTAAATTTAAGAGTGCATAAATGCACTCTTTTTTTTAGATTTAATTAATTTCAGCTTAATTTATATTTATATTTATGCATATAAAGTAATGTTTGATAAATAATGGGTTATACAAAAACTACAGAACTAGATTCTAACTATAATCATCTGGAAAAGATGTCTACCTCAGAACTGTTAACTTATATAAATAATGAAGATAAAACAGTAGCTTTATCAGTAGAAAAAGCAATTCCTCAAATTGAACTTCTCTCAAAAATCATTGTCAAAAAGTTAAAAAATGGAGGTCGATTATTTTATATTGGAGCTGGAACTAGTGGTCGACTTGGAATTTTAGATGCCTCAGAGTGCCCGCCAACATTTGGTGTATCTCATGGATTAGTAAATGGTTTAATAGCTGGTGGAGATACAGCTATCCGAAAGGCCGTAGAATTTGCAGAGGATTCTACTACCCAGGGTTGGAAAGATCTTCAAGATCAACAAATTTCGACAAAAGATGTTGTTGTTGGAATAGCTGCTTCAGGGACTACTCCGTATGTAATTTCAGCTCTAGAAAAGTGCAATGAAAATGAGATTATTACGGGATGTATTACCTGTAATAAAAATTCTCCTTTAAGTAATACTGCACTATATCCTATAGAAACTGTTGTTGGACCTGAATTTGTTACTGGAAGCTCAAGAATGAAAGCTGGAACTGCTCAAAAAATGGTTCTGAACATGATCTCTACAACTACTATGATTCTATTAGGAAAAGTAAAAGGTAATAAAATGATTGATATGCAGCTATCTAATGACAAGCTAGTGAATAGAGGTATAATAATGCTTTGTAAAGAACTTCATATTAATAAAATAAAGGCCAGTCAATTATTACAAGAATATGGTAGTGTAAGAAAGGCCATTAAAAACTATAAATAATGGCAATAAATCAAGACTTGGCAGCCAACGGAATAAAAAAGTTACTAATTTTATTAGGACTATTAATTGCTTCTCCACTACTACTGACACTCTCTTTTAAAGCATTAAAATTATACAAAGTGGGGGCTCCTTTTTACGTTAGTGTTTTAGGAGTAATTCTTTCCTCTTTACTAATTATTTTTACATTATTTTTTGCCTTCAAAACCTTTAAAACCCTACTAGATGCACTTTTTTCAGATAACCAATAATGAAAAATAAATTTTATAAATTAATCCATTGGGAATACTGGCCTATGTTGATGTTTTATATGCCTAATATTCCTTTAGCAATCTATTATGCTATTCGCACAAAAAGTTTTGTTTTTTATACAGCTACAAATCCTGGATTAAAAAACTCAGGTATTGGATCAGAATCTAAATTCAACACCTTACAAATGATTCCGAGAAAATATGTGCCAAAATCAATTCTTCACCTGAAAAATCAGGATATAGAGACCACCTTGCAAGAAGTAAATAACAAGGGAATTACTTTTCCTCTCATTATTAAACCTGATGTTGGTTTTAGGGGTTTATTGGTAAAAAAAATTAAAACAAAAACATCACTTATAAATCATTTAAAAAAATACTCTATTGATTTTATCATACAACAATTTATGTCACATGAATATGAATGTGGTATTTTTTATTACAGATATCCTTACCATAAAAAAGGGACAATTTCTTCCCTTACTTTAAAAAAATTTTTGTCTATTAAAGGGGATGGAAAATCAAGCTTATTGGAATTAGTTCATAAAGATAAGAGAGCTTCAATATACTATTCAACATTAAAAGAAGATACTACTATAGACTGGAATTTAATTCTAGAGAAAAATAGTGTAAAGAAGTTATCCTCAATTGGAAATCATTCAAAAGGAACTCAGTTTATTAATGGAAATCATTTAATAAATAAAAAAATAGAAACTATTTTAGACTCTATAAGTCATCAAATAGATGGATGGTATTACGGTCGTTTAGATATTAAATACAACAGTTTAAGAGAGCTATATGAAGGAAATTTTATGATAGTAGAGATAAATGGTATTTTGGCCGAACCAGGAAATATTTATGATGCAAATAAAATCAATTATTTTAAAGCATTAAAAATTATTAGAGATCATTGGAAACACCTATTTAAAATTGCAAAATATAACAGCCAAATTAGTGGAGTTAAATTAACTAAAACACTGCCATTTGTTAAGGAAATGATACAATTGCAGAAATATTCTATTGGTTTACAAAAAATAGATAAATAAATTAATTAGTTGAGCTTTACCGAGGGCTAGTAGGATTATAACCGAAACCATCATCAAGTAATTCTACATCTAGTTTACTTACAATATAACCTATTGTTGCGAAATGATGTATTGCGTGGCTATGAGCTTGCATTAAAACTGCTTCAAGAAAATAATCTACAGTTACTTTTCCATCTCCTAATTCGTCAGTAACAGCAATTATTTGCTTAAAATCTTCTTCTGAGAGAGTTTTAAGTTTTGAAATAATATCATTAAAATAAGCAATACCACCTGAAGTAGTTTTTTCTGCTATCGGATTTCTTTCTCTTTGAGAAAAATCTACTTTTTGAGTATCTAATCCTAAAAAAATACAATTAAAAATATCTAAAATATGCCTTATATGTGTTCCAATACTGGAATAGTATGGAGGTGTGGAAGTATTACTATATTGTTCATCAGAAATGGAATTGAGTAAATTTATACCCCTACAAAGATTCTTTTCAATAGCGTTAATCATTAATTTTTCTGACAATTTAATATAAGGTTAATTTAATCTAGATGAAGCCTTTTTTTTTATAAAAATACATAAATGATAAACGTCAATTTAGAGAAAAAAGAAAATCACTTTAAAAAAAATAACAAATCTTGAGTTGCAATTTTTATCGAATTAACTTCTTGTATTTGATTCGTTTTGGCATGATATCTCCGCCCAAACGTTTCTTTTTATTTTCTTCATACTCTGAAAATGAACCTTCAAAGAAATATACTTGGCTATCACCTTCAAAAGCTAAAATATGTGTACATACTCTATCTAAAAACCACCTGTCATGACTTATAACCACTGCACAACCTGCAAAATTCTCTAAACCTTCTTCTAGCGCTCTCAGAGTGTTTACATCTAAATCATTTGTTGGCTCATCTAATAATAAAACATTCCCCTCTTCTTTAAGGGTCATTGCCAGGTGCAATCTATTTCTCTCTCCTCCAGACAGTGTACTAACTTTTTTATTTTGTTCACTTCCTGAAAAATTAAAACGACTCAAGTAAGCTCTCGAATTAACTTGCTTTCCTCCCATTATTACTAAATCTTGTCCATCAGAAAAGTTTTGCCAAATAGATTTTTCTTTATCAATGTTTGAGTGTGCTTGATCTACATAGGCTATCTTAGCTGTTGAACCAACATTAAAATTCCCTTTGTCAGCATTTTCCTCACCCATAATCATTTTAAAAATAGTGGTTTTTCCTGCACCATTTGGCCCAATAATTCCAACAATTCCAGCCTGCGGTAAATTAAACTCTAAATTTTCATAAAGTAATTTATCTCCGAATGCTTTAGATACACCTGAAGCTTCAATAACATTAGTTCCTAATCTTGGACCGTTTGGGATAAATATTTCTAATTTCTCTTCCTGTTGTTTTTGATCTTGACTCATTAAACGCTCATAACTTTTTAAACGAGCTTTCTGTTTCGTTTGTCTTCCCTTTGCTCCTTGTCTAACCCAATCGAGTTCTCGTTCTAACGTTTTTTGTCTCTTTGATGCTGTATTGCTCTCTTGAGCTAATCTTTTAGATTTCTGATCTAGCCAAGATGAATAGTTTCCTTTCCATGGAATTCCCTCTCCTCTGTCTAGTTCTAATATCCAACCAGCTACATTATCTAAGAAATATCTATCGTGAGTTACAGCTATTACAGTTCCTTTGTATTGAGCTAAATGATGTTCTAACCAATGAACAGATTCTGCATCTAAATGGTTAGTTGGTTCATCTAGTAATAAAATTTCAGGTTCTTGTAAAAGTAATCTACACAAGGCAACTCTCCTTTTTTCACCACCAGAAAGTATACCAATTTTTTTATCAGAATCAGGGGTTCTTAGGGCATCCATTGCTATCTCTAGCTTGGTGTCTAACTCCCATGCATTAGAGGCATCAATTTTATCTTGCAAATCAGCTTGCTGTGCCATTAACTTATCCATCCTATCTGCATCGGAATATACTTCCTCTAATCCAAATAATTCGTTTATTTTATTGTATTCATCTAAGATAGCTACTGTCTCTGCAACACCCTCCTTTACTACCTCCATAACAGTTTTTTCTGGATCTAGTTTGGGCTCTTGCTCTAAATATCCAACTTTATATCCTGGAGAAAAAGTAACATCTCCCTGAAAGTTTTTGTCAACTCCAGCTATAATTTTTAAAAGTGTAGACTTCCCTGATCCATTTAATCCAAGGATACCAATTTTAGCTCCATAAAAGAAACTTAAGTAAATATTTTTTAAAACTTGTTTATTTGTACTTTGGTAAGTTTTATTAACTCCAGACATGGAGAAAATAACTTTTTTATCATCAGACATTCACTGGTAATTTAAAATTTAATAAAAACTAGACTCTTCCTTTTAATGCATTGAATACCCATGCAATGGCAAAAAAACCAATTCCTACTGATGCAAATCCCCATCCTGCTACATCGTCATATCTAAACGCTCCTAAGCCTATCAATGCTAAACCTACAACTATCATGATGATTGTGGCCCATGCTAAAACTCCATTTTTATCCATTGGTATTAATTTAAGTTACTAAAATTATGAAAATTTTAGTAGTTGGTTAGAAAAACAAATGTCGACATTTTTTTGAAGTTATACTATTCAAGAAATGGTATTTTGTTCTGTTGGAAATTTGTTGGGTAAATCATTAAAAAATAGTTTCTAAAAACTATAATGAGGCAGCTAATCTGCATCCTTGATCTATAGCTCTTTTAGCGTCTAACTCGTCTGCAATATCTGCACCTCCTATAATATGAATACTTTTTCCTGATGATTCTAGAGCGGTATATAATTCTTTGAGAGGAGTTTGACCTGCACAAATAATAACATTGTCTACCTCTAGAATTTTTGATTGATCTCCTCTAGAATAATGAAGACCTTGGTCATCTATTTTAGTATACTGAACTTCATTGATAAATTGAACGTTTTGCTTTTTTAAATTAGCTCGATGAATCCAACCAGTTGTTTTTCCTAAATTACCTCCAAATTTACCCTTACTCCTTTTAAACATAAAAATTTCTCGTTTTGCAGATGGAAATGAAGGTTGTATTCCAGCTATACCTCCTCTAGCCTCAATATTTTTGTCAATTCCCCATTCTGTCAACCAAGTATCTATATCTAAAGCGCTAGAGTCACCCTGATGAAGAAGAAATTCAGAGACATCAAACCCAATTCCTCCTGCTCCAATTACGGCAACTCTTTTACCAACTTGTTTTTTATGTTTCAAAACATCTAGATAACTTACAACTTTACTGTGATCTATACCTTCAATATTAGGTGTTCTTGGCGAGATTCCTGTAGCAATAATTATTTCTTCAAAATCTGATTGTTCTAAATCACTTTTAGCTACTCTTTTATTAAGTATTAACTCAACATTATGCAATTCCAACTGATTCTTATAGTATCGAATAGTTTCATAAAATTCTTCTTTTCCAGGAATTTGTTTTGCCATGTTAAATTGCCCTCCAACCTCAGATTCTGAGTCAAAAAGGGTTACATGATGTCCTCTTTGAGCTGCTATTGTAGCTACTGAAAGACCAGCAGGACCAGCACCAACTACTGCTATTTTTTTTGCAACTGATGCCATATCGTAATTGAATTCTGTTTCATGACATGCTCTAGGATTTACTAAACAACTAGCTACTTTTTGTTTAAAAACATGATCTAAACAGGCTTGATTACAAGCAATACAGGTATTAATTTCTTCAGACTTCTCATTAGCCGCTTTATTTACCCAATGAGGATCAGCTAAAAAAGGACGTGCCATAGAAATCATATCTGCATCTCCTCTTGCTAAAACTTCTTCAGCTGTCTCTGGCATATTTATTCTATTAGAAGTAACTAATGGAATAGATACCTCCTCTTTCATTTTTTTAGTAACCCATGTAAATGCTGCTCTAGGCACAGAAGTAGCAATCGTAGGAATTCTAGCCTCATGCCAACCTATTCCGGTATTAATGATGGTAGCTCCTGCTTTTTCAATTTCTTTTGCTAATTGGACAACCTCTTTCCATGTGCTCCCTTTTTCTATGAGGTCTAGCATTGATAAACGGTAAATAATGATAAAATCTTCACCAACTGCTTCTCTAACAGATTTTACCAATGTAACTGGTAATCTCATTCTATTAGTATAAGAACCTCCCCATTTATCTTTTCTTTTATTGGTGTGAGCTACAATAAATTGATTGATTAGATATCCTTCTGAACCCATAATCTCAACACCATCATATCCTGCAATTTTTGAATATTTAGCACAATTCACAAAATCTCGTATAGTCCTATTTATTCCAGACTTAGTTAACTTGAAAGGTTTAAAAGGTGTGATTGGAGATTTAATTTTAGAAGGAGCAACATTAAAAGGATGGTAACCATATCGACCAGCATGTAATATCTGCATGCAAATTTTTCCACCTTCATCATGAACAGCTTTAGTAATTTTTTGATGCTGAATAGCATGTTTTTTTGAAGACATCCTTGCTGAAAAAGGGCCTGTCCATCCTTGAATATTTGGAGAGATTCCTCCAGTTATGATTAGCCCCACGCCTCCTTTAGCTCTCTCAGCATAATAAGCTGATATTCTTTCAAGACCATTTTTTTCTTCTTCCAAACCCGTATGCATTGAGCCCATTAAAATTCTATTTTTTAATGTTGTAAAACCTAAATCTAATGGCTCAAAAATGTGTGGATATTTCATAAAAATGGATTGTAATTTATTATGCATGCATAGCACTTGCAATTTAAACTTATTTTTATGAAAAGCAAAGAATTAATTAGGAGGCTTTAAGAAAAAGTTTAAAATAAATCTACAGGAACATCTATCACTATCAACTTTGCATCGCTAATAGCTCTCAAAGAAACTTTGTTAGTCATGGTGACACCAAGAGCATCTCTGTCATTCAACTTATCGTTTTCAATCATCACCTTTCCACTTATTACAAAGAAATAAGCAGCATTATGTAAATTATATTCCAAATACACTCCCACATCTAAATCTATGATAGAAATATAAGCTTGTTGATTTATAGTCAAGCTACCTTTAACATGATTAGTTCTTGGTGAAACTAGTGTTTGAAATTTATTTTTTCTATTCTCAGGATTAAATATCTTTTGATTATAGTAGGGAGTAATTCCTAGCTTCTCAGGTATGATCCAAAGTTGTAGAAAATGTACCTCATCTGTTTTGCTATCATTAAATTCTGAATGAGTTAATCCTGTTCCTGCACTCATTACTTGCACTTCATTAACCTCTAAAGAACGAATATTGTTCATACTGTCTTTGTGAGATAATGTTCCTTTTAAAGGAATAGATATAATCTCCATATTCTGATGAGGATGAGTTCCAAAACCCATTTTAGGTTGAACAATATCATCATTCAGAACTCTTAATGCTCCAAAATTTATTCTATCAGGATTGTAATAATTGGCAAAACTAAATGAATGATTACTTTTTAACCAACCATGATCAGCCAAACCTCTAGAATTAGCAGTATGTTTTACTTTATGCATGATAATTTAATTTTTTTAAAATTTAATCCTCATGGAATATATTTATTGAATTTTTTTTATCTCAACTTATCTAATAACCTACTTAAAGTTGTAGCTTCTTTTTCGGTAAGGTTATTTAAAAACTCTAGCTTAGTATTAGTATCTATGGTATTTAGTAATTTTAAACCTGTTTTATTTATACTTATAAAAACTACTCTTCTATCATCTTTACAACGAATTCTTTCAATCAGTTTCTTCTCACATAACTTATCCATTAAACGAGTAGCATTTGGTGACCTATCAATCATTCTCTCTTTGATTACTTGAACTTTTATAGGTTCTTCAGCACCGCGTAAAATTCTTAATATGTTATATTGTTGTGGAGATATACCGTAGGGTCTGAAAAATTCATTTTCATAACTATTAATCCAGTTAGCAGTATATTTAATATTTATTAAAGCCTTAATTTTATTATTCTCAAATCTAGAGTTTATGTCTTTGGATATATCTCCCATGATTTTATTTTTTAAATCATTAAACAAGGGGTAAATATAAAATTATAAAAAATTGTTTTATATTCCAAGGAATATATTTCTTTTGTAATTAATTTATAGCTTTAAAAAATAAATCTATTTGAATTAATAAAATATTTAAAATCTCTTCATTTACGATTTTATTTTCTTGAAAATTATCATAAAAATTGGGTAAAGAAAACGTAACAACTTCACTAGCTCCTGCGTGAGGAAAATAATCAGTTGCAGCTCCTAAGACAGATACTCCACCTCTTCCACCGGGTGAAGTTGCTAGTAATAAAACTGGTTTATTGTTAAAAATTTCTCTATTAATCCTAGACAACCAGTCCAATATACTTTTAAATGCTGCAGCATAAGACCCATTATGCTCTGCAAGAGAAACTACATATCCATCAAAATTTTTCATGTATTCACTTAATTCGATAAGTTGGGCAGGAAAACCATTTTTTTCTTCATCAGTACTGTAAACTGGTGGATGATATTCACTAAAGTCGATTACTTCAATTGTTGAATCTGGAACTAAGTTAGCTACATATACTGCAAGTTGCTTATTAATTGATGAAGAACTTGAGCTACCACCAAAGGAAAGAATTTTTTTCATAATATTTAATTTCTTTATTATTTGACAAAGTTATAAAATAATAATTTATATTCCAAGGAATATATTTCCATGGCTATTAAATAAACTTTACGCCCCATCTTTGTAAAAAAAAGACAAACTTTTGTAAATTCGCTAGAAATACTATTTTCATGGATATCAACTTCAACAAAAATGAAGATCATAATAAACTTTTAATAAGTGAACTTAAAAAAAGATTGGTAAAAGTGAAACTTGGTGGTGGTCAAGAAAGAATTAGCAAACATCACGAGAAAGGAAAAATGACCGCTAGAGAACGTATAGATTATCTGTTAGATCCCAAAACGAAAAGTATTGAGATTGGCGCTTTTGCAGGTGAACAAATGTATCAGGAACATGGTGGATGCCCTTCGGGAGGTGTTGTTGTAAAAATAGGCTATATTCAAAAAAAACAATGTATTGTAGTGGCCAATGATGCAACTGTTAAAGCAGGTGCTTGGTTTCCCATTACTGGAAAGAAAAACTTACGCGCTCAAGAAATTGCCATTGAAAATAAACTACCAATAATCTATTTAGTAGATAGTGCTGGGGTATACTTGCCGCTACAGGACGAAATATTTCCAGACAAAGAACATTTTGGGCGAATTTTTAGAAATAATGCCGTCATGAGTAGTCTAGGAATTACTCAAATTTCTGCTGTTATGGGAAGCTGTGTTGCAGGCGGTGCCTATTTACCTATTATGAGTGATGAAGCTTTGATAGTAGATAAAACTGGTAGTATTTTTTTAGCAGGAAGTTATTTAGTGAAGGCGGCGATTGGAGAAAGTATTGATAATGAAACACTCGGCGGTGCAACAACCCATTGTGAAATCTCTGGAGTAACCGATTATAAAGCAAAAGATGATAAAGATGCTCTAGACACCATTAAAAATATTCTTGGTAAAATTGGTGACTATGATACTGCTGGATTTAATAGAATAGAGCCGGTTAAACCTTCAGAAAAAGAAGAGGAGATTCTTGGAATCCTTCCAAAACTTAGAACTGAGCAATACGACATGAAGGAAATTATTAAACGTATTGTTGATAATTCTGAATTTGATGAATACAAAGAAGGGTTTGGAAAAACAATTATAACCGCTTATGCAAGAATAGATGGATGGGCAGTTGGTATTGTTGCCAATCAAAGAAAAGTAGTAAAAACAAAAAAGGGAGAAATGCAATTTGGTGGTGTTATTTACTCTGATTCTGCAGACAAAGCTACCCGATTTATTGCCAACTGTAATCAGAAAAAAATTCCTTTATTATTTCTCCAAGACGTTACTGGTTTTATGGTAGGTTCTAAATCTGAACATGGTGGAATTATAAAAGATGGTGCTAAGATGGTGAATGCGGTTAGCAATTCTGTAGTTCCAAAATTCACCATTATTATTGGAAATTCTTACGGAGCTGGAAATTATGCAATGTGCGGTAAGGCCTACGACCCAAGATTAATTGCAGCCTGGCCAAGTGCAGAATTAGCTGTAATGAGTGGAAATTCCGCTGCCAAGGTATTATTACAAATTGAGAAAGCTTCTTTAAAAAAGAAAGGTGAAAAAATTACGTCTGAAAAAGAAGAGGAATTATTTGAAAATATAAAATCTCGCTATGACAACCAAATATCTCCTTATTATGCTGCTGCTAGAATTTGGACCGATGCCGTCATAAATCCATTAGATACTAGAACTTGGGTTTCAATGGGTATTGAAGCAGCAAACCACTCACCAATAGAGATGAAGTTTAATTTGGGTGTTGTTCAAGTTTAATTAGAAAAAAAATGTAGTCTTTAATAAAAAGTTTATCATGGGAAGAGCATTCGAATTTAGAAAAGCAAGAAAAATGAAACGTTGGTCTGCAATGGCCAAAACATTTACAAGAATTGGGAAGGATATAGTGATGGCTGTAAAAGAGGGTGGCCCTAACCCAGATACAAATTCTAGATTAAGAGCTGTTATGCAGAATGCTAAGGCAGCAAATATGCCAAAAGACAATGTAGAACGAGCTATTAAAAAAGCTACCGATAAAGATACCGCCAACTTTAAAGAAGTTTTATTTGAAGGCTATGCTCCTCACGGAATAGCTGTATTAATTGAAACCGCTACCGACAATAATAATAGAACTGTAGCTAATGTTAGAGCAATTTTTAATAAATGTGAAGGAAATTTTGGAACTTCAGGTTCAGTGGTTTTCATGTTTGATCATACCTGTAATTTTACTGTAAAAAAAGAGGATATTTCCATTGATATGGAAGAGTTAGAATTAGAACTCATAGATTTTGATGTGGAAGAGGTATTTGATGATGAAGAGGGAATCATTATCTATGCTCCATTTGAACAATTTGGTGCCATTCAATCTTTCTTTGAAAAAGAAAATGTAGAAATTATATCTTCAGGATTTGAAAGGATTCCAACCTCCACAACAAAGTTAAGAGAAGACCAACAAGCTGATGTAGAAAAATTATTGGAAAAACTAGAAGAAGATGATGATGTGCAAAATGTATACCACTCATTAGAAGTGTAAGAGCAAAATAATCACAACAATTCCAGAGTTTTAAAACGTTGTATTTTACCAGATCCTGTCTCTATAAATTTTGGAATAAAGAAAATTTCTTTAGGAATTTCAAATCTAGACAACTTTGAAAAGTGTTTTTTTGTTATTTGATAATTTTCACCTTCAATAACTAATATGCATTTTTCACCTAATATTTCATCCGGAATTCCAGCTGTAAAAAATCGTGAATGTATTGTGTGCGATAATTTTTGTTCAATTTCTTCTGGATGTAATTTCACCCCACCTGAATTGATAACATGATCTAAACGACCTTTCCAATTAAATTCAGTTTTAGAAACAACCTGTACTACATCATTAGTAATGATATTTACATCAGAAATTTTTGGAGCATGTATGACTAGACAACTTCTTTTATCTTTTGAAACAGTGACATCAGGTAATGTTTTGTATGAAGATTCTGACTTAAGTTCTAATTGTGTAAATTTATTTAACTTCTTAACAGCAACATGAGTAATTGTTTCTGTCATCCCATAGGTAGCATAGCATTTTGTGTCTACAGTTTGAATGGCTTTGTCTAAATCTCTAGAAACCACTCCTCCACCAACAATCAACGTTTTTATTTGGTCAATTTTTGAAATTGAATTTCTTAGTTGTAACGGAACCATTGCAGAAAAGTCATATTCTTTTGTGATTTCTTTTAATGGATTAGAGGTAGATTCTATTACATCTAAGTCCCAACCAAGTGTTAGTGCTCTAACCAACATCATTTTTCCAGCAATAAATTTGATAGGTAAACAACATAATGCTTTTGTATTCTCTCCTAATTGAAAATAGCGACCAGTAGCTAAAGCCGAATTCATCATAAAATCCTTCCGAAGATGAATACTTTTTGGATTTCCAGTAGATCCAGAAGTCTTAACTACTATATGAGGATCAGCAGAAAACCACTCTCTCAAAAATTGATTTATTTCTTTCGAAATTGATTGAGAAAACTTAATAAGTTCCTCCGAATTTGAAAATACTTTTCCATTGATTTGGAAACTTGTATGGAAACTATTCGATTTCAATAAGTGACGGTTTTTCTAGCTTTCCAAAAATTCTCTTTTTCCAATTAGACCAACCATACTTTTTAGAAAAAATTAAAAATACAATGGGATACAATACAACTAGGGGTAAAAACATTTCTACACCAAGAGAAGGTTCAGAGACATCAATAAAAAGGGCTTCTGTCTGAAAAACAGTCCAATCTGTTGTAACAAATAAAGCTGCCAATATATTATTAACTGCATGCATCCCCATAGCCAACTCAATTCCATCATCCATAAGGGTAACTATCCCAAAAAAGAATCCAGTCCCTATATAAAACACCAAGGCGATATATCCTAGTTTTTCTATCTCAGGATTCAACCCGTGCAATAAACCAAAGACAACTGACATAATAATTAATGGTGCCCATTTATTTTTAATCCATAATGCAAGACCTTGCATATAGTAGCCTCTAAATAATAATTCCTCTAAACTTGTTTGTAGTGGCATAAAAACAATAGCTACAAAACAGAGTGTAAAAAATGGAATGGGTTTAAAATTCCAAACATATTTTTCTGGAGAGAGTAGAATATCTGATCCTAAAAAAAATATTGTAACTAATCCCCAAATGAAAACACCAAAAAAGAAACGACTCCAATCTATTTTTTTTCTTGAAGTTATTATCCATCTAATTTTTTTCTTATGGATAGACTTTACCAATGGAATAAATAATAACAATGGAATTATAAATGATAGTAGTATGAGAAAAAGATATAAATTAGAATCTATCCCTAAGTCAGCAAATGAATTCTGCCCACTTTCCACAAACTTCTGCATGTCTTTACCTGAAGCTATAAAAGCTTTTATTGTAATAGGAATTTGACCTAAAGTACTTCCTAAAAAAATGATAAAAAACATCACTACATACATCCATGATTCATTTTTACCCTTGTGGCCTGTTTGTAAAAAACTCATATTAAATTAAAATTCCAGTTTTTATTTTTATTGTAAAAAAGTCCTCCTTTGTTAACCTCTAAAGGACTATCAAAGTTGTTAGTAAATAAACCTCCCGTTCCCAGACCCTGAGGCATACTACTTTTTAAAGTAGCAGTCCATTGAGCTATGGCGTTTAGACCAATATTACTTTCTAAAGCACTGGTAACCCACCAACCTATACCATATTCTTTGGCTAACTCTATCCATTCTAAACTCTCTTTAAACCCACCAACTAAACTAGGCTTTAAAATGATATATTGAGGTCTTATTATTTGTAGCATTTTTGTTCTTTTAGTTACATCAAACACACCAATTAATTCTTCATCTAAAGCTATTGGTAAGGGTGTTTCTTCGCAAAGTAATGCCATTTCTTGATAGTGCCCCTGAAGAATAGGTTGTTCTATTGAATGCAAATCATAATTTGATAATATCTTTAATTTCTCCAAAGCTTCTGATGGCTTAAAAGCACCATTAGCATCTACCCGTAACTCTATATCTTTAATTGAAAACTCTTTTCTTATGGATGCTAATAACTGAATTTCTGTTGCAAAGTCTATGGCTCCAATTTTCATTTTTAGACAACGAAATCCTTGAGCTATCTTCTCTTTTATTTGATCATTCATAAATTCACGATCTCCCATCCAAATTAGACCATTAATATCTATAGCTTTATTGGATTCTGTGAAGTTAGAAACAAATAATTTAAAAGGTGATGGTGATTGGAGCGACAGAAACGCTTGTTCTAATCCAATTTGGATACTAGGAAAATGAATTGTTTTTGCTAAAAGAATATCTAAGCCTAATTCAATATTATTACAAACCCATTTTAGTTTGTCCTCATAATCGGGCCTATCATCTATACTTAATCCTCTAAAAAGCCCACATTCTCCTACTCCAAATTCACCTTCTTTAGAAAGGTATAAAAACCAAGTTTCTTTAGTTTTTAAAATACCTCTTGAGGTTCCACTAGGTGTTTTAAATTGTAAAATATATTTGTAGTAAGTTGCTTTAATCAAAATATTTATTTTTCAGCAAAGGCTTTAAAATTATTCAAAGAAACCTCATCAATTTTTTTAAATTTAGATTTAAAAAAAGGCAATACACATCCTAAGATATAACTTTTTGCCTGGTAACTAGCACTCAAAGAAATGATCGTGGAATTCCCCTTAGCTATAAAAGAGTATTCATCTCTTTCAATTACTCCATCTCTATCAAAAAACAGGGTTAACTTTTCATTCTTAACATACGCCAATACTTTCTCTTTAACAATGGTAGTTTGATCATTGTGCTGAATGATGATATTATAACTACTTCCAGTAATACCCGGCTTTTGGTCTACTATCTCTACAGAACTATATTCTGGGTTCCAATTAGTTATTGTTGAAACATTTGTAAACATGGCAAACGTATCATCCACAGGTTTTAAAATGGTTATTTGAGAATCATAACTACTGTCTTTAATTATTAAACCGGTACTAAAAAATAATACTGATAGAATAACTAAGAATGTAATAACAATTTTTACTGTTTTCATGAATTATATATGACTAGTTTAAAATTACAACACTTGACCCAAGCCCAAAAGAACAGAAAATAGAAATGTACTTAAAGCTACTTTTTTTAATTCTGCATCTAACCCAAGTTCTTCTTTATTGTTGTAAACAAATAAAGCATGGATTACTAATGGAATATAAGCTAAAAGAAATATAAATTGAACTGTTTTTGTAAAAGTAAGAACTACATAACTTACGGCACTAATAAACGAGAGCAATAGTAAGCTGTAATGATATCTTTTAGCTACTTTTAGACCTATTTTGACAACGATTGTATTTTTTTTTGATTTTTTATCATTTTGATAATCTCTCATATTATTGAGATTTAACACAGCTGTGCTTAATAGACCAATTGAAATAGCAGGTAATGTTAGAAGAAAATAAATTTCTTTTGTAAATAAAAAATAACTTCCTAAAACACTTAGTAATCCAAAAAAAAGAAACACAAATACATCACCAAAACCACTATAACCATAGGCTAAATCACCAACGGTATATTTTATAGCTGCTACTATAGAAACTATTCCTAGAACGAAAAACAATAATGAATATCCAAAATTACTTAGACCAAAGGACTCATAAATGAGGAAAAGAGCAAAAATAATAGTTAGAATAACCGAAATCAAAATTGCTTTTTTCATTTGCTTTGGAGAAATCTTACCTGAACTCACCATTCTTTCCTCTCCTATTCTAATGGCATCAGTACCTTTGACTCCATCACCATAATCATTTGCAAAATTTGAAATTACTTGAAAACCAATAGTTGTAAGTATAGCCAAACTAAAAATAACAACATTAAATAAACCATCTGACATAGCTAAAAAACCTCCTAAAATAATTCCTGAAATAGACAATGGTAAGGTTCTAAGTCTAGCAGCTTTGATAAAATTTTTTATAATCATGGATGGTAATTGTTTCTTCGATGAGAATTATAAATTATCAGCCTCTGCAATTAATTCAGCAATATCTTTAACTATGATTTGAGATTCTTTCTCATAAAACTTAACACCGTCTGTCATCATTGTATTACAATAAGGACATCCTGTCGCAATTATTTTTGCATTTGTTTCCAATGCTTGTTCTGTTCTTAGAATATTAATTTCTTTATCTCCTTTTTCTGCATCTTTAAACATTTGAGCTCCTCCTGCACCACAACATAAAGCTCTGTTTTTATGTTGTTTCATCTCTTTAAGATGAACTCCTAATTTTCTTATAATATCTCTTGGAGATTCATAGACACCGTTACCTCTTCCTAAATAACAAGGATCATGATAGGTAACCTGTTTACCCTTTAAGGATTTTTTTATTTCTAACCTGCCTTCCTCTACTAATTTCTTTATGTATTGTGTGTGATGGTACACCTCATAATTCCCACCTAATTCTGGATATTCATTTTTTAATGTATTAAATGAATGTGGATCTGTACAAACTATCGTTTTAACTTCGTATGAGTTTAATATTTCAATATTAGATATCGCTTGCATTTGAAAAAGAAATTCATTTCCTGCTCTTTTAGCAGCATCTCCAGTTGAACTCTCTTCTGTTCCTAAAACTGCAAAGTCAACATTTGCTTTGTGTAATAGCTTAACAAATGCTCTAGTAATTTTTTTTGCTCTGTCATCATAACTTCCTGCTGCTCCAACCCAAAATAAAACTTCTGGTTTTTTTCCTTGGGACATCATTTCTGTCATTGTTGGTACATTCATATTTGTTGCTTTTATTCGTCTTTCCAGTTTAATCTATCTTGTTGATTGTACTGCCATGGAGCACCATTATTTTCAATATTAGTCATCATCATATTCAATTCTTGTGGTGCAGCAGACTGCTCCATAACTAAGAATCTTCTCATATCCATTATGATAGATAATGGATCTATATCTATAGGACATTCCTCTACACAAGCATTACAGCTGGTACATGCCCACAATTCCTCAGGTGTAATATAATCATTGAGTAATTGCTTACCATCTTCTTTAAAAGTACCTTTATTACTATCCATATTTCTACCAACTTCCTCTAATCGGTCTCTGGTTTTCATCATAATAGCTCTTGGTGACAGTTCTTTACCTGTCATATTAGCTGGACAAGAAGAAGTACATCTACCACATTCTGTACAGGTGTATGCATTAAGTAATTGCACCCAATTTAAATCAGTAACATCACTAGCTCCAAATTTTTCAGGAATTTCCTCCTCTGCACCTTCCTCTGGCATGGCGTACGGATCTGCATCAGGATCCATCATCATTCTAACTTCTTTGGTTACTGATGATAGATTATTAAATTGGCCTTTAGGCTGAAGATTTGCATAAAAGGTATTTGGAAAAGCTAATAAAATGTGTAAGTGTTTTGAATAATATAAATAATTTAAAAAAATTAAAATACCAATGATATGAGCCCACCAGGCTATATGCTCTATACTAGAGAGAGTTTCGAGTGGATACTCTGAAAACCAAGGCGCTACAAATTGACTTATAGGATTTCCAAAACCCGCCTGTTGAAATGAATAATCTGTTGCATTCATGAGGATGAATAAAGACATCAAAACAATTTCAAAGTAGAGAATTAAGTTACCGTCATTTTTTGGCCAACCTTTCATTTCTTTGCTCATAAATCTCTTTAACTGAACAATATTTCTTCTCAACCAAAATATAATTACGGCTACTAAAACGAGAAATGCTAAAATTTCAAATGTTCCAATTAAAAAACCATATAGAGAATTTCCAAGAAGTGGTTGAAAAACCCTGTGAGTGCCAAACAATCCGTCAATAATAATTTCTAAAACTTCAATGTTAATTACAACAAAACCTATGTATACAACTATATGTAAAAATCCAGCTATTGGTCTACTAACCATTTTTGATTGCCCTAAAGCAATTCTTGCCATATTTTTCCACCTTTCAAGTTTATTATCAGACCTATCTAGGTCTTTACCAAGTTTTATGTTTCTTACCAATTTTAATACATTAGAAACAAAAAAACCGATTCCTAAAAGCAATGCTATCGCAAAAATCACATTTGGTAAATAATCCATTTAATTATTTTTTATTTGATGTAAATCGTTTTACTACTATTCATAACTCTAAATATTACTCATTGGAATTATCTTTTTTACTTTCTTCCTTCAGGTAAGGTTTTGCTTTCTTACCAAATAACGAAAAGTGAACAAATCTTTTTGGGTTTAACTTCATCTCTTTAAGTAATTCCTCTAGTTCTTTAGAAGCGTTTGTTAAATTTTCATACATTGCGTTATCAGTTGCCAACTTACCAAGTGAACCCTGACCGTTTTCTATGTTAACAAGCAATCCATTTACATTTTCAAGTGTAATTTGAAGCGTTCTTACAGTCTGTCCAAAATCTACACTAGCAAGAGTGTCAGAAACTTTAGATATATTTTCAGTAATTCTTTTTGTGTTTTGAAGTGTTATATCTATGTCTGCCTTTGAAGCATCTACTATGTTGTTAAAAGACTCAATTGTAGTAGTCATTGAACCAACAGTTGATTCTAGACCTACTATTGTTCTTTTAAAACTATCTCTAGATTCTAGATCTAAAACATCGTTTAATGCTATTAGCAATGAATCTGCACCTATGATAACACGTTCTATTTTGGTTTTTAGAGGGTTTAACGTTTTTTCTACTGAAGTAAATATATCTGACTCTACCTCACCAATCAAATAATCTCCAGAAACAGCAATTTCCCCATCATAACTTGGGATAATTGCAAGTGATTCTCCTCCTATAATACTTGTGGAATAAATTTTAGCAACACTATTTTTCGAAAACTCAAAGTTATTATCTAAGGCAATTTCTACTACCAATTTACCTTTTTTCAAAGTATCTGTATTGAAGGTAATTTTTGATACTTTACCAACTTGTAAACCATTTATACTAACGGTACTGGCTTTGTTGAGTCCTTGGATATTATCATATTCTATATAAAAAACTCTTGAGGCTGGTTCTAAAAGGTTTTGACCTTTCAAAAAATTAAAACCCCAATAGCCCAAACATAAAATTATAATCGCAGCTACACCTGTTTTTAACTCTTTAGACATTTTTTAAATTTTTATTACAATAATACTACTATTTTTTGTGAGATAACAGGAAAAAGAACTATTTCAAAACCTCGGTAAGAGATACTTTTTTTCCTTTCTTAAAAGCTGCTATGTAAGCATCTGAATACCCTTTGCTTTTTGCTTTTAAAAGTGAGTTTTTTACTTTGTTGTAAATAGTAGTAACTCCAAAATAATATTTATAATAAGACCCAACTTTTACTCTTTGAACGTTTTTCAACCCCTTAAAATTGTATGATTTTAGTTGGATTTTATTTTTACTTGAAGCTATTTGAATTTTAAAAACAACCTCTTCTTCTAACTTATCTTCCTCTCTAATAGTAGCATCAACTTTGCTGTTTTCAATAGAAATCTGATCATTGACAACTACAGTATTTAGCTTTAATTGATTGTAATATTTCTTGATGGATCTAGCTATTTCTTTAGCCATCTTTTGTTGACCGCTTTTGGAATTTAAAAACTTTCCTTCATTTTTATTCGTTAGAAAACCTAACTCTATCAATACACTAGGCATATAAGTCTGATGTAAAACTACAAAGCCTGCCTGTTTTACCCCTCTATTTTTTCTTTTTAAAGCTTGGGAAAAATTTTGTTGAATATCAGCAGCTAATAAAAAACTCTTATCAAGATTTTCCTCTTGCAATAATGTTAGGCCAAGAAGAGACTCCTCTGAATTAGGATCAAATCCTTTATATCTTTCTCTGTAATTATCTTCAAGAGAAATCACAGCATTTTCTCGTTTAGCTACATCAAAATTTCTTTTATTGGCATGTAAACCTAGTACAAAAGTACCTGCTCCATAGGCATTTGATGAGTGAGAATCACAATGAATAGAGACAAATAGATCAGCTTTAGCTTTGTTAGCAATTTCGCCTCTTTTCCAAAGATTAATTAAAACATCTTTATCTCTAGTCAAGATTACTTTGATGTCATTAATTTTTTGGAGTTCATTTCGTATTTCTTTGACAACTTTTAGCGCAATAGTTTTTTCTCGATAACCATTACCAATATTTCCTGGATCATTCCCACCATGGCCAGCATCTAATACCACAATAAATTTTTTATCTTGTGAATAAACAACAGAAGAATTGAAAAAGAGAAATGATAAAACAACTACTATGACTAGGGTCATCTTGGTATCAAATTTGTCTTTATATGTAGGATGTATCAACAAAATTTAACTAATTTTGGCTATTCTAATTTGGTGCTTCAGTTATTGAAGCATATTTTTACTCATACACAAAAATAGCATAATAAATATTGCAATCAAATCTGTCTTACATACTTTTAATTTTACTTTTATGTTGTTCTCTAACTAACATAAAATCACAGGATATAAAGCCAGAAGTTCCACCAATCCCCATGATTACCAAAGACAGTATAGCAAAAACAACTATTTCACCAACTACAACTATCAAAAAAGACTCTTTATTAGCACAAAAAAAAGATAGTATTCAAGTAGATAGCATACGTCCAAAAGAATCCATTACAGATTTAATTTCACATGTAGCTAAAGATTACACTATTCAAAATGCAAAAAATAAAACAGTTACACTCTACAACGAAGCTCACCTAGTTTATACTGATATAGACTTAAAAGCTGGAATTATTGTAATAGATTACATTAAAAACACCCTATTTGCTAAAGGCATTAAAGATAGTACAGGATATAGTCAAAGACCAGTATTTAAGCAAGGTAGTCAAGAATCTGAACAAGATTCAATGGTTTACAACTTCAAAACTAAAAAAGCAATTATATACGGTATAAAAACCAAACAAGAACCTGAAATGTTTGTTTTAGGTGAGAAAGCAAAACGAGTTAATGACTCTACAATCTATATGCGTAAAATAAAATTTACCAGTTCAGATAAAGAAAAACCTGATTATTATATTGGAGTAAAAAAGGCGAAGGTAGTTCCAAATAAAAAAATAGTTGCGGGGTTAAGTAACCTTGTAATTGCTGATGTCCCAACACCTGTTTTTCTTCCATTTGCTTATTTCCCATTAGGGAAAAACCGAACATCAGGTTTTATTTTTCCAGCTATTCAAACAAGTACGTCCAATAGAGGTATAGGAATTCAAAATGGAGGGTATTATTTTGCAGTAAATGATTATGTAGACCTTGAACTATTGGGAGATGTATATTCCAATGGAAGCTGGGGTTTTAGAACTAATTCTCAATATTATGTTAGGTATAAATTCTCAGGAGGTTTCAATCTAAGTTTTGAAAAATTAATTAGAAGTACCAGAGGTTTTGATGATTACTCTGAGGCCACTAACTTCAATGTAAGATGGAGTCACAGGCAAGATACAAAATCTAGCCCAAATTCTAATTTTAGTGCATCAGTAAATTTAGGTAGTAGCCAATACTACAGGCAGTCATTAAATGAGTTTAATAACTCAAATTTTTTAACCAATACCTTTAGTTCATCCATTTCATATCAGAAAACCTTTACTGGCACACCATTTAATATGAGTGCAAATGCCACTCATTCTCAAAATACAAACACAGGGACTGTTACCATGGCACTTCCCTCACTTCAGGTATCTATGAGTAGAATTTATCCATTTGCTGGAAAAGGTGGAATCAAAAAGAATCCACTCCAAAAAATGGGATTAACATACAATATGCAGGGTGAATATAGAATCAATACAAATGAAGATGATTTTTTTAAATCAGAAATGTTTAAAACAGCCAAAGCAGGAGTTCAACATAGGGCTGATGCAAGCACAAATATTACCCTACTAAATTATTTTACTTTATCTCCCCAAGTTAACTATAGGGAGGTATGGAATTTTAAAAAAATTAATAAAGAATTTGATCCTTCAATACAAAATACAGATGGTTCATTTGGAACTGTAGTTTCAGACACTATAAGTAGTTTTAGTAATTTTAGAGAGTATAGCTCTAGCCTAAGTCTGTCCACTAATATTTACGGAACCTTTAATTTTAAAAAAGGACGGTTAAAAGCTATTAGACATACAATAAGACCATCAGTTTCTTTTTCTTACAGACCTGATTTTGCAGAAAGATATAACGAAACTGTTCAAAGTAATTTAGAAGGGACAGCATTTGAAACATACTCTCCTTTTGAGGGTGGAATAGGCCTTTATGGTGGTCCTGGATCTGGCCTAAGTAATACTATCGGAATTTCTCTAAACAATGTCATAGAAGGTAAATTAGCCCCTGAAGACCCCGATAGTGACGAAGAGGATAGAAAGATTACAATTTTAAATAACTTGAATTTTAGCTCATCTTATAATATAGCAGCAGATAGCTTACGTTGGTCTCCTGTAAATGCCTCATTAGGTACTAGAATATTTAAAGATAAACTAGCTCTAAATTTAAATGCCACATTAGACCCATATCAAATAAATGAAACCGGACAACGGATAGACAAATTTGTAAAAGGATTGTTTAGATTAACTAGAGCCAATATGACAGCTAATTATACACTTTCTAGTAGAGATTTTGATGGAGATGATAATGAACGTACTAATTCTGGAAACGGAAATCAAAACACTCCAGATGTACTCGGTAAAAATATTAATCCTACTAATAGCTTTGCCTCCAACCCTAATGACCAACAAAACAATAGTGAAGAAGAGGAAGTTACAGAACTTTACAAATCTAAAATTCCATGGAGTTTGAATTTAGCCTATTCTGCCTCATATGTAAACAACGGAGTAAGGGATATAGGGATTCAATCTCATTCATTAATGTTTGGAGGAGATTTTGACTTAACACCTAAGTGGAAAGTAGGGTTCTCTTCTGGGTATGATATCCAAAGTGGAGGCTTCACTTTTACTAGAATGAATTTTTCTAGAGACCTAGATAGTTGGAGGCTTAACTTTAATTGGGTGCCATTTGGAAACAATCAATCTTATGTGTTTTTTATAGGAGTTAAAGGAGTATTAAGAGATCTTAAATATGAACAAAATAAACCTCCAGACAGAGTACTATTTTAAAAAAACAATATCATGAAAAAAATAATTAAAACTTCAAAAGCTCCAGCCCCAATTGGGCCGTACAATCAAGCCATCCTATCCGGGAATACATTGTACACATCTGGTCAAATTGCAATTGACCCGTCTTCTGGAAAATTAAAAATTGGCACTATTAAAGAAGAAACTTTATTAGTAATGGAAAACATGAGAGCTGTGTTAGCTGCTGCTGACATGACTTTTGAAAATGTAGTAAAATCCTCAATTTTTATCTCAGATATGACAAATTTCTCGGAGATAAATGAAGTTTATGGAAGCTATTTTAATGAGGATACAGCTCCAGCAAGAGAGACTGTTGAGGTTGCAAACCTTCCTAAGTTTGTAAATGTTGAAATTAGTATGATTGCCGTAAAATAAAAAAGTTGTCTCAATTGAGACAACTTTTTTATAGTATGTGTTAGCTCTATTTATAAGCTAGCTGCATATTCTATTAAATCTACAATCTTAGTTGAATACCCTATTTCATTATCATACCAAGAAACTACTTTTACAAAATTATCATTTAAGGCAATTCCTGCACCTGCGTCAAATACAGAAGTTCTAGTTTCTCCTACAAAATCTTGTGATACAACTAGGTCTTCAGTATATCCTAAAACTCCTTTCATTGGTCCGCTTTCTGAAGCAGCTTTCATAGCTAAACAAATGTCTTCATAAGAAGCTGGTTTCTCTAATTTCACAGTCAAGTCTACAACAGAAACATCCATGGTAGGGACTCTAAATGCCATTCCTGTTAATTTTCCATCCATAGAAGGTATTACTTTTCCTACTGCTTTTGCAGCACCTGTAGATGAAGGTATGATATTATGAATAGACGAACGACCTCCTCTCCAGTCTTTCATGGAAGGACCATCAACAGTTTTTTGAGTTGCAGTAGCTGCGTGAACAGTAGTCATTAGTCCTTCAACAATTCCAAAATTATCATTTAAAACTTTTGTAATTGGAGCTAAACAATTGGTAGTACACGATGCATTAGAAAAAATCTTCTGATCTGCTCTTAATTCTGTATTATTAACACCCATTACATACATAGGAGTATGATCTTTAGATGGAGCAGATAATACTACCTTTTTAGCACCGGCTTCTAGGTGTTTACCTGCTGTTTCCTCAGTTAAGAAAAAACCTGTAGACTCAATAACATAGTCAGCTCCTACTTCATCCCATTTTAAGTTGGCTGGATCTCTTTCAGCAGTAATTCTAATTAAATTACCATTAACTAATAATTTACCATCTTTAACTTCTACATCTCCATCAAACTGTCCATGGACAGAATCATATTTTAACATGTAAGCTAGATATTCTACATCTAATAAATCGTTGATTCCAACAATTTGAATATTTGATCTATTGATTGCAGATCTAAATGCTAATCTACCTATTCTACCAAAACCGTTTATTCCTACTTTAATCATTTTTTATTTAATTTATTTTTATATTATGTTGACATGATATCAGAAACTCTTAGGAGTTCTTTATTAATTTCATGCCCTCCAGTAATTGCCTCTTCTAGGTCTGTAGTTATTACTGTATTATTCTTAAGACCAATCATTAAATTGGTTTTATTTTCTATGATCATTTCTACTGCTTTCACGCCAAGCCTACTAGCTAAGACTCTATCAAAACAAGAGGGTGTACCTCCTCTTTGCATGTGCCCTAAAACTGAAACCCTAACGTCATATTCCGGCATATTTTCTTCAACATACTCAGCTAATTCAAAGACATTTTTTCCTGATTTATCACCCTCAGCCACTACAACTATACTTGAAGATTTACCCGATTTTCTACTTTTTATTAAAGATTCCAGTAATCTGTCTAATCCTAAATTTTCTTCTGGGATCAAAATTTCTTCTGCTCCAGCTCCAACACCAGCATTCAAAGCAATAAATCCAGCATCTCTACCCATTACTTCCACAAAGAATAATCTATTGTGAGAAGATGCTGTATCTCTAATTTTATCTATTGCATCTACTGCAGTATTTAAGGCAGTGTCATAACCAATAGTGTGTGAGGTTCCGAAAATATCGTTATCTATAGTACCAGGTATTCCTATAACTGGAAAATTATATTCTTTATTAAAAACTACACCTCCAGTAAAAGATCCATCTCCCCCAATAACTACTAAACCATCTATGTTATTATCTTTTAATTGCTTAAACGCTTTCTTCCTTCCTTCAGGAGTTCTAAATTCATCAGATCTCGCAGATTTTAGTATGGTACCTCCTTTGTTAATGATATTGTTAATATTTCTAGCAGTCAGCGTAGTAAAATCTCCTTCAATCATTCCTTGATACCCTCTGTACACCCCAATACATTCTTTACTGTAGTAGGCGCAAGTCCTTACTACTGAACGAATTGCGGCATTCATGCCAGGAGAATCACCTCCTGATGTCATTACGGCTATTTTATTAATTTTTCCCATAATTTAAATGTAAAAATACTTATTAAAACTTACTTTGAACAAAAAAAAAACGAAATCGATTTCGATTATTTTACTAGCAAAGTAGTATTATTTGTGAGTTAATTTCACTCTAATAAATTTACAGAAATAATATCAAAAATTTAATTGTTATTATTTTTGAAATTTAAAAGTCCTTTGTGATTAGATATGATTGAATCTTTTGTTTCAATCATTTTATTATTTTTTTTCTTCTTTAATCCGATTTTTTTTAACAAATCAGACAACGAATTAAAATTAACTTGATAAGACAATCCTATCCCTTGAGTATATCCTTCCTCTTGAGCAGAATATTGAATTTCATTCTGCCTATTAAAAATTACACTTCTGAAATTACCTGATTCATTTAATAACACCTCAACTTTTACCTCCCCAACAACACTAGATTGTGTTTGAGCTCCAACAGGTACCCCAACCTTACCATTCACAATTATATTTTTACTAATTTGAGTGGTAAGTGATACATCAAATTGATCGTCTGTGATTAGCTCATCTTGAGGGCTTTGTATCCCTCCAGTTGAATAACCTAAATCTAATCTTACTGTATTACTACTTATAATATCTGACAAAATTGAACCTATTGCATTAGATGTTGTTCCAGTTAGTAGTTCACTTCCATTAATATTACCTCCATTAGGATTTGCGAATGTTCCTGCGGCAAGGAGTGTTAAAAATTGACGCATTTTTGAATTCACATCATTGTCATTTAACACAAAGTCTAACTCTGAAGCAATTGTAGAATTTGAGTTTTGAATTTCAATATCAAAATCTTGTTTAGAATTAAATAAACTACCTGAAATATTGGTAATCAAATCAACAGGTATTTTTCTATTTGTATTAAAATTCTCTAACAAGACAGCTGGATTGGCATTGGTTGTATACACTGCTGTTACATTTAAATTAGCCTCGTAAGGATTGCCACTCCATGCGATAGTTCCTCCTTTTAAAATAGTAAATGGTTTATTAACTATTCCTCCATATTTAAAGTTATAAATACCTGTATCTATTGTGTAATCTCCAAACATAGCAAACTTACCATTTGTATTGATTTCTATTCGTAAATCACCTAATCCTCTTCCACTTAGTTCACTTCCATTTACTTCATCTATTACTATTTGAGCTTGTGCATCTTTTGTGACCTCTAGGTCTATATTTAATGACACTCCTTCAATAGCATCTAAAGCTAATTTTTCTTGAAGTTCTTCTACTGTTTGCTCAGATTTAAAATGAATTAGCCTATACGTTTCTATCGATGCAATGTCTTTTAATGGAATCACAAAACTTGTATTGGGCATCGTTTTTGCATTTACATCTATGGTAATATTATTTGTTAAGCCGGTAATACTGGCGTTTCCTTGAATAAAACCTGTTCCGTAGTATAAAGCCTCATCAGAATTTTCAGTGTCTAATACCAACAAGTTTGGTGTTAAAATATCAATATCTAAAGCCCATTGATCAAAATTTTGATGAGTTATAGTACCATCTAAGACTCCTTTAGTCTGATATTTAGTATCTAATAAATTAATATTGTTAAATTCAAAGGATTGGCCATTTAAACCAACAGTTGTGTCACCATCAAAATCAAAATCAATATTTAGATAAGGGAATTGTAATCCTGCATCTTTGAGCAATAACTTGCCTTCCATTTCAGGGTTTCTAAGAAACCCCCTCAAAGTAAAATCACCTGTAGCATCACCTCTTATTTTTGACAAGACGTCTTCACCTAAAGGACTAAAAGCATTTAACTCAAACTCTTCAAGATTAACACTAACATCTATTTTTGGTCTTGTTTCTGAGAAATCCAAGGAGCCTATAGCAGAAATACTTTTTGCTTGCTCTCTCTCTAAAGAAAAGTTAACATCATATTTTTCATAAGAGCTTTCACCTTCAATATTTAAAGATAAATCACCTTGTTTAAAATTATTAATTTCAAAATCTTTAACCGACAGATTTCCTTTTGGTCCGTAGACACCTTCCTTTTGATAAATAGTTACAGTACCGTCTAACTTTCCCTTTAATTTTAGGCTATCTATTGTTGGTAAAAAACTTTTTAAATATACATTAGTAAAATCTATATCAATATTTTTAAATGTAGAGTCTCTAACAGTTCCTTTGAAATTAATTTCTTGTTCATTGGATTTTAATCTAAATGGTGAAAACACATATTCATTTGCATTTATATCAAAAATCATCTTATTTTCAGAATTATTATCTGGATTTAGATCCCATACGTTGCCCTTGTAATTAAATGTAGATTTCTCTATTCCTACAACAGATTTTTTATTGTTGTCTATTGTGTAAAAGAAATCTAAATTAAATTTCTCTTTTTCAGAAACTCCACCATTAAAAACTGATTTAAAAAATAACGTATCATTAATTGTTTTATTAAAAAGCAATACTTTAGATAGAGAGTATGATGGTGTTTTTATACTTTTAGCACTTAAGGAAGTGTCATATAGACTTCGCTTATTATCTGTATTTAAAGACAACGAATCTACGATGGTTTCAAAGGCTGTGATTTTTGGCGAGTTAATTTTTACTTTTAATTGATTATCATCTGATTTAATACTACCAATAATCTTAGTACCTGGAGCTACTGATATTTCTGGATAAAAAACATCTACTATTTTATTATATATTACAAAATCAAACTTCAGAAATTGATTTAATGAAACTTCATATGGAGTATAATTGGAGTACATACTTCCTAAAGCATTTTGTGCAAGAGGTAGCATTTCTTCAAACTTAAAATTACCTATCAACTCACCTTTTATAATATCTTCAGAGTCAATTCTTATTTGTCTAACTTCGTCTTTAAGGGTAGAGAAAATTAAAAATTGTTTAAATGGATACAATTCTTTTTCATTGGTATATTCAATATTTTTAAAATTTGCTATACCTATAACATTGTCTAATTTATTACCTGTTAAATCTAAATCAATTACTCCGCTTAACTCAGAAATACTATCTCTAGAATAAAGATTTAATGCTCTTAGGTTAGCGTAATTTATAGTTGTTTTAAAATCAAATTTATTAATCTCCCCAGATAAATCTGCTAATCCTTCAAAAGTTCCGTTTAAATTATCATCAACAAACCCAAGCTTACCATTGAATAAATTGTTTTGATATAGACCATTGACGGTTATATTTTGATAATTATACTTATTAAACTCTATTTGAGAAATAGTTCCTATAAGTTGTGTGTTAATATTTTCTAATCTAAATCCTTTTCCATCTACCAGTCCCTCAAATGAAAAATTTCCAAAAGTATCATCATCAAATAAATTTCCTAAATCAAATTTATCCAACAATACTTCTCCATTATATACTGCATTATCTAAACTATCAAAATTATTTAATTCTAAATCTGCAACTACCTTACCAATTTCAGAGTTAATATCTAAAGTTGCCTCTATTGAACTAGGTGTAATTTTTGTAAATCCTGACAATGAAAATTCTCCAAATTTTATCAATTCTGTTGGTAGGGTCTTTCCTAATAGGTTTGGAAATACTTTTTTTAATTTAAAATAATCTGCTGAAGCATTTTCTAGATTTGCAGATAAAAAAAACTCTTCTTGTTTTAAGGAATTAATTAAGTTTACATCTCCAATAATTTGAATGCCTTTATCTGAACTTAAATTTAAACTTTGTAAAGAAAAATTATTGAGGGAACCCTTTAGAGTGGTTTCAAATCTTAAAATATCATTTCCATCAAATTCCTTGTAAATTTTTTTTAAGTCTGTAGTAGATACAAAACTATTCTTAAAATTGGCATTGATATTTACCAATTCAATAAATTTGCTCAAGTTTTCCCTTTCATAATTAAAATCTATATCAGCAAACAAAGTAGAAGTATTTGTTTGAAGAATTGTGTTATAAAACTGCATTTGAGATTTTGTATACTTAAAATCTGTAGTCAAATTAGTAATTTCTAAACCTCGATTATCTATAAAATAGAGTCCTCTTATTTTCAAAAAAACATTTGGACCTACAATAGAAAAATCTTGAAGACTACCTCCACCATGATAAGCTGCAAAATCTAATGGAATGGTTTTATTTTCATCAATTTGTTTGTAATTAATATTCTCAAAATAAATATTTGAAGAACTTATTTTAAAAGGATTTGATGAAGGATCTGGTGGATTATCATCTTCAAATTTATCTACAAATACAGTTAAATTATCAATTTCTTCATCTTTGTAATTCTTAACATTTACATATACTCCTTTGAGTGAAGTACTTTTTAATTGAATGTTATTTTCTAAAATTCTTTTTACATCTAACAAAGAAGACCTCAATCTTTCTACGTAAATTAATGTGTCTTGATGATGATCTTTTATTTCTATACCTTTAAGAGAAACAGATCCAAGGAAGGAAAGATCTACTTTACTAATCTTTAAACTTGTTCCAAAATCTTCATTTA
>Ga0209630_10000209_pt1 | contig 68265 bp, 48 predicted proteins | sample COG_01_FD_184745 | JGI IMG/M metagenome (GOLD analysis project Ga0209630, IMG submission 184745) | Pelagic Microbial community sample from North Sea - COGITO 998_met_01 (SPAdes) (version 2) | ecosystem: Environmental > Aquatic > Marine > Neritic zone/Coastal water | place: Helgoland, sampling...
GAATCTTTGCTCTTTGATCACCGTACTGAGGAGCTCATCATCGTCACCAAAAGAGAGAAAAATTGTCACGTATATGCGTTCCCTTTTGAGCCGAATATAGACCCCATCTCCATCACTTCAAAAGGCACATTACCGGCTACCCTTTTTACCGCCGGAGATATTCACCCCTCCACAGGAGAAATATTATTAAAAAACTACAAGAAGATTTATTACTGGGGAGCTTCTGAAAAACCCGCGGTGCTACGCATCGCTGAGGGTCCTGATTATACCCTCCCTTATAAGGAAGAACCCCAAGGCGAAGCCATTGCTTGGACTGACGAAGGTTTTGTAACGCTCAGTGAAAGAAAAGACAAAAAACAGAAGTTTTATTTCTATGAGCGTAAATGAATTACTTCTTCAACAGCTTCTTCAACCCATTGAGTTTGACCAAGGCATCTACGGGTGAAATATTATTGACATCCACGTCTCGCAATTGGGCCATGAGTTGCTCTATACGTGGATCGGCTTCAAATAAATTAAGTTGAAAATTATGGGTGGGCAGGTTGGCCAAAATTTCGGATTCGGCTACGCCTCCTTTTTCTTTTTCCAGCAATTTCAGAATTTCATTGGAGCGTAAGATGACCTGATTGGGCATCCCTGCCATCTGCGCCACATGGATGCCAAAACTGTGCTCGGTGCCTCCTGAAACTAGCTTTCTTAAGAAAATAACTTGATCTTTAAGCTCCTTGACTGCTATATGAAAATTTTGAACCCGAGTTAAGTCTCCCGCCAATTGATTGAGCTCATGATAGTGGGTCGCAAAAAGTGTTTTGGGCTTGGCTTTTTGATGATTGTGCAAATATTCAACTATGGACCATGCGATAGAAATGCCATCATACGTACTGGTCCCCCTTCCAATTTCATCCATGATGACCAAGGATTGATCACTCAAATTATTCAAAATACTGGCGGTTTCTGTCATTTCTACCATGAAAGTGGACTCTCCTCTGGACAAGTTGTCTGAAGCGCCCACGCGCGTAAATATTTTGTCAGTGATCCCTATTTTGGCATAGCCTGCAGGCACAAAACTTCCTATCTGTGCCATAATCACGATCAATGCCGTTTGACGCAGTAGAGCAGATTTTCCTGACATATTGGGGCCCGTGACCACTAAGATCTGTTGAGATTCGTTGTCCAGATATACATCATTGGGGATATAAGACTCCCCTGGTGCCATGAGTCGCTCGATGACGGGATGGCGGCCGGCCTTGATGTCTATGACCGAGGCCTCAGAAAGCGAAGGACATACATATTGGTGCATTTTGGCAATGGCCGCAAAATTAGTGAGGCAATCCAAAGTAGCGATCAGCCGGGCATCTTCTTGAATGGGAGCCATATGTCCCTTGGCATAAACCACCAGCTCTTGGTACAATCTGCTTTCTATGACGCCCAATTGACTTTCGGCGTGTAATATTTTCTCCTCGTAAACCTTAAGCTCCTCAGTAATGTATCTTTCTGCATTGACCAAAGTCTGCTTTCTGATCCAACCGGTAGGCACTTTTTCTTTGTGGGTATTGGATACCTCCAGATAATAGCCAAAAACTTTGTTATAGGCTATTTTAAGAGAAGTGATCCCCGTACTTTCAGCTTCCCTTTTTTGGATTCCCAGCAAATAATCTTTCCCTGAGAAAGCCAAACTTCGGTATTCATCTAAATCGGCATCAACCCCCTCTCGAATCACATTTCCTTGATGTAACAACATGGGGGGCGCATCGGTCAAGGATTGGATCACATGATGCATAAAATCCTCATGGTCATTCAATGACTTGGCCAATTGTTGTAAGCATTTCTCGGGACTGTCTGCCAGCAATGCCTTAATGGGGCCAATCGGTTCTAAACTGTTTTTAAGTTGATGAAGCTCTCGGGGGTTGATCCTCCCCGTGGCCACTTTGGATACCAAACGCTCCAAATCTCCCATTTTTTTCAATGATGCAATGATTGATTCAAGCCGCGTGGGATCTTCGAACAAGGCAGCGACCCGATTCAAGCGCGCAGCAATAGCAGTTTTTTCTTTGAGTGGCAATACCACCCATTTCCTCAGCATCCGGCTGCCCATCGGGGTCACCACATGATTGAGCACATCGATCAAGGGAATGCCATCCGGCTGATTGGGTGAGAGTAACTCCAAGTTTCTCACAGAAAAACGATCGAGCCACATGTATCGCTCTTCCTCAAGCCGGGTAATACTAGAAATATGAGCCAACTCCTTGTGCTCGGTCTCTTCTAAATAATAGAGGATCGCACCGGTGGCGACAATGGCTTGGGCCATCTCATGGATACCAAATCCTTTTAGCGTTTGGGTCCCAAACTGCTGGAGTAGTTTTTGATGGGCGAAATCATATTTATAAATCCAATCTTCGATGATAAATGAAGGGTACTGGTCCTCAAAAAGGGATTGATAACGCTCTTTAGCTGCTTTGCTATAAATCACTTCTGCGGGTTGGAATCCCTGCAATAACTTGGCCGTGTAGGCATCATCCCCCTCGGTTGTAAAAAACTCCCCTGTGGAGAGGTCCAAAAAAGCCATCCCATTCCGCTCCTTTTGAAAATCAATCGAGGCCAGATAATTATTTTTTCCTGTCGAGAGGACTTGATCATTTAAGGACAAACCCGGAGTGACCAGTTCGGTTACCCCTCTTTTGACGATTCCTTTGACGCCCTTGGGATCTTCCAGTTGGTCACAAATCGCCACCCGTTGCCCAGACCGCACTAATTTAGAAAGATAATTGTCCAAAGAATGATGGGGAAAGCCTGCCAATTCTATGTGGGAAGCGGATCCATTGGCTCTTTTGGTCAACACAATGTCTAGAATTTTAGAGGCTTTGATGGCGTCCTCACCAAAAGTTTCATAAAAATCTCCTACCCTAAAAAGCAATAAAGCGCCTGGATATTTGCTCTTGATAGCATTGTATTGCTTCATCAAGGGAGTTTCTTTTGGCGCTTGGGTGGTTTTTGGCATGGTCTACTAAGATTAGAGCAATAATAATAAATGCAGAGATGGAAAGTAGAAAAGCCGTGTTGATAATTTAAGATTTAAAAAAGTTCGACCAGAAGCTACTTGTAAACCACTCGGAACCCTCCGATATTTGCAGATGCGGAAACTTAAAAATGAAGAACTCCAGCGTATGGATCCCGAAGCTTTCAAGGTCTCAAAGAAAATGCCTTGGGTTATTGTTTTGGACAACATCAGGAGTATGCACAACGTAGGGGCGACCTTTCGTACCGCAGATGCCTTCAGAGTTGAAAAAATCATCTTGACCGGCATTACCGCCCAACCACCGCATCGAGAAATTCAAAAATCCGCTTTGGGTGCTACTGAATCTGTGACCTGGGAATATCTCTCAGAACCCATGCTGGCCCTACAAAAATTACGGTCCGAAGGCTATCAAATTATTTGTGTTGAGCAAACCGATCAGAGTCTGGCTCTGGACACCTTCCAGCCTAATTCAGATAAAAAATATGGCTTTTTCTTTGGCAACGAAGTATTTGGGGTCACCGAGGAGGTAGTCGCCCATGCTGATGATTGTCTAGAAATCCCCCAATTTGGAACCAAGCATTCCCTCAATATTTCGGTCAGCGTCGGGGTGGTTATTTGGGATATGTTCCAAAAAATAGGCCGCCCTTTACTATAACCCAATACATTCCCTTATGAGCGGTTCTGGTTAGGGAAAAAAAAACGCAAGAATGATATTCCTGCATTTTTTTATAATGATGTCGACTTAATTTGCACCATCATAAGAAACACTTAATATTTTTTCTTCGATCATGCCCAGTGCAATTTTATCTTCACCCAACACATCAAATAACTCCAATGCTCTTCTCGCTATGTATTCCTCCTCAATTTGTTCCTGAACAAACCACTTCATGAATTCCTCTGTAGCGATATCAGTGTGTTTTCTACACTCACCCACGATATCATGAATGGCGTCAGTCACGCTAATTTCTATGTCCAAAGCCGTCTCAAAAACATCTCTTAGATTTTCAAAATCATGCTGACAATCTCCAATTGCGGGAGCAATGGCTTGAGCCTCCATATCTGTCAAATAATGAAAAAATTTAAGTTGATGCTTCCGCTCTTCTTCTGATTGCTTGAAGAAAAAATCCGCACAATTGTCATAGCCTTGTAGATCACACCAACCCGCCATCGCTAGATAGGCCGATGACGAATGTGCCTCCATCTTTATTTGTTTGTTAATGACATCGACGATCTCTAATTTGAGTACTTGATGTCTTCTTAGAATGTCCTTCATATCAAAAAAATTAAATTTTATTTACACAAAGTAATAGATAAAATCACGATTCAAAGAATTTGAAGGATATTTATAATGAGTCTAAATACCTATTATGAAAATTTTCGGTGAATGGATTTATGGATCAAGCTATTAAGCTCGAGCATGGTGAAAGTGCCAGATAACACTTCTCTCAATTCCAAAATTTCATAAATTGAAAGCACCAAGATTGGATGCTGATGAGATAGGTACAAAATCTCGATATCGGGTCCTTGACTGGAAACCAATGCGGTTAGGTCTATGTTTTCGATTTTGCGTTTTAATCCAATCAGCTCACATAATTTGAGCTCCATCGGCTTCTCCAAAAAGTGAAGGAAAAATTTCTCAGAACGGTCACATTGAGAAACCGAAGTGGCTAGCGTTTCAAATACAATTGCTGAAGAAATTAATTTCGAGGACATTTTTTGCAGTTTTTACCTTTTCTCTTATATTTTTCACAACATTTTTTAAACACACATCCCAAGTCGTGCGCACTCTTTTTATCCTCAAGTGGATTAAAAGTGGCATCAAAAGAATCGGACGGGGAATTAAAGTGCATGATTTGTTATGATTAAAACTGATAACAAAAATACCCCTGATCCTACTGCCATAGCATCCCTACTGATAGGCAATTCCCTCCTCACTAGTTGTAGCCAACAATCACTAGAACTAGGGATGCTCAACAGTTTTTCTTAAGGGCCCACATTCAGCACAGCCTTCTTTGTGATTTGCCCCCCTTTTAAGGATGAATTTATGGGTCAAATAAAGGATTGAGGAGATCAGTAGTAGGAAAATGATAAATGTTTGTACCATCAGTTCAATAGATTAAAGGCGATCAGCGCACTAATATAGGCAAGGGCCGTCATATAGATCAATTGTATCAGGGGCCATTTCCAACTTTTGGTTTCTCTCCGCACTACGGCCAAGGTACTCATACATTGCATGGCGAAAGCGTAAAACAACATCAAAGAAATCCCTGAAGCCAGCGTATAGACGGGTTTTCCGAGACCATTCCTTTGGTGGGACATCCGCTCTAGTAAGGTCTGATCGCTTTCAAAAGTTTCTCCCACGCTATAAATGGTCGCCATCGAACCCACAAACACTTCTCTGGCCACAAAAGAGGTAATCAATGAAATCCCAATTTGCCAATTGTATCCCAAGGGTTGAATCGCTGGCTCCATCCATTTTCCAGCCCTACCGATGTAAGAATGCTCCAAGGCAACTGATTTGACCTGGTGCTGATAATCTGCCTGCTGGGCAGATTCGGTGGGTACTGGAATCTCTGCAATGGCGGAGGCCATTTGGTCTCCTGGGCCATAGCTGGCCAATAGCCATAAAATCACAGAGATAGCAAGGATCACTTTCCCCGCCTCCCAAACAAATACTTTGCATTTTTCGAGCATGGTGATGCCCAAATTCGACCAACGTGGGATTTTATAATCGGGCAATTCCATGACCAAAAAGCTTTTTTCTTTGGTTTTCAAGAGCCACTTGAAGAGGAGGGCCGAAAACAAGGCTGCCACAAAACCTACGAGGTATAATGCCATCAAGACCATCCCCTTCAAATTAAAAATACCCCAAGAAACATCGGGTACTACCAAGGCGATCAACAAGGTATACACCGGAAGTCGGGCCGAACAACTCATCAAGGGCACCACCATGATGGTAATGAGGCGTTCCTTCCAATGGTCTATAGTGCGGGTGGCCATTACAGCAGGTATGGCACACGCCACACCAGATATGAGCGGCACTATGCTGCGCCCATTTAAGCCAAAAGGTCGTATCAATCGATCAGTAATAAACACCATACGCGCCATATAGCCGGTCTCTTCCAGAACGAAAATGAAGCCAAAGAGCAGCGCAATCTGCGGAATAAAGATCATGACTCCGCCCAATCCAGGGATGAGGCCCTGCGAAATCAAATCGGTCAGGGGGCCGTTAGGCAAGGTCGCCTGGGACCATTGACTCAGGGTCAAAAAAACCGTATCAATTAAATTCATTGGCACCTCAGACCAGGCAAAAATGGTTTGAAAGATGAGGGCCAAAAGAGAGAGAAAAATGAGGTAACCCCAGAAAGGATGGGTAAGAATTTGATCCCATTTTTGATGTCTTACCGACCGCTTTCGAGGTAAGTGTTGACAGAAAGACAATATTTGACGTATTCTTTTATAGCGTGCTTCTCCGCGGGCAGCCTCCTCTTGCCTACCTGTATCCCAATCCTCCAGATTCATAAATTCCTGCGTGTACGGGATGGGCATAACCTCCAACGGCACCTCTAAGAGGGCCGATTTCAAGAGGGCCAGGTCTTGGCCAGTGCGCGCATTGAAGGGGACCAAGGGTACGCGGCCCAATAACTCACTGAGTTTTTCAAAATTAACCCCTACCTGATTTTTATCCATAAGATCTATCATGTTAGCGACCAATAAAGTAGGTATTCCCAAATCCAATATCTGGGTAGCAAGGAACAAATTGCGTTCTAAATTGGTAGTATCCATGACCACGATCACCAAATCAGGATGGTCAGGGTGATCCTTTTGACGCAGCACTTGAAAAACCACCTCTTCGTCTTGAGACTTTGGATAGATGCTGTAAAGCCCTGGCAAATCAAGCAATTCCACACGGGTTCCTTGATGATTAAAATGACCCCATTTTTTATCTACCGTGATACCGGGGTAATTCCCTACCTTTTGATTCAGTCCAGTGAGTAAGTTGAAGACCGAAGTCTTGCCCGAATTTGGATTTCCAACGAGGGCCGCCTTCATTCGATAGCAATTAATGCTGCCTCTTCTCTTCTTAAAGATAACGTGTAACCTTGTAGGTCAATGGCAATGGGGTCACCAAAGGGAGCCTTGAAAAGTAACCTAATTTCTTTTCCGGAAAATAAACCCATATCTATCAACTTGGTCATGAGGGGATCTTTTTTTATATCCTTGACAACATAAGATTTGGAAAGATTTGATACTTGGTCTAAGGTCATTGGTTTCACGGGTTTATGACACCAAAAATAAGCCCTTTTCTGCAATCTGCTGAAAGGCTATCGAAACTATCGTTCCCTTAAACTTGAACCAGTTTAGATTCAATGGCATAAACAATGAGTTGTGCCGGGGACTTGAGTTTTAATTTTTTCAGAATATTCTTGCGATGGGAGTTGATGGTATGGATGCTTACAAACAGTTTTTCGGCTATATCTGCAGTTCTAAAGCCCTTTGCAATCAATTCAAGTACCTCAAATTCGCGTTTAGATAAATCCGTGGGTTCGCAATTTTGTCCTACCTCCTCATGGGGGGCCATGACTATTTCTAAAATACTATTACAAAAAAATCGGTTCGACTTGGCCACCGATTCAATGGCATGGATGATTTCTGTTTGACTGCACCGTTTGGTCACAATGCCTTTCACACCTAGGCTCAGTAAGTTTTGTATGTGGCCTTTTTCAACTTCATTGGTAACTACCAAAATATTGCTCGCCTGTAACTTGATGAATTCGGTAAGGGTCGCATTCATATCCGATTGACGCTCTGGATAATCCAGAATCAAAACATCTGGCTGTGCTTGGGTGACTTGCTCCATCCATTGCTCTCGATTTTCGAGAACTCCTATCAAATCAAAATGCTGAGTACCTTCCATCAGCTTGATAAGACCTTCTCTCGTCAAAAATTGAAAATCCGAAATGAGTACCTTAATCGATTTCATTTATTTAGAATCATTCTAAACAGCAAACCTACTACTAAAACCTCAATGAAACAAAACCCAAGCGTCCACACATTTTTATTGGCTTCCCTGAAAATTATTATTATTGTATCCAACTTAATCTCTATTTTTGTCCTTCAATTAAACCAACGTACATATGGAATATCGTCTAGAACATGACACCATGGGTGAGGTTAAAGTTCCCGCTGACAAATATTGGGGGGCACAAACCGAGCGCTCCAGAAATAATTTTAAAATTGGGGGCCCCAACATGACCATGCCCATCGAACTCATTCGTGCGTTTGCCATTTTAAAAAAATCTGCTGCACAAGCCAACGCAAGCCTTGGCGTCTTAGATGACGAAAAAGCAAGTATGATTGCCAAAGTATGTGATGAAATCTTGAAAGGCCAATTGGACGATCAATTTCCACTGGTCGTATGGCAGACTGGTTCAGGTACACAGTCTAACATGAATTGTAACGAGGTCATCGCCAATCGGAGTCATGTCCTAAATGGAGGTCAATTAACGGATGCAAAAAAAATCATCCACCCCAATGATGACGTGAATAAAAGTCAGTCTTCAAATGATACTTTTCCAACCGCCATGCACATCGCAGCCTACAAAATATTGGTAGAAAATACCATCCCCGCCATTACAATACTGAGAAATACCCTTGATGCAAAGGCAAAAAAATTTTCAGGGATTGTCAAAATAGGCCGAACCCATTTCATGGATGCTACACCTTTAAGTTTAGGTCAAGAATTTTCTGGTTATGTTTCACAATTAGATCATGGTCTCAAGGCCTTGGAGCATACTTTTGCTCATTTGTCAGAATTGGCTTTAGGAGGTACCGCTGTGGGTACAGGCCTCAATGCGCCCAAAGGCTATGCCAATTTAGTCGCCGAATACATTGCTAAACATGCAGAAATCCCTTTTGTTTCAGCAGATAATAAATTTGAAGCCTTGGCCGCCCATGATGCCCTCGTAGCATCTCACGGGGCTCTCAAGCAACTGGCCATTAGCTTAATGAAAATTGGTAACGATATTCGTATGCTGAGTTCAGGTCCCAGAAGCGGTATTGGAGAAATCATACTTCCCGAAAACGAACCTGGCTCTTCAATCATGCCTGGAAAAGTTAATCCTACCCAATGTGAGGCCCTTACCATGATCTGTGCTCAGGTCATGGGAAATGATGTAGCCGTCACCATCGGTGGGATGAGTGGCCATTTTGAACTCAATGTTTTCAAACCTATGATGGCATACAATCTCATCAACTCTGCACGACTGCTTGGAGATGTTTGTCAATCTTTTAATGACAATTGTGCGGTGGGTATCGAGCCTAATTACAGCGTTATTCAAGATAAATTGGAAAACTCACTGATGCTGGTAACCGCCTTAAACCCGCATATTGGATACGAAAATGCTGCAAAAATTGCAAAGAAAGCCCATAGAGAAGGTACTACGCTTAAAGAAGCGGCATTAACCCTTGAATTAGTGAGCGAAGCCCAATTCGCTGAGTGGGTACGGCCAGAAGACATGATAGGATCTATCAAGGCTTAATTTTGGATATTAAAGGTTAATTATCTTACTTTATCATCCAGTAACCACGTAATTCTTACTTAACTAGATAAAATGAAAAAATTTACAACCTTATTGATCTTGATTTTAGGCTTAACAGTATCTTTTGATGCGATGAGTCAATTGTCGAAAAAAGAAAAGAAAGAATGGAAGAAAAGGGTCAAATCACTTACGCCAGAACAATACAAATCGCTTGTTGATGAAAATAAGGGCTTGAAAGGGCAAATAGCAAGTTTAAATGATGAATTATCTGCAAACGATGCCGCGAACAAAGAAAAAGAGGATCAGGTTGCGCAGTACGAGGCTCAAATGAGAGAGATGAGAAAGCAAATGGCTGCAAATGCAAAAAAAGCAAAAGAAGGCGTAGCAACTTCAGGGGGTTCAATGACCAAAAAAAGACCTGCTGTCAAAGGCATTGCTTTCAAGGTTCAAATCGGAGCCTTTCAAAATAAAGATTTAAGCAAGTACTTGGATAAATCTGACAGCTTTTTTGGAGAAGTAGGAGAAGATGGTTTGATGAGATACACCTTAGGTGTATTTACGGATTACTGGGAAGCCGATACCTTTAAAAAATACATGCGTGAGATGGGTGTTTCTGATGCTTGGATCATTTCCTATAGAGATGGGGTAAGAGTGCCTATCAAGGAGGTATTAGAAAATATTCCAAAATCTTAACCAGATTAAGAAAGAAATGAAACCCTGACAGAATCTGTCAGGGTTTTTTGTTGTTATCTTTGTTTTATTGAAAGCTCATGATTCATTACAAAAACAAAGAAGAAATTGAATTGATAAGAGAAAGTGCGTTGATCGTTTCACGGACCTTAGGTATCCTGGCAGAAGTCATAAAGCCCGGTATCTCCCCAAAGACATTAGATAAAAAGGCGGAAGAATACATCAGAGATCAAGGTGCCCTGCCTGGTTTTCTAGGTCTCTACGATTTTCCTGCCACCTTGTGTATTTCAGTCAATGAACAAGTCGTACATGGCATTCCCGGCGACAAACCATTGGTCGATGGAGACATCATTTCAGTGGATTGTGGCGCATTAAAAAATAACTATTATGGAGATCATGCCTTTACCTTTGCCGTCGGTGAAATCTCCGATGACATTAAAAAATTATTGCGCATTACCAAAGAGAGTCTTTACCTAGGCATTGAACAAATGGTAGTGGGCAAACGTATCGGAGACATTGGTTATGCCGTCCAGCACCATGCTGAAAAGAATCGGTTTGGCGTAGTACGACAACTAGTCGGACATGGGCTTGGTAAAAAAATGCATGAAGCTCCAGAGGTGCCCAACTTCGGAAAAAGAGGGTCTGGTCATAAAATAAAAGAAGGCCTGGTGCTGGCTATTGAGCCCATGATCAATCTGGGTACCAAAAATGTAATTCAATTAGCCGATGGTTGGACCATTGTCACATCAGATCGGAAACCATCCGCTCATTTTGAACACAACGTCGCGGTGGTAGATGGTCAACCTGAAATCCTCTCAACCTTTCAATATATAGAAGAAGCCCTCGTTAAACAGCAAGCTTCGTTTATTTAAAATAATGATACTGAATAACGGCTACCCAATGATATGAATTTTCACAACCCCTTAATGCCCCTCCTCATTTGGCGTCTCAAACACATCAATGACAACAATTTTACCTTGATCATTGCAGGTTTTGTGGGCATCTTGGCAGGGTTGGCGGCGGTAGCCCTCAAGACAACTGTTCACCTCATTGAGCAGATCCTTCAAAATAATGTTGAGGTGACGGGCTGGAAATATTTATGGGTATTTTATCCTGTAATAGGCATTTTATTGACCGTCTTTATTGCCAAATATTTGCTTCAAGACAGTACCGGACATGGGATCAGTAAAGTTTTATACGCCATCTCCAAAAGGTCTTCGATCATTCGTAAAACAAGGATGTATTCAAACATGCTCACCAGTGCTATTACCGTGGGCTTTGGTGGCTCGGCTGGATTAGAGGCCCCTATTGTCGTCACGGGCTCTGCCATAGGATCCAACTTGGCCCGTTTGGCCCATCTTGATTACAAAAAAAGAACGTTAATGATTGGGTGTGGTGCGGCCGCAGCGGTATCAGCTATTTTCAATTCTCCAATCGCAGGTGTCATCTTTGCCGTTGAGGTCATGTTGACAGATGTAACCATAAATAAATTTATTCCCATCTTAATTGCCTCGGTCTGCGGCCAGCTGATGTCCTTAATTTTGCTCGGAGATGATATTTTATTTTCCTTCAAACTTACTGAAGGCTTTTCTGCTTGGTCCACTCCCTTTTATCTAATATTAGGTCTTTGCTGCGGTGCCGCATCGGTGTATTTTACCCGGATGCTATCACGGACTGAGGATGGTATTCATAAAATTAAAAAGCCTCCTCTTAGAGCTCTCCTAGGAGGACTTTCATTAGGATTATTGCTATTATTATTTCCTTCACTCTATGGAGAGGGTTACCATATGGTTATTAATCTACTAAAGGGCGCACCTAACTCATTGTTTGAATATAATTATTTTACTGACCTCTTTGGGACTACTGATCAATGGTTTGTTCCCCTTTCGCTATTATGTCTTATCTTCATTAAACCAATCGCCACAGGTTTGACCCTAGGTGCAGGAGGCAGTGGGGGTATTTTTGCTCCCTCTTTATACATGGGAGGATTAGTCGGATTTTTAGTTGGTCTAATTTTTCAATGGATTTATCCAGAAGCTCCCGTCAACTTGAGTCATTTCACCCTCGTAGGTATGTGTGGGGTCATGAGTGGCGTACTTCATGCTCCGTTAACGGCCATTTTTCTAATTGCAGAGATCACCAGTGGATACTTATTATTTGTTCCCTTGATGCTCGTTTCTGCCATTTCCTATGTAACGGTAACCTATTTTGAAAAACATTCTATTTATATGCGAAATCTGATCAAACGAGGAGACATCGTAATTAATGATCGAGATAAAATGGTTTTGAATAAAATCAGTTTAAAAAAAATGATTGAAAAAGATCTACTCACCATCGCTCCTGAAGCTACACTCAACGAATTAATTCCGCTGGTCAAAAAAAGTACGCGCAATATTTTCCCTGTTGTCAACGAAGATGGAGCATTTAAAGGGGTTATCACACTGGACAATATTCGTGAAATTATGTTTGACGAATCCCAGAGAAATCACGTGACGATAAACACACTCATGACCCAAGTGCCTACTCACGTTTCATCCTATGACAATATGCAAACCGTAATGAATAAATTTGAGATCTCCCATGCTTGGAATTTACCAGTAATAGATGACGGAAAATACATAGGATTTCTCTCTAAATCCAGAATTTTCAATACCTATCGCACACACCTTATTAGGCAAACCAAAGAGTAATTCATGATTTGGTCATAATAAATTAATAATCAATTAGTTAATAGTTATCCACATGTTTTTTTATTAATTGAAAATTTATAACTATCTGTTCATCAGCTTTTTATATGATGTGTCATTTTTTTTAGTGTATAACTTTTTAAATGTTAATAAGGAGAATAGCCGCTATTTTAGACTTTTGGATATAGATCTAGCCTTTTATACCCCGTTCGACCGACAAGCCTTATACTTAATAATTACTGAAAATCTCCCTGATCGCATAAGCCGGTTTTTTTAAATGAACTCAACAAGCCTTTAAATCATCAAATGATGCCATTCCCTCGTGTACATCGAGCATCGGACCGGATTGTCCGAAGCACTTTTTGAGTTGACCTGATAAACCGGTAAATAATCGCTTTATTTTTTATCGATGGAACGTGGTTAAAGCCAAATGCAACAACTCCAAACCTGATGAATCCATATAGGCCACTCTTTCAAACATCATGATCACCGTTTCAACTTTATGTTTCCTATACAAAACTCCATTAACCCATGATTCAAACCAAAGAACAAAGGTCAAAGCAGGTCTTAGATATACACCCCACTGAGCTCCTATTTAGAAAGCTAAAATCCTTTTTTTTGCATAATTTGCTCATCATGATTTATGTATAAACTATCCTAATTTTTTTCATTCTTTTTAGCCGCCTCCCAATAAATATCCATTTCTGACAAAGTCATTTCAGCAAGTGATTTTCCTTCTCTTTTTGATGCTATTTCTAAATATTGAAATCTTTTAATAAATTTTTTATTGGTCCGATCAAGTGCCTCTTCTGGATTAATATCTTGAAATCGTGCATAGTTAATCAAGGAAAATAATACGTCTCCAAACTCCTCATTCTTACGTTTTGAATTTACTGTTTCCGCTTGGTTTTCGGCCTTAAATTCTTTGATTTCTTCTTCTACTTTGTTCCAAACTTGATCTCCGTTTTCCCAATCAAATCCTACTCCACTCACCTTTTCCTGAATTCGCATCGCTTTCACCAGGGCCGGTAAGGATCGAGGAACCCCCCCAAGTACCGAAGTGTTTCCCTTTTCTTTTAGCTTGATCTGCTCCCAATTGGCTTTCACCGTAGCCTCATCCTCAGCCAGGGTATCTCCATAAATATGGGGATGCCTTCGAATTAATTTCTCACATATCCCGTTCAAGACCGAGGCCATATCAAAAACTTTTTTTTCAGCCGCTAATCTCGCATAAAAGGTCAAATGCAACATGAGATCTCCCAACTCCTCTTTTACCTCCTCTAAGTCGCCCTCTAATATGGCATCGGACAGCTCATAAGTTTCTTCAATGGTCAGGTGTCGTAGGCTCTCCATGGTTTGCTTTTTATCCCATGGACAATTTTCTCTAAGCTCATCCATTATGGTAAGTAACCTATCAAAGGCTGCTAATTTAGAAGATCTTTCAAGGTCTGGATACTTAATTATTTTCTTAGTCATATCATAAAGTAAATCTTTAATACGAAACTTATGTAAAGTTAACCTTCTGAGTTATTAACTTTGTAAAATATAATATTATGATTACAGTATTCTTAGGCATTAGTTTTGTTGCGCTCTTTTTTGTGGGCATGTCGGTTCGCTTGATTTTCTTAAATAAAGGAGAATTTAAAGGTACTTGTGCATCGCAAAACCCTTTCCTTAATCCAGAAGGAGTTGCATGCGGCTATTGTGGTAAAACGGTCGTAACAGGAGTTCCCTGTGAAAAAAATAAATCTGAAGTAACTAAAATGTTGGAAAAATTCAATTGAGAACAACAAATCTTAATATTCATAATGACTAAATAAAACTAAACTTGACTTTAATAAAATCTATTGCCGGTATCCGCGGAACTATCGGTGGAAGTCCAGGCGAAACCTTATCCCCTTTAGATGTAGTAAGATATGCTGCGGCTTTCGGTGAAATCCTTAAAATAAAATTTAAGAATCCTAAGGTCGTCATTGGACGTGACGCAAGGCCTTCCGGTCCTATGATTGGGGCCCTATTGTCCAGTACGTTGATTGCCCAAGGTATTGATGTAATTGACACGGGATTGAGTACCACGCCTACCGTTGAGATGGCTATTGTTGCTGAGCAAGCACAAGGAGGTATCGTTATCACTGCAAGCCATAATCCTATTGGTTGGAATGCCTTAAAGCTCTTATCCGACGCCGGCGAATTTATTTCAGCGGAGTTGGGCGCAGAAGTCCTTGAGCGTGCAGAAGCGGGTAATTATACTTTTGCAGAAAGTAAAAATATTGGGAAAATTATTTCCTCAGAGGTCACTATTATTGATCACATTGATAAAATTCTTCAATTGACCCTAGTAGATGTCCCGAGCATAAAGGCTAAAAAATTCAAAGTCATATTAGATGCCGTGAACAGTACAGGAGGTATCGCCATTCCCCTATTACTAGAAAAACTGGGGGTGGAAGTGGTTCAAATAAATGGGGAGCCTACTGGCCTCTTTGCACATAATCCTGAACCCTTACCCGAAAACATCGGTCAAATTTGCAAAGAGATAGAAAACGGCAAGTTTGATCTGGGTATTGTCGTAGATCCGGACGTAGATCGATTGGCTTTGGTCAGTGAAAATGGAGAGCCTTTTGGTGAAGAATACACTTTGGTAGCCGTAAGTGATTATGTACTTTCTAAAGCACCAGGCAATACGGTTTCTAATCTAAGCAGCACCCGAGCGTTAAAGGTAGTGACGGAAAAACACAAGGGAATTTATCACCCCGCTGCCGTAGGAGAGGTCAACGTCGTTGCCAAAATGAAAGAAGTAGCTGCTGTAATCGGTGGGGAGGGTAATGGTGGCATTATCTATCCTGAATTGCATTATGGCAGGGACGCTTTGGTCGGAATTGCCCTTTTTCTTTCACATTTGGCTCAGTTCGGTCGTCCAGCCTCGATATTACGGGCGCAATATCCCAATTATTTCATCTCAAAAAATAAAATTGATCTCACGCCAGAAATCAATATTGATACCATTTTGGAGACGCTTAAAAATAAGTATGCCAAGCATCCCATCAATACTATTGATGGTCTGAAAATAGAATTTGATAATGATTGGATCCATCTTAGAAAATCAAATACCGAACCCATCATTAGAATTTTTGCAGAATCGGAAAGTCTTGTAACTGCTGATCACTTAGCAAATAAAATTATTTCAGATATTAAAGAAATAATTTCTGATTGATTAATTTCCCCTTGATGAAGGTATATTTAGACAACGCAGCCACTACTCCCCTCGACCCTACAGTCTTTGAGGCCATGAAACCGCTGATGCTTGAACATTATGGGAATCCCTCTTCTATCCATGGTCATGGTCGAGCAGTGAGGTCTCATATCGAAAGATCCCGAAGTAAAGTTGCTGCTTTATTAAAAACATCTCCGGGTGAAATCTTTTTCACTTCGGGCGGAACAGAAGCCGATAATTCAGCCCTTTTTGGTTGTGTGAATACCTTGGGAGTAGATCACATCATTACCTCTAAAATTGAACATCATGCGGTATTGCACACGGCAGAACTCTTGGCTCAGCGAAACCCTTTGAAATTAAGCTTTGTTAATTTAAAAAAAGCCGGTCAAATAGATCTAGAACATTTAGAAATGCTATTGAAGATTCCTTCAAAAAAAACATTGGTCTCCCTTATGCATGCCAACAATGAAATCGGCAATCTCATTGACTTAGAGAAAATAGGCACCTTGGCCCATCAACACGAAGCCTTATTTCATACCGATACCATACAAACCATGGGCCATATTAATCTGGATTTATCACTTTTACCGGTAGACTTTTTGGTCGGTTCTGCCCACAAATTCAATGGGCCTAAAGGAGTTGGATTTCTTTATGTCAATTACCGTCATAAAATCAATCCCTTTATAAGCGGAGGGGCGCAAGAAAGAAACATGCGGGGAGGCACCGAAAATGTTTATGGAATTGTAGGACTTGCAAAAGCCTTAGAAATCGCCTATGAAGAGCTAGAAGTACAAAAATCGGAAATCATAAAACTCAAAAAATACATGATTGATCAATTGATGAAAAAGATTCCTGGCGTTCAATTCAATGGAAAATGTGCTGATCTTGATCAGAGCCTGTACACGATATTAAATGTTTGTTTGCCGCCCACATCCCATAATGAAATGCTCCTTTTTAATTTAGATATCTCTGGAATTTCTGCCTCGGGTGGAAGCGCCTGCTCGAGTGGATCAAATATTGGTTCTCATGTGTTAGCTGAATTGAATCGAGATCCTAAAAGAGGTGCCGTAAGGTTCTCTTTCAGTAAGTACAACAACCTAGAGGAAATTGATTATACGGTAGAGGCCCTCAGCAAGCTGATGCGTCCAAAATAATTTATATCCCACTTTACTATTCTGGCGCCATGGTCATGATGGCTCCCATAAGTTTAATCCCATACCACAGGTTTTCTATCCTTATATTCTCATTGGCGGCATGTTGATTGTTGTCATGATTGGCGATTGGCACAACCAGCGCTGGCTTTTTCAAAACGTCTGTGAATAAATACAAGGGCAATGAGCCTCCTAGGGTGGGCAATAAGATTAAATCCTCTCCTACCACCTCTTTTACCCTTGACACAATCTGCTGCGCATATGGGTTGTTCATAGAGGTCCGTGCCGCAGGATAACCATGTCCTCTGACTACTTTAGCGATTTTAGGATGCGCCAAACGGGTTGCCTCATCAGGGTCTTCGCGTACAATGTGATATCCTTGCTTAACTATGTGCTTTTCTGAAAGATCAATCATTTTATCCGGATCATTTCCTTTGACAAGCCGGATACCAATAGAAGCTGTCGCACTTGCTGGGATGACATTTCTTGCCTTAGTCCCTACATTACCACTATTGATCCCCTTGATGGTAAGGGAAGGATATAAAAGACGTTCATAAAGCGTCTCGGAGCCCTCCGTATCGTTCAGCCCTAAATCTTTTTTGAGCTGCGCATCAATTTGTGGAATGTTGGCCATAGACTCTATTTCATAGGTGGTCAACGGATCTACGTCATCATAAAATCCTTCAATGGAGACATTGCCGTTTTCGTCTTTCATGCTGGCAATCAATGAAGACAGCATTTGTCCCGGCACCGGAGCCCAATTTCCATAATGACCACTGTGCAAGGACCTATTAGACCCGTAAGTCGTCACCTCAAATCCCGTAACCCCTCGAACCCCAAAAACCAATTGTGGTTTTCTCGACTGGTGGATCGGCCCATCACAGAACATCCACAAATCGATCATTTCAAGCAATTCCGCATGATCTTCCAGATAGGATCTAAGATGCTCAGATCCTGCCTCTTCTTGGCCTTCAAAGAAAAAAACAAAATTGGACGTGGGCTCAATCCCTTCGGCTTGCATGGCATCAATCGCCGCCAAAATACCAATAATGGGGCCCTTGTCATCGCCTGCCGACCTCGCGTAAATAAGAGATAGAGGATCTATTTTTTCACCCTCTTTGGGAAAGGGTATCTCTGCGCCGCCCTCTGCTAAGGATTTATCATACATTTTCGGCGTCCATGGATCGTGTTTCCAACGCGTTTTGTCTACGGGTTGACCATCGTAATGTACGTAAAATGCAAGCGTTCGGGTCGCCTTTTTTGACGCCAAATAGCCATAGACAATGGGAGGGGTACCCGGATGCTCCAACAATTGTGTCGAAACGCCTCGATCAGTCAATTCTCCCATGATATACTGAGCGTTTTTGTTGATATTAGGAAGATCATACGCCACATTGGGGATCTCCAATAAGGAGACAAACTCTTCTACGATATGAGCTCCTTGTGCGTCGATGTGCCGGTCAAATAAGGTAACGTCAGTTTGCGCACCTGCGCTTGCCACCAACAATAAAGAACAGACAGTAAGGATGCTTTTCATACTAGTAAGATACAAAAAAGCGGTCATTAAATTTAAATGAACCCTCAATTATTCTTATTACTTAGCCATATCTACCACACAATCTACCCATTTGGATTCAGTATTAAGACTTGGAACCAAATCCCATCTTATCCCTCCTGCTTCGATAAAATTTTCTTTATACTCCTCTCCCACCTCAATGGTCGTTTCCAAACAATCCGAAACAAAAGCTGGCGAAAACACCAAGATGCTTTTCTTTCCTTCAGCAGCCAATTTTGTAAAGGCATCCTCCGCATAAGGCTTGATCCATTCATCTCTCCCCAATCGACTCTGGAAACAAACTGTATAGTTGTCTTCACTGATTTTCATTTTGTCTGCAATGAGTCGGGTAGTTTCAAAACATTGTGCTCGGTAGCAAAATTGGTTTTTTGAGCCCAAAGCAGCACAGCAAGATCCTAATTTACAATGCTTGTCTACGGATCCTTTTCTAATCTGGCGCTCAGGCAAGCCATGGTAACTGAACAGATAATGATCATAATCGTGGGCCTTTAAAAAAGATTGCGCCTGATCGACGACGGTCTCAATCAAAAGGGGGTGATGAAAAAATTGTGATACAAAACTTATTTTTGGAATGATCTGCCATTGCTTGGTCAGCTCCATCACTTTATCAATCACTGATCCTGTGGTCGCAGAAGCGTACTGAGGAAATAAAGGAATCACCTTGATCTCTGAAACGTGCTGAACCATAAGTCTTTTGATGGCCTCTTCAATAGAAGGGCTTTGGTATCTCATCCCGAACTCGACTGCATAACCCTTTGCCAGCTTCTTTTGTACCATCGACGTAAGGTCTTCGGTATAAAATTTGAGCGGAGAGCCTCGTTCGGTAAACAATTTTCGATATTCTGCTGCTGATTTGGGCGCTCTAAAAACAGCGATGATTAAATTGACTAAAATCCATCTCAGTACGTAAGGAATATCTACCACCCTTCTGTCCATGAGAAACTCTCTCAAATACTTTCTTACATCTGACACCTTGGTTGAATCTGGAGTTCCCAAATTCACTAATAATACCCCTATTTTCTCCATTTAACTTAACGAATTAGCCTCCCAAACGATGGCTGCGTACAAAATAAACCTCATAAATCTTGACATAGAAATCCAGATGAATTTTTTAAAATTATATTTTGCAAATCCCACCAACATACATATTCCTGAAAAAGGAATCGGCGTAAGCGCAGCGACCACTACAAGAAATCCACCAAATTGATTGAAATATTTTTCAAACTTTCCTAGGCGCCTTCTCCTTAAAAGCCTATAAAATTTTGAATCTCCAAATTTTGCTCCAATCAAATATCCAATGATGCCCGCAAGATAGGAAATGAACATCAAGGCAGTCACATGTTGAAGGTATAACAGCCAGAGATTTTTACTGGCGGCCCAAAACATAAAAAATTCCGGTGGGATGATCCCAAAGATCAATTCTGATACAAGAAAAATAAAATAAATCATCAAAGTGTGATCATATAGAGGTCCCAACATAACTTTTAAATCAAAGCCGAAATATTTTTGGATGATCACATAGCCCGCAACTAGCACACCCAACCAGAGGAGACCTTTGATTAAATTTTTTAATAAAAATGTTGTTTTATGAGCAGTTTCTTGATTCATTTCCTATTTAAAAACTTAGTCTCTTGTTAAAAAGTTTCTCAAAAAATTACTTTTTCTTCATTTAAAGGTCTTCCTCAGTTACCAATTTTTTTGGTGCGGCTCGCGTTTCCTTCTTAAAGATTGTTTGTTCATTTTCTACCCTCCAAAAAGGTTCTTCAAACTCCGTAAATCGGCCATTAAATTCTGTTATGGATATCTTAATTGCATAATTTAACCGGTTGACCGCTTCATGATAATAATCATTTCGGTTTTGTGGATGGTCTATAAAAAATTTAATGATAGGGAAACTTCGATTTCTCAGTTCTTTCAAAACTTTATGGATAGATACAGGTTGTCGTTTTTTTTCTAAATCCTTGAGTGCGCGCACGCAATTTTCAGCCAAGCCTTTCAATAAGCCACTGTAAATTTCATAGGTTTTACCTTTATCTTGATCGTATTCAGCTCCTTTCTCTTCGCAAAATGCCTTAAATATTCTAATAGCTGGGGTACATAATTGTGGTTTTTCAAAGACGTTGGGCTGCCACAAAATTTCTCTGTAAGTGAACAGAGAGGGCAAAAGTTCTGTATCATATCCCTTTTTTTTGGTGACCTCAATAATCGATTGGACATCTAATCCTGCCATGACGACGTGAGCAGCATGCAATGAATACCGCTGCTTGGGTACATCTGCAGTGCGCAACGCTATAAAATTCCAAATTTGATTGATTGGGATATCCATATTATTTCTAAATTTCGTTAAAATATTGATCATTTTAAAGCCCTTCGGTGAGATCTTAATTTTTATTCTAGGTTTACCCAACTTAATGCATAATATTTGACCTTTATGGACAAAAAATGGGATCTTTCCGAAATTGATGAAGCCAAAGCGAAAGCATTGGGCGATCAGCTCAACATACATCCGACCTTAAGTAGCCTCTTAATTAATCGCGGCATCACTGATTTTGAAAAATCGCGAGCCTTCTTTCGTCCCTCCCTAGACATGCTCTATGATCCCTTTTTAATGAAAGATCTGGATCTGGCAGTAAATCGACTCTCGGATGCATTGGCCCGAAATGAACGCATTTTGATCTATGGTGATTACGATGTTGACGGCACCACTTCGGTGGCGTTGATGTATTCATTCTTAAAAAATCATACTGAAAATATTAGTTTTTATATCCCTGATCGTTACACAGAGGGTTACGGAATCTCGGAAAAAGGCATCGAATATGCCGCATCAATCCATTGCCAATTGATCATCACACTTGATTGTGGTATCCGTGCCCTAAACATGGCAAACCTTTCCAAAAAAAAGGGTATCGATTTAATCATTTGTGACCATCATATTCCTGGAAGTATTCTTCCCAAGGCCTATGCGGTTCTTGACCCCAAAAGAAAAGACTGCCGCTACCCTTTCAAAGAACTCAGCGGCTGTGGCGTCGGATTCAAGCTTTTGCAAGGGTTTTGTCTACAGCATAGCCTTGAACTTGGGTCTCTTTTTAATTACCTCGACCTAGTTGCTGTTAGCATCGCCTCTGATATTGTCCCAATGGTAGGAGAAAATCGTATTCTGGCTTATTTTGGCATGGAAAAAATCAATAGCCAGCCCCTAAAAAGTCTCCAGGCGTTGATCGACATCGCTGGGATAAAAGCTCCAATCAGCATCTCCGACGTAGTTTTTTATATCGGCCCTAGAATCAATGCCGCGGGTCGTTTAAGACATGCACATGAGTCCGTAGACCTGCTCATTAGTGAAGATCCTGTCCAATTGAAAAATTTTGCGCAACGACTCAACGAGGTAAATAAAAAACGACAAAATATTGATCAGACGATCACTGAAGAAGCCTTACGGACGATATATGAAGAGCTTCCAGAGACCGCTAAAAGTACGGTCCTTTTTAACCCTAATTGGCACAAAGGTATTGTGGGCATCGTCGCATCTCGATGTATTGAACATTATTTCAGACCTACCGTCATTTTAACAGAAAGTAATGGGGTAGCAACCGGTTCTGCTCGCTCAGTAGAAGGCTTTGACATCCATACCGCACTGGGCAAATGTGCAGATCTCCTCTTGCAATACGGCGGCCACGCATTTGCCGCTGGCATGTCTATGGCATTGAATAACGTAGACCTCTTTAAAGAGCGATTTGAGGAAATTGTCAAAAACACAATTCCCTCGGACTCGGAAAGGCCCAAATTAATTGTAGATGCTGAAGTCCCTCTTGATTTTATCCAATTTAAAAATTTCAACATCCTCAATCAAATGAGCCCATTTGGCCCTCAAAATATGCACCCTGTTTTTATTACAGAACATGTCAAACTGGTAGGAAGTCCGAAAATAATCAAAAAGAAGCATCTTAAAATTCAAGTGAAGCAAGGAAATACAGAGGGGCCTATAGAGGCCATTGCGTTTGGTCTGGGGGGCCTACAAGCCCCTATTTTAGCAGCAGAAAGTTTTCGAATCGCCTATCATATTGATGTAAATGAATTCCGAGGAAGAAAAAGACTGCAGCTAATCGTCAAGGATATCAAATTCTATAATTAATTTACATTTTATGATGGAACTAAGGGCCGAAAATCTTGTCAAAAAATATAAAGGAAGAAATGTAGTCAATCAAGTTTCCGTATCGGTAAAACAAGGCGAAATCGTGGGTTTACTGGGCCCTAATGGGGCAGGGAAAACCACATCTTTTTATATGATTGTTGGCCTCATCAAACCCAATTATGGTCACATCTTTTTAGACGATCAAGAGATCACAGGTCTGGCCATGTACCGGCGGGCCAAATTGGGAATTGGTTACCTCGCTCAAGAAGCTTCTGTCTTTAGAAACCTTTCGGTGGAGGACAATATATTGGCGGTACTAGAGATGACAAAATTGAGCAAGTCGGATCAACAAGAAAAGCTAGAATCTTTACTTAGCGAATTCAGTCTGAATCATGTTCGTAAAAATCAGGGTATGGTGCTCTCAGGCGGAGAACGCCGCAGAACGGAAATTGCACGTGCCCTAGCTGTTGATCCCAAATTTATCCTTTTAGATGAGCCCTTTGCTGGCGTCGATCCCATCGCAGTAGAAGAAATTCAAGGCATTGTGAGTCGCCTCAAAGAAAAAAATATCGGGATTTTAATTACTGACCATAATGTAAACGAAACCCTGTCCATCACAGATAGGGCCTATCTGATGTTTGAAGGTACCCTACTTAAAGCAGGAACTGCCGAAGAACTCGCCAACGATGAGCAAGTTCGGCGCGTTTATTTAGGCAAACATTTTGAATTAAAACGCAAAATATAACGTGGCCCTCTTTAACTCCATCTTTACTTGGGTAATGAAAAAAAGAATTCATCAGATTGAACTCTTTCAAAAATATCCTTATGAAGTACAAACAGAGTTGATGGAAGCGTTAGTAAAAAAAGGGTCTAAAACCGTTTATGGACTGAAGCATAAATTTTCAGATATCAATAGTCTTAAAAGTTTTCAAGAGCAAATTCCCATACAGAACTATCAAGACCTTTTCCCCTACATTGACCGCATCATGCATGGCGAGCAAAATGTGCTTTGGCCCTCAGAAATTAAATGGTTTGCCAAATCTTCTGGAACCACCAACGCAAGAAGTAAATTTATTCCCGTTTCTAATGAGGCCTTACAAGACTGTCACATTAAAGGGGGCAAAGATCTCTTGTCTATCTATTTCAACAACTTTGAAAATACCAAAATGTTTACAGGTAAAAGTTTGGTCATTGGAGGCAGTCGTCAGGTTAATCAGCTCAACCAAAACAGCAATTCCTTTTATGGAGATGTCTCTGCCGTGCTCATCAGTAACCTCCCTTGGTGGGCACAATTGGTGAGAACTCCGAGTTTAGAAATTGCCCTAATGGATGAATGGGAGGAAAAATTAGAAAAAATGATCCATTCCTGTATCGATGAAAATGTCACCAGTGTCTCGGGTGTCCCTACCTGGACCCTGGTTATGTTAGAAAAAATTCTAAAGGAAAAAAAAGTAGAAAGTATTTTAGATATCTGGCCTAATCTTGAGGTTTTTTTCCATGGCGCCGTAGCTTTTAGCCCTTATGAGCCTCAATTCAAAAGACTGATTCCGAGTACTGGAATGCATTACGTAGAAACATACAATGCTTCTGAAGGATTTTTTAGTATTCAAGATCAATTAGACTCGAAAGATATGCTGCTCATGCTTGACTATGGTATTTTTTATGAGTTCATTCCTTTTGATCAAATCCAAGAAGAAAAGCCCCAAGCACTGGACATTAGCCAAGTTAAAGTCAATCAAGTATATGCCCTCCTCATCACAACCAATGCAGGTCTTTGGAGGTATAAGATTGGAGATACCATCACATTTACCTCTGTAAATCCACACCGCATTCGCATAACAGGACGTACCAAGCATTTCATCAATGCTTTTGGAGAAGAACTGATGATCTGGAACGCTGAAAAAGCGATATCTGTTGCTTGTATTAAAACCAATGCTGAAATCAGTAATTTTACTGCGGGTCCAAAATATTTAGAGAAAAATGAAAAGGGAGGCCATGAATGGGTCATTGAATTCCAAAGAACTCCTGATGACTTAGATCGATTTACCCAAATACTAGATGAAGTGCTTCGCGAGATTAATTCAGATTATGATGCCAAGCGTCATAAAGATTTAGCCCTCATAGCACCCGTCGTATATCCTGTAGATGCTGGCATTTTCCATACCTGGATGAAATCTAGGGGTAAACTAGGGGGTCAAAATAAAGTCCCCAGGTTAGCTAACGATCGTATATATTTAGACGAGATTTTGGCCCTTATTGGTCATCCTAATCTTCAATGTAATTAACATAACGCTCCCATTTAGCCAAAACCTCTGTAAAATCTGCGGGCAAGTCCGATTCTAATCTCATTGCTTCTTTAGTCACCGGATGTACAAATCCCAGTGTTTTAGCATGCAGGGCTTGTCGAGGCATGATTTTAAAACAATTCTGAACAAATTGTTTGTATTTGGTGAAGAGGGTCCCTTTTAAAATTTGATCCCCCCCATAAGTGGCATCATTAAATATGGGATGCCCCATATACTTCATATGAGCCCTGATTTGATGGGTCCGTCCAGTTTCTAAATTGCACTGAATCAAACTGACATATCGAAAAGATTGTAATGTTTTGTAATGAGTTACCGCGCGACGACCAAAATCTCCTTCAGGAAAAGCGGTGGTCAACCTGCGGTCCTTGAAACTCCTTCCCAGCTGAACATCAATAGTTCCCTCAGCGGGTACGAGTTCCCCCCATACCAGGGCGTAATAGGTGCGGTCAATCGAATGATCATAAAATTGTTTGGCCAAGCCTTTCATGGCCTTTTCTGATTTAGCAACGACCAATAAACCCGAGGTATCTTTATCAATCCGATGAACCAGCCCAGGTCTTCCTTCATTACCTCGCATTTCTGGTAAATTCTTAAAATGCCATAATAAAGCGTTGACTAAAGTGCCAGACCAATTTTTATAGGCTGGATGAACCACCATACCTGCCTCTTTATATACAATGAGCAGCTCTGGATCCTCAAACCGGATATCCAAAGGTAAATCTTCAGCAATGATTTCCTCCTCTCGCTGTGGCTCTGGAATCAGCACAACCAATTCGTCCTTGGGACGAACTTTATAATTGACTTTTACCACTTCACGGTTGACGGTGATCCATCCTAATTTAATGAACTCTTGAATTTGGGTTCTGGTTAAATCTGGTAGTTTTTCCATTAAAAACTTGTCGATGCGAACAGAGCCTTGTTTTGGATCAACAATGATCCTGAAATGTTCAAACAGTTCTTCCTCAATAAGCGCTTGTGATGTATCTGACATTCTGCAAATTTACGTATACTTGTGAGATGCTGGTAGAAATTCCCAAAACTCCTATCGAAGAATTAAAAACCCCTTTTTTAGAATTTCAAAAAATTCAAATCTTTATCAAAAGAGATGATCTCAATGACCCCCTCTTAATGGGTAATAAATTTCGAAAACTAAAATACAATCTCACTGCGGCTAGAGCGAAGGGTGCTGATACTCTACTTACCTACGGTGGAGCGTATTCAAATCACATCTTTGCCACTGCCGCCGCTGGGAAGCGCTATGGATTCAAAACCATCGGTTTAATCCGAGGAGATGAATTAAATGCTAATAACAATCCCACCTTAAAAGCTGCTGCTAATTTCGGAATGACTCTTGTCTTTTTACCTCGTCAAGAGTTCTCAGATTTCAAGTCACATCTAACCTTTCCTTCCGATGTCAAAGGAAAAATCTATACCCTCCCTGAGGGCGGTACCAATCGAGCAGCTATTCAGGGTTGTGCTGAAATCATTCAAGAAATAAGCCTTCCTTTCGATATTCTTTGTACCCCTATCGGTACTGGAGGAACTATGGTTGGATTATTAAAAGGCTTGGCAGGCCAAAAAGAAGTTTGGGGATTCTCAGCACTGAAAGGAAATTGGATAGATGCACACATAAAATCCTTATTGGTTCAAGAAAAAATAAAGGTAACTAATTTCAAAACTTTTTCAGAAAACGATTTTGGTGGCTACGGAAAGTTTAATTCTAGATTGATCACCTTCATAAAATGGTTTCATAATGCAAAAAAAATAGCTTTAGACCCTATATATATGGGAAAGATGTGCTTAAGACTTTGGGAAATGCTCAAAAATGAGCAAATTGCAGAAGGAAGTACGATAGTTTTACTCCACACAGGTGGTCTACAAAGTATCATGGGATTTAATCAGAAATATAATACCGAATTACCCACGAGCAATACAGTCTAATAATCATGATAAAACCATCATATCTGTACATAGTTGTCGTTTTAATGATCAGCAGTTGTAATGTAGATCAATTGGACATGGAAGGTCTTAAATTGTCTGAAAATACTGGATTGTATGCATTCCCTATTGGGGAAACTACCTACCAATTGATGGAGTTATTGGAAGATGCGGACTCCACATTGGCCATGAGTACAGACGAAAATGGCATGATTTCGTTTAGCTTTGAAGAGTCCGATACCATTGAATTAGCCCAAGAAAGTACGGAACAGGGTATTGATTTAGATGTATTTTTAAGACAATCCGTAGATTTTCCGACCTCCTCTTTCAGCATTCCTCTTTTCGAAACCTTTGAGAGCGGCTCTTTTTTATTGGAAAATCCCAATTTGAATTTTACCATTAACAATGAGTTGCGTATGCCGTTAGCCATAGGACTAACAATTTATGGAACAAAAATTGATGCCAATGGAGATACCTTGAGAAGAGATTTAACAATTTACAACTCTTTTTTTGATCTCAATGACTCTTTAAGATCCATATTGCATCCAAGCCTCACGGATACAGCTGCTATCTTAACCTTTCTTACTTTAGACAAAACCACTTCAGATTTTGATCAATTTCTAGGTTGGACACCTGAAAACATTTATATGAATATGTCGATGGTAGCCAATCCCGACTTAGCTGAAGGAGACACTCTGCTTTTCATATTTCCTCCTGACACCATCCCTGATAGGGAATTCAACGCGGGAGCACAAATTTTTACAAATATGTCCTTGGAACTTCCCATGAGTTTACATCTGGATAATTTAGGCGTCCCTGTAAATTTAGATTCCATTACCGTTGATGTAGATGTAACAACTTTAGACTCTTTACAACTTAGGGTTGTAACGTACAATATGCTCCCCTTTGGGGCTCTTCTTAATCTTCAGTTTCTGGATTCTAACAGTGAGATCCTTTATTCTTTAGAAGAAGATTTTCATGTTTTAGCCAATCCCACTCTCAATTCAATTACTTTTAATATCAAAGAACCCGAAATTAACATCAACCAAGTCTGGTTAACTGGGGAAGGAATTGATGCATTGAATGATACGCAAACTATCAAAATTATTATGACTCTAAATACCACTGATGGGGCTCCCACTATTTATACACCCCTGTTGGAGGAATATACATTAGAAGTAAAAATCTCTGGTAAAGTGCGATTGAGCTACGAGTTATGAAAAAACCCATCATAGGCCTCTATATTCTAGTCTATTCCTTTACCTCCTTAGCACAAGAGGGAACATCTTTCTATCATTTAGGAAGCGCTACCATACAGAGTACTGCATTTAATGCCTCTTATTTTCCCAAAGGAGACTTTTTTGTTGGCTTACCTGTGCTGTCCGGCATCAGTTTATATGCTAACAATCGGTTTTCATATAATGATGTAGTTATTAAGAAAGGAGATATCAATGAAATTAATTTAAATAAACTGGTATCCTCTATGGGAGCAGCCAATAGCTTTAGCTTTCATGGAACCATCAGTTTGGCGCATATAGGTTTTCGAGCTCCGTCAGGATTAGGCGTCAGTTTATTTGCTAATGAGCGGCTTGCCGCAAATTTTGTTTACCCCAAAGAAATTGCCGAATTCCTTTTCAAAGGAAATGGTGATATGGTGGGGCAAAAGATAGACATAGGGAAATTTGGAGCAAGCATCAATTATTATCGTGAATATGGATTAGGCCTTGCTTATGAATTTGATGGGCGTTTAAAAGTAGGTGCCCGACTGAAATATTTGCAAGGATTCGTAAACCTCAGTACTCCACATAACTTTAATGCAACCCTAAAAACAAGCAATGAAAACTATCAATTTGAAGCCGATTGGCAAAATTTTCAGCTTCGAACCGCAGGGATCAGTCAATTTAGTGACGAGGCCATCAATGAGGAAGATTTGGCCTCTTATTTCATTTCAAATGGAAATTCTGGATTTGCGATAGACTTAGGGCTCGAATATAAATTAAACAGGTATTATGCGTTGGCCTTAGCTATAAATGACATTGGTTACATTGGTTGGAAAGAGCATATCCAAACATCTGGTTTGTCAGATAGTACGTTCGTTTATGCAGGAGTTGAACTACAGGGTGGGGACATTATCGATTCCATCTCATTAGTTTCGGATAAATTTAAAGTCGATACAACCTATGAACAATACACTTCTTTCCTGCCGGCCAATATCATTGGTAGTATAGTATACACTCCTGTAAATGGCACCGATGTTATTACTACCCTAAATGCAAAAATTATTCAAGGTCAAATCAATCCCGGATTTGGTCTAGGGATCAGACAAACGGTTTCTTCAAATGTCATAGTTTCAGCTTCAGTAACCAAGCTCCCTCAGCAATTTTTCAATGTCGGTTTGGGATTTGCTGCAAAACTTGGACCTGTGCAATTATATATGGCTACCGATAAAATACTGGGCTATTCAGCTCCTTCTATAAAATGGGCACAAGTACGATTGGGTATGAATTTAGTCTTTGGTGGAGCAGAAAGTGATTCCAAATCAGGTAAGTCAGGCACAAGTACACAAGGATCATATGGTAATGGTAAAGGGGTTAAGACTTATAGCTTTCATGGACAAAAAATTGAAGCTAAAAAATATGAGGATATTTATACCATTGTGCCCAAGTTGTCTCAAGAAATACCCGAAAGTTATGTCAATGTTAAGGAAAGTAATAAGCGATTTTCCAAAAAACAAACCTTCATTAATAGTAAATCTGCCAAATCAAACAAAGTAGGGCAAAAGTTTAAACAAAGTCCCAGTTCCGTAGGAAACAAAAATGAAAAAGCAAAAAAAGCTAGGTTCGGAAATTTAGCAACCCAATGGCTAAGTCATGAAAACTATACGAAACAAAAAAAAGGGAAAACATCTAAACCTAAAAAACAAAAACTGAAAAAGTAATAAACTAACCAAATAAATGTGCCAATACATCACGTAAGAGGTTCACATTTTTCAAGGTTATTTTGATTTTTTCTTTATTTGATCCCTCTTTATTTGCCAAAAATATTTCCGAAAATCCAAGCTTTTCCGCTTCCTTTATCCGACTTTCAAACCTATTTACGGTTCTAACTTCTCCCCCAAGACCAATTTCACCCACAAAGCAAGCCTCACGAGAAATGATGAGATCATGATAAGAAGAATAAATAGCGGCACATACAGCCATATCAATAGAAGGGTCATCCACTCTGATTCCCCCGGTAATATTCAAAAAAACATCTTGCACCCCAAGTTTTAACCCCATGCGCTTCTCTAAAACAGCCAACAGCATATGTAGCCTTTTAAGGTCAAAACCGGTAGCCGTGCGTTGTGGTGTTCCATAATTAGCCGGACTGACCAATGCCTGAACTTCGACCATCAAAGGTCTATTTCCTTCTATAGAGGCTCCTATGGCCACGCCCGAACGGTCTACCGACTGGTCTGATAATAATATTTCTGAAGGGTTTTTTACCTGCATTAACCCTTCGTGCCACATTTGATAAATCCCCAACTCAAAGGTGGAGCCAAACCGATTTTTTATCGTCCTTAAGATGCGGTAAACATGGTTTCTATCTCCTTCAAACTGCAAAACGGTATCTACCATATGTTCTAGTACTTTCGGTCCAGCAATACTTCCTTCCTTATTGATGTGCCCTATCAAAAAGATGGGAATATTTGATTCTTTTGCATATTTGAGTAACTGCCCTGTACAATCCTTCACCTGCGAAACCGATCCGGGTGCTGACTCTATATGCTGACTATGTATGGTTTGAATAGAGTCAATGATCAATAAATTTGGTCTCAATTTTTTGGCGTGCTGAAAAATTCGAGAGAGGTCTGTCTCTGATAACAAATAACATTTTTCCGAATGTACCCCGATACGATCTGCCCGCATTTTTATCTGATGTGGACTCTCTTCTCCTGAAACATATAGCATCTTTAATTGAGTCAGCTGAACAGCCACTTGGAGCATTAAAGTTGACTTTCCTATACCGGGTTCTCCACCAATTAACACCAAAGATCCCCTCACAATACCTCCTCCCAATACGCGATCCAATTCCTCATCTTTCGAAGAAATCCGATCGTGATTTTCACTCAAAACATCCTGAACCAATTGTGGGACTGATTTGAGGCTAGCATCTTCTTTCCAAAGCGCTTTTTCCTGAGTCTCCTTAATAACGACCTCTTCCACATAGGTATTCCACTCCATACAAGAAGGACATTTTCCAACCCATTTGGCTGCACTTACTCCGCATGATTGACAAAAAAAAGACGTCTTTTGTTTACTCAAAAAATTACTTGTTTAATGGTTGACTCAATTTTATTACCTTACGCAGCCCTGTTATCCTAAACCTAATGAGTACTCCTGTTATTAACACATCCGGGCATAAGAGCCCAGCCATTTAATTTGATCTTTATAAGGAGCAATGGTTTTTTGGACTTCGGGATCATGAAAATGCCCATCTAATTCAATGAAAAACATATATTTAAAGTGGGTCCCCATTTTTGCGGGTCTACTTTCAACCTTACATAGATTAATTCCTGCACTTTGGAATTTTTGCAAAAAAGCAACCAGCGCCCCCGCTTCGTCTGGCAGCTTTGCAATTAAAGAGGTCTTGTCTTCCCCACTGGGTTCATTATAAAAGCTTTCACTTAAAATCAAAAACCTCGTCGTATTATCTGCTGAATCTTGAATATTATTGTAAAGAATGGGGACTTTGTATTCTCGAGCCGCAATCGGAGCACAAATAGCCGCTGAATTTTTTTCCTCTAATGCCATTTGACAAGCACGACTCGTACTGCTTACGGGTACTAGTTTTACTTCATGATCAAAATAATGATTGATGAAATTTTTACATTGACGAAAAGCAATGTCCCTACTAAATACCGTCGTTACTTGAGACAAGTCCTCCTCAAGAGCTGCAATAGAAAAGTGAATGGGCAAGGCCATTTCAGCCACAATACTCAATTGATGCGTACCCAGATAATCAATCGTCTCCTGAACCGTTCCTTCTTGATTGTTTTCAATGGGTACTACTCCATATTTTACCCGACGGGTCGCAACAGACTCAAAAACGGCCGAAATCGAATCCAGAGCTATGTAATCACTAATTGCACCATAACGAGACTCGGCCGCCTGATGGGTAAAGCTTCCGTCGGGGCCCAAGTAAGCAATACGTTCAGGTAACTCATAGTTTCTACTGATAGCAAAAATTTCCAAAAAGATGGCCTCAATGGCAGCCTTGGTAAGTGGTCCCTTTTGCGTCTTTGAAAGTCGATCGATGATCGCCTTCTCTCTTTCAGGTCTGTAAATAGGGGCTTTTGTAGTCCTCTTTAATCTACCCACCTCTTGAACCACGGCTATCCGCTCATTGAATAACTTAAGTAGTTCATCATCAATCTGATCAATTTTTTTTCTTAATTTTTCCAGCATATCCATTAATCAAGCAATAAAATAAAAAATCATTTCTTCTTAAACGAATTTTTATTCACTTTTCATTTGGTTAGGTTATTTTTGTATCATGCAAAGAGACAAAAAAATTTTTGATTTAATCAAAAAAGAAAATCATCGCCAACTCGAAGGTATTGAATTGATCGCCTCCGAAAACTTCGCTTCGCCCCAAGTCATGGAGGCCTCCGGCAGTATTCTAACCAATAAATATGCCGAGGGCTTGCCTGGCAAACGTTACTACGGAGGTTGTCAAGTGGTCGATGTCATAGAAAATCTTGCTATAGAAAGGCTAAAAACTCTTTTTGGAGCTGGATGGGCCAATGTTCAACCACATTCAGGAGCCCAAGCCAATGCGGCAGTTATGTTGGCAATCATCAATCCAGGGGATAAAATCTTGGGCTTTGATTTGGCCCATGGAGGACACCTAACCCATGGCTCTCCAGTAAATTTTTCAGGAAAAATTTATCAATCTTCTTTTTATGGCGTAGACGAAAGTACAGGACTGATCAATTGGGAGCAAGTAGCATCACAGGCTTTAAAAGAAAAGCCGAAGCTGATCATTTGTGGCGCTTCTGCTTACAGTCGAGATTGGGATTATCAACGATTGCGTGAAATTGCCGACGATATTGGCGCCTTATTACTAGCAGATGTTTCGCATCCAAGTGGTTTGATTGCGCGAGGTCTTCTCAATGATCCCTTAGAGCATTGCCATATTGTCACCAGCACGACCCACAAAACACTTAGAGGACCTAGGGGAGGAATCATCATGATGAGAAATGATTTTGAAAATCCTTTTGGCATGAAAACCACTAAAGGCAAGACCCGAATGATGAGCTCATTATTAGATTCTGGCGTTTTTCCTGGTACCCAAGGAGGCCCCTTAGAACACATCATTGGTGCCAAAGCGATTGCCTTTGAAGAGGCTCTTTCCGATGATTATATGAACTATGCTATGCAGGTCAAAAAAAATGCATCGGTGATGGCAGATGAACTGATTAAAAAAGATTATCACATCATTTCTGGGGGTACAGACAACCATCTGATGTTAATTGACCTAAGATCCAAAAACGTTACAGGAAAAGCTGCGGAGGAAGCTTTAGGCAAGGCCGAAATTACGGTTAATAAAAATATGGTACCTTTCGATACACAATCTCCTTTTGTCACCTCTGGTATTCGGGTAGGTACAGCCGCCATGACTACCCGAGGGTTTAAAGAAGATGATATGGTTAAAATAGTTGGCTACATCGATGAGGTAATATCAAACATTTCAAATGAGGCTCATCTGGGGAGTATAAAAACTGAAATTAAAAATTGGGTAGGTGACTATCCGTTATTCAAATGATGCGTAAATGCCTTTAGATCAAGCGGACGCCGAACCCGGCGAAATGTCATTTCTGGATCATCTAGAAGAATTAAGATGGCATCTCATCAGGTCACTTACCGCAATTTTTGTTTTTGCAATAGCCGCCTTCGTCTCAAAAGGTATCATTTTTGGTGAAATTATATTGGGGCCCTCTAAACCTAGCTTTTGGACCTATAGGATGCTCTGTAATCTTTCCGAAATATTGAGTTCTGATGCCCTTTGCATCAGCAAGTTGCCTTTTATCATCCAGAGTAGACAGATGACCGGCCAGTTTTCTATGCACATTACTTCCTCTTTTGTCATTGGTTTAATTTGTGCCTTCCCCTATGCTTTTTGGGAAATCTGGCGTTTTGTAAAGCCCGGTCTTTACGATAAAGAGAGAAAAGCAGCCACTGGTGCCACCTTTTATGTCAGTCTACTGTTCTTTACAGGGGTCTTTTTTGGCTATTTTGTAGTGACACCTATTTCTATCAATTTCTTGTCTAATTATCAAATAGACCCCTCAATTTTAAATGAATTTGATATTATTTCATATGTAAGTACCGTAACCACATTGGTCTTGGCTTGTGCCTTGCTTTTCCAACTACCCATTGTCGTATATTTTGCGACCAAAGCAGGACTGATCTCCTCTTCTCTCCTAAAAACCTATAGAAAGCATTCCATTATTGTCATTTTAATGCTTTCTGCGGTCTTGACTCCTCCCGATCCTTTCAGTCAAGTACTTATTGCTATTCCACTAGGCCTATTGTATCAACTCAGTATTCTCATTGCTGTTAAATTAGAAAAAAAAGAACGCAAACAAGAGCTAACTAAACCTTAACTTAAAAATATGAAAATTGCTATAGGAGCTGATCACGCTGGATTTATTTATAAAGAACAAATCAAGAAGTCTCTGGCTTCACTCGGTCATGAGGTCGCTGATTTTGGCCCCTTAACGCCTGATAGTGTCGACTATCCGGACTTTGTTCATCCCGTCGCTGAATCTGTAAAAAAAAATCTCACTGACTTTGGTATCCTGATTTGTGGAAGCGGGCAAGGTGTAAGTATTACGGCCAATAAACATAAAGGGATTCGGGCTGCCTTGGCCTGGAATGCTGAAGTTACACAGTTATCTCGACAACACAATGATGCCAATATTATTTGTCTTCCCGCCCGATTCATTGCTTATGAAATTGCGGAAAGCTTGGTATCCCTGTTCCTTGAAACTAAATTTGAAGCAGGTCGCCATCAACGTAGGGTAAACAAGATCAATTGCTAATTCTGACATAATACCCAGCCCTTTGCTTTCGATACTTTTTTGATAGCTCAGGCAACCAAAAAAATAAGTTAGGGATGACAGACCAATCATCTATAATCACTGCGGGAGGTGCCTCCTCAATGATTCTCAGCAAGGCTTGTGCAGAAGCCTCCCCATCTAATAGTTCGATTCTTTCTTTAGATAGTTGGGCATCAAGAAACGGACTTGACAACTCGTGATAATTTAAAACACTGAGGTTGTCTCCTAGTAGCATCGTGCGCCGTTTGGAGAATCTATCGGTAGGTTCTTTCACCCTAATACTGTCCATATCTAACTGAGTATAACTCAAATAAGGTACTAAAATTAAGACCCCCACAATCATGAGAGGTACCCACCTTTTCGCCCAGCGTTTACGTAATTTCAACAAATAGTGTACTAAAAAGAAACTTATAGAAGGCACCAAATATAACATCTGAACCGGTGACGTTTCTATATCTACCCAAATAACTATGGAAGCCCCTAACATCATGAATAACATCACTTGAGCTGTTTTATTTTGAAAGCTGCTGAATTGGCCAGAGAAAAAAGTATTGGCCATAGCTGCCAAGCCAACGACAATAGGTATACCAAAACAATAAAAATTTTCTATCCCACTCAGGTAATTTACTTGCTGACCAAAAAGCCCTCGTTCCACCAAAGCATGCCACGCGTGAAAGCCATTGTCATGCCAATAAAAAAAGCAAACCGTTAAACCCAAAGGAATTAAAAATCCATTAAAATAAAGTCCTATACGCCTCAATTTTGCTGTGCTGTATAAGAAAAAGGATATTAAAAAAAGAAAAAAGAAAACCCCAGCAGGGGGGTAAAATAGGGTCGCAATTCCCACATAGATTCCCGTATACAAAAACAAATCATCTGTGTCCTCATTGGCGATTCGTTCTAAAACGTTGTAAAATCCCAGTAATATAAAGGTCATAGACATCATTTGTGGAGATAACGCCATAAAATCAGGTATTGATGCAGCAAAGAGCACAAAAAATAGCGCGGGCAAATCGTTGTTTTCAGAAAAATTTTTGTTCCTCTTCAACAGACTATTAAAAATAATCGCATTTAGAAACAACCAAATAGTACTTATAAAATGATGGGCTTGTTGAGACTTGCCAAATACATTGTCAATGATTCGGTAAAAGAAAACTGATAACGGTCCTGTATAATCGAAAATTTCCTCGTACATAAAAAATCCCTCTGCCGATCTTTGCCCTAGCAAAAGCCATTTTAATTCAAACAAAGTAAGAGAAAGCCCTTGAAAAGTAAGAAGCACCCTCAAAGACAAAAGTCCCAGAAAGATGACAATCAATCGGCTTGGATCGTTTATTTTGAAAAAATCAAGCAAAAAATAATAAGGTTAAGAAACAATCTCTTTGTGATCTCAATGTATATCTGAATAAAAAAGAGCAAATTAACAAATAAATAATAGATAATTTTGTGTCATGCAATCAAAGAGACAACATCAATACAGTCGCCAAATTCAAAAAGATCTCGGCGACATCTTTCAACGGGATACGAAACGTTTTTTTCTTGATAATTTGGTGAGTATCATGGGTGTGGAAACGGCGCCTGATTTAAGTATCGCCAAAATTTATTTTAGCGTTTTTCCTGTACAAAATGGCGCCAAAGTATTGGAAAATCTCAATGATAAAAAAAGTGAAGTGAGGTGGCGCCTCGGTAAAAGAATAGGAAAGTCTATTCGAAAAATTCCTGAGCTCACTTTTTTCATCGACGATACCGCAGAAGAAGCCAGTCGTATAGATCAGATCATCAATCATCTTAACATTCCCCCAGAAAAAAATTGAACCTCCCTTTTTTCATTGCCAAAAAATATTTCTTTTCGAAAAAGAAGAAGAATTTCATCAATGTAATCTCTGTGATCTCTATGTTGGTAGTGGGCATTGGGACCATGGCCTTGATCATTGTGCTTTCCGTCTTTAATGGTCTAGAAGGCTTATTAAGGTCTACCTATGGCTCTTTTGATGCAGAAGTCATTGTTTCGGCGACTCGGGGTAAGTCTTTTGTTTATACCGATGCCTTAAAAACAAAGATTGAAGGTTCGGAGGCTGTTGATTTAATTGCGGAAGTTATAGAAGACAATGTGCTCATTAAATATAAAAATGCCCAAAGGGTCGTGAGAATGAAGGGCGTTTCAGAAAGCTTTATTGATCAACAACGCCTGCAGAATTCCCTAGTATATGGAGAGTTAAAATTAAGTGAAGAAAATCTAAACTATGCGATCATAGGGAGAGGAGTACAATATGATTTGTCCATTAACCCCAATAATGACTTTTTTTCACTTCAGGTTTATTACCCAAAAAAGGTTGGCCCCGGGGTCACAAATCCATCTAAAATATACAATACTAAACGTGCCATTCCTGCCTCTGTTTTTTCTATCGAAAAATATTACGATGAAAATTATATCATTGTTTCTCTTGATTTTGCTACCGATCTACTTTCTTATAATCAAAAAAGGACCGCCTTAGAAATCAGTCTTAAACCTGGAAAGGAAGGAAAAAAGGTAGCCCTCGAACTCAATAATTTACTAGGAGACGACTATACGGTACGCTCTGGTGATCAATTACATGCTGACTTATTCAAATTTATGAAGTGGGAGAAATTAATTGTCTTCATGACCTTTTTCCTAATTATCGCCATTGCTTCTATCAATATCTACTTCTCTCTTACCATGCTGGTGATTGATAAGAAAAAAGACATAGCGACACTTCACGCCTTAGGCGCTTCAAAAAAGGTCATTCGGTGGGTCTTTTTATCTGTAGGCATGATCATTGCATTCACGGGTGCCAGCTTAGGGCTTACCCTAGGCTTGATAATCTCCGGTCTTCAACAGGAATATGGCTTTATTTCAATGGGAATGCAATCCGCCCTGATGACGGCTTACCCAGTAATTATTTCCATATCTGATGTCTTTCTAACGTCGTTAGCGATTATTGTTATTACCCTTTTGGCTACGATTCAACCCGCTATTTTAGCCACAAAAAATCTTTCCCCTCAATGCTGAGCTCTTTTAATCCTTTTGTGAAATAATTTTCTTACATTAGAAGTTTTGTTTCAACAAAAAAGTAATGAAAGTTAATCCAGACCGGCCCTTTGAAATCATCTATGCCCTTTACGAACATCAATATGTTGGTTTTTTGTTTGAATCCTTCGCTGTACAACTGAATAGTCATGGGAAATTAACCCTCACCCATCAAGTTATTTCTTCGAAAAACGCTCGAGAATTTGATTCAAAGCTCGCAGAAGATGACTATGAGCTCATTGATACCCTAGATGCCATGCAACACGAGGCCGTAGCTCAGCATTTTTCTCGGAAAAAATTGAAATCTAGGCAATTTTTTCTAAATACTTATCATGAGAAAAATGGAGATAAAATACTTCAAAAAGAAATCAATAGCTATTTAGAAAAAAGAAAGTCCAAAATTATGCCTTTACTGTTAGGTAAAAATGTGTTTGAAATGGGTGCGGATGGTGAGCCCACTTTCAAACGCATCAATGTGCTTCCAGAACTGGCAAGTATTCTCTTTCATTTTCGGAAAAACGAAGACAATACACATTATTTCCCCACCATCAAACTCCGTGATATCCGGCTTGAATTTCGCAATCAAAACAGTCATATCATTTCGAGTGAGCCCAGTTGGTTAATGGTAAACAATGATCTTTTTACTTTTAAAGATCCCATAAGCGGCAGTAAGCTTAAACCATTTCTTAAGAAAAAATTCATCCTCATTCCAAAAAACATAGAAGAGACTTATTATCGAAAATTTGTCGCCCCTTTGGTGGCCACTCATGATGTCTATGCCAAAGGGTTTGATATTGTAACTCAATCTTTTAACCCCCTGCCCATCCTTACCCTTTCTAAAATAAAGGCGACTCACGCGGCTCCTTCCCTGTTTAACCAAAAGCCCGCTCAAAATCAATCTCCTGACATCTTGATAGAGTTTAAATATCAATATGGTTCTCATAAATTCAAGGCTGATTTACTCAATAAAGTCAATGTGTCTATAGAAAAAGACCAAGAAAAATATACTTTTTTTAGAATCAAACGCAATACGGAAAAGGAAATACAATTGCTGAATTTTTTATTGGAAAACGACCTTCCCATCAAAAATTCCAGAGTGATTCTTTCAGAGTCTGAAGCCTTTGATTGGCTCAATCGCCATCAATCCTCATTAAAAGAGCGTGATTTTATTATTCAACAAAACAGTCATGATGACAAGAAGTATTTCTTAGGCCCCTCTGAAATTAGCATTAGTATCGAAGAGAAAATAGATTGGTTCGATATCAAAGCCATTATTAAATTTGGCGATTATGAAATCCCCTTTCTCGAAATCAGAAATATAATTACCCATGGGCAGAATGAAGTAAGGCTCCCCAACGGACAAATAGGTATCATTCCTTCCTCTTGGGCAGAACAATATAAAGATCTTTTCATATTTTCTGAGCCTATCAAAGGTGAATCAAGACTCCAGAAATATCATGTTGCGTTAGTCCAAAACCTCAAAGACGAACATAATGCACAGGTCACGATGAGTCGTCGCCTAAAAAAGCTCATGGATTTCACAAAAATTGAAGATCAAAAATTGCCTTCAGGATTCAAAGGCAAACTTCGCCCTTACCAGAAAGCAGGGTTTAATTGGATGTTATTCCTCAATGAATTTAATTTTGGTGCCTGTCTTGCTGACGACATGGGCCTAGGCAAAACGATTCAAACTTTGGCTCTATTACAACACGAACATGAAACTAATGTACAATCAACCAGCTTATTGATCATGCCTACTTCATTGGTATACAATTGGCATATGGAAGCTAAAAAATTTACTCCTTCCTTAAAAGTACTCCTCTATACGGGCAGTGATCGAATTAAAAATGCTGAGCATTTTATGCAATACGATTTGGTCATTACCAGTTATGGGATTAGTCGAATAGATACAGCTAAGGTATTGAGCAAATGCTATTTCAATTACATCGTTTTAGACGAGTCTCAAGCCATCAAAAATCCCAATTCACTGATTTCTGTTGAAGTAAACAAGTTAAATGCTCGAAAAAAGCTCATTTTGACGGGTACCCCCATTGAAAACAGCACCTTGGACCTTTGGTCTCAATTGTCCTTTGTGAATCCGGGTCTCTTGGGTAATAAAAAGTTTTTTACCTCTGAGTATCAAATCCCCATAGAAAAGCATCAGGATGTTGGAAAAACTTTGCGCCTCAATAATCTTATCAAACCTTTTATTCTAAGAAGAGACAAGTCCCAAGTGGCCAAAGATCTACCTGAAAAAACCATCAGTATTAAATATTGTACCCTTACGACGAAACAAAAAGATTATTACGAAAGCGAAAAAGAACTCTTTCGCAATGAAATTCTAGATGCTATTGAAAACGGAGGTTTAAAAAAATCTCATATTATATTACTTCAAGGACTCACGCACCTCAGACAAATAGCCAATCATCCCATCATGGTTGACGAGAATTATGAAGGTGACTCGGGTAAGCTCGAAGAAATCATTTACATGCTTAACAATGCTCTGGGAAAAAATCATAATATTTTAGTTTTCTCACAATTTGTGAAGCATCTTAAAATCATCAGCAACCACTTAGAAGAGGAAAAAATCCCTTTTGCCTATTTAGATGGATCGATAAAAGACCGGCAGCGGGAAGTAGAAAAATTTCAAAATAATCCCCATATTAATGTCTTTCTGATTTCTTTAAAAGCAGGCGGCTTGGGCTTAAATTTAACAAAAGCGGATTATGTCTTTTTATTGGACCCTTGGTGGAATCCTGCGGCGGAGGCACAAGCCATTGATCGGGCCCATAGAATTGGACAAAAAAACAAAGTGTTCACCTACAAATTTATCTCCAAAGATACCTTAGAAGAAAAAATTCTTCAGCTACAAGAAGCCAAAAAGAAACTCGCCAGCGAACTTATTACCATCGAGGATAATTTTGTGAAATCTCTTTCTAAATCTGATATTCAAAAATTATTTGACTAAAACTCGCAATACCTTTCTCTGTAAAAAATTAACCACTAGCCCCCGCTATTTTATGGCCCTTGATCTAACTCATCCATTCGACGTGATCCTCAATCGGTGGCCTTTGCCCTTCGGCCTTGACCCTATCTATTTTCCCTAAATAAAAAAATCCCATGAGTCGATCCTCCTCTACTAAACCAAAGGCTTCTTTTGCCGGATCCATGTAAGTGACCCCACCCGTGCTCCAATAGCCTCCTAAGCCATATGCATTCGCCGTCAGGTAGATGTTTTGAACAGCGCAACCCACGGCTGCAATTTCCTCCACTTCTCTAATTTTAACCGAAATGCTCCTTTTCATGATGATCATGATTACATGGGAGGCACGCATGGGTCCTTTGGCTAGGTTTTCATACTTGGCCGTTAAAAAATTCCCTTCTTGCGAAGCCACTTTTTTATAAATTTCTGCTTGCTTTCTTCCCAATTCCTCCCGTCCTTTTCCCGCAAACACTTTAAATCTCCAAGGGACAGTCATCTTATGGGTAGGTGCCCAGTGAGCATTATTTAAAATTTGCCAAATGATCCGCTCCTCAATTTTTTCATCCTTATAATACCTTGGATAAATGGAGCGGCGAGAAGCAATCATTTGATTAAAAGCTGAAATGTTCATTTTTTATAAATTTTTTATAGCTGTCGAAATTACACAGAGCCGTTCAATCCACAATTTTTTTATCTCTTTTATTTTCCTTCTCCTCCCGGTTTGTCTGACCTTTTTTTTCTGCTGACCTCCATGGATTTTTCCTCTTCCATCCCAATAAAACAGTAGAATCCTCATACCTTTACTTGTATGAGTGAAAATCCTTCAAAATTGTTTTTGCTAGATGCAATGGCGCTTATTTACAGAGCTCACTTTGCCTTAAGTAAAAACCCAAGAATCAATTCCAGTGGCATCAATACGGGTGCCGTTATGGGTTTTACCAATACACTCCTTGAGATCATTAATAAAGAGAAACCCTCACACATTGGAGTGGCATTTGACACCCACGCTCCCACGTTTCGACATATAACCTATGCTGAGTATAAGGCAAATAGAGAAAAACAACCTGAAGAAATCAGCGTTGCCATTCCTTATTGCAAAAAAATTGTCGCAGGATTTGGCATCCCCGTAATCGAATTAGATGGCTATGAAGCCGATGATCTTATTGGAACCTTGACTCAAATGGCGGGAAGTGAGTACCAGATTTTTATGATGACACCAGACAAGGACTATGCCCAACTGGTCAATGAGCATACTTTTCTTTATAAGCCTGCTTTTATGGGCAATGGTGTAGACATTTTGGGTATAAAAGAGGTATTAGAGAAATTTGATATCAACGAAGTCCATCAAGTCATAGATGTGTTAGGACTCAAGGGAGATGCGGTCGATAACATCCCTGGTGTACCCGGTATCGGAGATAAAACCGCTTCTAAATTGCTCAAAGAATATGGCTCTATAGAAGAAATTGTGGCCAACCAGCATTTATTAACCGGCAGCGTAAAAAAGAAAATTGAAGAATTCGGGGAACAAGGCCTTTTTTCTAAAGAATTAGCCACCATTAAACTCGACTGCCCCATTACTTTTGATGAAGAAGCCTTGCGTTATTCTGGGCCCATAGAAGATTTAATTGTCCCAATATTGGAGGAATTGGAACTGCGCACCATTGCAAAACGTGTTTTTGGTATCCCCGCTGCACAGAAAAAAGCTTCGAGTCAACTGGGCCTCTTTGAAAGCAACGACCCAAATGTGGAAACAACGACCCTCGCCAAAAAAAATATAGAAACCACGCCACACAAGTATCAATGTCTCACTTCACCCAAAGAAAGAAAACAACTCATTGAAACATTGGGCACCCTCTCTGAGTTTTGTTTTGATACGGAAACCACCAGTCTCAATACGCTAGACGCTGAATTGGTCGGCTTGGCCATCTCTTATGAAAAAGGAACCGCTTTTTATGTCCCTTTCCCCGAGGACCGAACCTCCACGCAAGCACTCATTAATGAGTTTAAATCAATTTTTGAAAATGAGTCCATCATAAAAATTGGTCAGAATCTTAAATATGATATTCAAATTTTGCGGAATTATGATGTCAAGGTCAAGGGCAAAATATTTGATACCATGCTCGCACATTATCTCATTGATCCAGAACAAGCCCATGGAATGGATGCCCTGGCTGAGGCCTATCTAAATTATGTCCCCGTAAGTATCACAAAGCTCATCGGTCCCAAAGGGAAAAACCAGAAAAGTATGCGCGAGGCGCCACTAGAAGAGATTACCGAATATGCGGGAGAAGATGCTGATATTACTTTTCAACTCAAAGAAAAATTGGCCATTGAAGTCGCTGAGCGTAACTTAGACAAACTCCTCCACGAAGTAGAAGAGCCACTTTCATTCGTGCTTGCAGACATGGAATACAGCGGCGTAAGTATCGATGAGAAGGCCCTGAGTGAATTGAGCGACGAGCTTCAAACAGAAAGCTTAAGAGTCCAAACAGAGATCTTCGAAATCGCGGGAGAAACATTCAATATCAGTTCTCCCAAACAACTAGGATCCATTTTATTTGAGAAATTAAAACTCATTGAAAACCCTAAAAAAACAAAGACGGGCCAATATGCCACGGGCGAAGATATTCTTTCAAAATTGGCGCCTGCTCATGAGATTGCTAACAAGATTTTAGAGTTTCGAGAATACCAAAAACTGAAATCAACCTATGTCGATGCCCTGCCACGCATGGTCAATCCGAAAGATCAGCGGGTCCATACAGATTACCGCCAAACAGTAGCCGTCACAGGCCGTCTCAGCTCAAATAATCCCAACTTACAAAACATCCCTATTCGAACCAAGAAAGGACGTGAGATACGGAAAGCTTTCATTACCTTAAATAGTGATTTTGTTCTTCTTGCAGCAGATTATTCCCAAATTGAGTTGCGCATTATGGCCTCTTTTTCAAAAGATAAAAGCATGATAGAAGCCTTCAGGCTTGGCAAAGATATTCATGCCACTACGGCAAGCAAAGTTTTCGGTGTTCCCTTAGAACAGGTAGATACCGACATGCGTAGAAAAGCCAAAGAAGTTAATTTTGGTATCATTTATGGGATGTCTGCTTTTGGCCTCTCTCAAAATTTAAATATTTCGCGGAGTGAAGCTGCCGAGATTATTGAGGCCTATTGGAAAGAGTTCCCCTCAGTGCGGAGCTACATGGATGAATGTATCGCAAAAGCCAAAGAACAAGGTTATGTAGAAACCATCTTAGGTCGAAGACGCTACCTACGCAACATCAATGCAAGTAATTTTACCATGCGCGGATATGACGAGAGAAATGCTATCAATGCCCCTATTCAAGGTTCTGCGGCAGATTTAATCAAAGTCGCTATGATCAATATTCACTATTGGATGAAAAAGGAAAAGCTTGCTTCAAGGATGTTGATGCAAGTCCATGATGAATTGGTGTTTGAAGTACATCATTCTGAAATCACGCGGGTCCAAGAAAAAATAAAAGAATTGATGGTCAATGCCATAAAATTAGACGTCCCCATGGAGGTCGGCATCGGTAGGGGTAATAATTGGCTAGAAGCACATTAGTAATCTTAAAATCCTATGATAATGCACTCAACTCCCACTGAAAATGATATTCGCCGCGCACATGAGCGAATCCTTCCACACATTCATAATACCCCGGTCCTGACCTCTCAATTTATCAATGAGCTCACGGGTGCCCATCTTTTTTTTAAATGTGAAAATTTTCAAAAAACAGGCTCCTTCAAAATGCGTGGAGCCTCTAATGCCCTTTTTTCCTTGAAGCCTGACGAACGGCTCAATGGGTTTGCTACACATTCCTCGGGGAATCACGCGCAGGCCGTTGCCTACGCTTGTAAAACTGCCGGCGTAAACGCTTACATTGTGATGCCCAAAAATGCCCCCAAAGTAAAAATTGATGCTGTCAAAAATTACGGAGGGAACATTGTTTTTTGCGAGCCCAACGAAACCGCCCGACAGGAGGCCTGCGCCAAGATCATTCAAGAAACAAATGCGGTGTTTATTCCCCCTTTTGACGATATGGCGATCATTACTGGACAAGCCTCTTGTGCCAAAGAATTAGTTGAAACTCACGCTGATTTGGATTATCTACTCACCCCTGTAGGAGGAGGTGGATTGGCTGCGGGCACGGCCCTAAGTGTGAAATACTTTTCTCCCAAAACAGAAGTTATCTTGGGAGAACCCAAAAGCGTAAATGATACCTATTTATCCCTCAAAGCAGGTAAAATCATTCCTGTTTCCCAAACCCACACCATGGCCGATGGCCTTAAAACGACCGTGGGGAAATTAAACTTTAAAATCATCCAAAATCATGTAAAAGAAGTGATTACCGTCTCTGAGGATGAAATTAGTCGTGCGATGCGAATGATTTGGGAACGACTAAAGATCATTATTGAACCTTCATGTGCTGTCCCCTTTGCTGCCTTATTGGGCAGTAAAGCTTTTTTTAAAAATAAAAAAGTAGGTGTTATTTTGACGGGGGGAAATGTGGATTTGGGAAATTTACCTTTTGTGTAAATAACAACAGCTCTTCAATTTAACACTCCCGACTTTCCAGAATCCTTTTTCCGTTATGTCAATATTAATCTTCAGCTTTATTTATATTACTCTTTATTAATAAACGGTTAATCTATTATTAATCCTTGAAGCCCTTCTTATGTCACGTCATTTTTTTGTGCTCATTAACCCGCGATCTGGTCGCGGACAAAGTCAAAAAATAGGCAAAAAAGTAGCTGCTTTTTTTAGGCTTCATAAAATAAAATTTGCCGTATTTGAAACCCGTAATGATTGTAGAGGCGCCCAGACCGTCGAAAAGAACTTGACCCTTAATTATACGGATTTAATGATTATTGGAGGAGATGGTACCATCAATGAGGCTATCAATGGATTGAAGATAGACCTCCCGGTCTCATTTATTCCTTCGGGAAGTGGCAATGATTTTGTGAAGAATCTCCGCATTGGATCCACGTTGGAAATTCAACTCGATACCGCTCTAAACGGACCCATCACTCGAATCGATATCGGCCTATGTAATAATCGGAAATTCATCAATGGTGTAGGAATCGGTTTTGATGGTCAGATTGCAGCTGACATGATTCATCGAAAGGTTCCTTTTCTCAGCGGTCAGCTCAAATATTATTATCATGTCCTTCATATTCTGGGAAGTTACAAATATCGTGTTTTTGACTTGACCATAGATCAAGTCTCTCAAAGACAAAATTTAATCCTATTGACCGTCGCCAATGGCACCACTTTTGGGGGGGGCTTCAAGTTGACTCCACATGCAAAATTAAATGACGGCAAACTTTCAATATGTGCGATCGGGAATCTTTCACCATTGCAACGTTATTTAAAGGTCTTAACCCTACAAAAAGGGTCTCATCATCGTCTGAAAGAAGTTTCCTTGTTTGATGCAAAAGAAATTAGCATCTGGGAAAATCAACAACTCGAAGCTCATATTGATGGCGAATATTTTAATCAACCCCCTTTCACCATTTCTATCCTTCCTAGCGCCCTTCAAATCAGGGCCTTTTTATTTTGAATTTACTGTTTTTACGGATCGCCCAATAACACGCTCCCGCAATCAAAACCAACAAGATAGAAATGAATTGTGAATGAGAAATCAACCCTTCTATGACAAATCCACGTCTCAGATCTCCTCTAAATACCTCTATGATTGATCTTCCTACAGCATATATCATCACATATAGAAATACCAGTTGTCCATGAAATTGCTGTCTTCGCTTCAACTGGACTAAAAACAACATCAGAGATCCAATGAAGAAAACTTCATAAAGCTGTGTAGGATGCAGTGGAGTATATAAGGGTTTTGCTTGAGACTTTGCGTCTGTAAACGTTACACCAAGAAAAAAGTCGGTAGGCAAGCCATGACAACAACCCGCAAAAAAACAGCCCAATCGACCAAAACCATGTATAATCGTAGCGATTATAGAAAGAATGTCAAGCATGGGAAATATGGGCCATTTCTCTTTTCTAAAATACCAAATCACTGTAGGTACTACAAAAATCAAAGATCCATAAAAGACAAAGCCTTGTCTGAAGTTTTTAAGTAGGTTTTCAGGGTTCGAAAAATAATAAGCAGGATCTTCAAAATAGAAAAAAACCTTCCCTCCTATGACGGCGGCAGAAATGATCAGTATGGTTAACGTTTGCACCTTATCCGGCTCAATATCTAGCTCTTTTTTGAACACTTTTATCCCATACATATAGGACGTAAGCGCGCCAATCATAATGAAGAAACCATAGGCATATAGCGTGATTCCTCCTATTTCTATTAATTCAGGATGCATTTCTATTCAAATTGGTTAGTTTCATTATTTTTCGAGCTATCATAGACCTGTATCGCTACTACTTCTGCCTCAACGGTTATCCTGCCGCTGCTTTCTAGCGTACAACTCATAATAATTTTACGCTTGTGATGCTCGATTACCTGAGCCCTTAACGTAATCATATCCTTAATTGGAGTTGGTTTTAAATACTTTATCTTCAACCCTCCAGTCGCATAACGATAGAAGGGGGTAGAATCAAAGTCTCTATCTTCTTTTTGATAAGCGTGTGCCATGGCGGTTCCCATGCAATGGCAATCGATGAGCGTCGCCATAACCCCTCCATTGAGCAACCGGGGCCAACCCCTATATTTTTCCTCTGGCTGCCAGTGACAAATGGTGGAGGATCCCTCCCAAAAACTTTTGATTTGAAGGCCTTCTGGATGCTCTGCACCACAGCCAAAACAAACATTTCCGGGCATGTGGTCTTGAAAATATTTCGTCTCTGTCATCTGCCTTTGATTACAATCAAGCTAAATTACGCATACAAATTGTTATTTAATATGGTTTACACGTTAGATTTAAATTTTTTAGGATATCCCCAATCCATAGCCGCTTATCTAGTCGAGACATCCGAAGGTCCTCTATTAATTGAAACGGGTCCTTACTCCACCTTCGAAGTGCTTAAAAATGAAATCAAGCGCTGCGGTTTTGAATTGGATGAAATTAAACATGTTTTTTTGAGTCATATTCATCTAGACCATGCTGGTGCTGCTTGGGCGCTTGCCGAACAAGGTGCCACCATATATCTGCATCCCTTTGGAGAAACACATTTAGCCCATCCCGAAAAACTAATGGAATCTGCCAAGCGCATTTATCAAGAAGATATGGATAGATTGTGGGGTCAAATGCATCCCATCCCTATGGATCAATTGCGGAGTACGGTTCATTTGGAAGAAATCATCATTGGAAATCTCTGCTTGCAGGCGCTTCATACACCCGGTCATGCCAAACATCACATTGCTTGGAAAATGGATGACCTGATCTTTTCCGGCGATGTCGCTGGGGTGAAAATTCAAAAGGGTCCAGTCGTACCTCCTTGCCCACCACCAGACATCAACTTAGAAGATTGGATCCATTCTATAGATCTCATTCTTGCCTGCGAACCCTCCCAAATTTACCTGACCCATTTTGGTGTGATTAAGAACGTTCCGGCCCATATGCACGCACTTAAAAGCATGATCCATGATTGGTCCCAATGGGTGAAAAAAAACTGGATGGCCGGCTTTACCGCCGACGAACTTACGCCTAAATTCAGTGAATACACTTCACAGCAATTGCTCCGATTGGGAGTAGATCCACTGGGAATAAAACAATATGAGGCTGCAAACCCCTCATGGATGAGTGTCGCAGGTTTAATCCGTTATTGGGAAAAAAAAACGGGTTGATTTTTCAGGGAATATTACACGCTCTGGACCAATACTAAATCCCCGTGCTCCTATGGGCAAAGCAAATAGATTTTTGTATTTTTACCCTTATGGACCGTAGAAAATTTATCAAATCAGGCGCATTAATAGGTGCCGTTCCCACTCTTACTTCTTTCCATCTATCTACAGAAGTTATCAAACCAAAGGCACTCAAACCAGGGGCTTCCATCGGGGTCATTGCGCCCTCTGGGGCTTTAAAGAGATCCGATTATGAAACGCTGATGGAAAACTTCCACCTGTTGGGTTATCAAATCATCCATACCGATAATTTAAGGGTACAAAATGGGTTTCTCGCAGGCACCGATGCACAAAAGATTGAGGACTTGCACCAAATGTATGAAAACCCCAAAGTTTCAGCCATTTTATGTGCTCGGGGTGGATATGGCGCTACGCGACTTCTAGAAAAAATAGATTATTCCTTGATTAGTACAAACTGCAAACCCCTGATCGGATATAGTGATATTACCGCTCTGCATTTGGCCATTTATAAAAAATGTGGAATTGTGGGTTTTCACGGGCCCGTAGGAATCTCTACTTTTAACCCTTTTTCAATACAACATTTTAATGCCGTAATTCAAAAGGGAAATAAAAATAAGATAAAAATCGATGACCCCTTAGTCATCACACCAGGGGTCGCCACGGGTAAACTCATAGGAGGAAACTTGTCTCTATTAATCAGTATGATTGGTACTGATCACGAGATCAATTGGGCCGATCACATTGTCTTCATTGAAGAGGTGGGAGAATCTACCTACCGCATAGACCGAATGCTTACCCAACTGCGTGCATCTCAAAAATTTAAAGGAATAAAGGGCATTGTTCTGGGCCATTTTACCCGATGTGATGCGCAACCTGGAGACCCCTATTATGAGTTTTCAACCAGTCTTAGTGAAGTTTTCAAAGACCGCCTAGGTGATTTAGGCGTCCCTGTCATGGGTGGCTTTCCCTTTGGACATGAGGAGAAAAATGCTACCTTACCGATCGGTATAAGGGCCACTATGGATACAGAAAAAGGGGTTTTGAAATTATTAGAATCTGCCGTTTCATAGCTTACTTATCTTCCTAGTCCCCTCAATTATACGGTGGCCTTTTGCATTCATTCCCCTCTTTTTATAAATTCCCATCATGAAATTAGATGATATCAACAATTTTATTGGGGACATAGACCTGGAATTATTTGATCAACTCCTCAAAGGTAGGTTTAACGATCGTCATCTTATCCTAGAAATTGGCTGTGGACAAGGAAGAAATATCATCCCTTTTTTAAACTTAAAAAAAACTATTTATGGTATCGATACGGATGAAAAAAACGTAGCCCTATGCAAAATTGTCGCAACCTCTTTGGGAGGAAATCCTGCTTTTTTTTCAACCGCTTCGGCCAATATCCTGCCTTTTGAAAATGATTTTTTTGATGCCATCATCAATTGTAGGGTCATGCATTTTGCCAAAAATACTCTTGAATTTCAACAGCAATGGGAAGAGCAGTTTCGGGTACTTAAAAAAGGTGGATTCCTCTACCTCAGTATGGATACTTCCATTCACAATGAAGAAATTGTGCAACAAACTGATGGCGATCGATCTTGGCTCAACGATCAATCGGAGCGGCTATTGTTGACTGAAAAATTATTTGATTTGGTCGAGTTACATACTGATTTTCAGTTATTGGAACCTCTCAAAACCCTCCGATTTGACCAAGATCATGCACATGCCATCCTTTGTCTTCAAAAAAAGTGATCCAATTAAGGGAAGGGCCTTTTCAATCAATGACGAAATAATTACTGTTTTTAATGACTTAACATCATTTCCCATCAAAATCAATACCCCCCACGATATCCAAAGCTTCCTTCACTACCCAGCTAAAATATAAATTCGATAATTTTATTTAAAAGGGTAATTTCAACGAGAAAGATATGATCATTGTCATATCCGCACATTAAGTATTGTTAACAGACTCAAAAGAGCATAAATGGCTTCTGTTTTAATATTTAAAATAAAAAGGTGTCAAGGAATTTAATCGATGATGAGGTCTCAAAAGCAAAAAACATTACCTTTGATAAAAATTATAAAACTATGGCAATGTTAGGCGTTATCGGATTTTTATTTGTTTTGGCAATCGTTTGTCCTTACATTCTTCCCAATGATAAAGTCAGTACTCATAAAAAAGATCACGTATAATCATTTTCGCGGCTTTTTTTACGCTTTCTTTTCTTTATCATTGACCTTTTTGGCGTCGATCATCGACATCGCTACCACAAAAGCTAGAGAAATGACTACAATATTTACAAATAAATTAACGCCATCTGTGACCGCGGGATTTGTTAGCTCCATGATTTTTTAATTTTGTTGTAAATATAAATCAAATAATTGCTTCTTTTAAAGCACTTACCAATCTTTGAACATCTTTTTGATCATTATAAACATTCGGTGAGATTCGCAGGGCTTGATCACGAACAGAAATCTTCACTCGATGTTTAAAAAGAGCTTGTTCTATTCGTTCCATCGTTGTATTTTCATTAAAATAAACGCCAAATAAATGGCTGGCCCTTCCTTCCGATGCCTCAACGGTATAGCCTTCTGAGCGTAAGATATCGATGGCCTCATGACACAGGACCTCACAATACTGTTGGATCCCCACAGGCGTCCATTTTAATAATTGTTTAATGGCTGCGATAAGCATGGGCACCAAGATAAAATTGCTATGTTCCCCCACTTCATATCTTTGTGCTCCTGGCAAAAAATTATCCTGATAATGTGTAAGTCCAGAAAATTGATCCGCCCCTTGCCTATTTATCCAGTTATTTTCGATGGGCCTGCCTTGATCAAACATTTCCCCATAATAAGCCATCCCTATTGAATAAGGACCCATCAGCCACTTGTAGCCGGCCACCACCAATGCATCCGGCTGCACTTCTTGCAAGTCAAAAGGCAATGCGCCAATCGACTGGGTACCGTCTATGATCAATGCCGCTCCCACCGCTCTAGTTTTATGACGAATCGCCGTCAGATCATACTTGATGCCATTGACCCAATGAACTTGCCCTATGGAGACCGCTGCCGTTTGATCATCAATGGCTGCAAGAATGTGTTCATTCCAAGCCGTGCACTGGTTCTTTACCTCCGTGGGCGCTGCCACAAACTTAAGCTGATAGTGGGGATTGGCAGACCATGGGTACACATTACTCGGGAATTGACCTGCTGCCAGAACGATATTCCCTTTTTTCTTTTCCAAGTTTTGCACCACATTTTCAATACCATAAGAAACCGATGGAATAATGACATGTCTTGCCGACTCTGGACTATTAATGAGCTGACCAAACAGGTTTCTAAGGACCTCGGTTTCCTTAAAAAAATCTGAGGGTGCAACATGAAAAGGTTTTCTTTTTTTAATCATACCTTTAATCCCTGCTTTTTCCACTTTTTTCAATAGAGGAGACATGTAGGCCCCATTCAAATAACTGATCTTTCGTTGTAAGGAAAATTTATTGCGTTGACATTTCATAACCTAAATTATTGATGAAAGATAAGGTCTTTGAAGATTAATCAAGATAAAATTAGAAAATTAAAGGCCCTTTTGACGCGCTCTACCTAAATAACTGTCCTGTTCTGACAAGGGCTATCATAATTTCCACCCTTTTTTCATAACCCCATGGTAGTCTTTAAAGAAAAGGTCATTATTACCGCATAGCAGAACGCTGAGAGGCCATAAGCCATTATAAAATTACTGACTTTGTTTTTCATAGGCACCTAAATCTGGGTGCTCATCACGTGCCCGACCCAGGAGGTCATCCCAGATAGGACTGTTTTGGCCAAGATCAATGGCTACAGATCCACTGTCTAATTCATAATTGTACTTTTCAATATCTTGAAAGAGGGAAATGAGCGAATCAAAAAAAATATAGTTGTCATTAAGCGCCGTATTTGAATGAATAAGATTGTGATGAATAGATGACGACCAACCTGCCTGTCCATCATCAGAAGACCAGAGATCGTTATCACTTGGCCCCCAAACAATACTATTGTGCAGGGTCAAATACAAATGATTGCTAATTTTACTTTCGTCAGAAAGGATGAGACTATTGGTAAAAATAGTAGCAGGATCCGAAGTATAAAATGAGTTGGGTGTATTGACAAAAGTGCAATGGGTATAGTGATAAAAACCCCCTGCTGCATTAATGACGTTACTAGATCCACTATTCATGATCAACAAATTTTCTCCAACTACATCACTGCTATAGGCTGCTAGGCCTGCTCGGGAACTGTGTCTGATAATGCTGTGTTTTAATGTTAGGTCGGCCAAGGTATCCTCATCTGGAGTGCCAATGGTTATACCTGTGATCGCATTTTCTATAATCGTATAGTCCAATAAATTGTTTTGGCTTCCAATTAGAAAATGAAGGCCAGGCCATTGGCCTGGGGCAATGCGATAGTCAATGTCCCAACGCGAATTTCTAAAGGTGATTGGATGGCTCGAATCGCCTACAGCTATGAGTTGACCGGCCACCAGAAGTGGGGCATTGGCATCAAAAAGAAGGGTAGCGCCCGGTTCTAAAGTCAACAAGCAACCTGCATCAATCAGTACACTGTCATAGAATACATAGGGCCGGTCAGCGGTAAAAGTCATATTGCACAAGATTTCATTACCCATATAAATAGCATCTTGTCCCCATGCCATCAATAAGGTCTGTTGGATATTCCCGTTCCAATATGTCGTGATAATATCTTTAATTAAATAAGGGTCGTCAAGATCTTGCTTATCCACTGTCAACTTTACTAAAATCAAGAGGCTGTCTTTACCCATAAGTAAGAGGTCCTCAGCATGGTTTTCTTCGGCACCATTAATGATCAATGAGTACTCAGTACCTGCGCTTAAAGAAATCTCAGAAATACTGATCGCCTCGGTATTGGGATTGTAAATTCTCAGTCGTTTGGTGACGCTCAATCGATCGGTAAGTAGCGTGTCGAAAAGTAACGTGTCTGAACTAAATAATAAGTTGATATTGGCCTGAGTAGCAGGTACCTCGTCTTGATCTTCACAGGAAAGTAGGGCGGCCAGAGTAAAAAGACCAACAATTAGTATCCCTTTAAAAAACACTTGAACTAAGTAAGTCGTCATGGTTAGGTTTCGTCCTTGAGTCTTTCAGAGTTTTCTGCAATGCGCAGGCGATCTATAAAATCTTGAATCTCCCCCGACAGAATATTGGGTAAGTTGTATACCGTATGACCGATACGGTGATCGGTTACACGCCCTTGTGGAAAGTTATAGGTTCTGATTTTGTCTGAACGATCTCCGCTGCCAACCATCGTTTTGCGTTCTGAACTGATCTTATCATTGTGCTTTTTAAGCTCTTTTTCATAGATTCGTGATCGCAGGACTTTCATAGCTTTGTCATAATTGGCGTGTTGCGAGCGCCCATCTTGACATTCAACAACCGTATTTGAAGGGAAGTGTGTCAGCCGGACAGCAGATTCTGTTTTGTTGATGTGCTGTCCTCCAGCTCCAGAAGCACGAAAGGTATCTTTTCGAATATCTCCCATATTTAGGTCAATATCTACATCTTCCACTTCTGGAAGTACTGCTACGGTAGCTGCTGAGGTATGTACGCGGCCTTGGGATTCGGTGCTAGGAACCCTTTGAACGCGATGGGCCCCTGATTCAAACTTTAATTTACCATAGACTTCTTGGCCCTCAATCGTACAAATAATTTCTTTGAATCCACCTGCCGTTCCTTCACTGAAGCTAATGGGTTCTAATTTCCATTTTTGATCGTCCGCAAACTGCCGATACATTTTGAAAAGATCCCCGGCAAAAAGAGACGCTTCATTTCCTCCTGTACCGGCACGTATTTCCAAAATGACATTTTTATTATCGTCCGGATCTTGGGGAATTAAAAGAATTTTCAGCTCTTCATTAAGGCGCTCAATTTGCGGTTCTAAGACTTCAATTTCCGCTTTAGCCAACGCACGAAATTCTTCATCTTTTTCAGTGGAAAGAAGGGCCTTAGTATTTTCGAGATTTTCTAAAGCAAGCAAATAAGCATCTGCCTTAACAACAATTTTTTCCAATGACCGGTATTCTTGATTGAGTTTGGCATACACTTTCATGTCGGACATGGCGTCGGGCTGAACAATAAGCAGTTCAATCTCTTCAAATCTGCGTTTAATAGACGTCAGTTTTTCAATCATTATTCTAATTTATCGTATCAAAATAATATTTAATTTTGAAGGAGGAGTCTTTTTCAAGAAAAATCTTGAAACAAAAAATCATAAATTTTCATTGATCTCTTTAGCGCAATAAGGATAGGCGTCCTCTTTCTGTGCGCGCAACCCCGGACTCTGCGACATATTCAATGACATACAAATAAGAGTCTTGTGGTAAAGGTACCTCTTTAAGATCTCCATTCCATTCGGCATCCAGCTCATTTGATTGATAAACAAGGGCCCCATATTTATTATATATTTGAATAGTAGTTTGAATGATGTTTTCGTGACTGGGTTTAAAAACATCATTAAGACCATCATTGTTTGGCGTGAAAGCACTAGGCATCATTAATTTGTAGCCTTTTTCGATGATGAGTGTATCCATTTTTAAGGCCTCACAACCCACCTCATTAGTAATTTTTAAAGTAATAGGATAAACTCCAGGAGCCCTGTAAATGAACTCAGTATTTTGGCCTTCAACGGCCGCTCCATTGCCGAGCTCCCAAAACCAAGAAGTAATGTTTCTCGCCGATGAAGAGTCATTAAATGAAATGGGCCAATCAATGTAAGGGTTGGTATAGCTTAAGTCGAAGTCTGCGATAAGTTCATATTCGGTAAATAATGTAATTAAGGTGTCGGTACTACAATTATTATTATCGGTAACGGCAACAATATGTGCTCCATCAGCCAATTCATTAAAGTAAGGGGTATTACCAAAAGTACCGCTATCAATATGGTATTGATATGGAACCGTTCCTCCAAGAGCCTCCGTCAAGATAGACCCTGTATAAGCGCCTGTGCAGAGCGTATTTTCAACAGACAAAATATTGAGTAAAAGGGGATCAGGAGTAAGGATTTCTAATATACCTGAGCTTTTCACACAGGAGAGGGAGTCGGTGACAATTAATTCATAATTGTCCGCAATAAGTGAATCTATGTCTTGCGTAGTCGCATAATCGACTCCATCTTTAAACCATTGATAACTATAATTAGGGGTACCTCCAGTTACCTCGATAGCGATCTCTGCATCTATTGTAGAATTACATGAGTTGTCTGTAACTACGGAGCTGATTGAGATTGGATCTGGGCCATTGAGACTCACAGGAAAGTTTTTAGCACACCCGCCATCATCGGTAACTTTTACTAAATAATTACCTGCCAAGATGTTGCTCAAAACACTATCATTATTGCCTATTTTATTTATTGGATTTTGCCAATCATATTCAAAGTCTCCCCAACCTCCCGAAGCAGTAACGGTGAGGGATCCTGTGGAATCTCCAAAGCAAGAAGGTGAGACAGGGTCAAAAACAGCATTAATAGGAAGAGGATTTACCAAAGTAAAAGAATCACTTTTGCTACAACCAAAATTGTCTGTTGCCGTAAAAACATAAGTAGCTGATGAAAGGTTGGATAGGTCTCGAACATCTTCGGCTAACAACACCCCGTTTTTATTCCAGAAGTAAGTAAAGTCAGTAGAGGTTCCCAAGACTTCTAAGGAAATGAATATTTGACCATTACTTCCATTGAGACAAGAGATTTCATCAATGTCTCCATTGATGTTAAATGGGTTATTTGGTTCTGTAATTTCAAAAGATAAAGTGTCTGAAATACAATCGAAAGCGTCTGTGACCGCAACATCATAGACGCCAACAGCAAGATCTGCAATATCTTTGGAAGTACTGAAAGTCGAATCTGCCTGAGACCATGAGTACGAATAAGGAGATTGACCATTCACGACATTAAAGTCAATACTTCCAGTACCAAGCCCTTGGCAAAGGATGTGCTCGATAATCGTATTTTCTGTGTCAATGGCCATATTTGCTGGGTTTTCTACTATAAATACACTGTCCTTTTCACATCCTCTTGCATCTCTAACCAGAATATTATAATTTCCACTTATTAAGGAATCTACAAAGAGAACATCGTTCGCCACGTAAGATCCTGCCAAAGACCATTCTGAACTAGGAAATGCATCTGCTCCTCCTGTAGGGCTAAGGGTAATGGAAGCAGTATTTGAATTATAACACAATAAAGGATCAATTACAGGATTAAGAATGATGTCATTGGGTTGACTCAGACCAACTGAGTCTGTTTTGGTACAACCAAATACGTCCGTTACTACAACCGTATAATTATTCACCTCTAATCCGGATATTGTTTCTCGGACACTATTAAATAGGCTCCCTTCTTTATACCAACGAATTGAGTAATCATCTGGATGGGATCCCGTTTTTAAGATATCCAGCTCCACAATTCCATCTTTGGATTTATAGCAGGTCAAATCGGTCGTTGTAAAACCAATATCAAATGTCGTTGTTGGCCCCCCAACGGTAATGGATTCCACCAGTGGAGTACAACCTGCAAAGTCCGTTATGGTCAAAATATAATCGCCGCTCAACAAATTCGAGAGGGTATCTGTATTTCCAAAACTACTCCCTCCTAGTGACCAATTATAGTCATAGGGAGCCGTTCCGCCAGAAGCCTGAGCACTTATGGCTCCTAGGTTACCTCCAAGACATATATTATCTTCTTTCGTATAAGAAAGAGAAAGGGGCTCTGGCATGGTAACTTCAAAACTTTTCTCTATTTCACAACCTTGCTCGTCGGTCACTTTCACTTTATAAAGGCCACTGGCTAAGGTGGGCAAAGCAGTATCGGTCCAAGCACTGTCAGCAGGATCGAAAATAACTTCATTCTTGAACCACTCATAGCTATAATTTGCCGTATTCCCGCCTGAAATATTCAGGCCAATGGCTGCATCGTTAGTTTGAGAACAGCTGTTATTGAGATTAGTCGCAGCGGTCGTTGTGAGGTCCATAGTTGGATATTCTACTATGGTATATGTCTCATTTTTAATACAACCATAAAAATCGGTAATTTGAAAAGTATATAATCCCGGATTTAGATCGTAGATATGTTTTTCTCCAGCTAATTGAAGAGAATCTGCATCACTCGCACCAGCGTACCAGGCATATTCAAACTCGGTAGGATGCCCGTTATCCACATTTATCTGAACCTCTACATAACCATCAGAAGCTCCTTTACAAGAAATGTTAGATTGTATAGTTTCGTTAGGTAAAGCGGTAACACTCTTAGAAATCGTAGTGCGCGCATTAATGTCGAAAGTAGTCGTGGGTGAGGTAATAGTATAGTCAAAATTGCCAGAAATACACCCGCGGCTATCGGTAACAACCAATCGATAGTCATCTCCAGTTGGATTATCTCCGGTTAGGTCGGAAAGACTATCTGTGCTGCCTATGGCAAGGGCGGCGCCCAATGGATTTTTGATCCATTGATATGAGTACCCAGAACCTTCTGTTCCTCCAGATACGACAACACTGATTTGACCATTGTCCCCATTTTGACAAGAAGGGTTGATCAAGTTAGCCTCAACAGCGAATTCATTTGGTTCGGTTACATTAAATATTGCTTGAACTGAGCAAGAGGCCTTACTCGGAGAGCCAACAACGGGAGCATCTTGAGCAATCACCCTATATTCACCGGCAGTTAATCCAGTGAGCGTGGTGGGATCAACTAGTGTTGGAGCTCCAGATGCTATAGGAGTGTGAATAATTTCACCGTTCTTATACCAAACATAAGTATAACTACCATTCCCTCCAGACATACCAATGTTAATAGCGCCATCAGAGCTCCCATGACACGTTAAATTTGTTGTAATGGCGGTACTAAAAGTCATTTCTGCCTCTTCACTGACCGTGGCGGTCGAAGTTTTAACACACCCATAGTCATCTGTCACCTCCATCGTATAAGGGCCAGGGGCTAACTCGTATATGCGTCTTTCTCCCTTGGCTATCGGTGTACCAGTAGCGGTGGCACCACTATACCAAGAATAACCATAGGAAGCTGGATGGCCAACCTCTGCTGTAATATTTGTTATCAATACACCATCATTATCTCCTTGGCAAGTGACGTCGATAATGTCTATTCCGATGCTGTAAGCCGTGGAGGGAGAGGCAACAGCGAAAGATTTGGATGATTTACATCCAGAGGCCTGCTCAGTAATAGTGATGTTATAAGTTCCATCTCCAAGGTCACTCAGGTCCTCGGAGGATTCAGAAAATCCAGCTACAGGCGTCCCATTTACGGCCTTAGTCCAAGCATAGGTGAAAGAGGACCCTCCCCCGGCTGTAATATCTAAGGCACCATCAATACCGTTTTTACATTTAGGGGGGGTGACAACTCCTGTCAAGGATAAAATTGCCGCCACATTAACATCGAATTTTTTAGTGACAGAGCAATCAAAATTAGCATCTTTTACTACAACCGTGAATTCTCCCGATGTTTCAATGGGATATCCACTTCCATTATTCAAAGCGCTTGTGGTTTGACCTACGATCAACTCCGCACCTTTGTACCATTCATAAATATAACTATTTGATCCTCCTGTTACCGCCAGCACGATCCCCCCAAAGCTTGACGCGGCAGCAGGAGCATTGTCATAGCTAGTCACAAAATTAGAAGTACTCCCACTAAGATCAAAAGCAGTTGCTATGGGCCAGGCACCATTCAAGCCATTTATTGCTTCGGTAACTGAAGAAATACTCGAGTTATTACCCCCAACAGTGCCTTGGTTGAATTGGTAGTAGGCTGCTAGTCCTACTTCATTTCCCTCCAAAGGAGTTTCTTTTGTGTAATTGATTTGAGCCTCTGTCCTTGCTATATTCCAGATACGTAACTCATCTATAGAACCATTAAAAAAGTTACTGTAATCACTATCTGCAGAACCCGCACCATCATGCTGAGCACCAATGGTTAGTTGTTGGGCATTACTTGCCAGACCTCCTGTTATGGCGGTTTGGTTGATAGCGACGCCATCAACATAGATTTTCATTCCTGTAGTTGATTGATAAGTTGCCGCTATATGGTGCCATCCGTTTTCTATCGCTATTCCAGCTGCAGAGATGGTCGTTACAGCGCCCCCATTTTTTATTTGAAAGTCAATACTCGTCCAACCGTTACTCGTTGAAAGAACAAAGCCATTGGAGGTGTTTCCCGTTTTACTAACGATGGTTTGTTGCCCTCCCCCAACGGTATTAGCAAAAATCCAAGCTTCAATAGTAAGCGCATTAGTCATGTCCAGTGAATTGTCGTCGGCTACAACAATTCTATTTTTATCAGTAGGATCAAAATTTAACGCATTCCCAAAACTTTCCCCGGGATCGGTTTGGCAAGCCACATCAGTAACTGTTTCAGCAATTTCAAGCAAGGCAGGCTCGGTGATGACAAAAGTTTTTTCTTTAAGACAACCATATAAATCTGTTATGGAAAATTTGTACGACCCTTGAGGAATGTATTCAACAGATTCTAAGCCTGTGTATTCTGGAATTAAATTGTAATTCAAAGAATTATCGAGGATATACCATTTTATTGAATCTGCGGGCCTGGGATGATTAGGATCTGTATCGATGGTATACACCACTTTTGCAGCTCCGTCATTGGCACCAAAGCAAGAAACATTTTCAATAGCCATTGAATCAATATTAAATCCAGTAGTTGGTCCTAAAATATCAAACTCGTGTGCTGAAGAGGAACACCCATAACCATCGGTGGCATATACTGAATAGTTTCCCGGAGAGAGGCCTGTAGCTTGAAACGTTGTCCCATCTGTTCGGTTTGGACTACTTTGATCATAAATAATGGTTGTTGAGCTATTTGAGAGATTGGTCAAATAAAAATCATAGTGGTTTTCCTCACGATACCGTGACTGTAGTGCCCCTCCCACCACGACATCATAATATCCCGCATCAATAATTCTTCCTCCGGTAATGGTGTCATAAGCCGTCGCATCGTCGGTAAAGCCATAAGAAATGTTAAAGGCAAGAGTTTTTCCAGATCCACAACCAGCAATTAAATTACTCGCATCAGGAAGGTCATTATTTGGCTCAAAAGTGGCGCTATCTGCACGAAAGGTAATCGTATTTTGTCCAATGATAAGACCCGCTAAAATAGTACGCGTGTTTAAAGCATTACATGTGGAATAGGAATCCCCAATTCCATCAGCATTCGTATCATTCGCGTTTCCATAACTCGCGAAGTTTACCCTGGTCCAGGTAGCACCTGCTGGGGCCGTTAAAGTGACCATTTTCCCACTATCCACCTCATGATAAACTTTGTAATCCGCAGTAATTTGAGCACCAGAGGTAATCGAGGCAGTGGTTACCGTAGTGGCATCCACAGTTGCACTGGTCGCTGCGGGAGTGGCTCCATAAAGAATGGATGGAGTTCCTCCTCCAATTGTAACGCAACTAAGATCATATTGTGACCCTCTTAAATCTCTTGTTGTTGTGATGTAATCTATGGCCGTGACTCCAGCTGCTAGAAGTGGGCGTTCTGCTCTTGTGGCCCAAAGAATTTCATCTGGGGCTTCTACCTGATATCCTAACGTTTTTCTACAACCAAGACCATTGTCTACAGTAGCAAAATATTTTCCCGGGCCCAGATTACTAATTTTTCCATTCGGTATCCCCAGTGAATCTCGGCGGTAATATCTTTGGTCGCCAGGAGTCCCATCTTTATCTCGATAAAATAAATTGGTTCCCGTCTCAGATTCTGTTACCGAAATACCAAAATAGAGCAGCGTCCCATTTTGTATGCTTTGAGGAGAAGATAATACAAGGTTACTTGCATCAGTAATGGAAGTTACCGTAACCAGACCTGAGATACCTTCTCCATAGACAGCATCTCCAACCCTAATCCTTCCATCGTTATTATCTCTGAATTGAAGGTCTGTAGAATTAATTGTGGTTTCGTCGGCAAAAGCAGAAGAACCTTCAATCCAGCGAATAACATTGAAATTAGGTTGTTCTTCTGTGTCATCAAGATAGAAACTTAGATCCAAATTCCCATCTTGATCTCCATAACATTGTAAGGTAAATCCTCCGATATCTCCCCAACCGCCAAGAACGTGCATATTATTATCTACATACCAATTATTCTTAACAACCTTTGTACACAAATTAGCATCGGTCACAGTAAGTTGGTAGTAACCCGATCTTAAATTTATGATGTCATGGTCGGTATCTGAGAGTGTCTCAGCCTCGGCACTGGTCATATTCCAATCATTTGGATCATACTGCCAGACGTAAGTATAAGGAGCAACTCCTCCCGAAACAGTTGCGTGGAGCGCTCCATCTGAGTTATCTGTAGAATTACAACTGACATTTTCCTTATACATAATCACTTCTATTGCAGGGGGGGCATACACGTTAACTCGAGAATCACTGACCACGACACAGTTATTGGCATCTTTTACAGCGACATAGTAAGAACCAGCAGCAATATTTGTAAAAGTCCCTCCATTTGCCGTAAAAACAGAAAAAGCCCCTGCTGCGGGCTGGGAATTTGTAGCAAGCTTAGCAAAAGTTAAGCTACCGGCTCCTTCTTTTCCAGTCTCCATATTTACTGAGATCGTTCCATTTGTACTCCCAAAACAAGAAACATCAGTAGAGGATACTGAAGCAATACTTAGTTCATTAGCCTCAGCAGCAACGAAGGCTCCTGGACGAACTTCTACTTCACATTCATTGGCATCTTTAACAGAAACGTACCAAGTACCTTTAGATATTCCAGATAGAGATTTAGTTGTTGAACTTGAGAAAGGGGCACTGCGGGTTTGAGACCCAAAATTATAATTAAATGACCCATCGGTAAGACTAGCAGAATAATATAGAGTGCCCGTACCGCCCGTAGCCACTGTAGTTATTTGACCTGAGGCCTCACCATAGCAAAGAGGACCAAATGTATTAAGAGGATTTGAATCAACAGTTAAGGTAAGCGCATTGGGTGAGGTTATGGTAATTTCTATTTCCCGCGATTCACAGTAAAGGCCCGTTTCATCTCCCGCTCCAACACCATCGTCGTTTCCATTTCCGTTAACATCATAATTGATAATACGTCTTGCCCCTACATAATAAGTGCCGGCAGGAAGGTAGTTGAAAGTATTATTTAAATTAACAACATAGCCTCCGTCAAATAAATTTCCAGGAGATGTATCAATATCATATTCCATAATACCAAATTCATCCGGGTTTACAGTGGTGATATCACGAACTCCTCCGGTTATAGTTATGCTACCTGAGTTAACCTCTTCACCAAAACACAATATATTGTTTTGAGTGGTACTAACAAGGGCATCTAAATCTACCGAGGGCTCTCTTATCGTTATAGCATCACCATAGCTAATATGCGTAGGATCATCCGCTGCATCTCGAAAAGCAGGGTAATAGGTCCCCGCAGCCAAATCATTAAAAATATTACTGGTTTTACTTACATAGCCCCCATCAAATAAATTTCCTGTTGCAGTTGCAATATCATATTCATAATTCCCGCTACCCCCAGTAGGAATGTTAACGGTAATTTGACCATCAGCAGCATCCTTACAAGTAAGATGTCGCCACGAGCCGGAGGCAAAATCCATAGGAATGTTACTGGTCCAAAGAAAATTTGTTATCGGCTTAATGTTAGCGTTACCGAAGTTATCAGTAAATCCTCCTACTGTAACTCCTACGGTGGTGAGCAGGCCTTCTCGGGTTGCAGCAAAATGGGCAGTATAAACTGTACTGGATACAACAGTAAGAGCGGAGCTAATGGTCCCGTTTGCTGCGCTCAGGTCTATATCGTTAATATCAAAATCTGATGAGGGTTCACTTAGAGTGAAAGTTAAAATGATGCCAACATCTGTTGTCGTCGATCCACTATTAACAACCGCGCCCGGTGAGCCCAGTGTGCCATTGGTAGCTGTGATGACTACAGTAGGCCCGACTCCATCTGATCCTGTAGTATCTTCATTAAAGCTCATTTCATTGCTGCTGTTATCTATGATCGTTCCTGCTGCATCATTGTAATCTAAATTAATGGTTAAAGAGGTATTATTAGCCGTAACTCCATTTAAATTGAAGGTTATAGAGGAAGCATCATTAGAGGTATAGCTGCCATTTATGGTGGGTGATCCCCCTGCACTTTCTGTTAAAGTAAAATTGTTATTGTCTACATTGGATAGATCTACGGGTTCACTAAAAGTGACAACTATTTGGTCCGCCGAGCCGTTAGAGTTAGAATCCTTAGTGGTTGCGGTAACCATAATTGGGGGAGAAGCATCGCTTAAAGTAGTTGCGCTGCTTGTAGCTGCATTGTTTGGTGTTGAGGCAACGTCTTTAATACTATTGGCAATACCTGCATTGGCAGTGTATAATACAGTAGTAGCACCAAATACAGTGGTATTGACCGCTGCGCCAGTAACTGTTATCTCAATAGTGTTTCCATTAAAATTAGCACTGGAAGCAGAAAAATTTGCCCCATTGGTAGGGAAAGTCCAATCTCCTGCCTGAAAAGCGGAATTTGAAACGTCCTCACTATAAATCACATCTACTCGGTCTACTGTACCATCGGGTTCAGCAACAGGATTTATATCTTTATAGGAAGCCGATAATAAAACAGGTGGTGCAGTATCCACTGTTCCACTAAAAGTTTGATTAGATGCTAAAGCATTAGCCCCATCAGAAATTTTAGCAGCAACTAGTACCACATTAGGGGTAGCATCGGTATCTGCTGAGCCGCTTTCGGTAAGAGAAATAAGTACTTGATTATCATTGGCAGAAGCTCCCGTTGTAGTATTACTCACTGTGTATCCGGCAACGGTAAATGTAGTATTATTCAAAGTTGAGCTTCCATCGGCTATAGTTTCAGATAAGGTTACTAATATCTGATCTATTTGCCCATCATTATCATTATCTAATGTTTCTGCTGCACTTACAGCCGGTGGCGCTCCATTAGTTGTTCCACTAAAGGTTTGATTAGCAGCCAAAGCACTACCGCCATCAGAAATTTTAGCAGCAACCAGTGTAACATCAGGAGTAGCATCGGTATCCGGTAATCCACTTTCAGTAAGGGTAATAAGCACTTTATTATCATTGGCTGAGGATCCCGTTGTAGTATTACTTACCGTATATCCAGCAACGGTAAATGTGGTATTATTCAGGGTTGAACTTCCATCATTAATATTCTCAGATAAGGTTACTAATATCTGATCTATCTGCCCATCCTTATCACTATCTAATACTTGTGCTGCGCTTATAGCAGGCGGCACACCATCAGTTGTTCCATTAAAGGTTTGATCGGATGCTAAGGCATCGATACCATCGGAGATTTTAGCAGCAACTAGTACCATGGTTGGATTAGCATCGGTATCTGCTGAGCCGCTTTCATTAAGTGTAATAAGTACTTTGTTATCATTAGCAGAAGCTCCCGTAGTAGTATTACTTACCGTATATCCAGCAACGGTAAATGTAGTATTATTCAAGGTTGAACTTGCATCGGCTATAGTCTCAGATAAGGTTACTAGTATCTGATCTATCTGCCCATTGTCATCACTATCTAATGTACTTGCTGCAATGATGGCAGGTCCAGCATCATCAGTTGTTCCAGTAAATGTTTGATTGGATGCTAAGGCATTACTACCATCCGAAATTTTCGTAGCAACTAGTACCACATCAGGAGTAGCTTCTGTGTCTGCTGAACCACTTTCGGTAAGAGAAATAAGCACTTCATTGTCATTCCCCGTTCCCGTAGTAGTATTACTCACTGTGTATCCAGCAACGGTAAATGTAGTATTATCCAAGGTCGAACTTCCATCATTAATGGCCTCAGATAATGTGACTAATATCTGATCTATTTGTCCATCCTTATCATCATCTAAGGTTTGTGCTTCACTTATGGCAGGCGCCGCTCCATCAGTTGTTCCACTAAAGGTTTGATTGGATGCTAAGGCATTGGCCCCATCAGAGATTTTGGCAGCAACCAGTATCACATTAGGAATAGCATCGGTATCTGCTGAGCCGCTTTCGGTAAGGGTAATAAGCACTTTGTTATCATTAGCAGAAGCTCCCGTAGTGGTACCACTTACTGTATATCCGGCAACGGTAAATGTAGTATTATCCAGGGTTGAACTTCCATCGGCTATAGTTTCAGATAAGGTTACTAACACCTGATCTATTTGTCCATCATTATCACTATCCAATGTATTTGCAGCGCTAATAGCAGGTGGCGCTGCGTTACTAGCGCCATTAAAGACGGGTTGATTGGAGGATAAAGCATTGGCCCCATCAGAAATCTTAGCAGCAACTAGTACTACATCAGGAGTAGCATCGGTATCCGCTGAGCCGCTTTCAGTAAGGGTAATAAGCACTTTATTATCATTAGCTAAGGATCCCGTTGTAGTATTACTTACTGTATATCCGGCAACAGTAAATGTAGTATTGTCCAAGGTTGAACCTCCATCATTAATAGCCTCAGATAAGGTTACTAATATCTGATCTATTTGTCCATTGTCATCGTCATCTAATATATTGGCTGCAATGATGATGGGTGCCGCTCCATCAGTTGTTACAGTAAAGGTTTGATCAGATGATAATGAGTTTCCTGCACTATCAGAGATTTTAGCATCAACTAGTACTACATTAGGGGTAGCATCTGTATCTGCTGAGCCGCTTTCGTCAAGGGTAATAAGTACTTTATTATCATTAGCTAAGGATCCTGTTGTGGTATTACTTACTGTGTATCCAGCAACGGTAAATGTAGTATTATTCAGGGTTGAACTTCCATCATTAATATTCTCAGATAAGGTTACTAATATCTGATCTATTTGTCCGTCTTTATCACTATCCAATGTATTTGCAGCGATGATAGCAGGTGACGCAGTGTCAGCCGTTCCAGTAAAGGTTTGATCAGATGATAATAAGTTTCCTGCAGCATCAGAGATTTTAGCAGCAACTAGTACCAGGTTAGGCGTAGCATCGGTATCTGCTGTGCCGCTTTCGTTAAGGGTAATAAGCACTTTATTGTCATTAGCTAAGGATCCCGTAGTAGTACCACTTACTGTGTATCCGGCAACAGTAAATGTAGTATTATTCAAAGTTGAACTTCCATCAGTAATGGCCTCAGATAATGTGACTAATATTTGATCTATTTTACCGTCCTTATCATTATCTAGGGTACTTGCTGCAGATATTGTAGGAGCAATCTTCTCTGTTAAACTTGCTGTATTATTTGATTGAGAAGTTGATGCTGCATTTCCTGCTTTATCATATATCGCAGTACTCGCAGCAGGAACAACAGTAAGCGTCTCACCACCATTGGCAGTCCCTGTTATGGTCACACCTAATACCCAGATGTTCTGAGCTGTTTTCGTTATGCTTGCAGGAGTTGCGTTAACCCCGGCTGCTCCACCACTGATAGATAAAGCAAAGTCAGCTACTTCTAAATTTCCTGAACCTCCATTGGTATTATACACATCCTCTGCAAAGGTTACGGTAAGCTCTGTGTTTGCAGCATTCAAACTAACACTACTGATCGTAGGAACAGTATTGTCAACAATCAAATCTTTGTTGGCTCCTAAAGAATTAGCAGCTCCGGGACTCGCCAAAGTCAAGGTCGCATCATTTAGTGCCGCATCTTTAATTGTACCTCCATTTAATGCCAAGGAATTGTTTGCAACATAATCTAAATCCCCTGAAGTATGCCCTGCACCAATCGTATAATTAAGGGTTAAAGTATTGGTGCCCGTTCCAGTACTGTAATTAACCACCGCATCACTACCCCCAGTCTCTAAGGTGAGCGTAGGAGTTCCAGTAACATTAACATTTTCACTAAATGCCACTGTGATGGCAATCGTCTCACCCTGCCTGTAAGAATCATCACTCGTAGTTGAGGAGACACCCGTGATCGTAGGTAATACCTTCTCTGTTAAACTTGCCGTATTATTTGATTGAGAAGTTGATGACGCGCGACCTCCCGCACTATATATCGCAGTACTCGCAGGAACAACAGTAAGCGTCTCACCACCATTGGCAGTCCCTGT
>Ga0209630_10000210_pt1 | contig 68228 bp, 67 predicted proteins | sample COG_01_FD_184745 | JGI IMG/M metagenome (GOLD analysis project Ga0209630, IMG submission 184745) | Pelagic Microbial community sample from North Sea - COGITO 998_met_01 (SPAdes) (version 2) | ecosystem: Environmental > Aquatic > Marine > Neritic zone/Coastal water | place: Helgoland, sampling...
ACAGTGAGAGCGTGAACGTAGAATTTGAGCGCGAATTCACTTTGGATGCGGTGCGAAAGATCTTAAATGACACTCCGGGCATCACCCTTCAGGATCGCCCTGAATTCAATACCTATCCCATGCCGCTTATGGCGGAGGGAAAAGACGATGTATTTGTGGGCCGATTGCGCCGCGACTTCACCGCCGATCGCGCCCTGAACCTATGGATTGTTAGCGATAACCTTCGTAAGGGGGCTGCTACAAATACCGTTCAAATTGCTGAGGTCTTGTTGAAGAAAGGATTCATCGGATAATTTTTAATTCGATCGTACTTCAGCCGAACCACCTTTGTCGTTTTTGCGTTACTTAGGTATGAGAATTAAAGCAATAGCAATGGCTATGTTCGCCTTTCTGGCGAGCTGTACGGCCCAAACCAACAAAAAGATGAGCGACGCATATGCGATGGCCACCATACCGGCACCCGAAGAAGGACAAGAAGTAGCGGTCTTAGCATCGGGATGTTTTTGGGGCACAGAATTTTATTTGCAAAAAATACCAGGTGTGCTTGCAACGACTTGCGGATATACAGGTGGAATGGTCAAGAACCCGACCTATCGTGAGGTCTGCAGTAAGCGTACGGGTCACTACGAAGCCGTACATGTAGTTTTTGATCCGGAGCAGGTTTCGTTTGAAGAGATCGCACGCGTATTTTTTGAAACGCACGACCCCACCCAACGGAATGGTCAGGGCCCTGATATAGGGCCGCAGTACCGTAGTGCGGTATTTTTCCAGAATCAGGTACAACGTGAGGTTACTGAAAAACTCATTGGTTTGCTTGAAACCAAGGGCTACGATGTGGCCACTGAGGTTTTACCGGCAGCAACCTTCTATTCAGCTGAAAATTATCACCAAGATTATTACGACAATAAAGGAGGTACTCCGTATTGTCACGCCCCAAGGAAACTGTTTTAACCACCAATTAAAATTGGGGAGAACAAAAAAGCCCGGCGCAACGCGCCGGGCTTTTTAATACAATCTTGTCTTGAACGCTTATTCAACCAATTCGAAATCTTCCATAAATTTCGTAGTGTAAACACCTCTGCGGAAGTCTTCATTTTGTAACAATTGCTGGTGGAATGGAATAGTCGTTTTTACACCTTCAATAACAAATTCACCTAAAGCACGCTCAAGCTTATCAATAGCTTCATCACGCGTGCGTGCTGTCACAATCAATTTTGCAATCATTGAATCGTAAAACGGTGGAATCATATATCCGCTGTAACAATGTGTATCCAAACGTACTCCATGGCCTCCTGGCGCATGGAACGAAGCAATCATTCCTGGCGATGGACGGAAGTCGTTAAAAGCGTCTTCAGCATTAATACGAACTTCTATACTGTGCATTTCTGGGAAATAGTTTTTACCTGATATTTTTTCTCCGGCAGCAACTTTGATCTGCTCACGAATCAAATCGAAGCCAACAACTTGTTCTGTGATTGGGTGTTCCACTTGAATACGTGTATTCATTTCCATGAAGTAGAAGTTTCGGTCTTTATCAACTAAAAACTCAACTGTTCCAGCTCCTTCGTAGGCTATGAATTCTGCAGCCTTGACAGCAGCATCCCCCATTTTCTTACGGAGCTTATCAGTCATGAACGGCGAAGGCGTCTCCTCTACCAATTTTTGGTGACGACGTTGTACCGAACAATCGCGCTCAGATAAATGACAGGCTTTACCATAACTATCACCGATCACTTGGATTTCGATGTGTCGCGGCTCTAGAATGAGTTTCTCCATATACATGCCGTCGTTACCAAAGGCAGCAGCAGATTCTCTTCGTGCACTTTTCCAAGCACCCTCCAGTTCACTTTCTGCAAAAATTGCGCGCATACCCTTACCACCACCGCCTGCGGTAGCCTTCATCATCACTGGGTAGCCTATTTTCTTTGCAGTTTTTCGTGCATGCTCAAGGGAATCAAGAATACCCTCAGAACCCGGTACACACGGTACACCTGCTTCTTTCATGGTTTCCTTCGCCGTCGCTTTATCTCCCATTTTATCGATCTGATCTCCAGTAGCACCAATAAACTTAATACCGTGCTCTGCACAAATCCTTGAGAATTTCGCGTTTTCACTTAAGAATCCATAGCCTGGGTGAATGGCATCCGCATTCGTAATTTCTGCAGCGGCAATAATGTTAGGAATGCTTAAGTAGCTTTCAGATGACGCAGCAGGTCCGATACAAACTGCTTCGTCGGCAAAGCGAACGTGCAGGGATTCAGCATCTGCTTTTGAATAAACAGCAACCGTTTTGATACCCATTTCTTTACACGTACGAATGACGCGAAGGGCAATCTCACCACGGTTGGCAATGAGTACTTTCTTAAACATAACCTTGTAGGTTTAAACTGAATTAAGAAGGATCAACCAAAAACAATGGCTGGTCGTATTCTATTGGAGTTTGATCGTCTGCAAGAATCTTAACAATCTTACCGCTTATTTCACTTTCGATTTCATTGAAAAGCTTCATGGCTTCGACGATACAAAGCACATCGCCCGGCTTGATCGAATCACCCACTTTTACGAACGCATCTTGATCTGGTGATGGCGTACGGTAGAATGTCCCGATCATTGGAGAATTGATAGTGATGTAGTTTGCATTTTCGTCAGCTTCTGCTGGGGTAGGCGCCGCTGCTGCTCCTTCTGCTGAGGCAGGTGCTCCTCCTCCTGCTAAAGCAGGCATTTGTTGCGGTGCAACGGCCTGGATAATCGTAGGCTGTTCACTAGCATCAGGGCCAGTTTTAATATTAATCTTGAAATCTTCTGTTTCTAAGCTCACTTCTTGAGCACCACTTTTGGCGACAAATTTGATGAGCGCCTGGATTTCTTTCAAGTCCATTTTTAAATGTATTTAGGAATATGAAGTTACGAGTTATTTTTTATCAATGGCCCATTTAACCCACATGGCGCCCCAGGTAAATCCACCACCAAATGCAGCGAAGAAGATGTTGTCTCCTTTCTTGAATTTGTCCCTGTAATCCCAAAGTCCTAGCGGGATAGTAGCCGATGTGGTATTGCCGTAATTTTGAATGTTGATGACTACTTTTTCTTTAGTCAATTCCATTCGACGCGCAGTAGCATCGATAATTCTTAGATTCGCTTGATGTGGAATTAAGTAGGCGACATCTTCACCTGTAAGATTATTTTTTTCGAGTAGTTCAGCCGAGGTGTCTGCCATACGGCTCACGGCAAAACGGAAAACGCTCTGTCCTTCTTGACGAATGGCATGTTGTTTCTTATCGATAGTCTCGTGCGAAGGAGGAAGGAACGAACCGCCGGCCTCAATGCGGAGGAAATCGCGTCCTGTTGCATCGGTTCTAAGAATTTCGTCTTGAACCCCTAGGTCTTCGTGGTTAGGCTCCATGAGTACTACCCCACAACCGTCACCAAAAAGAATACAAGTGGTACGGTCAGTATAGTCAACAATGGAAGACATTACATCCGATCCTACGACTAGAACTTTCTTGTATTTACCACTTTCAATGTAAGCAGCAGCGTTACTAACGGCATAAAGAAAAGAAGAACAAGCTGCTTGCAGGTCGAATGCGTAGGCGTTTGTAGCACCAATTTCTTGTGCGATGTACGCCGAGGTAATAGCTACTGGCATATCCGGTGTGACTGAAGCGAGAATAACGAGATCTACATCGTCAACGGTAACACCATATTCGTTTTTCATGACCTCAACAGCCTTGATCGCGAGGTACGATGCGCCCATTCCTTCTTCAGGCTTTAGGATGCGACGTTCCTTGATGCCTGTGCGTGAAGTAATCCACTCGTCATTGGTTTCGACCATTGTTGCCAATTCTTCGTTGGTCAACACATATTCTGGAACGTATCCGCCGATAGCGGTGATTGCTGCTTTCATGGTTTCTTCAGTTGTAGGGGGCTAAAATAGCCTGTGTGGAACACTTAAAGGGTTATAAAAAAGAAAAAGTAGCCCAAAATGGAGCTACTTTTTTAACAATCAATGTTTTTATAGAATGGCTTAAGCCTTTTCCATGACTACCTTACCCTTGTAGTACAACTTACCTTCGTGCCAATGCGCGCGATGGTACAGGTGGGCTTCACCAGTGGTTGGGCAGATAGCCAATTGCTGATCAGCTGCCTTGTAGTGTGTTCTACGCTTGTCTCTTCTAGTGCTCGACTGTCTGCGTTTAGGATGTGCCATCTCTACTTAATTATTTATTCAACAAGTTTTTTAGTTGATCCCATCTAGGATCTGTCTTTTCTTCTGTTTCGTCTTCTTCCTCCTCGATTAAATCTTCAAGACCATTACCGGCATTCGGGCCTAAGAGCTTCGATGGAATACTGAGTACCACCAATTCATAGAGCATTTGAGCTGCGTTAAACTGGTAGTTGCCGTGCGGCAAAATGAGGAGTTCCTCATTTTCATCATTGTATTCATCTCCGAACTTAATTTGCATTACAAAGCTATTTTTTAGCGCTTGTGTATACATCTCATTCGTAATGTCACAAGGAACTTCTATGCTTCCAGCAAAATGTAATTCTAAATCTAGAACCGTTTCACTTTTCAACATTTTTAGCTCAGTTGTGCCACGTAAGCCGCGGTAATCTGAATATTCAAAGAGCGTAAAGAACGTATCATCCAAATCATACTGGAACTCGTGTTGTCCTAACGCTAAGCCTCTAAAGGCAATATCAAAATCGCGTTTTTTCACAGGTCAAGTATCACTGAATGAGCGGGCAAAGATATTGAAATTGTTGAAAACTTCTAGCTCTTCTCTCTTTGTTTTTTTAGTGGATCTTTTGTCATTTCATCGTAACCCTTTCTCGCATGATAAACATCGATCGCCGTATATAACGCATTTCTCATTGAAGTGGCATCAGCCTTGCCTTTACCGGCAAGGTGCATAGCTGTCCCATGATCAGGAGAGGTACGAACTATTTCTAGACCTGCAGTATAATTTGTTCCACTTCCCATGGCTAAGGATTTGAAAGGAACCAAAACCTGGTCATGGTACATCCCCAAAACGGCGTCAAATTTTGATTCAAAGCCTTGCCCAAAGAATCCGTCAGCTGGGAAAGGGCCTTTGACTATCGTATTTTTATGTTCTGCATTTTCTATTGCCGGTCGAATGATGTCTTTTTCTTCACTTCCAATAGTTCCCATTTCACCAGCATGCGGGTTTAGGCCCAGTACAGCGATCCTAGGTTTTACCACGCCAAAGTCTCGTTTAAGGCTTTGTGCAAGCAGTACTATAGCTTTATTGATAGAAGCTTCAGTAATGCCTTCCGCTACTTTGGAAATGGGCACATGACCTGTTACCGTAGCCACTTTTAAAACATCCGAAGCTAGAATCATGAGCACATCATTGCTAAATTCTTTAGCTAGGTAGCCCGTATGGCCTGAGAAGCCTTCAACGCTTGCAGCGATATTGTGTTTATTGATGGGTGCTGTAAGCAAGGCGTGAATTTTGCCGTTTTTAGCAGCATCAATGGCAGCGTCAATACTTTTTAACGCATATGCACCACTCACGTCAGTGGGTAAACCAAGTGTGATTTCTACATTGTCGTCCCAGCTCAGCACGAGATTGTTAGCACCTTCTTTGATGTCCCCAATGGTATCGCACAAACGGAATTGAAAATTGCGTTTATCGATGGCATTTCTATGGTAAGAGGCCAATTTACTCGAGGCAAAAACCACCGGCGTACACAACTCAGTGAGTCGGGTATCTTCCAGCATTGTAATGATGACCTCCATTCCTATGCCGTTAAGATCACCACAAGTGATTCCAATTACAGGCTTTTCAAGTACAGTTTCTTCATAAACTGCGGCAGTCGATGAACTAGAGAAATCAATATCGTAGAGGTCATTTTGTAAGTCGTATTCCGACTGGATTTCTTCACTTACCGGAGTTGCTTTTACATCTTTTCCTTCACTGCGTTTATTCCGATTGTTTCGATTCCGGCCACGGTTGTTTCGATTTCCGCCGTTACCCTCTTCTTTTGGGCCATTTTCTGAAGCCTTTACTGGTTTAGACTGAGTGTCTGCCCCATCTTTAGCTTCAACCTCTTTTTTACCCCGGTTTCTATTTCTACCGCCTCGACTTCGTCGCCTTGCATTACCCTCTCTACTCTGGCCTTCTGGTGCATTCGATTTATTCGGCGTATTTTCTCTAGCGTCACTCATAGTGTTACTTCAGGTTGTTTATGAAGTCAAAAAGTAATCGGACCCCGATACCGGTTCCACCCTCGACTTGGTAGCCGGCGCGCGATTTTAAAAATGCGGGGCCAGCGATATCTAAGTGAATGTAAGGATAATCAGTGAAGTGCTCGAGGAATTTACCCGCAGTAATGGCTCCCGCTTCAGCGCCTCCTATGTTTTTCATATCTGCAATGGGGCTTTTTAGCAAGTCTTTGTATTCATCCCAGAACGGAAATTCTACGACGCGTTCGTGCGTGCGGTACCCACTTTCTTGAAGTGCGATCATACGTTCTTTCGGCGCATTACCCATACCAACAATTGCATAGCGACCTATAGATCTTGCCGCTGCTCCAGTCAATGTAGCGAGATCGATTACTAATTCAGGATTGTAGCGTTTTGCATACACCAAGGCGTCAGATAAAATTAATCGGCCTTCAGCATCTGTATTCATGACCTCCACGCTGGTGCCGTCTGAAATGGTAATGACATCACCTGGTGTAACGGCATTGCCTCCGGGGCGGTTATCCGTTGCAGGGACGAGACCGATAATGTGCACTGGAAGATTAGCTTCTGCCGCAGCGCTCATTGCTCCAATAACTGCGGCAGCACCTCCCATATCAGATTTCATATCGTCCATGAAGTTAGATGGCTTGAGGCTCAAACCACCAGTATCGTAGACCACTCCTTTACCGACTAATACTAGCGGTTTTTCATTGGTTGCATTTTTCGGCTTGTGTTCCATGATGATGAACACGGGAGGTTCAGGAGAACCGTAATTCACGGCCAATAATCCACCCATCTTGAGGCTTTCGATCTGTTTTTTCTCTAAGACTTCTATCGAAAAACCGTGACGTTTGCTCGCTTCTTTAGCTTGGTTTGCGAGGTCCGTAGCTGTTAAGTCAATAACGGGAGTATTCACTAATTCACGCGCAAAGAGTGCACCCATAGTTGCAATAGCAATGGGAGCAAGGGTCTGTTCATCTTCTTTTGAAACGAACAATTGGGCCATGGAATTTTTACGCTTATGACTGTCCGAGAAGTAGCGAAGGAACTGGTAATTGCCCAGAATGGCTCCTTCGGACACATGTGGTACGTGTACGCCTAAAATCGCAATGCGGTCCAGGTATGCAGCATTCGCCTTAAGGACCAACGTATTACCTGCTTGACGCATTTTTTCTGCACGTGCATCAGCATCTATAGCGTTTCCAATTTTATACACCCAAGCAGTATCTGTGCCCGCTTGAACCTCCAACCATTTTTCTTCAAACTTTTCGCCCAGTGCACGAACGCGATCGAGTTGCGCCGGGTTTAAGTGTTGAGAAAGTTCTTTGGTTTCGGTATAAACAATAGCGATGCTGCCATTGTAATCAGGAGTGTATGTTGTGATTTTCATTGCGTCATTCATTTAGTGTCAAATGTACTATTTTAACCAACCACAAAGAACCCTTCATGTTTACTGGAATTATTGAAAAATTAGGCAAGGTTGCTAAGGTCGAAAAGAGCGGCGGAAACCTTGAATTATATGTTACTTCAGATCTCGCAAGCGATTTAAAAATTGATCAAAGCGTTGCCCATAACGGCATCTGCTTGACCGTAGTAGAAATTTTTGGTGACCGAACGTACCGTGTAACGGCTATTGAGGAGACTATTGCAAAAACTGCTATCGGTGATTTAAAGGAAGACGACCCTATTAACCTAGAGCGTTGTATGACGATGGGCGCACGTTTAGACGGCCATATTGTTCAGGGGCATGTGGATCAAATTGGCCATTGTACTTCCATTACCGAAGAAGATGGATCATGGATTTTTTCCTTTGCTTATGATCCCTCATTAGGCAATGTTACGGTAGAAAAAGGGTCCATTACAGTGAATGGAACATCGCTTACTGTAGTCGACTCCATAGAGGGCGGTTTCAGTGTTGCCATTATCCCTTACACTTATGAGTATACGGTATTCCATCATTTAAAGGTGGGCGATAGAATCAATTTAGAATTTGACATCATAGGAAAGTATGTCGCTCGTATGCTTAGCGGCTATCAAAAGTGAAAACCGTACGCCACATAGGAGTTTTAGACGATGAAATTATCGCTGTACGGGGAATGGTTTTTCAATTGGAAAAATTGTTGCCACAAGCAGAGGTGAAAGGGTTTACCCAGTACCGAGAATTTGAATTGTGGTGCGAAAACAACGCTCCAGAATTGGTTTTTTTGGATATGGAGATGCCGCATGCCACGGGGCTTGATGTAGCGAAAAGAATACAGCCGGATGTGGGAAATATAGTGTTCGTTACGGCGCATTCTCATTACAGTTTAGAGGCGTTTGAAACTGCGGTAGATTACATTTTAAAGCCCATTACTCCAAAGCGTTTAGAACAAGCCCTGGCAAAAGTGGAATCACTTGTTCCGGTAAAGGTGAGTCAGGAACAAAAGATAAAACTGCTGTTAAAAGGGACGTTTCGTGAACTGCCTGAGGCCGATATTGCCTTTTTACGCGGCCAGCGGAATTATACAGAGGTAGTTTTGATAAACGGTGAACACCACTTGATGGCGCGAACGTTGAAAAGTTTCACTGATGTACTGAGCGATGGATTTGTTCGTATTCATAAAAGCATAGTAGTACAACGCGCTTTGATTGCCTCAATCCAACCCGGTAATCCACCCCATATTGTTCTTACTGACGGAACACAACTGGATGCCGCGAAGGCCCGTTTAAAAGCCTTGGGTAGTGATGTATAAATCTCTTTTCATTACAACGTTCTCTATTCTATGGTTAGGGTGTTCACAGACTGAATATTCAGAGGTGCCAACATCGGTTCGTGCCGTTTTCGAAGTGCATCACGAATCTGACGCTATCGATGCATTGGTTACCGATTTGTTAGCGAGTAATGATAAGATAGAGGAAGCTTGGGGAGCGTATTTATTATCACGTGAGATCGTACGAAAAGGAGTGAATTTTGAAGCTTTGACCTATTTAGAACGCGCAGAAGTTCTTTTTCGCTCTGCAGATAATAAAGAGGGAATCAAACGAATTTTATTGCTCAAGGCACACGCCTATTGGTCGTTAGGCGCCGGGGAAGAAATATTAGCGATTTCAGAAGAGACCATGCGTCTTCGTGAAGGAAATTTAAAAGGATGGGCTACAGCTGCAGGAAATTATACTACCTATCTACTGGATTACGGACGGTACGAAGAAGTCTTGACCTACAGCGACTCTGTTTTGGCTATATGTCGTCAAGTTGATGGAGGGATTAATCCCAGTGAAGCATATGCAGTTCGTGCAGAGGCATTGCAGAATCTAGGTCGCGATTCTACGGCTGTTGACACCCTAATCACACTAGCCCTAGAACTGATTGACAGAACGATTCCTGATGTAGATAAAAAGAACATCTACTTCAGAGCGTTGAATTTAAATGCCTTGGATCAACCCGCTTTGGCCCGCTGTATTCGTTTTGCACAGGACAAAGAATTTTGGTCCTTAGAGGCGAAATCAAGGGAGAAATTTACGGATTACGAATTGCTAGGTGAGACGAAGGAAATGGCACTTAAAGCCGAGGTAGAGGCGAATAAAAGGGCCCTTGCCGAGGTGGATGAAGGTCAGAGCAAGTTTTTAGCTTTTGAGCTGGCCCGTGGACAGACTGAAATATATGGATACCAGCGTGAGGTAAGGTTGCGGAAAATAGCCTTGAGTGTAACCGTGATCTTATTTGTGGTGTTATTGATAGGAATAGTTTTAAACTACCGCAGTCGAATCATGACGGCTCGAGCAAAATTGAGTCAGCAAGAAGCGGAATTGGCTTTAGAGAATTACAAGAATACCATTCGCCCTCATTTTCTCTTTAACCAATTAAACAATGTTAGTGCTTTTCTTAATCAGGAGCTTATTGAGCAGGCTCAGGAATATTTATCTGATTTGGGTCAATTTTTACGCTCCCTCCTTGAAGAACAGGACGATCAGACCATAGAATTGGCTTCCGTTATAAAGCAATTGCATGCCTATATCGCGCTACAGAAAAAGGGATCCTATGCGCACGTCGCAGTGACTATTAACATCCCTAAAGAACTGCTCAAAGTGCGTATTCCCACGGGTTTACTTCAGCCGCTCGTTGAAAACAGTTTTAAATACGCCGGTCATGAAGGAGGAGTATCACCAAGTGTTCATATCCAAGCGATTTCTTCCGAAGAACTATTAACCTTGACAGTTGAAGATTCCGGATACGGGGAATACACTACACAAGGAGGGACTGGACATGGACTGCAGCTGATCAAAGACCGAATAGCGTTCAATAAATCTCGGAGTAAAATGCCAGAGTCTTGGACAGTAACAACCTTGTTCAAAAAAGAAAAAGGCACCGTCGTTTTGACGATGCCTCTTTAGGAGTAACTCCTAGGTTTGTTGCTTAGCAATACAAACGTACAGGAATTGCTCCGCGTATCGCAAATAGACTTATCCTAGTGGCTCTAAACTTATCGTAGTGCCCATTTTTGGGTGTCCATATTGCCTCCACAAAGTATAATTCCCGTTTTTCCTCGAGCCGATTTCTTAAGACATGCTGCCACTCCGGTTGCTGCGCTAGGCTCAATGAATTGTTTCAACCGCGCTAAAACGAAGTGCCAAGCTTCCGTAATTTCCTCTTCAGTAACGAGCGAAATTTCATCGACATGGGATTGAATAATGGGGAAATTTCGCTTCCCTAAGGAGGTCTTTAACCCGTCGGCAATGGTATCGGCATTTGTCACAGGAACCCACTGCCCACTGTAAAAACTCTCGTGTGCGTCGGAAGCATTTGTGGGCTCACATCCTATAAGCTTCGCTGAGCCAAAGTAGGCATTTGCAAGAGCCGCCCCGGACAGTAACCCGCCGCCGCCAACAGGCACAAAGAGGTATTCTAGATCGGGATGTTCATCGAGCAATTCCATTGTTGCTGTTGCCTGTCCAGCGATAATATCATAGTTGTCGTAGGGGTGTATGAAAAAAGCGCCCTCTTTTTCTTGCACCGCTTTCGCTGTTTGCTCACGTGCAGCTAAAGTAGGGGCACAGAATTCGATGATTCCACCATAGCTCCGCACAGCTTCAATTTTCGCCTTCGGGGCATTGCTGGGCATAATGATGTATGCTTGCTCACCAATATTTGCTGCAGCCCAAGCCAAGGCGGCCCCGTGATTGCCGGAGCTGTGCGTTACAAATCCGCTTCCCTTTGCACGTTCTTTATGAACCAGTACAGCATTCATGGCGCCTCGAGCTTTGAATGCACCGGTTTTTTGTAGGTGTTCGCCTTTGAATACGCAGTCGCTTTCAACACGGTCGTTAAATTTCTGAGATTGAAAAACAGGGGTTCTATGAACATAAGGAGCGATTCGATCCTGTACTGCCTTTAAATCTTCTGCAGTGGGTATGCGTTGTAGTGGAGTCATGGTCGTCGATTAATTGAATTCATACCTTGGTATCTCCACGAAGGGCAACCCATTGCTGTGTACCTCCGAGAGGTAATCACATAGGGCCTGCTCGAAGTCGAAGAGCAGCGCTTCCGTAATATCATTGGATTTACCCAGTGCCGCACCGCGAAGCAGGTGTTCCGGTTGCCCACTTTGTAGCTTAAACATACCTGAATGCCAAGGGAAGGGATGCGTTACCAGTTCTTTTTTCCAGAGCAACCACGCGTACAGAAGGATCTGTAAAGGCTTTCCCTTACTGCCCTTCCAGAGATCGCCTAGTCCGGATAGGCTGAGGTCACTCTGCCCAATTGCACCACTTTTGTAATCCCAAATGATGAAGGCATTGTCATACACTTCTAGTCGGTCAACCACACCGGTAAACTTCATCGGGAGTTTTAGGGTAGGGTGCTGCATTTCAAAGTCCAATTTCGTTTCTACTCCCTTTAAGATGAGTGTACCTTGTGCTGCACGGCGTGCGTCGTATTGTAAGAATTGGCGGATCATTTTTTTACAAATCTCAAGGGTCAGTAAATTTCGACCCTGGGTCAATGCGTTTTTTGAGTACCGTTCCACTTCGATCAAATAGTTAAAACCGGCCTTATACGCCTGCTCTGTCCACAGCTCTACGTCAATTTGCTTAAGGGATTTACCGACATGGGGTTCGTATACTTTTTCTAGGCCTTTATGTATAAGATTACCCATAACCATGGCACTGACCTGTTCCTCAACCTCATCTTCTTCTTTGACGCGGATCAATCGTTTTTGATAGAATCGGTCGGGCATGCTTGTTAGTTCATTGAGTGAAGAGGCACTGATTCCGCGCGCCATCCATGCTTCAAAAGCTTGAACAACAGACAGCGTTTTTTCCGCTGAGAACAGTTGTTCCATAGAGTTTGGTGCGACGGGTCCTTGAAGGAAGGTACGCGGATGTACGGTGCATGCGGTGTTTTGGAGCTCGTTTTCTAATTGGACCAAAAAACGACTGGGTTCACCGCCCCCCATGGCTTCACTGTCCGTATTGAATGTAATGGTCGATGAAAGACAGCGCTGCTGAATTCTATAGAAATGGTAGGCATAAACGGCATCTTTCTCTTCATAGGTAGGCAGGCCATAATTTCGCTTAATATCGTACGGAAGAAGTGAATTAAATCTGCGCCCTGCCGGCAGAATACCTTCGTTTACACCAGCCAGAATGACGTTTTTGAAATCTAAGGTTCTGCTTTCGAGGATTCCCATGATTTGCAGTCCTTCAAGGGGTTCACCCACAAAATCAACCGTTCCACTTCGAAGCTGCTGCTTGATGAGTTTTAAAAGCACTAGCGGCTCTACTTCAATGGTAAGCGTTCGTGTTAATTGCGCTAATAGCGTATGTATATGGTAGGCGGTGTTTTGAATAATAGGATCTTGTGTCTCTGCACGGCCGACGTGCTTCAGCCAGTTCTGTAAAGCGGTAATCCAGCCTTTAGGATCTTGCGCTTCAAAGAGACCTGCATAGCTTTCAGAACCTTCAGAACTCCGGCGGACCCATTCGGATGCACTCGTGAATACTCGGTTGGCCTTCACAATCTCTGTATTCCATTCAAGCGGACTTTCTCCTACCGGTCCGCTCCAGTATTTGTTGAATAGCGGGTCGGTAAATAAAGCGCACAAGGAGCGGTAGTAAAAGGTCCATTTTCCCGCTTTGCGTTGATTTTTCAAGGCATATTCTATGACCGAAATCCATAACCGTACCGTACCGGCTAAAGCCGTTTGATCCAGTGGATACCCCATGGTAATGTTTACTTTATCATAGGCCTCCGGTAAGAAACTGAGCACAGGATTCAAGAGCGATTCGTCGGCAAGAATAACGGCGATATCCTTGGGTGCAATGCCCGATTTTCTGAGGTCTTCTAGCGCCCCAGCGACCGCTTTAGCTTGACCCGTATATTGACTGGCCCCGACGGGATGGATGTGCTTGGAAATCGTTTTCCATTCACTCGCTACTCCCTTCGTAGTAGGTACATCTTTTCCAAATGTTTTCTGGCGTTGAACGTGTCCGCGAAGAAAATGACCTGCTTCGTGCAACGGATCGTTAAAGTAATGGGAGTCTAAATCCCAAAGCGTCCGCGTAGGGCACTCCTCGCGAACAGATTGAATAATGCTCAATTCTGCTGTATTCAGTGCGTTTAGCCCCGCAATGAGCACGTGCTTAACACCATTCTTGCTGAGATAAGCAGCCGTACTCTCCGGATGTGACGCGAGGTGACGCGCGGCCAATCCGCTGTAGGCCTCGCCATCTTCGAGCAAGGAGGAAGTAAAGTTCTCATACGTTGCAGGAAGCAGTGCGATGAAATCGGAATACCGACGCATTAAGGCGGTTTCTTCACCCGGTTCTAAATCCCATTCGGCCAATTTTTGAACGTTGTATAAATCGCCCAATACATGCGCTGGATTCAGGAGGTAGCGATCAATTTCGCCGAAATCGGACAAGAGTGTTTGTCCCCAGTTTAAAAAACCACCTAAGCCTTCGCTTGTACCTTGCGGTAAAGCTTGTGCACGAGTACGTTCATAGCAATCAAACAGACGTACCATTAGGGCCAAAGGCTCGACCACCACGAGATTCGCCGCTTGCGCAATGAACTGATCAACCGTAGTGAACATGGGCAAGAGGGCCGTATCTGAAATGTGTTCCTTTAGTGCTTCACGTAAGAAAAGTTCTGCACGCTGGTTGGGTAAAAGCACGAGTTTTTCATGCAAAATACCCGGCCCATTGATTAATTCCAGAGCGATACGTGAGATAAAAGTGGCCATGAATTATTGGAAGAGATTACTTCCTTCAATGTACTCAAAAACTGCTTTCGGAAGCAAGTTGCGGAGTGGTTTTCCCTCTTTACAACTCTTCCTAATCAGCGTTGCACTGATTTCCATTCGCGGCGCTTGAACAAAAGTCACTTTAGGGTGCTTTTCAAAATGCGGATTTTCGGGGACTACTTCATTTGCATGACGAGGGTACACGAAGATGTCATGCGCCTCAACGATACTCTCGACATTTTTCCATTTGTGTAATCCGCGGAGATTGTCTTCGCCCATGATGAGCGAGAATTGGGCTTCCGGATGTTGTTCGCGCAAATAGGCCAACGTTTGTGCTGTATAATTTGGCTGAGGCAGCGAAAATTCTATGGAGCTTACCGTCATCCCTTCTTGATCTTCTAAAGCCAAATGAACCAGATGCAATCGCTCACGATCTGGCAATAAATTCGATTTCTTCTTGAAGGGATTATGGGGTGTGACCACAAAGCAAATTTGGTCCAATTCCGTATAACGGTAGAGGAACTCTGCCAACGCAAGGTGCCCGATATGTATGGGGTTAAACGTACCAAAGAATAAGCCTATTTTACCCTTCATCTTACTTTGCTAAAAATTCAATCAGTAATTTTTTGGCTTCTGCTTTCGCTCGGTCTAGGTCGTCGTTGATGATGCAGTGGTCAAAGAATGCAGCTTGGTCCATTTCCCAAGAAGCTTTTTCAATACGTTGTTTGATCTTATCGTTGCTGTCGGTTCCACGGGCAATAAGCCGACGCTCTAATTCTTCTATGCTCGGCGCTTGAATAAACAGGGCAAGCGCTTGCTCGCCATAAAGCGCCTTTAAATTTTTCCCGCCAACTACATCAATATCAAAGCCAACTGCGTTCCCGGTATCCCAGTTTTTTTTAACCTCACTTTTTAGTGTTCCGTAGGACATCCCAGGGTAGACTTCTTCCCATTCGAGAAAGGCCTCTTCAGCGACACGCTGCTGAAACGCTTCGTTAGAAAGGAAGTAGTAATCCACTCCATCTTTTTCTGTACCGCGAGGAGCACGTGAAGTGGCACTGATGCTAAAAGCGAACCCTGGAACTTCATTTATTAGATGCTGCACCAACGTAGACTTCCCGCTACCAGAGGGTGCAGAAAAGATGATCAGTTTACCTTGTGAAGAATTCATATGCAGTGGTCGCGGATTAGAGTGTATTCCCGATTTGTTCTTTGATTTTTTCCAATTCGTCTTTCATTTGAACGACGTACTGTTGCATCGGCGCATAGTTACTTTTCGAACCTACAGTATTTATTTCCCGACCAATCTCTTGAGCGATAAAGCCCAATTTTTTCCCAGTATTTTCCTTCTGCATGGTTTCACGGAAGTATTTAATGTGATTCGCTAAGCGTACTTTCTCTTCGTTGATGTCTAGTTTTTCAATGTAGAATACCACCTCTTGTTCGAATCGGTTCGAATCTACCTCAACACCTTCTAGGCCCTTCATAAGTCGTTCGCGAACTGCATCTAGACGTGCACCTTCATGGGGCTCGATCCCTTTCATGGCATCTTCAATGGATGCCAGTCGTTCCTCGTAATCTACAGCAATAGATGCTCCTTCTTGAGTTCTAAATTCTACTAAGGCAGCTATAGCTTCATGGAGTAAGCCTTTTAAAAACGTCCATTCTTCATCACTCATTTCCGTTTTCCCGCTACTCATGACATCAGGCATTCGCATTACCGCAGCGATCAAATCACCTTTGGTAGCCGCTTCTCGTTCTAAAACGGTCAGTTGTTCGAGATACGCTTTCGCTAGTTCCATATTGATGCTCGAAGCACTTTCAATACCGGTTACCTCTGCGTATATGTTGATATCGACTTTACCGCGGTTTAATGCGGCACCCACAATCTTGCGGATGTCCAATTCTTTTTCACGGAATAGGGATGCAATACGCGCGTTTAAATCCAGCCCTTTACTGTTTAAACTGCGGATTTCAACGGTGATTTTTTTGCCAGCAAATTGGCCAATGGCTTTACCGAAACCGGTCATGCTTTGAATCATGGAAACAAAATTTTCGCTAAGGTAGGAAACTCAAGCCACCTTAGGCATTGCGTTTTCGACCATAAAAGCTCACGAAATAAACGCCAAGGAAAATTGCTGCACCGCCAAAAAGCATATGAATGCTCCACTGCTCGCCTCCAAAGAAGAAGCTCAGTATACTGGCAACGAGCGGCTGTAGGTAGATGTAGGCCCCTACCGTAGCGGGATGTAGGGTTTTAAGGGCAATGATGTTTCCTAAATACGTGAGGAAAGTGGTGCCGAGAACAACAAACACCACGGAACCAATTATGGGCCCGGTCCATAGCTCCCACGGTATTTCGGGAATTTGCGGTCCGCCAAAGGGCAGTACGAGAAATACTCCGAAAGTGAAGACCCACCGAATGACAAAGAGTGCATTATACTTTGACATAAGCGGTTTTACAAGGACGAGATACGTAGCATAGCATGTGGCATTGATAAGTACGAATACATTTCCGCGCGAAACATCATTGCCAAAGAGGCCGCTAAGGTCAAATTGGTTCCCGGAATAGATGAGCCAAAAAGCCCCAAAGGCACCTAATAAAATACCAATGAGTTTTTCAGTGGTAATGCGTTCTTTTACTAAAAGCGCACCCACGATGAGCACCGCTATGGGACCGCTCACCATCATGATGGAGGCATTAACGGGCGTCGTGATCTTTAATCCTTCGAAGAAAAATAATTGGTTTGCGGTAACCCCGAATGCAGCACAGATGAGTAGCCTCAGCACATCTTTTCGAGGGATACGGCCTATGCGGTCACTTCCTGAAACGGGAAGGAGTATCCAAAACAGAAGGGCAGCACCCGTTACACGAAATTGAATAAATGCTCTGGGCGGAACGGCTCCTTGCATGGCGCTTTTTGCGATAAGAAAGGAGGCTCCGTAGATGAGCGCAACTCCGAGCAAAGCAAGGTGTGCAATGAGTATTGTTTTTCTTGTGGCCGTCTCCATACTTTATACCAGTGCCGCCGCTGCAGCAGCGACAACCTTAGGACTGTTACCAATGAAAATAGCACTGTCGTGGATCAGCACGGGACGCTTCAAGAAGGTGTATTCTTCGAGAATAAGCGCCCGAATATCGCCATCGTTCAGTGTTTTGTCTTTAAGACCTAATTCCTTGTATTTCCTCGCACGTTTTGAAAAGAGCGCTTCGGCAGAACCCACCAAAGCAATCATTTCATCTACCTGTTCTTCAGTGATGGATTCGTGCTTGATATCTTGTAATTGCACACCGTCAAGATTCCATTGATTCATAATTCGTTTACAAGTGTCGCACGTGCTGAGGTAGTAAATTTTTGACATTGGTTTCTATTTTGCGAGCCAGGGATTAGGATCTTGAATGTTGGCATCTTTCCAGATTCCTAATTGGACCATAGTCTTCCCTTCTTCATCTGTAAAGGCCGTCCCAATGGGCTCTTTTAGACTGACCATATCGCCGGCTTTCACCTTGACATTAATGAGATTGCTGTAAACGGTGAAATAATTACCGTGACGTACAAGGACCATTACATTGGCCCCAGGAATAGGTACGACCGAACTGACTTCACCTTCGAATACCGAGCGAACAGTGGCGTTTTCTTCTGTCGTAATCTCGATATGTGGGTTATCCACAATCACACCTTTAACAATCGGGTGTGGATGTTTACCAAACTTCCCAGTGATAATGCCACGTTCTACAGGCCAAGGAAGTGCACCTTTGTTTGAGACAAAACTATTTGCCAGGGCCCTGGCTTCTGGGGTCATAGCAAAAGACGGCCCATCATCTCGGACATCTAACCCTTTTTCCGCACGGGTTTTATCAATAAGTTTTTTCAAGGCCTTATTTGAGGTGCGTCTTGAATAATCTTTACCTGAAACAAGCCCTAATTCTTTAGCTTCATTTTCTAAACTACTTCGTTCTGCCCGTTCTTTTGCTTTGCGCATTTCCTCTGCGATGATGCGTTTTATTTGTTGCTCTAATTGCTGGGCTTCGCGCTGCTTTTTATCAATATCTTTCTTTAGGGTCGATTCTTTTGACTGTAGATTTTGCACCGTCGACTCTTGGATCTGAGCATCCGCTTGTAGTGCTAGTTTTTCACCTTCTTGGGCTGTTTGGGTATGAATTTTTTCAGCCTTTTTAGCGATGAGCGTTTCTCGCTCTCGTGCTAAAGCCTCCTGAGCAACAGCAATCTGTTGTACCTGTCGCTCTCGGTAAGCGGCCATATCCTTGAAGTATTGCATGCGCTTTGCGGCTTGGGCGAAACTGCTTGAACTTAGAATAAAGAGTATTTGATCGCTTGGTTTTTGCTGACGTTGTGCAAGCTTGATGAGATCCGCATAATCACTCTTCAAAGAATCGACATGTATTTCGAGTTTCTTAATCTCTTTGGCTTTACGCGTTACTTCACGGTCAATCGAACGAATTTGACGGTCCATTGTTCTGATGAGCTTATTGCGCGCCTCAATTTTTTGATTCAAAGTTTGAAGTTCCGAAAGGCTTGCTTCTTTGGTACTTTTAGTCTTTAAGAGTAATTCGCTTGCTAGATCAATCTGGTCTTGCAGCAACACTTTCTGTCGCTGCAATTCTTCTTTAGTTTGCGCCTGCAAACCAGTATTTAGAATCATCAGAAACACGAATAAAAGCTTCTTCATCACAGATTAAATGGTGTATTAAAAGGTCCCCCAGTGCGGATTTCTGTAACCTCAATGGTGACTTTGTAGTCCGGTTGGCTTTTAACAGTGATTTCAATTACAGTCGGATATCCGGTCTCCTCATCCACGCTTTTGTATTGAATAAAAACTGATTCCAGGGGATCTTCAATAAGCACGTAACTCATCCGTAAGTCCCTATCTAAAGCCACCGTGACTGAGCGGCCTCTGCTTATAGCGTATTGTGTAACCCAGTGGTCACCGTTGCCGTCGTATCGATACCGCATGGCGTCGTTGGTCCCAATTAATTGGCCGCGCAAGAGCCTGTTGAGATATTGAAAGGGGATCTCAATGCCAGTTACTCCCGCGAGATCATGTGCGGAGCCGGTCCATTCAATACCAAGAAGTGTGGAATAAAAGGCAGCACTATCGTTAATCACAATAGCCTTTCCCACGCGCAATCCAATCATATCGTCGGAAATGGCTGCCCAAAGAATGCTGTCTTGTTTGGAACGCACTTGAACGCGAAAGCGTTGCTCACCGTCTGGCGTTTCAGCAGAAATTCGAGTAAAACTTTGTGTCCATGCAAAGCGATCTTCAACGATAATCTTCCGTGATACACCGTCGCTAATCTTCTCCCTTCGCAGTGGCTTTTCGACAGATAAAGGGCCACCACAGCCTGTGAGCACAGCTAAAGCTACGCCCACAAAAAGGTGTGCTGTTATCCTCAATATATGCCGCGGTCCGTCGTGCATTATAACTGTTTTAAGAGGGCCTCTTTCATTCTATAGACCGTTGCTTTCTCGTTATTGCCAAGAGCTTGTTCGATCTTCGCGGCATGTATATATGTGCCGGCGCGATCGGCCTCTTCGAGCATTTGCAAAGCTAGTTCGATTTTAACCTGCGCTTCTGCATACCGTCCCATTTTATACAATACCCATGCCCAAGTATCTAAAAAAGCAGGTTCAAGCGCAACCGAGGCATTACATTCTGCGGTCAATTGTAATGCGAATTCGAGATTTCGTTCGTTCGTTGCTAAATCCCATGCATAGTTATTTAATGTTGTAGGGCTACGTTCTTGGTCTAAAGCTTTTTTATACGCCACGGTACCTAATTCAAAGGAATCCAACTGGAACCAGGCCGTTCCCGCAAGGGCATATAAATTTCCCGCGACCTCAGGATCCAGTGTCATTTCGGCCTGCGCAGTAGCCAAACGAGCACACGATGCCCAACTCCCTACATTGTAATATTCGAAGACGAGCCCTTCCAGTATATCCTCGTCCGCATTAAAGTTTTCTTCGATGCGTTCAAGCAAAGCAATTTGTCCATCTACATCACCAACTTCTTGGCTCAATGAATATGCCATTTGGTACAACGCGTAGTTTGTTGGATTCATTGAAATAGCCGCCAGATACCCTTCTAAAGCTTCGTGCCAACGTTCGTTTTGTGCGTGAATTTGTGCGGTAAGTAAAAGCAGCTCAATACGACCTGAATAAGTACGTTCGAGAACAGGAAAAACGCGATCAAACAACGCTCGAAAGGATGGACTTTCTCTGTTCTCATAGATGCTGAGTACCACGGGCACCTTGTCTTCAAGAAGGACACCGTCTAACAACAGTCCTTGTTCCATATGATAAAAGGCCACCTCAGTGTTATTCATTTTCTGAGCCATGCGAGCCAATTCCATGTGGAGGGCGCCGTTCTCCGGAAACATCTCAACCGCCGAATTGAGGACTTTGAATGCTTTTTTTGTTTTTCCGTTACCATCATAGAATTGGCTTAACAAGCCTCTGTATTCTGGAATATTTGGCGCCGCTTTAATGGCGGTTTTGAAACAACGTTCTGCAGATTTGGGATCGTTGAGTTGAAGGTACAACCGCGCCCGATCTTGAACCAACTGTGGTGAGGCTCCTTCTAGATTTTCGATTTTAGAGAGGACGTCTAAAGCGCTAAGAAAAAGTCGACCCTCGAGGTACGTACTGTAGGCTTCAAAAAGGTATTCTGGTTGATGCGGGGCTAAGGAATAGAGTACTTCAAAGGAGCGCCCCACCGTTTTAAAATCGCCTATATTTTTTGCGCTTTGTGCTTTGATTCGCAGTAACCAGAGATTTGCAGGGTAGGAATCGACGCCTTGGGATGCGAGATCGAAGGCCTGGAAAAATTGCTTCTGGTCAAAATGCATACGGGCCAATTGGTACAATGCCGTTTCCCGATATACCGGATCTTTTGCCAACACTTCATACAGCTCCATGGCCAGTTCAGTCCTTCCAGTAATGCGGTAGGTTTCGGCTTTATAGAACGTTCCGCTTAATACAGAAGGCCCCTCTTCCGAAGGGCCTTGCGCATAAAGTGAAGCTGTAAAGAAAAACACCCCAAACAGGGCCAGCGTTTTGTGCATTAGTCCATTCTTGAAAAATCACCTAAAGATAGTGAAGTCCACTTCCCATCGACATGCGCTTTGTTGCCGATCATACTGCCTTTGAGATGAATATTTTTAATCGTCGTTTCCGTCTGAATTAACGAACCTTCTATCGTGGCATCTTCAACCACGCAATCATTGCCTAAACTCACGTTTGGGCCTACCGTTGCATTTTTTAGTACCACGTTAGAACCGATGTAACAGGGTTCGATAATGGTCGCATTTTCTAGGGTAATATTGGCTCCGCGCAGTTCACGCTTACCCTCGAGATAGCCTAACATTTTACTGTTAGTCTCCACTGTAATTTCCTTGTTTCCGCAGTCCATCCAGTCGTTCACGGTTCCGGGCTTGAATACTTTCCCTTGTGCAAGTAAAGAGCTCAATGCATCGGTGAGTTGGTATTCCCCCTTGTCCATGATATTGTTATCGAGAATGTGCTTTAGTTCGCTTCGCAAACCTGGCCCATCTTTGAAATAATAGATACCTATAATGGCTTTATCGGAAACAAACTCTTGCGGTTTTTCAACGAAATTATTGATGGTTCCATCTTCACCAAACTGAACAACGCCATAGGCAGAGGGATTGTCCACTTGCTTCACCCAAATCACAGAATCAGCTTCAGTATCTAGTGTGAAATCTGCGCGGAACAGGGTATCTGCAAAGGCAACTACAATCTCATCGTCCATACTATCTGCGGCACAGTGAATGGCGTGGGCAGTACCGAGCGGTTTGTCTTGGTAATAGATGCTTCCTTTCGCGCCGAGGTCTTCGGCTACTTTGATAAGATTGGCTTCCACTTCAGCTCCGAAGTCCCCAATGATAAAGGCAATTTCGGTCACTTTTTTATCACCACAAACGCTCACAATATCCTCGACCAACCGCTGCACAATAGGCTTTCCTGCGATAGGGATAAGCGGTTTCGGTACGGTTAGCGTATGTGGTCTTAGTCTCGAGCCGCGACCGGCCATTGGGACAATAATTTTCATCTGTTCTTAGGTTTTTTTGGTTGGTTTTTATTGTTTGCCCGTGCTGCCAAATCCTCCGGCGCCACGATCGGTTTCATCTAAATCATTTACCTCAGTCCAATCGAACTGGGTGTATTGTGCGATCACTAGTTGTGCAATACGCATGCCATCTTCAATGACAAAAGGTTGCTTGCCGTGGTTGATCAATAATACACCTACGTCTCCGCGGTAGTCGGCATCAATAGTTCCAGGACTGTTCAATACGGTGACTCCGTGTTTAAAGGCAAGTCCGCTGCGTGGGCGTACCTGTGCTTCGAAGCCGTCTGGAAGGGCCATCTGAATACCTGTGGGAATGAGCGTGTAATCGCCTGGCTGCAGCGTAAGGGGCGCATCGATATTCGCTCGGATATCCATACCTGCACTTTGTGCTGTTTCGAATTGCGGCAGTTCGTGCTTGCCACTGTAGATTACGTTGATCTTCATTTTTTTGTTGCGAATTTAAGGAGTCCGTTTCGTTCCCAAAAAAGCATTATTCCTAGGTAGACCATACCGCCTAATACTTTTAATGGACCGGAGGCCCAATTCGTATAATGTAAGATAAACACCACAAGGCAGGCGAAGCCGACAAAGGCACCTATTTTACTCCAATTATAGGGTACCGGATAGTGTTTTCGGCCCCACAACACACTGGCAATAAACATGGCAAAATAGGCAGCCAATGTGGTACATGCTGCGCCAAGAATGCCTAACACGGGAATGAGAACCACATTACCAACAACGGTAATGACTAAACCCACGAAAGTGATGTAGATGCCGTAAACTGTTTTATCACTCACTTTATACCACACGTTTAGGTTGGTATTGATGCCTAAAATGACATTTGCTAAAAGCAAGATGGGAACCAGATGGAGCCCAGTCCAAAACTTATCATCCACGAAAAACTTGAGGTAATCGAGGCCCGAAATGATCAATACGAATCCAACGCACATGACCCAAGCGAACACATCCATGACAGTACTCATCCTTTCTGGTCCGTCCTTTGTTTTGGCATTTTTAAAGAAAAACGGCTCCGCTGCATAGCGGAAAGCTTGATTGAACAGGATTAAAAAGATAGAGATTTTATATACCGCGCCATAGATTCCAACTCCAGCGTATGCATTTTCCTTGGGAAGGAGGTATTTCAGCAATTGGCGATCGAGCATCTCGTTAGCAATACCCGCCAGCCCTCCAATGAGAAGTGGAATTCCAAAGACTAAAAGGGTTTTAACGTATTTCTTATCTAGATTGAGTTGTAATGGAAATAAGGTGGGTAGGAGCAGCGCGAACATGAGGACTGCTGCCCAAAAGTTGGCAACAAAAATGTAGCCTACCCCGCGCATTTCGTGCGACCAATAACCTACGTTGCCGTGTAATTCCCAATAGGCCGGAAGGAAAATGTAGAGGTTGATCAACACATTGGATAAGATCAAAGCCAATTTTATTCCAGCGAATCGGACCGCTTTATTTGTTCTCCGCAGTCGAGCAAAAGGCAATGCGCTTAAGGCATCTAAGGCTAATATCGCCATAAAAAAGTATAGGTATTCCGGCGTTTCTTCCCACCGAAGGGAATGCAGTAATTCATTTTGAAAAAGCAAAACGAAGAGCCCCAAACTGGCTAAAACCAGCGCAATCATGGCCAGTCCTGCTCCGAAAACTTTGCCTTCGTCAAAGCCTTCTTGTTCAGAATATCTGAAATACGCGGTCTCCATTCCAAAGGTGACGACTACAATAAGGAAGGCTATAAGGGAATAAAAATCAACGTTAATACCATAGGCAGACTGGCTTAAGACCGCAGTCTGCAGGGGGACCAATAAAAAATTGATCATCCTTCCTAAGATGCTGCTTACGCCGTAAATCGCCGTTTGACCAGCAAGTGCTTTCATACCGTTGCTCACACTTCAAATATAGTCTTTGGTCGCTACCTTTGTAGGGAATCAAAAATGAACTCATGAACAAGTTCCTTACCCTAGTTCTACTTTTAACGACCGCCATTCCCGCCAGCGTATACGCCCAAGAAATCCCTATTGATTTGAGCGCTACAAAGCGGATGGAGCAAGACTTGTTTTTCTTGTCGTCAGATGCGCTAAAAGGACGCAAGCCTGGTACACCTGAAGCAGACGTTGCTCGCGATTATATCGCGGGAAAAATGTTGGAATACGGCATTGAACCTATGGGTGAAAACGGCTATTTCCAAAAGTTTCCCGTTCCAGAGTATGCTGAGGTGAACTACGCTTCTACCAAACTATGGATAGGCAAAACGCATTTAGAGGGTCATGAAGATTTCTATCCAGTATCTATCAGTGCCACAGTAGGGCTGGCCGAAGCAAAAACCCTTTACGTAGGCTACGGCATCACCACAGAAGACGGTACATATAATGATTTCGAAGGGCTGGACGTAAATGGTAAAATCGCTGTCATGAATGTCAGTTCCCCAGACGGAATACACCCGCACAGCGCTTACGCGGCATACCACAGTTTGAACGAACGCGTGACCAATCTCGTAGAAAAAGGCGCCGTTGGCGTACTGCTCATCAACCCTGAAGGGACAGCCTCGGATACGCGAGAATTCTTTAAAAGTATCAACGGTTTTGCAGTACCTATATTCTTCGTACGCAACGAAAAATGGGCAGCTAAACTCATGAAGCGTTCACTGAAAACGGTTATGGCGGTTAATATGTCCGAGCGTTTTAGCGATGGCTATAATGTGATTGGGTACATCCACAACAACAAGCGTAAAACGGTGGTACTTGGAGCACATTACGATCACCTTGGAATGGGCGGTGAAAATAGTTTGTACAAAGGACCCGCGGCCATTCACAACGGTGCGGATGATAACGGTTCGGGAACGACGCTTCTGTTGGAAGCTATGCGCTATTACGCCAAACGCCAAGACACGAATTACAATTATTTAGTACAGTTTTACAGCGCTGAGGAATTGGGCTTGATCGGATCAAAATATTGGACAAACCATCCGACCTTTCCTCTAAGGGGGATTGAATACATGATTAATAGTGATATGGTGGGCAGATTACGCGATAACCGTCTTCAACTTTCCGGAACAGGAACTGCTGTGGAATGGAATGAAATTCTAGATACCCGGGTGCATGGACTGGACATTAAGAAAGATCCAGCGGGCGTAGGCCCCTCAGACCAGACCTCTTTTTATTATAAGGATATTCCCGTCTTGCACCTCTTCACGGGAACACACAATGACTACCATAAGCCCACGGATGACGCCGATAAGATCAATTATAAAGGCATGGCAAAACTTGCTTCTTTGGTGTACACCATTACTGCGCGTTCAGCGAACTATGAAGGTTTGAGCTTTCAGCGAACAACATCCTCCGAACAAAAGACTACGCCCAACTTCTCTGTGACTTTGGGAGTAATACCCGACTACCTCTTCGGTGGTCCGGGACTCAGAATAGACGGTGCAACAGAAGGCCGTCCTGGTGCAAATGCAGGCTTGCAGGCGGGCGACATCATCCTTAAGATTGGCGACATTACTATCGACGATATTTATGCCTACATGACAGCATTGGGCGCGTTTAAGAAGGGGGATACGACTTCTCTCAGCTATTCGAGGGATGGCGAGGTTATTGAATCCGAAATTACATTCTAATGAAGACGTTATCTGATATATTTCCAAAAGTAGCCGTTATTGGCGGCGGTTCCTTCGGTACTGCCGTGGTAAAAATGGTGAGCGAGAACACAGGTGTTTGCCGTTGGTGGATGCATAACGAAGAAAGTGCTGCGCATATACGGGAATACCACCACAATCCACGCTACCTCTCTTCGGTAGCTTTTGATGAAGGAAGCGTTGATATATTTACGGATATCAATGAGGCAATCGCAGGTTGTGATATCGTCATCTTTGCCGTTCCAAGTGCCTTTGTGAAAGAGGTCCTGTTAAACATGAATAAAGGTGCGCTTGATGGAAAACTGGTGTGTTCAACCATAAAGGGCATCATTCCAGATGAGAACATGATTGTCGGGGAATACTTGCGTGAAGTAGTGGGCGTTCCTGAAAATCATATCGTTGTCATTACGGGCCCTTGTCATGCGGAAGAAATCGCATTGGAACGATTAAGTTTTCTTACCGTTGCCGCGATAGACGCAAGCGCATCTAAAAAGGTAGCAAGCGTTTTACAAAGCCATTACGTACGGTGTACGTTGAGCACGGATATCTACGGTACAGAGTATGCTGCGGTCATGAAGAACATCTATGCAATAGCGGCAGGGATGTGTCACGGTTTAGGTTACGGGGATAATTTTCAAGCAGTACTTATTTCAAATGCGGCGCGCGAGATGCGCCGCTTCATGAAGAGCACCTGTGAAGGTCGCATCAACATTAAAAAGAGCGCCTATCTAGGTGATTTATTAGTGACCTGTTACAGCCAGTTTTCTAGAAACCGAATGCTTGGGAACATGCTTGGTAAAGGCTACACCATCAAAAGTGCAAAAGCTGAGATGACCATGGTTGCAGAGGGCTATTATGCAGCTGCCTTGGTGGCAAAAATTCGTAAAAAGCAAGAGGTTAGAATGCCTATTGTCAAAGCAGTGTATGAGGTCCTGTACGAAGGAAAATCTGCGAAAAAGACTATGGCAAAATTGGCCCAAAAATTAACCTAAGGCTGCGCAAACTTACCCGTTGACAATGCGTTACTAAGGTAGACTCACAATTATGACGACTAAAGTTTTCAAAACCTTTATCCTGCTGTGTTTTTCTGTAACACTATTTGCGCAGAGCCCCAGTTCCATTCTCCAAAAAGCGGAGGCCAAATTATCCGGTGCAGATCTCGCTGCTGAGGTCAGTATTCGTACCGTCCGCCCTCGTTGGGAACGTACTATGGAAGCTAAAATTTGGAACCAGGGGTTAGACAAAACCATGATTTTAATCACCGGTCCGGCGCGTGAAAAAGGAACTGTGTTTCTTCGCAACGGTGAGGATGTTTGGCATTTTGTGCCAGGCATAAAGAAAATTGTTGCGCTACCCGCGGCGATGGTGCAGAGTTGGATGGGTACAGATTTCACGAACGATGCGTTGATCAACGCCGGTTCATTGGTGGAAGATTACACCCCGACTTTATTAGGTATAACCTCTGTGAATGGTACGAACTGCTTTAAAATTGCGCTTACACCCAAGGCAGATGCAGCAGTAGTATGGGGCGAGGTAATCACCTTTGTATCTGTAGACGAATTTCTTCAACTGCGAACGGAATTTTACGATGAAGACGAATACTTAATCACCACGCTCGAAGCGACTGAAATCAAATCTTTTGGCGGTAGAACATTGCCTTCAGTTTTGCGGATCACCCCAGCTGAGGAAGACGGAAAATTTACCGAAATGACTTACAAGGCGCTCAACTTTAATCCAACTTTTGAAGAGGGGTTTTTCGAGCGCAGTAACATGAAACGGGTCGAATAATGTTCAAATTAGCTTGGCGTAACATTTGGCGTAACAAAGGAAGAAGTATCATCACCATAGCGGCAGTTATGTTTTGTGTGATTTTCGCTGTGGTGCTTCGCAGCTTTCAAGTGGGCGTGTGGGAACACATGGTCGGTGATATAGTCGCAAACAACTTTGGCTATCTACAGGTGCATCAAAAGGGATTTTGGGGCGACCAGAGTCTGGACTTGAGTATGGACGAGACAACGCTGGACTGGGATGCCATGGAAAATGTACCCGGAGTTCGTTCACTCGTTCCCAGGTTGGAGAGTTTTTCTTTAGTGAGCACTGGCGAAAGTAATAGGGGCAGTTTGGTGCTGGGTATTCGTCCGGAGGAGGAATTGTCCGGCTTGCGTTTAACGGACCAATTGATTGACGGTCGCCTCTTCGAACCTGCCTCTAATGAAGTAGTTGTTTCGGAGGGACTTGCAGAATATTTACACGTTGAGGTCGGGGATTCACTTATGTTTTTGGGACAAGGTTATCGCGGGGCAAGCGCCTACGGTCAGTTCTTGGTCTCGGGGATTGCCAAAATATCGAATCCAGAACTCAATAAACAGCTTGTTGTCCTGCCCCTAGAAACGGCCCAATGGATGTACAATGCCATGGGGTTGTTGACGACAGTGGTGGTAGATCTAGAACCCAATGCGGATTTTGCAGAAGTGAAAGCGTCGCTCGAACCATTATTAGGAGCGGATTTTGAATTGTTAGACTGGGAACAATTGTTTCCAGAATTGGTCCAAACCATTGAAGCAGATATGGCCGGAGGTCAAATTTTTGTAACCATTCTTTACTTCATTATTTCCTTCGTTTTGCTCGGGACAGTCATCATGATGGTCAGTGAGCGCGAGCGCGAGTTTGGAATTTTGGTGAGTATAGGCATGCGTAAAACGACATTGGCTGCGGTTACTGTTTTAGAAAATTTAATGCTCCTCGTCGGTGGCGCCGTAGTGGGAATGGCCGTGGTCAAACCGGTCCAATTTTACTTTAAATACAACCCCATCGATTTAAGTGGGCAGATGAAGGACGCCATTGAACAATTCGATTTTGAACCCAAGCTTTACACGACCACCTCTTTCATTATTAATTTGAATCATGGTGCCATCGTCTTCGTTATCGGTGTGTTAGTAAGCAGCTATGCCGTTTGGAAAATCATGAAGTTGAACCCGGTAAAAAGTATGCGCGCATGATTTTTAAAGTGGCTTGGCGCAACATATGGCGTGCAAAGGTGCGCTCCTTTATCGTAATTGGATCCATTGCGGTAGGAATTTGGGCGGGCTTACTCATCATAGGTTTCTCTTTCGGAATGAATAATGAGCGTACTGCATCCGCTATTGGAACAACCACCGGACATGCGCAGATTCACCACGAAGGTTTTGATGCTGAACCGTTATCCAATGCCGTGGTCGCGGATTCCTCAGCAGTAGTTGCCCTCCGTAAAACCGTAGAAGCTTTGTCGTTTGTAAGTGGCACTGCACAACGCACGGTATTAGGGGGAATGATCAATTCTACCAAAAGTGCTCGGGCAGTCCGGATTATGGGCATTTGGCCAGAAGAAGAGCGCCTTCAAACGACTTTGGCCGACTACATGGTAGAAGGCGATTTCTTTGGAGCTACCGGTCGCAATCGACTAGTGATCGGCGAAAAATTAGCGAGACGATTGGGATTAAAGTTGCGAAGTAAAGTAGTCCTCACTTTTCAAGATTCGGAAGGTAATCTTAACAGAGCATCGTTCCGAATTTCAGGAATCTATAAAACGTTGAATGCCACTTGGGATGAGTTCCACATCTATGTACATCATGAGGATTTGGAAAAAACTTTGGGAGCTCCTTTGGTACACGAGGTATTGGTTCGTTTTGAGGAGACTGTGGATACCGATGAAAAAGCGGGTGCGTTGGCAGCGGTGATGCCTGTTGGTTTGGCGGTGAAGTCCTGGAAACAGGTACGTCCAGAATTGGGCTTTGCGGATGATATGATGGCCATCATGCTCGTATTGGTTTTAGGTATTATCATGATGGCACTTCTTTTCGGGATTATTAACAACATGCTTATGGCCATATTAGAACGCCGCAGAGAGCTGGGCATGCTTATGGCTGTAGGAATGAATAAGCGCAAGCTGTTTTTAATGATCCTGGTTGAAACATTGATGTTGGGGTTTGTTGGTGGTCCTATCGGGATCCTTCTAGGCGACCTGAGCACGCGTGCCATGATGCGCATCGGTATAGATTTATCCAGTAAGCAGGACGGCTTGGCAGAATTGGGCGTGCAGAGTATAATTTATCCTGAAATCGTTCCCAGCTATTACCTCATTATTGCTGTAATGGTAATAACAACGGCGTTGATTGCCTCCATTTTACCCGCAATTAAAGCGCTTAAATTGAACCCAGTAGAAGCCATTCGTGGTCATTAAGTTATGAGTAAACCTGTTATCGAAGTAAAAAACCTAGAAAAGGTCTATGAGGGTGCTGTTCCTGTACACGCCGTGAACGGCATTAGCCTTACCATAACGCAAGGCGAATTTACGGCGCTCAAGGGGCCGTCGGGCTGCGGGAAAACCACTTTGCTTAATATGCTCGGAGGGCTCGACCAGCCAACGGCAGGATCCATTGCTATTGGAGGGGCGGACATTACCACGCTGAGTGAAAATGCATTGATCGACTTTAGATTGCGCAATATTGGGTTTGTCTTTCAAGCCTACAACCTTATTCCAGTACTTTCTGCCCAGGAGAATGTAAGTTTTATTATGCTTCTGCAAGACAGGCCAAAGGAGGAACGCGAAGCGCGCGCGCAGCAATTGCTTGAAGCAGTTGGACTGAAAGGCAAGGAAGATAAAAGACCAGGCCAGCTTTCAGGCGGCCAACAGCAGCGCGTTGCCGTTGCCAGGGCCTTGGCTTCGAAGCCTCAATTTGTTTTGGCCGATGAACCTACGGCAAACCTTGATTCGCAGAGTACGGCAAACCTATTAGATATTATGGAGCGGTTGAATAAAGAGGAGGGCATGACCTTTGTTTTCGCAACCCATGACGATCGTGTGATTAAAAAAGCACGTCGAATCATCAGCATCGAAGATGGTAAAGTCCTCAGCGACGACTAAAGCCTTATTTTAGGGTCATGGAACCTAAATTTCGACCATATACACCTTGGCCTTCATCTGATGAGGATGCCCATGCATTGTTTGAAAACTTTGAAACGGCACTTCAGACCAGACGCAGCCTACGTATGTATAGCAAAAAGCAAGTCTCTCGAACGACGGTAGAACGTCTTATCAGTTTAGCAGCTTCCGCGCCTTCAGGGGCAAACAAACAGCCTTGGCATTTTGTCGCAGTGCAAAATCCGGAGGTAAAGAGAAAAATACGTGAGGCTGCGGAAGAGGAAGAAAAAGCTTTTTACGGGGGCCGTGCAACCGAAGAATGGCTCGAGGATCTCAAGCCGTTCGCTACCGATTGGGAAAAGCCATTTTTAGAGGATGCGCCCTGGCTCATCGTGGTTTTCCGAAAGAATTACGATGTGGAATCAAACGGAGCGAAAGCGAAGAATTATTACGTACAAGAGAGCGTAGGCATCGCATGTGGATTTTTAATAGCCGCCGTACATGCTGCGGGATTAGTCACCTTAACACACACACCATCCCCCATGAGGTTTCTCTCGGAAATTCTGGGCCGTCCCTCAAATGAAAAGCCCTTTTTACTTTTACCAGTAGGGTATCCTGCCGATGGCGCAGAAGTGCCGGACATTTCTAAGAAAGGTTTAGACGATATCAGTGATTTTATCTGACCTTTGAAGAAAATTACACCATTATGTTTGAAGGTACGTCTGTACAATTTGTCGTAGATGCGGATGAGGTTCGTCAGGAGCTCAAAGCAGCCCAATTGAATTGGCCTATTGTAAAGATCTTAGGTCAAGAGGAGGATGAAGAAAAAGACCCTGAAGACATGAGCGTCAGTGGTGAGGGTGTTGCCATTTATATTGACAGTATTGAAGTGATTCTCAAAGAACGCATTGAAAAGGCAAAAGATATCGTTGCTACAGTAGCGCGAATGATTCAATATTTCAACGAACGCGACGAAACCGCCGTACTCTTCTTTCATGTCAGCTGGGAGACCTATTTGATCGACGAAAAATAGGAAGCAAGAATGCCTGCTTTTGAGTGACCAACGACCTCTTGCAATTGCTCAGGAGTAGCCGTTTTAATGTTTTTAACGCTTTTAAAAACCTTGATCAGGTCTTTGATGGTTTCCGGACCAATCCCTTTAATCCCATCCAGCTCACTTTTAAAAGCGCCCTTGCTTCGGCGTAAACGGTGGTGCTTTAAACTAAACCTGTGTGCTTCATCCCGAGCTTGCTGAATGATTTTCAAGGTTTCTGAACGTTTGTCTAAATGCAATGGATATGGATCTCCAGGGAAATAGAGTTCTTCCAGCCTTTTTGCAATACCGATGACGGTGATTTTCCCGCGAAGTCCTAGTCGCTCTAAAGCTTTTAGCGCAGCGCTTAACTGACCTTTACCTCCATCAATCACAATCAGCTGCGGCAATGGTTCACCTTCTTCTTGAAGTCGACGGTATCTTCGGTGCACCACTTCTTCCATGGAAGCATAGTCGTCAGGCCCTTCTACTGTTTTGATATTGAATTTTCGGTAGTCCTTTTTTGAAGGTTTACCGTCTTTAAAGACCACACAGGCACTTGCTGGATTGGTCCCTTGAATATTCGAATTATCGAAACACTCAATGTGTCTGGGTTCAACGGGCATGCGCAAGTCTTGCTTCATTTGCGTCATAATGCGTTTCACATGGCGGTCGGGGTCAACAATCTGAATATTCTTCAGTTTTTCTTGACGGAAATACATGGCATTTTTAATACTCAATTCAATGAGTTTACGTTTTTCACCTTTCTGAGGAACGGTGAATGTGCTTCCTTCTATGAGTAGATTAACCGGATGTGAAGTATAGATTAAACGTGAAGTAGAGCCAAAAAGAGAGCGGATTTCAGGAATTGCGATATGCAGAAAATCCTGCGGCTCTTCTTCCAATTTTTTCTTGATTTCAACGGTGTAACTCTGGACAATGGCACCTTCAATAACTTGCAAGTAATTCACGTATCCAAATTCAGCATCCATACTAACGCTATAGACGTCGATATTGGTGAGTTGGTTACTTACGACGGTACTCTTTGCAGCATATTTTTCTAAGGCGTCCAATTTTTCTTTACACAACTGTGCTTGCTCAAATTCGAGAGACTCGGCATGATTCATCATGCGCTCTTTTAAATGCCTTTTGACGGCGCTCAGCTGCCCTTTGATAATATTACGTGCAGCGCTAACATCCGCTTCATATTCCTCTTCCGTTTGCAATGCTTCACAAGGTGCTTTACAATTTCCGATATGATACTCTAGGCAAATTTTGAATTTCCCTTTTTCAATATTTTCTTCACTCAGATTGTATTTGCAGGTGCGGGTCGGATACATCTGGCGGATCAGCTCAAGTACGGCTTTCATGGCCTTTACATTTGGGTAAGGCCCATAGTATTCACTTCCGTCTCTGATAATGTTACGAAGTCCATAAATACGAGGAAATCGTTCTCGACGTATGGTGATATAGGGGTAACTCTTATCGTCTTTAAGGTTGATATTGTAGCGGGGTTGGTGCTCTTTTATGAGGTTGTTTTCTAGCAGCAGTGCATCCCCTTCTGAATCTGTGACGATCACCTTTATATCCGCTACTTTCCGCACCATAACGGCGATACGTGCGCTAGTTACACTTTTCGTGAAGTAAGAGCTCACGCGCTTTTTGAGATCTTTAGCTTTTCCGATGTAGAGAATATTGCCGGCTTTATCCATATGCTGATACACCCCCGGTTTGTTCGGAAGGGTTTTCAGCAAATTCGTTATGTGGATACTGTCAGCCATGCTTCAAAGATAAAAAAGGCCCGGCTCCCTTTGGGGCCGGGCCAGTGTTCTCGTGTTTAACGAGTGGGGACTACGTTGTTAAGAATGCTATTGGGCATCCATAATAGTGACGGTACCATTGACTGAATATTCATAGTCGTCAGAGGCATTCACTAATTCTAAGGTGTACATGTATACACCGTCTGCGAGCTTCGTACCGTTTTGGTTGGTACCGCGCCATGGGTTGGCATTATCGTATAGGTATTCGCTTTGCCATACACGATCGCCCCATCTGTTGTAGATGGTTAACTGGCTTAGGTCTTCATAATCATCAATGTTCTGAATGATGAAGCCATCATTTACGTTATCGCCGTTCGGGGTAATGAAGTTTGGCACTACCACGGTATCTGGGTAAGGAGGCGTGTTGATGATGATCGGTAAACAGTTGGAATATGCAGTATACTGCGTATCTATTGGATCAGTAGTTCTGATACAAACGCGGTATTCCCCAGGAGCTAGCTCTAGGAACATACGGTAAGTGGTGTCAGGCGCGAGAACTGGATTCTGAGGTGAAGCTATGTGGTCGTGAATCCATTCGCCCATCCACGTACCTCCTATCTTTTCTTGTAAGAACACAGTGTAGCTGTCAACGGCCCACCCGTTGTATTGATTCCAGATAAGATCTACAGGGATCGTATCAGGATCAATGATTGGTACCATGCCGTTGCTGCGTTCGAGAAGCATACTTTCAATGCTGTTCGTTTCTCCTTGCATGTCATCGTTGAGCTTCATGTCAACGCGGTATTCATAGCTGTCCTGATCTACTTTGATAAAACCAATCTGGTTGTCTTTAAAGTCGTATTTGTATTGATTGAATACAGTACCTACTTTTTGATATTGAGGCTGCCCTGGATCTTTACGGAAGATTTGCCACTCTTGGAAGAGGTAGTCCGGGTAAGACGACGTATCCGCACTCCATTCGATAACAGGATTTTTATCTTCTTCGATGGTTACGTTTTCCATTTCGTAGATGGCATTGAAACATCCTGTCACATTGAGCTGAATAGTATCGAATTCGTTCATCGGGAAACCACATTTGTTCAAGAGGGTGTTTCCGTCATTACCAACTTTCGAGTACAGGAAGTATTTTCCGTTTTTCGATAGCGGCTTGAACAGCTTGATAGTCATCTGCGTTGCTTCGTAGTTGTTATCACAGTTGGCTGTGAAGGATTCAATCGCGAGCGGTTGACCATCGGGTTTCGTTAATCGGAAGTCTGTACCATCCGGAGAGATGGATGAACAGTCCAGTTTTACTTTGAATTTCAAGGTTACTGTGGAGTCCAAACAGTTGTAATCTACTGTTGGCAGACCATTATCTGGATCTTGATAGATGCCTGGTGCCTGGTAGTCCAATTGAACACCAGCTTGCGCATTCGGGGTACAAGCGGAGGCGATCGCAATCTGCATATCACGGTTTACTTCACCAATCTTTCGCCACACATAAAGAACAGAGTCGTAACGGTATTCATCTATGGTAACTGCCATTACATCGATTTCAACGGCAGATGGTTTGAATGTAATTAAACCCGAACTAGGGTTCATGGTAAGTGAATTTGCTGGTGACGTGGTGATCGGCTGATCATACGTCCAACCCGCTGCGTAATTAATATTCGTTGGTGTACAGTTTGAACTAGCTCCTGCTTTCACATGAGTTATTCTGTAGTAGATAGAATCACCGTCTGGTTCAACAGAACTCTGCTTCCAGTTAAAAGTACGTCCAGTACAGAAAGCACGAACGGGCTCACTAACGAATTCAGGTGATGTATTCTGACCGATTTGGTTATTTAATTTAGCCTCAATATAGAATCCTTGTGAGGAAGGGTTTACGATATTATCTACTGCTGGATTTCTACAACAAGTCGAGAATGAGAACGTCCAATCCGGTGCGTTGCCAGGTATGGTTATTTCACCTTCGTACATAACAACGTGAATAGTAACACCTGCACTTGCTGAGCTCACACAATCAAACAAGGTCGGCGCCACTACTCCCGAACCGCTCGTTGAGGGGGTCGTCTCTGTCAGCGTAGCACTAACGGTGGCGTAGTTCGCGGAACAAGCATAAATGGTTGCACTCGTAGGCAACGTGATACCGTTATTATCGCGGTAAAGGCGCATGTAAATTTTATACTTGTGGCTGTTACCTGTAGAGCTAACGTATTCGTAGTGAAGATCTCCTCCGGCATTGTGAGATGCTGAGGCATTTTGAACGAAAAAAACTAGGGCTATAGCGGTAAAAAGTGTTCTAAAAAGTGTTTTCATGAACGTCAGTGTTTGTAAGCCTGAATAATTGAACCTTAAATATCTTCAATTCCTTCTTCTTACACAAGCGAAATGAGTAAACGTTTAGCTTTGGTGAGAGAGTAACACGTAAACGACGGAAAATCCAAGTAAACCGCCCGATAGAAGCTCTTGGAGCGTGTGTCTTTTAAGACTAATTCGAGACCAAGCAACCGCACCTAACATAAGCAAAAGCAGTAGTAGGTATTCGGGCTTTCCTACACCGTAGCGTTGATGTAGTCTCAGGAACAGTGCAAAGAATCCAGTTGCTCCTGCCATATGAGCACTACTCTTGAAGTAAGGGATGAGTATGGTGCTTACAATAAGCACGAATGCAGTTCCGTAAACAGTAAGGTAAATTTCCTCCGGCGCCATGGCCTTTTTAAGAAACGCAGCAGTTGCGAATGCGCAAGCTGCACCAGTAATGTAAGGATAGATGCGGTCTTCACGTTCTATGAGGTGTACGCTGGAGATTGTTTTTGTCGCACGAAATAAAACAATTGCGATCAGCGGTGACGCGTATGTGCCTACAAAAACCGTGGATGTTATTTTGAAAATGGTATTCCAGGAATACGTTTCAGGAACGGACCAAAGCACAAATAAAGCGCCAACAGTCGGCATAATTCCGGGATGAAACAGGTAGCTGATGAATTGACTAAAGCCGTGTTTGAAACTTTGCATTTAGAGTTCTTTTCGCATTCTAGCTACTGAAATATCAAGCTGTTCTCTGTATTTCGCAACAGTACGACGGGCAATGGGATAACCTTTTTCTTTTAGAATTTTTGCCAGTGCATCGTCGGTCATGGGTTTTCGTTTGTTCTCCTCAGCGACGGTGTCCTCGAGAATCTTCTTGATTTCCCGAGTGCTGACTTCCTCACCGTCCGCATTGGTCATGGATTCGGAGAAAAATCGTTTGATCAGAAATGTACCGTACGGCGTTTGAATGTATTTGTTCGAAGCCACACGACTGACCGTAGAAATGTCCATACCTATTTCTTCTGCAATATCTTTAAGAATCATGGGGCGAAGCTTGCGCTCGTCGCCGGTAAGAAAATAATCGCGTTGGTAATTTAGAATGGACTGCATCGTGAGCATTAAGGTCTGTTGACGTTGAACAATGGCGTCGATAAACCATTTAGCACTGTCCAATTTTTGCTTTACAAACAAGGCGGCTTCTTTCTCTGCTTTATTTTTCTCCTTACTGGCTTTATAATGCTCAAGCATCTCGCGGTACTGGTTGCTCAAGCTTAGTTCAGGAGCATTACGACCGTTTAGCGTTAGTTCAAGCTCTTCGTCTACAATATGTAAGTTGTAATCGGGTATGACATTTTCTGTAGGCCGACTGAGATTAGAGGAGCCGCCCGGTTTTGGGTTTAGTCTTCCGATCTCCTCGATAGCGTCACGGAGTTCATCCTCATTGACGCCTAATCGGTCCATCAATTTTTGATAGTGGCGCTTTACGAAGCTGTCAAAATAATCTTCTAAAATGCTCAGGGCGAGATTCACCTTGAAAGAAGGGCGTTTACGTTCCAATTGGAGTATCAAACACTCGCGTAAATCGCGGCCGCCGACTCCTGGGGGGTCTAGGTCTTGAATAATTTCGAGGAGTCGTTCAAGCTCCTTTTCTTCGGTAAATACTCCTTGAGAAAAGGCCAAGTCATCCACGATATCTATGAGTTCGCGTCGCAAAAGTCCATCGTCGTCGATCGTACCTACGAGGTAGGTGGCCAATTCCAATTCCTCGGCATTTAAGTCCCGAAGGCGCAATTGCGAAATGAGGCTGTCGTGAAAGCTTTCGTTAACAATGACCGGGGCTTCATACAACTCGTCGTCTGAGCTGTAGTTGTTGGCTTTGGTTTTATAATCGGGTGTATCGTCGTCTCCAAGATAATCGTCCCAATTAATTTCCTCCATGGACTCGCGCACTTCGCGCTCGTCGGAAGCATCGTTTTCAAAGGTATCTTCGGCTTTCTCTTTTCCTTCCTGTAAGGCAGGGTTTTCCTCAATCTCTTGCTTGATTCGTGCCTCTAAACTTTGCGTGGGCAACTGCACAAGCTTCATCAGCTGAATCTGTTGTGGACTCAGCTTCTGTTGAAGTTTTTGTGCAAGAGTTTGCTTTAGCATAGGTTGGGGTTGGGATCAGATTAGAAATTAGCGCTTCCCGGAGTTCTAGGGAATGGAATGACATCACGAATGTTACCCATACCTGTCGAGAATTGGACTAAGCGCTCAAAGCCTAAACCGAAACCGCTGTGTACACAGGTCCCGAACTTTCGGGTTTCGAGGTACCACCAGAGTTCTTCTTCTGGAATTCCTACAGCAGCGACTTTTTCTTTGAGTACATCGTAGCGTTCCTCGCGCTGAGAACCCCCAACAATCTCTCCAATTCCAGGGAAAAGAATATCCATGGCACGTACGGTCTTGCCGTCTTCGTTTAAGCGCATGTAAAACGCTTTAATAGATGCAGGGTAGTCGTACAATACTACAGGTGCCTTAAAGTGTTTTTCTACCAAGAAACGCTCGTGCTCACTCTGAAGATCTGTGCCCCATTCTTCAATACGGTATTTGAATTTCTTCTTTTTGTTCGGCTTGCTGTTCTTCAAGATTTCAATCGCCTCGGTATACGAAAGACGTACGAAATCATTGTTGGCTACAAATTCTAATTTCTCGATCAGACCTTGTTCTGCGCGTTCATTCTGTGGCTTCCCTTTTTGCTCCTCCGCAAAGCGACTGTCCAGGAACGCCAAATCTTCACGGCAGTTATCCAGGATGTAGCGTAGACAGTATTTTAAAAAGTCTTCCGCGAGGTCCATATTCATGTTTAAATCATGAAATGCCATTTCGGGTTCGACCATCCAGAATTCTGCCAAATGTCGCGTCGTGTTTGAGTTTTCAGCACGGAACGTCGGTCCAAAAGTGTAAACTTTACCCAACGCTAAAGCCCCAAGTTCACCCTCTAGTTGACCGCTTACGGTTAAATGGGTTTCCTTGCCGAAAAAATCTTCGGCAGGGTCGCCTCCTGAGGCAGGAAGTGTGCTGACACGGAACATCTCACCCGCGCCTTCGGCATCAGATCCGGTGATGATGGGGCTGTGCCAGTTGACAAAACCTTCTTTGTTAAAGTAGTTGTGTATCGCAAACGAAAGTGCATGGCGGACTCGGAATACAGCGCTGAAGGTGTTCGTACGCGGGCGTAAATGCGCGATATCGCGTAAAAATTCTAAGCTGTGCTTTTTTGGTTGAAGCGGATAATCTTCGACCGGCGCATCGCCTAAAACCTCAAACGAATCCACAATAATTTCTACCTTTTGTCCTTTTCCTTGGCTTTCTACAAGCTGACCGGAAATAGAAAGACACGATCCTGTAGTGATGCGCTTGAGTTCGCTTTCGTCCTCTTTTTCAAAATCGACAACACATTGAAGATTCGCTAGTGTAGAACCGTCATTAATGGCAACGAAACGATTACTGCGAAAAGCGCGAACCCATCCTTTGATGGTGATGTTGGTGCCAATTGGTGGCGATTGTAAGAGGTGTTTAATACTCATGATTCTACTTTGTTTGTAACAAAGATGCTATTTCGGCGTGATATTTCAGTACGATTGTTGTGCGTTTTTCAAAAAAAACATAGGCTTTGGCACGAAAGTTGTTCGAAACGGGAAACATTGGAAACATTTTTTAGAACATTTGTTTCCATAGTGGGTTATCCTCGTGTAAACTCCGAATCTAACTTATACAAATGAATGGAATCTGAATTGTCCCGCATATTGTTCACCAGCATCGAATTGTTTCTACAGTTCGGTATAAAGAGTGTGAACATGGATCAGATTGCAAGCAGTTGTGGAATGTCGAAAAAGACATTGTACAAATACGTAAAAAATAAAGAGGATTTATTAGAGAAAGCTTTCGAGCAAGCAGCTGCCTTTATGAAAGCGGAACTTGAGGATGCCATTTCCAGTGTGGGAGGTAATGCCATTGATCAGCTTTTTGCAATGGAGCGCTTTGCTGAGGTTCATATGCGCGACGACAAGGATCGTTTGTTGCATCAATTGGAACACTATTACCCATCCATCGCCAACGGCATGAAGGCGAAACGTGAGGATATCGTTTTTACGGTAACAAAACGCAATTTAGAGCGTGGTATTAGCGAGGGCTTGTACCGTACAGATCTTCAAGTTGATCACATTTCACTTTTGTACTACGGTCATGTTTTGGCGGTACATGAAGGAGTGATTTCAAACGAGCATATCAAATTGGACCAACTGCGCAAGACCAGTTTGCGCTATCACATTCGCGGTATCGCGACTCCCAATGGACTAGAATATTTGAATCAATTAATAGCAACGTAATAATGAGAAAAACAGTAGTGCTCTTCAGCATGATTTTCAGCGCTTTCATTGGCCAAGCGCAAGAGAAGTTCACTCTTGCCTCGGCGCAAGAGTACGCGCTCGATCACGCCTATGGTGTGCAAATTGCGGAATTAGAAATCCAACGTGCGCGTCAGATTTACCTCCAGAATCTAGCTATTGGTCTGCCACAGGCATCTGCGAGTGGACAGTATATCTATAATGTAGAGCTGGGCGCGTTGGTCACTGATTTTGATGGAGACGGCGTGTTAGATGAATTGGTATTTGGAACAGATTACCAAGCACAAGGCGGATTGGTGGTGAATCAGTTGATTTTTGACGGCTCTTACGTTGTCGCATTAATGGCGGCGAAAGTGTTGAAGGAAAATGCGGAAATAGGCATGGACCAGAGTAAAGCTGAGTTGAAACGTGAAGTAGCTAAAGCTTACCACCTGGCCCTTCTTAGTGAAGAAAGTGTTGCCGTATTAAAGGCGAATAAAGACTATTTAGCAGATCTCGCTTCGGAAATGAAGAAAATGAATGAAGCAGGGTTAGTGAGTAAAGCCGATGCGGATCAAATGATGCTGAACTACAACAATATTGAAAACGCCTTGCGTTACAGCGAAGGTCAAGCGAATGTCGCGAAGATGTTGCTGAAGTTGCAGATGGGATACCCGGTAAAGCAAGTGGTACTTCTGGCTGATAAAATGGAAGATTTAGTCGTTCGCGCTGCTGCGGCAAGTACGCTGACGACCATAGGATTTGATCCTACAAAATCTGTAGACTACCTCGGCATGGCAAATCAAGTGGAGGGCGCGAAGTTGCAAGTATTAAATAAGCAATTAGCCTATTTGCCTTCAATCGGCGTGAGCTACCAGAACAATATTCAATACATGAGTAGTGAGGCCAATATTTTTGGGGATGCTTCAGTTGATATCCCAAGCAGTTTGGTTGCCGGAAGCATTAGTGTGCCATTATTTTCTTCAGGAAATGGACGTGCGCAGGTTCAGGAGGCAAAGATTCAACGAGACCAAGCAAGAATTGGATTGCAGCAATTGGAGGAAGGCCTGATCATGCAACACGGGGCTTTGGTGAACGAATTCCATCAGGGTATTGCCAATTTTTTAGCACAAAAGGAAAACGTGGCGTTAGCGAAACGCATTCGTGATCAGCGACGAAAAGAATACGACGCAGGGTTAGCCTCTTCTATGGAGTTGACACAAACTGAAACCCAATACCAAGATGCGCTACAGGCTATGTTTATGGCTGCACAGAACGCATTGGACAAAAAGTCTGAACTAGAATATTTAATGACAAAACAGCAAAAGCAATAATACCGGAACATGAAAAAATTAGGATTCATATTAGGAAGCGTAGTTCTCGCATCGTGTGGTGCACCAGAACAATCTACAGGTACCATGGAGGAGTTCATGGCAAAGAAAGACAGCCTTGTTGAGGTGCGTGCGACAGTGGATGCAGAAATTGCTGCTGTCGATGAAAAATTGATTGCCTTGGATACAGTCGAACGTTACGACCGCGTAACGTCTATTGAGGTAACCCCATTAACGTTTGTCCATTATTTCGATGTCTTTGGTATCGTGGTGGCGGATAAGAGCATCAATCTGTACCCAACAGCCAGCGGTAAAGTGGAAAAGATCTATGTGCGCAATGGACAGCGCGTTGAAAAGGGCCAATTATTAATGACATTGGATACAGACCTTCTAAAGTCGTCCTTAAAGGAAGTAGAAAATGGATTGGCGCTTGCAAAAACCGTTTTCGAGAAGCAAGAGAAACTGTGGATCAACGAACAAATCGGTTCAGAGATTCAATACTTACAGACAAAGAACAACTACGATGGTTTGGTTCAAAAGATAACCACTCTAAAAGAGCAAATTGAACTTAGTGAAATACGTGCACCTTTTGCAGGAGCAATCGATAACATCTTTGCGAAAGAAGGTGAATTAGCAGGTCCTCAAATGCCATCAATTCGTTTAGTAAACACTTCGGGAGTGTATGTTAAAGCGGACGTTCCTGAGTCGTATTCGAATCGTGTTCGTGTAGGAACGCCAGCAAATGTTGCCTTCTCTTCTATGGACTACGAGGTAGCCGCAGAGGTACTCCAAGTAGGGCAATTCATTCAGGAGGGCAACCGTACCTTCTCTATCAACGTCAGTCTTCCCGTTAGCCAAGGTGCAAAGCCGAACCAAATGGTGCATGTAGCGCTTCAAGATTATAGCAATGCAGCGGCGCTAACCGTACCAGCAAGCCTCGTTCAGCAAGACGTTGAAGGCAATGACTTTATTTATACGCTACAAGCGGTTGATGGCGGAAGCCACCATGAGGTCGTAAAAACTTGGGTTAGTACAGGTTTGACCTTTGAAGGAAAAACAGAAATTTTAACGGGACTCGAAGCAGGAACCGTAGTTGTGGACAAGGGATCGCGTAGCGTTCGTACCGGCCAGAACGTTGTTATAGGATAATCTAAACAGGCTACACTAGCATGGAAGAAAAGAAAAGTCTCATTAAACAGTTCGGTCCCTCTACCTTTTCGGTGAAGAATACGATGACTGTCTTTGTGCTTACCGCGATCATTTTTATCGCAGGTATTAGAAGTTATACATCGATGCCTTCGGAGGCCTTTCCGGAGATCGTAACCCCAGAGATCTATGTAGGGACGCCGTATCCAGGAAACTCTCCGTTGGATATTGAGAAGCTCATCACACGTCCATTAGAGAAGGAAATTAACGGGATTTCAGGGGTAGATAAGATTAATTCAACTTCGGTAGAAGGGTATTCTACCATCCAGGTCAAATTCAATTTTGACGTGACCCCGGATGAAGCGTTGCGTAAAGTAAAAGATAAAGTCGATGCGGCCATGGGCCAGCCAGACTTCCCTACAGATTTACCAGCAGATCCGAACGTTTTTGAATTGAACTTCTCGGAATTAATGCCCATCATGAACATCAATATGTCTGGTGAGTTTTCATTGGACCAATTGAAGGAATACGGCGAATACCTCGAAGAAAAAGTCGAAGATTTGACCGAGATTTCAAAGGTGGACATCCGCGGTATTGATGCGAAAGAAGTACGCGTTTTAGTGGATAGTAAAAAGCTAGAAAGCATGCAGCTGGGCTTCCGCGATATCGCCGGCGCTATTCAAAATGAAAACATGACCATCTCTGGGGGTAACCTTCTTGTAGACGGTTACCGCCGAAACGTACGTGTAGTTGGTGAGATTCGCGATTTGGATGAATTGCGAAATGTGATTATTAAGAGTGAAAAAATGCAATTGGTCCGTTTAGGTGACGTTGCAGAGATTGAATTCGACGAAGTAGAGCGCCAATCTTACGCGCGTCAATACGGTGCTTCAGTGGTTATGCTCGATGTATTCAAGCGTTCTGGTGAAAATCAGATTATCGTTAGCGAAAAAATTGCAGGTTTATTGGCTGAGGCGCAAGACGGCTACTTCCCGGACAATCTGAATATTTCAGTAACAAACGATACTTCGGAGCAAACGAAAACACAGGTGGCGGATCTTGAGAATTCCATCATTTTCGGTATGCTGTTAGTGGTATTGGTATTGATGTTCTTCTTGGGACTCCGCAATGCGATGTTCGTTGGGATTGCAATTCCTATGTCGATGTTGATGAGTTTTGTCATTCTGAATGCGTTGGGCATTTCTCTAAATACCATCGTGCTTTTCGCATTGGTATTGGCATTGGGAATGCTTGTAGATAACGGAATCGTGGTCGTAGAGAACATTTACAGATTCATGGACGAAGGTTACGATCGCATTACAGCGGCGAAACTGGGCGCCGGTGAGGTGGCTTTACCGATCATCGCTTCCACTGCAACGACGCTCGCAGCGTTTTTACCACTGGCATTCTGGCCCGGGCTCTTCGGTGAATTCATGAAGTATTTGCCGCTTACCTTGATCACGGTATTGTCATCTTCACTCTTTGTGGCATTGGTTATTAATCCAGGATTAACTGCCGCATTAATGAAAGTAGAAGAATCGCCCATAAACAAGAGAAAACTCACTATTCGTTCGATCATAGCGATCGTTATCGGTGTAGGGATTGCTTATGGAGCGGGTAAAATGGCATTCGGTAACTTATTTATTTACAGTGGAGGCTTTGCACTTATCTATGCCTATTTCGTGGTTCCGGCTACTAAATGGTTCCAGGGTACTGCTTTGCCTACGATAGAGAATGGGTTTAAAAAGACGTTGGCTTATGCTTTGAGCGGTAAGAAACCAATTTTCTTCTTTAGTGGTACAGTCGTACTCCTCATTTTCTCTGGGGTATTATTAGGTGCATTCCCGCCAAAGACTTTGTTCTTCCCGGAAAACATGCCGAACCAGGCCATGGTTTACATCCAGATGCCCATTGGTACTGATATTGAAGAGACGAACGCAGTGACGTTGGAATTGGAAAAAGAAGTAATGAGCATTGTACAGTCGTATGCATATATGGACGATAACGGTGAAGCTCAGAACTACATGGTTGAATCTGTCATTGCTCAGGTAGGTGAAGGGACTTCTGACCCTAATGCCGGTCCTTCGATGGCGCAGACACCAAACAAAGCGAAAATTACTGTTCAGTTCCACAAATTCGCAGACCGTATAGATCTTGAGGGGAATCGTGTGAATTCCGCGGATGTTTTGAATAAGATTCGTGAGACCTTAAGTGATTACCCTGGAGTGATTGTATCTGTAGATAAAGACAGTAATGGCCCTCCAACGGGCCCACCTGTAAATATCGAGATCAGTGGTGATAATTACTTCGAATTGGTCGAAACGGCCGATGAAATTCGTGCGTTTATCGATGCAAAACGCATCGATGGTATAGAGGAGTTGAAGCTTGATGTTGAGACGGGCAAACCTGAAATGCCTATCGAAGTGGACCGTTTAAAAGCGCGTGCCTTAGGCTTGAGTTCAGCACAGATTGGTGATGTCATGCGTACGTCATTGTTCGGTAAAGAAGTGAGCCGATTCAAAGACGGCGAGGACGATTACCCTATCAATATTCGCATGAGTAATGCGTACAGATATAATGTGGAAGATTTGATGAATCAAAAAATCACATTCCGTGATCAAGCGTCGGGTCGAATTAAGCAAGTGCCTATTTCAGCAGTGGCAAAGGCGAAGAAAACATCGACGTTCTCTTCTGTGAAGCGTAAGAATTTGAAACGTGTAATCTCTATTCAGTCGAATGTACTAGAAGGAGCGAACCCTACGGAAACGGTAGATGCGATTAAAGAAGCTATGGCTAATTACACCTTACCTTCTGGTATGAATGTAGACTTTACCGGTGAACAGGAAGAGCAAGCCAAAGAATTGAGCTTTCTTTCTGGAGCGTTATTGATGGCAGTCTTTTTGATTTTCTTAATCCTGGTAAGCCAATTCAATTCGGCATCTACACCTTTCATTATCCTCGTTACGGTAGTTTTCTCTTTGATCGGAGTATTGCTAGGTTTGGTCATTTTCCGCATGGAATTCGTCATCATGATGACCATGATTGGTATTATATCACTTGCGGGAATTGTGGTGAACAATGCCATCGTATTGATTGACTTTATCAAGCAACTGACTGCGCGTAAGCGAGTAGAATTAGGCTTGGATGAAAAAGCTTTGTTGCCAGTTCCTGAGCTTGTTGATACTATCGTAGAAGCAGGACGTACGCGTTTACGTCCGGTACTGCTTACAGCAATCACAACTATTTTAGGTTTGATACCATTGGCGACGGGTATGAACATCAACTTCTACACCCTGTTCAGTGAAAACAATCCGCACATCTTCTTTGGTGGTGATAACGTAGTCTTCTGGGGCCCAATGTCCTGGACCGTCATCTTCGGTTTGACTTTCGCAACCTTCCTCACCTTAGTAATTGTACCGGTGATGTACTATTTATTTGAACGCATTCAGCGCACAATGGCGCGGTGGTTCGCTTAAATTAATGACCGTAAAAAGCGTTAAAGTGAAAAACCCGCGGCGCGCAGCGCCGCGGGTTTTTATTTGCGCTAATTTTGAGCCATGATCGCAGAACTCCGTGCATTAGAACCAACGCAACTAGAAGACTTTACCAATTCCTTGGTAGATCAGGTCGTCGCTGCGGTCACGGATAAGATTCCACACCTCGAAAGTTCCCTTGCTGTTGCTGAATTGACGGTGGCTTTGCATTACGTTTTGAACACGCCAGAGGACGTTCTGGTATGGGATGTGGGTCACCAAGCTTACTTGCACAAAGCACTTACGGGTCGGATGGACGAATTAGCGAACATGCGCAAACCGGGTGGCATATCAGGTTTTCTAAGCCGCGCCGAAAGTTCATACGACTTCTTTGGAGCAGGTCATGCATCTACTAGTATTTCCGCACTAACGGGCGTTTGTCTTGCCGACCAGATCGCGAAAAGAACGAGACATCGCGTGGCAGTGATAGGAGACGGCTCGCTTACCGGCGGCCAAAGCTTTGAGGCGCTTAACCACCTAGGTACTTTGGGCGCAGATGTATTAGTCATCATTAACGATAATGAGGGTAGTATTGACCCAACGGTCGGTGCGCTACACAACGAACAATCCTACGGTACCTACATGCAATCCTTAGGTTGGCATTACACCTTCCTCGAGCAGGGGAATGATGTGCGGGCCCTGGTGGATGCACTGCAGCAGGTATTGGCACAGCCGGGCCCGCAGACCCTTCACATTAAGACGAAGCGTCCGGATTTGAGTCCGCCGAAGTCTTACAAGCCCGGAACAACTTTTCAGTGGTGGGCCGCTGAAACCGTAGCCGCAATTTTCGAGTCAACTTCGGATATTCAAATACTCAGTCCGGCCATGTTTGCAGGCAGTGGTTTTGCCCCATTGCGCGAACGCTATGCAGACCGACTGATCGATACGGGAATCAACGAAGCACATACTGTAACGACTGCGGCGGGCATCGCTGCTGCCGGGGGTCGACCCTGGGTGCATATCTACAGTACATTTTTACAGCGGGCTTTTGACCAAATCATTCACGACATTGCCTTGCAGCAATTGCCTGTGGTATTCCTGGTTGATCGCGCAGGTTTGGTAGGATCGGACGGTCCCACGCATCATGGTGTATTCGACGCCGATTTTCTAATGAATATTCCTGGAGTAACTGTATGGAGTCCACGAAACGGCAATGAATTACAGGGAATGCTTTTGGAGGTAGCCGCACGTCCTGTGGCTGGGCCGCTTTTTATTCGTTACCCAAAAGCGAGAACAGAAGGAGGAACGCCGACGGATTTTTGCACCCACGAATGGTTGAAAAAATCAGATGGATCCAGCCTTTGGGTGAGTACAGGCGCACTTTCGGATTTAATGAAAAATGGTGTAAATCACCTACATTTGGCGCAAAACTGGCCGTTTTTTGATGGTTTTGGCACGATTTTGTCGGATTTTGAAGAAATACACGTTTTTGAAGAAAGTACAGGATTGGGCGGATTAGCCGGTGCGGTAAAAGCACTTATGGCAGAATTGGACCACCCCGGAAAATGCATCACACACAAACTTCCTATTGAATTTATTGAACATGGACCCCGTCTTCAGTTGTTAAGGGAACATGGTTTTAATAATTTGCTCTAAGATGATTCGTACGTTACTATTCGCATCCCTTTTTCTTTATTCTTGTGTACTGGTTGCGCAACCCGTCGAGAGACAGCTGACCGGAACCGTTACTTTTGAAATAAAGGAGTTTTTGGTAAGCACGGTTAAGGGGAGTTTTTCAGACGTTCAAGGTCAAGCGTTTATGAATTCGGGTATGTTGACTTCTTTCGAAGCATGCCTTCCAGCCAACACCTTTAAAACGCCAATCGCTGCTCGGGATAAAAACGTGAAAGAAAAGCAAGAGTATCTTGATGTAAACCGATTTCCAACTATTTGTTTTACAGCGGATAAAATTGATTTTGTGCGGAAAATTGGTGATGAAACCACCTACGACATGCAAGGAGGCCTTACCTTGCGCAATGAAACACATCCTATAAGTGTTCGCGTCGTTCAACGTACAAACAATGAATGGGTTGCGACCTTTACGATCGACCGCACGCAATGGTCGGTGGGCACTGGCCCTTCGTCCTTAGCCATTTCCAATACTTTGGAACTGGTGGCGTATTTAAGCCTAAACTAATTGAATGAAATTTTCAGAATTTAAATTAAACGAAACCATACTCGATGCCTTGTTCTACATGAACTTTGAAGAGGCGACAGAGATTCAGATAAAAGCTATACCCACCATATTAGATGGAAAAGACCTGATCGGCTGTGCGCAGACAGGAACGGGAAAAACGGCAGCTTTTGTATTACCTACATTAAACCAGATAGCAGATGCGCCGAGCGACGGTGTACAGGTATTGATTTTGTGTCCCACACGTGAATTGGCCATTCAAATTGATCAGCAAATTCAGGGTATTGCCTACTTTACGAATGCATCGTGTTACCCCGTTTACGGGGGAGGCGATGGTGTAAGCTGGGAAGCCGAAGCAGATGCACTCAAAGGCGGTGCAGATATCATTGTAGCAACTCCGGGTCGATTAATGGCCCATATGGCACGCGGCTACGTAAAATTCGATACGGTTAAGCATTTGATTCTAGATGAGGCAGACCGGATGCTGGACATTGGTTTCTATGACGACATCATCAAAATAATTGACGCCTTACCAGCGGAGCGCCAGAGTTTAATGTTCTCTGCAACGATGGCCTCGAAGATTCGCAAATTGGCGAAAGAAATCTTAAGTGAACCCGAAGAAATCAGTGTGGCTATTTCGAAGCCCGCGGATGGTGTAACTCAGAAGGTATACCTCGCTCATGAGGAGCAGAAGGTGGCTTTAGTTCGTCATATATTGGGCGATAAAGACGATTTTCAGGCCATCATCATTTTCTGTTCGACGAAGAAAAAGGTGGAGAAATTGTCTCGAACGTTATTACAGAAGGGCTATGCTTGTCAGGGCATCTCGTCCGATTACGAGCAAGATGCCCGCGAGGAAGCGTTGCGCGATTTCCGTAGCGGAAAGACCCGTATTATGGTTGCGACGGACGTTATGTCTAGAGGGATTGACATCAAAGGAATTGATTTAGTGATCAATTATGATGTACCTGGCGATGCTGAAGATTATGTACACCGTATAGGACGTACAGCGCGAGCAAAAACTGAAGGAATGGCCGTGACGTTGGTGTGTGCTGACGATAGGTTCAAATTCTCAAAAATTGAGCAGCTCATCGACCGTGAATTAGAGAAAGATCAACCTCCTTCGGAATTAGGCGAGGGTCCTTCTTGGAGGGGTCAGAGCCGTGGTAAATCAGGTTCAAAAGGCGGTGGTAGAAATGACCGTGGTCCGAAGCGAGAGAAACCACGTAGTGCGAAAGATGGAAAATCGGACCGTAAACCGCCCCGCAGTAAAGGGGATGGAGATCAACCAAAGCGCGAAAAGAAAAAGCGCGAACCAACGGAGTATCGACTTATTTATGACGCGCTACCCAATCCGAAAAAAGGCAAACCTGCAGGATTGGCGCTACTTGAGGTAAAAGAATAAGCAGCGGACCAAAATCTAAGCCAACTCTAGATTCGAAGGCATCTTTATGATTAATAATGATATTTACAGACGCCTGCGGTATTTGTTTGGCTACCACTACGACCATGTCGTTGCACTTTTCGCTTCTACAGGTTTTGAAGTGAGCGAATCACAGTATAAAGGTTGGGCGGGTACAGAGGAAGAGGACCGATTCATTAGGATGTCCGATCGTGAATTGGCTATTTTTTTAAACGGTATTATCATTGAACGCAGAGGTGCGCAGGAAGGACCACCGCCAGTACCGGAAGACGAAATAAGCAACAATACCATTTTGCGAAAGCTAAAAATCGCGTTCAACATGCGATCAGAAGATATGCTAGAGATTTTCGCTTTGGTAGATCGCAAGTTGAGTCCACACGAGCTGAGTGCGTTTTTTAGAAAACCTTCGCACAAATCTTACCGCTACGTAAAAGGACAGTATTTGCGTAACTTCCTAATGGGACTTCAGTTGAAGTACAAGTCTTCATTGAGCCACCCAAAATAATTGCAGATGAAAGCAGAGCAGCCTAAACGCAAAGAAGTACTTAAAAGCTTCCTTGAAAAATTCGATATTTCCACCTTAAATCCGATGCAGACAGAGGCTAGAAAGGCCATTTATGCAGGGAATGATGTGGCGGTTTTATCACCAACAGGAAGTGGAAAAACATTGGCTTTTTTATTGCCCATCATTGAGCGATTGGATCCAAATATATCGGAAGTTCAGGCACTTGTTTTGGTGCCTTCCCGTGAGCTTGCAATGCAGATTGAGCAAGTTGCACGAAAATTGGGTTCAGGATTCAAAATTAATGCGGTCTACGGCGGCCGTTCAGGTGCGTTGGATAAAGCAGACCTGAAACATCGACCGGCTCTATTGATAGGAACACCGGGGCGAATAGCTGATCGCTTTCGCCGTGACGATATCGATTTAAGCCGTATCAAAACGCTGGTTTTAGATGAATTTGATAAGTCGCTTGAAGTGGGCTTTGAGCGCGAGATGTCTGAGATTGTTCGAAGTTTAGGAGTGGTGGAACAGCGCGTTCTAACGTCAGCAACTGACGCAGTGGCAATACCAAAATTTTTGGGTTTAAACGATCCGTTAACGATCGATTATTTGAACCAGCACCGTCCCCAGTTAACGGTGAAGACCATTGCATCGCCTGTAGGGAAACGATTAGAAACCCTACGCTCAACAGTTGATGCATTAAAAGGACAGCCGGGTATTATTTTTTGCAACTTCAAGGAGTCGCTGCACGAAGTCAGTGATTTCCTTTTTGACCATGCTGTTGAGCACGAATGTTTCTATGGTGGATTAGAACAGATCGATCGCGAACGCGCTTTAGTAAAGTTTCGCAACGGAACATGCCAATTACTTTTAGCCACTGATCTCGCGGCTCGTGGTCTTGATATTCCAGAGATCAAATTCATTATTCACTTTGAGCTTCCGTACCATTCCAACGAATTCACCCACCGAAACGGTCGTACAGCACGCATGAATGCAGAAGGTGCAGCTTATGTGCTCCACACTGAGGGCAAGCGTCTACCTGATTTTATAAAATCCACCAATCCTGAAACCGAATCTTTACAAGCGCTTCGTGCGGCTAAAATTAAAGACACTGAAGCCTGGAGTACTTTGTACATCACCGGGGGACGACAAGATAAAATCTCCAAAGGCGATATCGCCGGAATGTTTTTCAAAACCGGAGGTCTGTCTAAGGATGAATTGGGAATCATAGAACTCCAGCAGAATTGTGCTTTCGTTGCAGTAAAACGGACCATCGCCCACCGGGTGATCGAACGCACAAACAACCAACGTTTGAAGAAGAAGAAGGTTAGGGTGACGTTGGTGCGTTAAGCCAGTTAATCTACCAATACAAACTTACCGGCATACGTTACCGAAGGAGTGGTAATGCGTAGCATATAGAGATCTCGGGCGAAGGTGGAAACGTCGATGGCGGTGTTGAATTGGCCTAGGAAATGGGAATAGGTAGTTTCCCAAACGAGCTGCCCAGCGGTATTGTAAATCCCCAGGGTCATGTTTTCTTGTTGACCCATTAAGAATTGAATATTGAGGGCATTAACTGCGGGATTCGGGAATAAATGAATGCCATAATCGCCTTGATTCACAATAAACGTTTCGGATTGGATTTCACACGAATCAAAACGAATCATGAGCTGGTAATCTCCGTCTAAAGGGTTGTAAATAACACTGTCCGTAGACACTAGCGTTCCATTATAAAGCCATTCGTACGATGGATTAGAGACTGCAATAGATACACCAGCTTTGAGCATTCTTTCAGATTGCTCTATCGTAGCATCGACTACATTTTTACAGGTATCAAAATGAGCAACCAGTGTGGTATTCGCTGAGAGCGCAACTTCTATGGAGTCTTGAGGTGCATTATTGTAGGGGGTGGCTGTAGAATACCAATGTGAGAATAGAAAACCGCGGCTTGGTATAGCCTGAGCCGCGATGGGACAGGCACCATGGTATACACCATCCCAAGGTAATTCAGGCATGATGCTATTTAGTTTGACGTGACCCGCAGTGCTTGGAAAGACATCCAGATCCACAGTAAGCTGACCTTGAAGCGAGAGGCTTTGGTTTAAATGTTGACGTGCGGTGGCAATACGGGAACTGTTATAGGTTTTTATTCCGTTTACCGCGTTGAGCCAATTGGTATAAGAATAGGGTCCCATTTGACTGCTCCAAGCTGCGATATGATCTGGTATGGCCGGCACCAATTCGGATTTAAGTTCGTCAGTTACTGCATTAAAATGATCCGTCTGGAAAGTAGTGTTGATGAGGTCGTCGTAACGGTTCGTGAATCGGCATTTAAAATCCGCGTTATCCAGTACATGATCGAATATTTCAGAATGCGTATTGGGGTAATTGGGATTACGAGCCCGGTCGATATAGTTTTGGTAGATGTTACCGCCGTACAATCCAAAAGCAAAGTCTGTGTCGTACATCATATAGCGCCAGGTTGCGCCGGTGGTATCTCGACGCCACAGCTTTACATTATTAATGCCCCAGTCGATTCCCATCCAATCTCGATTTTGGATATAGGTTTCAAAGACGAAATAGTCGATGTAGTTGTCTAAATCAAATCGAGAATTAAAGACAGAAACAAAATTGGGCGCCGAGGCATTCATGCCCGTAATGATTTGATGCGATTCCAAGAAGTGGCTATCATCACCAACGAGTGCGCCTTCTCGATTTAATAATTGGACCGCATCTTTATCGACGCCATGATTGCTTTCTATGTAGTGCTCGTCAAACTTCTCACGAATACCATATAAACCCCAATAAGCACCGTTTAGATATACGATGCATGCTTGATACCCCATACGGTCAATGTTTGTGCCTTCCGATAGTCGGCTCATGACGGCATCTTGAATGCGATCAAATAGGCTGTGCTGACCACCGTTGCGAAGGTTGAAGTTATTGAAGCTGGTGATGTGTGACTTGCGTTCAATCAAAGGGTATTCTACATCCCCGGTATACTTCGATTTCGCATCAATTCTAAAAGACTTTTGCGGTTCGGCCCTGGACCAACCGCCATGAATTTCTAGATCGAAAACGGCTTCAAATTGTTTCGTTTTAGAACTGTCAAAGAATTCCATCCGTGATTTCCTAGACCACGGCTCCCAAAAATTACTTCCAAAATAGGGGTAGTTAGCGCTTGCGTTTGGACCCATAACATAGATCCCGCTATTCCAATCCCACAAATGATTTTCCGCAGTAATAATAGAAACGACTGGAAGGCCGTGATTCTCTTCATCAATGATGTAGGTTCGGTCAACAACTGCGCTGGGTAGCTTTTGACCTACATCACTGAACGTTCGCACGCTCAATACACTGGTACCATATATGTAGATAGGGCCATTGACTTCAGTATCGTTTCTATCGGGTACATCACCATTTGTGGTGTAGTAGGATGTTGTATTAACTGGCGAAGTAATAGCAACCTGTTGCGCTGCAGAATACCAGCCAGAAGCGAGATCGAGCGCAGGTATTTCTGTAATTCCTGAGTAACAGGTGTTTTGACTGTTGGACTGGTTTGGAGAAGGGGCATTGAAATAGCACCAATTCCCAGTTCCGTCAGGCAAGCGACCCTTGCTTATGGAGCGAGAGATATCGTAGGGGATGTAAACGCTATCCAGTAGCGCTTCGTTGGAATCGCTGATGCAAATGGTTTCGCCGTGTGATAGTTTGAAATCCGCATGGGGTAAAATCAATGGCGTTTGTATCCAGCTGGGAATGTTTTGGTAGCTGAAATTTGTCGATGCGATTCCGGCGGATAGATAAAAATTACTGCTCATGTCAGAGGAATTAGCACTTGCGTTGTGAACGCGCACGGCCAGAACATTTGTCCCAGATAGAAGTAAATCTTGGACCGCTTCAGTATCAAATAATTGACTTTCGGGAATTCCACCGCTGTATAAAACAGCTTCTTTATCGACTGTAGTGAATTCATTATAAGCAGGAGTAGCGCTGGCGAAATTATCCGAACGCATGATTTCTACTCCGTTCAAATAAGCGATGAATCCATCATCGTAATCTGCATGAAACAAGAGGTGCGTAATGTCTTGAATATCGACGATCTGAAATTCTTTACGAATGAGGATGGACGGCGTAGCTGCAATAGTAGTATTATCGTCATTATCGCCGTAACCAATACCCCCTTGTCCTGAATTCCAACTTTGATCGTTATAACCCAGTTGGTTCCAATCATTGTAGTTGGTAGGAGGGCTCGATCCATTCCAATACTTCCAGATTTGATCAGCTAAGACAAGCGCCTCCCAATGATTGGGAAATTTCACGTATTCCCTACCCGATGCACAAATAGTAATGAGCTCTTGGCTACCTAAATAGGTGTTTGGGAATTGCCATTTATCGAGATTATCCGGGTTATCGCTGAGAAAATAGTCTGCGAGAAACACTGAATCACTGGAGTAGTTGAATACCTCAATCCAATCCACATCATCACCATTCTCGTCAGTAAAACCGCGCTTGCTGTTGAATTCATTCACAGCCAATTGGGCATGAACTGAAACAGAAAACAGTACCATCCCCCAAAGGGCCGGTCGTATTTTTTTCCTTGCCAACGAAAAACGAATATTTAACACCGCCGTAAGTTAAGATGATTTGATGTATTACAACACCTACTACTATTTGCTTTTTTGTAAGTTGTATCTTTCGCTAAAATCGAATCTTTATGAAAAGATCACTATACCTAGTAATACTTGTGGCAGCAATATTTACCTGCTGTACAAAGCCCGCGCCAAACTATACAATGGAAGGTAAATGGACCTATCCAGGAAATAGCCAAAATACAATGTATATCTATGAAAATGGCATACGATATACATACTATTGTATAGGCTCTGACTGTGACTCACTTTACAACACTTTCCAAGCAGGCGACACAAACTCCATACCTTCGCAACTGAACTATACTTTTATAAATGATACACTCAGGGTTGATCTGAACTTTGGAAATGAATTAGTTACGCCAATCACTTTTGAATGTGATGGGGGTAAGGCTAACTTCACAACACCAGGTTATAGTTTAGTTAGATTAAACTCTGGCTGCAATTAAGTTATTTGCGCCCAAATTTAGATCCCAGATTCCACCGATACCCTACTGTTGCTAACCTGTATGAGTAGGCGCTCCAGCCGTCCCAATCATAGTTTTTAGCAATCCTATAAGCGGATTCCTCAAACGAAAAGATAAATGAATGACTCTTATTGTTTGGTAACCACTGCAATTGAATGTAAGCGTGCGAAGGAAACGGTCTTATTCCCGCGGTAATAATGGTGTTTTTGGCCTTTAAACCAACTCCAAGTTTACCCGTTATGAGGGTTGGAAAGGCTAATCCAATCTGCGCGTCTAAAACTAGATTACTTTTCGTGATGTAAGTGCTACCTATAAGGTATGAGCAACCTGGAAAATAGGCATCCAAATCTATGTGGCTGACGCCAGTATTCCAAAGATGTGAATTGCTCTTGTGCTTCGCACTCAATCCCAATAAAAATTAGGATAGACAGTATAATCGCTTTCATAACTTTTATTTTAATAAAAGTATTGCAGTATTGTCTTAAAAACAGTTATAAAAAGTGATAATTGCGAGACTATTCCTGTAAAATAGACGCTAAATGAAAATTCAAGACACGATATGTTCCACAATTGAGAAGAGTGCCGATTCCATTTTATGTTGAGGACTTACCCGAGTTCTAAACGAAAAAACCCCCACCGAAGTGAGGGCTTTTAACTAAAATGACAACCTAATTATTTAGGCGGCAGCCTTTTCTCCTCTTGAGAAAGCCCAAGCTATTACCCCTCCGGAAATTGCTGTAAATCCAATGTAAATAAGGACATTAGTAAATGCCGCATCAGTCGCATTGAACACAGAATAAGTTGAAGCTTCGTTTAAGTTCTGAATACCAGCTAAAATGGCGCCAAGCCAAATTCCGTTTAAAGCTCCGTCCTTAAATGTTCTGAATCCCATTTTGTCCCATACTATAACCTGTAACAAGGTCTGCAGTAATCCAGCAGAAAATCCAGCCCAAAGTAAGGGTTCAGCATAATATGCTTCTGGAAAAGCTTCGTGTAATGAAGCTGTGGTAGGGTTGAACCATAGAGGCACAACCACAACAAATGCGATTGCAGCAACGGATACATATCCCGCTACCAATGGTAAGATGTACTTGTTCATTTGAGAGTGTTTTAATAGTTATTCCGTTAATATACAGATAAATAGGGATTTAAGGATTAGGTATACATTAAGCTATCGTGAAAAGTCCTAGTAATGGGACATGGCGATATGAAAGTATCCCTTACTTATTTGAGGGATTTAGAAGTGAAGCAGTTGGATGTTGAGGACTTGCCAGAGTTGTGAAGTCAAATGGATTGAGCATAGCAACTCATCAAAAAAATTCAAGGTAATTTATCATTATGACCTATATGAAGGGGAGCCAAAAGCCTCACCTTTTCCTGTTTGACAATACTGTCTTAAGCTTTCAAGGTATTTTGCAGAACTATAGTTCATATTGGCATATGAATCATCCATTACACCGAAGCCTTCATAAGTGTAACGAACTCGTGTCTTTCCGTCATTTTCGTCCAACTCATACTTCATTGTATGCCCAATATTATCAAATGCAGATTCTATTATTTCAAGATGAACGGATTCATCTTTAGTGAACGAGACTACTCTAAATTTAAACTCTGCGAAATTCACGAACTCAAAGGTGATAATCTCATCTAACTTAAAAACACCTTTAACAATTGTAGTGTACCATTTTGAAAGTTTATCCGTTTCAGTTATAGCCTGAAACACCTCATTCTTCGGTGAATTAATGTGCATCAGCAGTTTTATTGGAACCATATAATTGGATTTATCTTTATTCAAGATACAAACTATTCTAAATATTAAGTTATCGGTTTATAGGATTAGAAGCGAAGCAGTTAGATGTTGAGGACTTGACCGAGTAGATAAAGTCGAAATGAAACAGTCAACCACTCTAGATTCATTAGGTTTACCGCAAATTAACAACTTAAACCATATATCCTTGATGAAGACAATTAAAACTTTACTGCTATCCTGTATTCTTGCCTTAGCATCTTGTACAACTGACCCTTGTGTAGACGTTACTTGTTATAATGATGGTGTTTGTGACGATGGCACTTGTTTATGTGCAGACTGGTACGAAGGTGCAGATTGTAGCACTGAAGAAAGAGCTAAGTATTATGGTGATTATATAGGTACAGCAACCTATTTTAATAAGGATGGAGATGCAATTGATAGTTTTACTGATACAATACCTGTAGTTGCGAATGGTTCAGTTATAAGTGGATTAGTTGCAGACGGAATTCCATTGCTTTTAACCGTGTCAGGAACAGGAGGTTTCGCAATTCCCTCTACGGAAACAACTGACCCAAGTGGGACTTTGCTCACTGTTTCAGGTGATGGCTCATTTGACAGTAACCTCTTAACCATAAACACTACAATGGGGTTTGCACAAGATACTCTTACCTACACTTTTTCTGGAAGCAAATAATTATATACTACTTAACTACGAGCCTCTTCTTCGGAAGGGGCTTTCTTATTTCCAAACAGCAAGTAGATGAAAGTATCTCTTACTTCGGTGAGGGATTTAGAAGTGAAGCAGTTGGATGTTGAGGACTTGCCAGAGTTGTAGACAAAAACCCTCACCGAAGTGAGGGCTCATATATTCTAAAGTCTATTTATCCTTAAGGACAAGTACCCTCTTGAGGGCGGGAATTAGAAATTATTCCACTGATTTATTTTCATTTGCGCCTCCCCACAATCTGCTGCTAAAACCTCAAGTTTATGTTCTGAAATAGTTGAAATACATACCATTCCGTTTTCTGCAACGGACATAAACGCGTACAAGGTAGTTCCGTCAAAATCAATGGTTTTAGTCCTCATTAAAGTTTGTCCAATATTATCACATTGGTTTTGCATAAAAGCCTGTGCCTGTGACAATGTTACCTTTTCTACAATCTTGGTTTCTATGTTCTTCGGTTCTGGTGAGCAACTCACAAAGACAAGACAAATTGATAAAATTGATAATAGTTTTTTCATCGGTTGATATTTTGGTTTAACTAAAGAATTATAAAAAGCCACTCCGAAATGGAAGAGCTTCTTTTATGTTATTCTATAGTTGCTTTGGAGAACAGTATGGATAAACCCGATGATATTAGCATTACATATGCGCCTATTCCGATTAGAGAAAAGAGGTTTATTTCTACACCATAAGCCCCTGCGCCTGCCTGTGCGTCATAAACCTTAAAAATAGCATACAGCATTATTAACAACACTCCAGAAGAGCAAATTCTTGCAATTATACCTCTATTCAAGTATGCGGAAATTATACTTATAATTGATAGTAACGGCAACAGAGTAGCCTCTGTAGCTATGTCATTTGACACGACATCAAAAATAGAAATCTGAAATACGCCCATTTTAACATATGGTAAAAAGCAGGAAATCAACATAGCTATTCCTGAGATGAGGGATAAAGTTTTAAAATCTTTCATATTGGAATGGTTTTGAGTTGTTTACCTTGTTAAGGTATAAAATTTTATTTTGTAAGATTACTATAATTCAAACTTGTTGTGTGGAACAAGACATTATGGTCAAGGTATAAGAGGCAGAGTCATCTCTTGGAAAGAGACCAAACCCTCTACAGCTTTAGACATACAGGAGCTATTAAAGTCTTTGAGAAAACAGGTTCTCTCCTTAAGCTACAGCAGGTGATGGGACATAGCGATATGAAAGTATCGCTTACCTATTTAAGAGGATTAGAAGTAAAGCAGTTGGATGTGGAGGACTTACCAGCCATTTGAGTAATTTTTAAGTCTAAATCATTATTTTTAAATCAACTTAAATCCAAAAAAATGTTTAACGGAATCTACACTCATACTTTCAAGAACAAACCGACTAATGCGCTTGTGGTTAACAAACTGAATAAAGTTGGTCTTTGTAATGAAGTAAACGGAAACATTAGCTTAACCCCATTTGATAGCAACTTTTCTTTTGAGTCAAAAGCGCTTGTATCTTTTACAGAGTATGAGAACAATTACACGCTTCAAATTCAGTACTCCTTCAATCCAACAATTGTAGCATGGCTATTGGGCATATGTTTTTTCCCTCTCGGATTTTTGTTATTCTATTTCCCTTACAAGGCTAAAGAAGATTTTTCAGATCAGTTATTCGTTATGAAATGGGAAGAATAAATCCCATAGTTTGGCTGGGGCTTATGGCAGCTTCAATTTATTTTTTCTTTAAAACAGGATCTTCTAGTCTGCCACATTTTTGCTTATTTGAAGAGACTATAGGTCTACATTGCCCGTTTTGTGGTCTAACATTAGCATTTGAAACTCTTATTCAAGGAGGCATTAAAAAGGCAATAATTATTAATCCATTGTGTGTCTTACTACCACTCTATTTCTGTCTTGATACTTACTTCAAACAAATACGCAAATACCATTTTCAAAAAAAAATAAACTCCATGTTTATCGTATTTGCGATTTTTAATCTAATTTACTTGAACTATTAATAACAAAACCACTTGTATATGGCTATGATTTCGTGCCCTAAATGCGACTCACACACTAAAAAGGGGGGATATAAAACTTGGCAGATTTTAGTTGCCATTTGCTTTTTCCCCATTGGATTGCTTGCTCTTTTCATGGATAAAGAGCCTTCTAAATGTGGTAATTGCAATCATATTTGGCAAGCTTAAAACTAAATTAGGAAACCCGCAAATCGCGGGTTTTTTTATGAGATAGATAAAGCAACTACACAGCCGCCCCTGCTTGGAATGCTCTTAGAGAGAGTTAGAATTGAAGCAGCTGGATGTTGAGGACTTACCAGAGTTGTAAATACATCCCAGCAATGAAACTTATAAGCGGAAATGAGTTAACCTTATAGGGATACAAGAATAAATGTGTCTGTACGTGAGATTATATCTTATGACGGAGGAATTACAAATTGTTACCTTCCTACAACACAAAACCACTTACACCTATGAAACTACTTACTACAATTGCAGCAGTACTGATATCAATCTCTGCTTTCAGTCAGAGCTATGTTAAATATGAAAATCAGTCTTTTTTTCTTAACGAAGAAATAATTGAAATGAGGGATATGAAAAGACTAACAAGACAATATCGCACTGGAGGAAACAATTTAAAAAACGGTATAGCTTCTTTAAATACAGTGAAATATCCTATTTCAAGAGTCCCGCTATTTTTAGGTGGCGCTTCTGCCGCATTAGTTGGTCCTATAATAGCGGTTCTAGGTAGTTATGACCCATCTGGTCCTGTATCTGCTTCTAACCAATTTTTTGCACTAGCAACAGGTGGTTATTGTATTGTTGCAGGGGGGGTGATAATGTCAAGGTCGTTTTTAAGTAATGAAAAATTTATTAAACGAGCCGACACGCAATTTCAAAAGGTAGCGGATAAATTAAATGAGGCTATTAATCAGCAAGGAAATAAGAAGCTTCAGAAGGTGATGGGTCAATAGCTCTCAAAGCGTCCCTTACTTACTTGAGAGGATTAGAAGCGAAACAATTGGATGTGGAGGACTTGCCAGAGTTGTAAATGGATTACCTTGTTAGTCGCTTTTGATTACATTTGTCCAAAGCCGTAAACTAATGAGGTATTGTCTATTTTTATTTGCTCTTACTCTGTTTTCCTGTAACTCTAATTCAATTCAGAGTTTTTCAGTTCTTGAAAATTGCTCCAAGCAAGACTCTATTATTAATTATCAAGATTCAGTATTGGTTCAATTAAATGCAATTCTTGTTAATGAAGATGCGTTAAAATGGCAATTGAATATTATTGAAAGTAGCGATTCGCTAAAGCATATTATACTTGAGAATAATGGTTATTCAAAAAACAAAACTGAAGACGCAGGGTGGTTCACAGACGCAGAATATGATGGCGTAAATTTTGAAGGAGAGATTATCAACACGGCATCGGTGGCAATTTATCACGATATAAAGTGTGAATTAACTTTTTATTCAAAAACAGGAAAGGTCATTGAAAAAGAAGCTTTTATTGTTTACGAAAACTTGAACCCAAATGAGAGTGTTTTCTATCAACATCCCACACATATTCCTCGTGCTACGGAACGCTACGAAATTTCAATCGTGTCAGTATCCACGGAATATTCAAAAAAGTAAATGCTGATTACCTTACCAACAAGCTATTGAATTATATACACTTGACCCAACACGCCTAATAACAACCCAATCTGTTCATCGTCAATTGTTAAATACACATCGGCTGTGGAGAATAATAAGTAGTCGTTTCTTTCAACACGGATAATCAAATCTCCTCTTTTACCAGCACCAAAAAAACGAGCCACTTTAGCTACCGTACTTCCAGATTCCGCCTCACTATTTAACGCCTGCTCAAATAATTCATTAGCCTTAAATTGAAATTCTCTTTGTTTAGGATTAGTAACAAAACAAGTCACACCTAATAAGAGTACTATAATTCCAGACCATTTCATATTGTATAGGTATTATGATTTATTCAAATATATGAATACTATCAATCAACAGAGCGCTATCTGCAGGTAGTAAAGCAGTTGGATGTTGAGGACTTGCTAGAGTTGAACGGATTATAGAGTCTCATTAACAAGCAATGCATTAAGGCACCTGCGAATGGCAATTCTTATATCATCAGCTTCGGTTTCACCAATCCCTTCAGCAGAACAGGAGCTTATCAATGAAGAGTTTTCTGCGGATATAAATTGTATCGTCACCTCTATTGAATATCCCAATCCAAGATTTCTTCTTCCACTCTCACCATAGTTAACTATGAGAGTCTCATTTAGTAATTCTGATTTTACTTCAGGAAGAACGATGAACCCACTTTTAACCAAACTTCCTTTAATTACATCAGCAGGATTAATACTCTTACTCGTTGCTGCTCCGTAAACACCATAGTTATTCCCATATAATCCAGCCGTACTTGATGTTAGTGTATTTGTAGGTGCGATAACTACATATTGATAGGTCTCTATTGGACTATTCTCAATGACAGATACTGGTTGAAGAGGATAAAGAGAAGCACACCCAACTTGAGTAAAACAAAACAAAACACACAATGCAGAATATAATAACGGCTTATACCCGTAAAGCAAGTTCTTATTTTTATTGTCAGTCATCAGCATTGTTACGATTAGAAATCTAATATAACATTAAAATAAAATTATACTCTTGTTAACACATCTGTTAAGAACCCAAGCTATCTCGGCTGTACATACTCTGCAGGTTGAGGTAATTTAGTTATGTACTGGATATTGTACATTATAGTAACGGGTATAAATAATACCTCAACTTGGATTCAGATTAAGCGATTATCTCCAAGTCAATAGTAATATTGAGATTGCCACCGAACAACTGTATAGAGCAGTGGATGAGGGGCAGAAGGGAGATAATTTATAACGGCTCCCCCCGTGATGTGGGACTTTAGGCCCAGCTGGTAGCGGATTCATTAAGAGTCCAACGTAGCTATAAGAAGAAACCCTCTGAAGTTTCCTTCAAAGGGTTTCTGAGTAGAGATTCTGGATATAAAATCGAATCGGAATCGTTCAAACTAAGTCACATTAGTGGGACTCAACCTTATAAAGGGGTGCCTTAAAAACATTAGCAACTACCTTTTAGTCATAGTCGCAAGTGGTTTTTAGTGTAATTCCTTCAATAAAGTTTCGGCCGCTAGTTTCCCTAATTCATTAGACGCTAATGGACTTGCACCTGTTATAAGTTTTCTATCTATCGTTACTGTTTTATCAGATTCCGTATTTACAATTGTGGCGCCTAAGTCTTTCAATTTTTCACTCCACCCTTGCGTCATGTGCCCCGGTAAATAACCTACCATAGGTGTCATTTCATCCACAGCGTCAGGAAAAACAGCCATTCCATATCCTTCATAAAGAAATTTTTGACCATCTAATGTCGTAGACAACAATGCTGCTGGCCCGTGACAAAGTGTGATTGTAAATAAGTCGCTTTCGTGTGCCCAATTCAAGGTCTTTGCAACATTACTATCTTTTGGAAGATCAATCGTTGCGCCATGTCCACCAGGTATAAATACAGCCGCATAAGAACTATCATTTGCAAATGAATTGGTGATGAAATCAGTCAATTTTTTTGGTTGCTCAAAATTCGTTTTATACTCATTATAAATAGCTTTCACATTCTTGTCCTCATTAGGGAAAGCCCACATTTCGAATACAACAGGTTTACCTGTAGGAGTTACAATTTCAAAATCGAACCCTGCATTTTTAAGATGCAGCATTGGCACAAGTGCTTCTACTGGGTGGTTTCCTGTAGAAAACATTTTACCATTTTTCATCTGTAAATTTTTGTGTTCCGTGAAAATCACCAACACCTTAGATCTCTCTCCTTCGTATTTAGTGTATTGAATGTCTTCAAAATCTGTTACGGAAACAGTTCCTAAATTCAATGCTAAACTTGACGGGCTATACGAGCCGTCTTCTTCTAGTGTAGGCTTTGTGATAAAGTAGATTACAACCAATGCAAGCGCAATAAAACTTACTAACCCAATTAATACTTTTTTAATCATGATTTGAATTTGTTATTTGAATAAAATTTAACTGACTTTGACTACAATTTTTCCTTTTGCTCTGCCTGTTGCGAGGTGTGTGAACGCCTCAACACTTTCGGAAAAAGGATATACTTTATCAATAATTGGTTTGATTTTTTCATCCTCAATCAATGATTTGATTTCATTTAAATGCGCGCCATTAGGGTGCATTAAAATGAACTTATAATCAGCTTTCCTATCACTACTCGCTTTGGCTAATGCCTCGGGTAATTTATAGTCTGACATCCCTAACATTTTAGCACTAGCCTCATCCAAAGGACCTACAACGCTAATTACTATTCCTCCTTGTTTTACAACTTCAAAAGATTCAAGAGAATAGTTTTGGCCAAGTGTATCAAACACTATATCCACGTCTTTGGCTATACTCATATAGTCTTCCGTTTTGTAGTCGATTACTCTGTCTGCGCCAAGCGCTTTCACCCATGCCAAATTGGTTGTGCTTGTGGTGGTATATACAAAAGCGCCTTGTGCTTTGGCATATTGAATTGCCAAACTACCTACACCTCCAGAACCTGCGTGTATCAGGACTCTATCATCTTTCTTAATACCAGCAGCTTCTAAAGATTGGAAAGCTGTTAATCCTGCTAAGGGAATACTTGCTGCTTCTTCAAAAGAAATATTTCCTGGCTTTTTTGAAACCGCTGCACTATCAACAGCAACGTATTCTGCCAATGTACCCATTTGTTCTTGGGGAACTCTTGAATACACCAAATCACCAATTTCAAAATTGCTTACTCCATCTCCTTTTTCTAAAACAATTCCACTTACATCATAAGCAGAAGTGCTTGGCAATGGTATTGGAAGCATTCCTTGCAGGTTTCCAAGGATGATACTTTTGTCTATTGGATTAATCGCAGCAGCTTTTACCTCAATAAGTACGTCGTTTGACTGAACTGCCGGTTTACTTAGTTCATTAAAGACTAAACTGTCCTTAATCTCACCGTATGATACTATTTGTAATGCTTTCATTATTGAATCGAACTATTTGAATTTTAAGTCGATACAAATATGTAATGAGCAATCGGAGGAGAATTTACCCTACGGTAAGAAAGCTATTTTCTTACTTTTTCTGCTCTAATACGACTCAAGCTTTGTTGAGTGATACCTAGATAAGACGCGATATGAAAATTCCGAGTATTCTGTTCTATTTCGGGATATTGCTTTAAGAATAAATCATATCTATCGGCAGCACTTAATTGTAGTTGATTCAAGATGCGCCTATGCAAACTAACAACATGGCGCTCTAAATTATGCCTTTGGTAAGGTTCGAATTCAGGGAAAAGTGAATGAATTCCATCCAATTCTTTGGCATTGAATTCAATAACTTTCGATTCGGTAAGACATTCTACGGTTAATGTCGCGAGTTCATCAGTATGAATCGCTATATAATCGCTTATCCACCAATCTTTAATCGCAAACAATAGTGTATTCTCTTTACCGTTTTTATCAGTACAATAAGATCTCAAACAGCCTGCTGAAACAAAGAAAGTATTCTTTACTACTTGTCCTTGACGGATTAATACTTCTCCTTTGCGAAGTGTTTTTTCTTTCGAAATAGAACACAGGAATTCTTCCGCTTCAGGGCTTAAGATCAGCCTAGTTTTTATTTTCTTGATTAAATCTTCCAATTCCTGATGAGGTGATTTTAATGGTTCTGTCGCATTAACTACATGAATTTATAAAATTCTGTTGACGTTTGTTTTTTACACCGCCAATGATTTGAAAGTATCAAACCAGGATGCATGAGGATTTCTAATTTGGTTCTTTCTAATCATATGTGTTGTTTCAATGGCGGCGAGAGTTCTTTGGGCGGATTCAAATTCTTTGAACCCCGTTGTTATTGATATTCGGCGCTTTATGGCCCTGTGATCTTGCTCGATGATATTGTTTAGGTACTTGACTCGTCGTATCTGAACCTTGGGGGTGCTCCATATGGATCTTTTGTTAATCGTTAGAATTCCCGCAGTGTTAGCGCCGCTTTTATCAATATTGATAACACGAGGTTTGGGGTTGTTGCTCAATACTTTATTAAGGAACTTTTGAGCGGAGCCTTTCATTCGTCGTTTAGTCAATAGAAAATCAACGGTGGCGCCTGACTTATCAACTGCTCTGTAGAGGTAGCGATCCTTGCCGGAGACCCGTACATAGGTCTCATCCATTCGCCAGCTATCACCAACCTTGAACTTGCGCCGATGCGCATTTCTTTCAATCATCGGACTGAACTTGAATACCCAACGCTGAAGGGTGGCATGATCCACTTGAACGCCGCGGATTCGAAAGAGCTCCTCGATGTCTCGATAGCTCAATGAAAAACGACTTTTAAAGTATACGGCTTGAAGAATAATATCCTTAGGGTATCGGTGGCGCTTGAACATAACGGTTAATAACAATTTAGAGTGGCAAATCTAAATACTATGAGTTAATGCGACAGAACCCGTTCTTTTCTTAATTTACAAGAACTCATTATTGTTAGAGCATAAAACTATATCTATGAAAACCAAAAAACTCTTAATCAGTCTATTAGCAGCATGACGGCTTAGAATTGATTGAAATAATAGATCTAATGGAGGATTATGTAGTGATGAGGAATCAACTTAATAAAGTCCGCCAAGCGTTAATCCAATTAGAAAAACCAGATCTTGAAAGTAAGGTGGATGATATGGACGACCATATGTTAGAATTCTGGTTTGAATTAGAAAATGGTCTCGTTATTCCAAATTTAGGAGAAAGGTCAAAAGGCTTATTCAGCGGAATGGCTAAAAAAGAATGGGACAACAGAAAACTTCAAAGCGATGCGATGCAGTGTATAAAACAGAATATCTTAGAGGGGAAATCAATAATTGAATAGTTTATTCCGTTTTATTAAACTCGTCTAAATATCGCTTTTTGAATTTCCGCGCTGAAACCTTTTTAAAACCATATCTCTCATTAGACGATAGACCCTCACTATTCTCAAGCCCACGAACCTTCCATATTTCTAGTCCAAGTCTAGCGTTTTCAAAGGATAGCACGTACGCATTAAGGTGCTCAGATTTGACACCTTTGATACCATACTTCTTTTTTACCTCTGTAAGAGTCTCATGAAATACAGGAATACCTAGCATGTAATATGTAATATGTGTTCCTGTAATGACTAAAGCATTTGTATTACCTAAAAAAGAAGGTTCCTCTTCTATTAAAAGATAATGTCCTTTTAAATCCTCAAGTACTACAGGATCGATCTGCGCAGTAACCAGATTTGTTGCACATAGAAAAAAGAATACCAAAAATTTAAAGGAAAGACGACGTTTCATATGTTATTGAATTAAGGATGGCTCAATTTATTAGTTGGTGTTTAAGATATGAAGAATTCAGCAAATTCGGATTATTTGTTCTTGACTGATGAAGACATGTCGGGTACATATAAAATAGTTCCCCCGCGGAATACAAACCTTGATTATATCTCCTTTTTGATTGTCCGGTCACGTTTAATATTGACAAGAAATATTGACAAATTTGACAAATATCGTCCTATATTCAGGTCTAACATTAACCACACTGTCATTATTCGATGATTGAACGTTGTTGGCTACTGTTATCAAGTATCTGAATTCAAGAGTCTGATTCACAATGGCTAATCCTAAACGAAAAAACCCTCTGAAGTTTCCTTCAAAGGGTTTCCTTGTAGACCTTCTGGAGAAAAGGTCGAAACTCGATCTTATGGATGAACCAGGTCAAATTGAGTGAGTTATTGCCCGGTATGTCCTTCCATTGGATTTAATATTTTGTTCGGAATATTCCGAACACAGGTTTGGAATCACGTATAATTTCATCAACCCAATGTTTTCGGTATCTTCACAAAGAAAGAATACGTTAGATGTTTATGACTCATAATCAGGTGGTCGCAGGTTCGAGCCCCGCTCAGCTGTGGGAGGACAGCTTTAAAGCATTGG
>Ga0209630_10000215_pt1 | contig 67197 bp, 90 predicted proteins | sample COG_01_FD_184745 | JGI IMG/M metagenome (GOLD analysis project Ga0209630, IMG submission 184745) | Pelagic Microbial community sample from North Sea - COGITO 998_met_01 (SPAdes) (version 2) | ecosystem: Environmental > Aquatic > Marine > Neritic zone/Coastal water | place: Helgoland, sampling...
GATTCTAAATAAGGGAATAGATATGCTATTTAGAATGATTCTAGATAAGGGAATTGTTAAGGGGTGATACTGTCCACCGCTTTCAAGTTCCTATCTACTAACAACATACAATTAACTACCTTAAGCATAACATTAACTAACAACCTCTAACTCATTGAGTATCAACTACATACATACTATATATATATACATATCAACCATAACTTTAAGTAATGTACTGTAACTCCTTCATAACCAATGACATACCATCAATTACATTAAGTAGGCCTTTATCATATCCTACCTAAGTGATTGAATATCAATGAGATACCGTAAAAAGCTGAATATATACGCGAAAAAAGATAGAATACAGAGGGGACGGGGTTAAAAAATGTTAATTTCGTTTCAGGAATCCAACGCCCTCAGATATATATAATCCCCATTCTAAATATTTCTCACATTTTTTTTCACGATCACTTCATTTTAGCATTTTGCCATCATTTTTACCAAGTGCGCGCGCTACATTTACTTAAACCTTTACTTTAACCTAACTCTGTAAGTTATTGACTACGTGGGAATTAACCCTTATATACTAAACCTTTATAAAAGGACTTGACTTTTCAAAAAAAAAGTGGTACCTTAGCAGAGTATTTAGCGTCTCACGTACAAAACGGCTAGCGAGTGTATAGGCACTCCGATCTTGTTTTTTTGTATGCTTAAAGAGAGTCTTATGACGCTGACCTCTTGAATGAAGTGATATACGCCAGTACTATACATAAGACTGAGATACCTTCCTTTTTCTTTACTCTTAATATTAATAAAGGATTCTTTTAGTTATCTTTGCTTTATGCCTAAAGTCACCAAAACCTCTCCAGATCCACCAAGCATATTACAGAAGCTTGCTAATATATATAACTGGAGGGAGAATTTAGCTGAGAATATTGATCCTTATGGCTACGATGACTTTGGTCGTGATTCATTACAAAGATTATATAATGCTATAATTTTAGATAAAAAAGAAGGATCGAGGAGAGAGTTTGAAAGAATGGATTATGAAACCACCTCGCCCCAGTACTCGGAGAGAATAGACCTCTTAAATATGCTTTTAGGTAGAGAACAAAAACATAACACCATAAAAAAATCAGAATATAAACCCACTAAAGCAAAAGATTCTGACGTTGAATATTATAAATCAAATATAACCGAAGAAGAAATAAAAAAATACTTACTGCGAAAATCCTATCCACACACGCCGTGGGATGAATTTGAAGGCCCTGAATGGCTTATCGAAGAAAAGCCGTATGGTAATGTTTTAGGTAATTACACTATAGATAAAGGGGTGGATGAAAAAGGTCATTACGTTAGCTATTATGATAAGTGGGATTTGCATCCATTTTCTGATGAAGTGAGATCAGAAGCTGAAATATCAAGAGGTTTAGAAAATAAGATACAGTCTGCTGTTGGTATTAAGCCAGCTGAAATATATGGTAGAGTATATTACGATCCCAAAACAGGTAAACCTATAGAATCTAAAAAAGATGGGGGTAGAATAAGAAAATATCAAGACGGTGGTGATGTAAATGACTTGCTTAAGATGCTAGGTAAGTATAAAGGTGCGCCTGAAGATAAAGAGGTGTTATCTAGCTTAGTTTCTGAGAGTACTCAACCATCAGGATATACTCAACCAGTCCTACCTGTAGAAAAGAAAATAGAGTTAATAGACAAGCCTGCGCAGATAACGCAAGCCCCAGACGAAGTAAAAAAAGCAGACTGGAGTACTATGTTTGCAAACCCTATGCAAATGCTTAAGTATACAGGTAAGTATGGGATGACTAGACCTACTAAAGCAGAGTTAGATGCTCAGAAGAGCAATATATACGATTCTATTACTTCTATGTTTAACCCTTCAGCTTATGTAGAGGCTCTTAAACATATGGGTACTAGTGTTGACGCAGCAGATCAAGCTTTATTACAAGGATTTAAAGATGGTAGGATGTCTCCTGGGGATCTATCTAACGTAGTAGGGAATCTATCTGATGCTGGGATGCAAGCTCTATTCCTTTCTATGGCACCTATGGGAGGAAGGACTTGGGCTAGCGCTATTAAAGAGCTTAGAAGGCCCGCATTGGGTGCTCGTATACCTCAAGAGTTTAGAGGTTCTAGGTTACTAGGGCCTACTGCTGAGACTGCTACGACTGAATCTAGTGCTTTACAACAACTAGCTAATACACAAGAAGCCTTACCAGCAGCAAAGGTAAAAGCACCTAAAGTAAAAAAGAAGAAATACGAACCTGTGAGTGCGTATGAGGAAAGTAATGTGGCTGTAAGTATTCCTGAACTTCCTGCAAGTCGGGAATTATTAGCCTATGTGCCAGAATTAGCGCTCTCTAATGTTCCTAGTATTCCAGAGCCATTGAAAACACTAGATGATCAAATTGCGTTTCTAGAGAAAATGATGGGGATGATTGAATCACGTACTAGTCTTATTGAACGACAAAATCAAACAGGATATAAAAAATATTCAGATGCTCTGGTAAGGGCAAAAGAAATAAAACAAAAAGCTATAGCTTCCTCTAATCCAGGTGTATACCAATACCCATCGTTTATGACGGGTAGTAAGCTAGAGGGGCAGGTTTCACCTAAAGACGGGACTATAGCTAGATCTGCATTAGAACAGTTAGTAAAGAATAAAAACACTAAACATAGCGAGGCTATAGCTGTTAAAGATGTTTTAAGTGAATTTGAAGGCAAGAGGATCCCGTATGAAAATTTTAAACAGTCTTTAGCTTTAGATATACGTTCTGCGGAGATTATACCTACAGATGTATATGCTAATGTAGGGATTGCAGAGTTATCAGGGTCTAGAAAGTGGAAGCATAATATAATTCCAAAAACTAATATTTATAAAGATGCTTCTTTAGGGTTGACTAAAGAAGGGGAGAGTCATTTCAAAGATACTCCTCATACTTTCTGGATAAGAAGTTTCCCTTATGAAAACTCATTAAGGATTCTAGAGTGGCAGACAGATATAAAAAAGCTAAAAATCCCTTCAAAAGGCCTTCCAGCATCTGATGAGGCTGCTGATTATTATCCTAGAAGTTTGAGTGGAGAGTATTTTGATGGGGATCCAGACATTTCATCACTAACACTTAGTTTAAATGAGCAGATTAAAATATTTAAAAATGAAATAGCTAAATTAAAAGGAAACTTAGAAATAGCTCATCTTCCATTAGGTTATACTCAGGAATTAGCGAAAATGGAGAAAGGTTTAAAAATAGCATTAGACCACCAAAAGGAAGTTATAAAAGGACCTAAAGCCGCTGCAGAAGGTCTCCCACTTAAGTTTGTAAACGAGTCTCTTTTAGATGCTGCGAGACAAGGTAAGAAGTATTTAGACGTCCCTACTCTAGAAACAATATATAAGATTGAGGGGTACGAGATTCCTAATCAATATGAGTTAAATGCTTCTAAGAGTTATGTTAAGCAAGTAATAGATAGATATAATGAATTTATCCCAGGTGAGGGTTATTCTAATGTTGGTTTTATAGACGATGGTGTTAATGAATTAAAGAAAGGTTACGATAAGATTAGAGCTAATCTTGATGAAGGAGGTGTAAATACACCCAATTGGTCTTACCTATTTAAGCATATAGAGTTATCTCACAGTGGAGTACCTGCAAAAAGAATTAGAGACCTTTCTAGACAATGGAATGCAATCTTCAACTTTCAGAATTATATTGATAGGAATTATATACCTTCAGATACATTTAATCATAACTTCAAGGATGGTTTATCGCTATTTGAAAAAGATGGCAAACTTCAATTCGATGTAAACACTACAGGTAGCACTACTCAAATAATTAAGAGCTTAAAACGTCATCTACCTGATATAAAAAAAGCTTTCTTAAAGAATTTAGATGATGCAGAAGAACTAACTGTAAGGAATGCTGAATATTATAAAAAGAAATTAAAAGAACATCAAGATATTATTGATAGAATTTACGCTGACGGGATTAAGGTTTCCGATATGAATGAAAGTAGATTATCTACAACTAGAGATTACAGAAACTTCCCTAAGTTATGGAGTAAAGAGTTCGGGACAGAAGTTATAAAATTTAAAGATGAGTTTGGGAATACATACAACCGTGTTGTAGTCCCAGAAAAGTTCTTCCAAACAGACCCATCTAAACTTTTAGAGATTAAGACATATAAAAAAGGGGGGTTATTAAATAAGCTTGTAAAAAAATATCAAGACGGTGGGGGTATTTTTAAAAAACTAAGAGAAAGAAGAGCTGACCGTAGAATAGAGAAAACACCTGTTAGAGATGCTAGTAGCCAAGAGGTATTAGAGATGCTTTCTAGTTATGGGGCTGACAGCCCTATGATGCAAGGGGAGTACGATCCTAGAAAGAAAGAGATCGTTATGTATAAGGATGATGCAGATACGCTTAAGCACGAACAAGTGCATGCAGCACAGTACGGTCCTTTACAGCGTTTAGCTTATAGAATGAATCAAGATAGGAGCGCTCCAATACAAGACCCAACAAAAAGAAAAGTATATAGAAAACTTTCTGAAAACATATCCCCTGAAGCGTATGCAGCTTTTAATAGAGCTGGGAAATTGATATTAGATAAAGGGGAAGAGTTTGAGGCGGTATTAGATACAGGTGTAAATGCAGCAAAAGAAAAAGGTGTTAACTTTAACGTTTCTTTTGAGGAGATACTTTCTCAATTAAAAAATATACCTTCCCCTACAAACAACATGATAGGTTTAATGAAGTTTATGGAGAACAGGTTTACTAGAGAGCAAAGGGATTTAATACTTAAGTCTATACGATGAATATAAATAGAAGAACTATTCCAGGTATGAGAGTAAGGAAGTTCCATGAGGGCGGGGAAGTTCACGAACACCCACATTCAGATACAACCAACTATGTAAGTAATGCTGCTGAAAGAATCAATAGACAGCTATTTAAAGAATCAGGGGGAGAGAAAAATCCAAACACAGCTGTATCTCCAGCAGGGGCTATGGGGAAGTGGCAGATAATGCCAAGCACTCAACAAGACTTAGAAAATAGAGGGTTTATACCTGTAGGGTTAGATCCATTTGATGCTAACGACAGCAAGATTATGCGAGACGGTAAAATTAACGCTCTATTAAAAACTTCTTTTATATCTAACCCGCCTCAATCTATACCAGAAGTTAACAAGCTAGCCCGTATATACGCATCTTATAACTACGGGGAAGGAAACGTTAGAAAAATTTTAAATGAAGCTAAAGAGTCTGGTGTAGATATATATGGTGATCCAAGACTATGGCTTGATTACCTACCCGAAGAAACAAGTAACTACGTAAAATATATACTTTTTGATGAATAACAAAACTAACAACCCTAACGAAGAGTTCGATCAACCTTCTTTCCTCAACCAAACAAAGCTAAAAAAGCAAGAGGATAAAATAGAATCTGGAGAGACAAAATGCAATATAGACTCTCCGCATGAGTGCGAAGGTTGTGGCGCATAATACCTTATATTTGTATAAAATAAGTAGCTATGAGAATTAATAAGTATAATATGGGTGGTCAGATGCAAGGTCAACCAGGCCAGATGCAAGGAGACCCGCAAGGTGGAGGCGCACCACAAGATGTAAATGCATTGTTAGAGATGTTATCTCAAATCCCACCCGAAGTAACCGTAGGTGAGGTTATGGAGAAACTATTAAAACGAGGTGGAGAGACTCCTGGGGTAAATATCCCACCGTCTCCTTCTATGCCAATGCAATAATAGATGGCTACTTTAAACGTAACTATAACGGAGGAAATGACCCTCAATGGTAAGGATCAAGGGAATACTAACACCCTTTCTATACCTAGTGTAACCGCTGTAATCAATAGAATTATGACTATTGACAATACAGAAGAGGATATACTTAACTTTCAAGCAGCTCGTGAAGCTGCTGGCGCTATAGAAGACGGAACATTACAATACCTTCGTCTTACCCATATAGGTGCGGCTAATACTGTTAACCTTAGGATTCAATCTACAGGTGACACTAAAGAATATATCGTACAGCTAGCTGCAGGGGAATCCTTTATGTTATTTAACGATAATGCTATGGATGTAAATACTGGTGGCGATATTGACTCTGCAGCTTCTTTATCTCAGTTAGATACTATAAAGGCTTTATGCTCTAGCGGTGATGGTGCAGAACTAGAGTTATTTGCAGTAGCAACATAATATGAGACCTATTAAAAGATTTGAGCATGGTGGTATGCACTGGGATATTCCAGAAGAAGACCCAACTAAGCGCGAATTAAGACGTCAGGAGAGAGAGGATAAAAAAGGTATGATTCCTGCTAGATTTAGGAATAGAGGGCAAGAAGGATTAAACGCATATATACTTAAAATGAGAAGTCGCGGTGGAAAACAATTTAACTTAAAAGATTGGGCTCAACAACTTTTTCAGAAACAAAGAGGATTTCATCAAAAACAAGAAGGTCATTGTGAGGGTGGAAGCTGTGGACAATTTGGTTAATAATTGAATAAGTTCTATTTTAACCCAAGAAGAAAAAGAAGAGACGCGGCTAAAGAGGCTGAGAAAACTAGATTAAATAAAATAAAAAATGAAGCTAGAAGTAATAAGGTTCAACAAAGGAAAGGATTCAACTAACGGAATATTATTTGACATAACTAATGAAAGAAGATTTTTATGCTATACTCTCGAAGATGAGAGCCGTGAAAAAAAAGTGCGTGGAGAAACTTGTATACCTGAAGGAGAGTATTGTCTCGGATTTAGAACTGAAGGTGGCTTCGATGCCAAATACGCCCATAGGTTTGCTGACATGCATATGGGGATGCTTGAAGTGTGTGATGTCCCAAATTTTAAATATATTCTTATTCATTGTGGTAATACTGACGAGGACACTGCGGGATGTTTACTGCTGGGCGATACGCAAGAAAACAACAATATCAAAGAAAACGGATTCATCGGGAGAAGTACCCACGCGTACTACAGGGTCTACCAAGAAATCGCGGAAGCGCTCCAAGAAGAAGAAGTAACTATAGTATATAGAGACTTCTCTAAAGCTCTTGTATTAAACCCTTTAGATCTTTAGTGCTCAAATTCCCTGTAAACTCTTTGCACAAGTAACCTAGCTTTTTGAGTTAAAGCATAACGCACTCTGTAATTATATTTTGTTTCTTCTCGAAAGAGATGATCCTCAAAAGTACTTGAAGGGGTAAGTTTATCGAAATGTTTATATAGATATCCTTTATTTACTAACGGATATATAAACCTATTTTGAGTATTATTCCTATTCATAACTAAGTCTTCTGAAGCATATTTAATCGTAAAGAACTGAAGATCATACCCCCACAATAAAAACTCTACGTGAGAGAAATTTATATCATATTCTTTATTAACAAAATGCTTTACAATTTTTAGTTTCTTCAAATAATTCCTACGGATATATTTCTTATCTTGCGGGGAGAACTCTCTAAACAGCCTTTTTTTAGGTACTTTACTTTTAGGCATATAACATATATATAATCATGCAAGATATAACTTTTTTAATGGAGATACAAAAACTAGCTATAGAAATGGACGAACTTGTTGACAAGTATGATATGCGAGACAGGTTTGTATCTATATTAGTATCTGGATTTATGGATGAAGATGAGTTTGGAGAGATGAAGATGAATGCTATATATAGTTATCACTTAACTAATTTTATTGAATTAGAAGAGATATTAGATTTTATAAACGGCACATTTGAATTAGAAATTGAAGACGAAGAGCTCGATACTTTTGAAGACTTTAACAATGATGTTGATGATCTTTTAGAGGATATGGGTATAGAAACTGAATAAAATGGAAGGACTTATTAGAAAAATTGTGGTCGGAAGAGACCCTAAAGACGGTATGGCTTATTATATCGGAATGAGAGCTGGAGGAGGTAAGGTGAGTACAATAATACAAGATGACCGACACTTATCTAAATATGGGAGGAATAGATATCTTGTGTATATGCAAGACGAAGAGGGAGCACAGACATTATGGAAAGCTATAGATGGGATGCCATGTATGTTAGAATTTGACTGTAACTTTTAATACATGAAAACCTTTAATTTATTTGTCGTTAAGTTGGAAAATAGACTTAAGGATACAATTACTTCAGAGAGTGGGTTTGAGTTATACGTTGATGCTAAATTTGACGACTTTAAAAACAGGACAACAGAAGGGCCTGTTGTATGCACACCGTTTAAATACGACACAGGGGTAGAAGAAGGGGATACACTCTATTTTCATCACTTAGTAGTTCTAGGTGGGGATAATAACGGTCAGATATTTACTCAAGAAGATAATACTTATATAGTAAACTACGACCCTGACCACGCGATTTCTAATCAAGCTATAGCATATAAAAGCCAGAAGGATGGGAAGATACGGTGTCTAACGGGATGGTGTTTATTAAAATCAGTAGAGCAAGAAGAGTTAAGCCTTCAGTCAGATCTTATAGAGATAGTAGATTTAACAGAGAAGTTACCTACCAAAGGGGAAGTAGCTTACACATGTAAAGAAGCTGATGAAATAGGAGTTCTCCCAGGAGACGTAGTGGGATTTAAACAAAACAGAGACTATCGTATAACTATAGACGGGGTGGAGTATTACCGTACCCGTGCAGAAGACTTAATGTATGTCGAAATCTAAATTTACTACCGTAAGCGCTTCAAAAAGGCTTATGCATAGCATGGAAGTTGCTATAGATAATATGATTGAAGAAGTTAAAAAACCTGTAGATCCTGAAATAAACGGATCCGCCCGAAAAGCTGAACTTCAATCTATAAAGCAAACCGCTACAGATTGCAAAGAACTTATTATAGAGAGACAGAGGTTAGCCCAGATGGTAAAAGACCTTGAGGTAAGCGGGAATATAAAAGACATAAAGGACTATTCTGGCGGATTCGCTGAAAGATTTTCAAAATGAATCATAAAAAAACAAGTCATCCAGATTATATGCGTTGGAGAAAAATACTCACTAGATATGGGTTAACAAAAAAACAATATGAGGATAAGCTTAAAAAACAAAATTATAAATGTGGTTTATGTGAACTTACTATAATAAATAGAGGTCGTAAAGATTTTTATAACAAACAACACCCTCAAATAGATCATGATCATTCAACAGGTGCAGTTAGAGATTTTCTTTGTAAAAGCTGTAATACTAGTTTAGGTCATTTTGAAGTAGGTTTAAAAAAATGGCTTTCTTTGTTTTGTTATATTATAAAGCACAAGTTTAAACACTACATAAATATTAGTAACTTTACAGGTATTATGAAAGCTATAAAAAGAGATTATAAAAAAGAGTACGCTAAGTATGGGTCTAAGCTTAAAGCTAAAAAATACCGCGCAGAGCTTAATCAAATTAATAGAAAAAAAGGAAACTACGGGAACGGAGATGGATTAGATGAAGCTCACTATAAAAATGGAGGTAAAACGAGAAAACAAAAAGCATCTATAAATAGAGCTAACAATAGGCCTAAAAAAAGGAATAGCGTATAAGCTATTAAATTTAATATATATATAATGAAATATCTTCTTATTCTCATGGCTGCTATATTATTAGCGTCATGTTCTGTGCAAAATAAACACAGACGAGCTCAAGCACGTAAGTACAACCAATGTTGGTGTATAGATCCGTGGGGAGGTGCAGGGGAATGGTGCTGTGATGGCCCAGCCCCGAAATATATGTCCCCATATAAGCACGGGTGGGGTTACGTTAAAGCAAAATTTTAATAAAATGGCAGAATATAAATGTGAGTGCAAAGATGAAATTGTAAGCAAATCAGGGGTTACAATAAGGCACATCGAGGGTAAGGGTGTGATACACGACATTAAGTGTGAGGATTGCGATAAGTATATGACGTTAGCCAACCCTAAATCAGGCGCCCCAGGGTTTAGATCTAACAGATATGGTCAGACGTTTTAATGAGTGTCTTATTAGACATAAAGGACTATGAAGAACCCGCTATCAAGATTTGTCCCAACGGTACGGAAGGTGAGATTATCGAGCTCGGTAATTTACTCATTTGTCTTCCAAAAAGGCCGTCTAAGAAAGAAATTTTCGGATATAAAAAATCAAACGCTTTGCAGGTGTGGGAAAAGCTACCTTTGCCGCAGGAATTGTCTCGTATTGGTTCTATGGATGAGTGGGAAGAGATGCCAAGAGAATTCAGAGCAAGGTTTCGTCCATATATCGAAGAAGAGTTTAGGCGTAGGCGTGAGGGTTTTTGGTTTTATAACAACGGTGAACCTATATATATTACGGGGCGGCATTACATGATGCTCCAGTGGACTAAGTTAGATATTGGATACCCTTACTTTTTAAATTTTCAACGTGAGATATTTTTACACATGGCTGCTTGCGAGGCTGATCCTCGTTGTATTGGTCAGCTTTATACTAAGTGCCGTCGTTCTGGTTATACCAATATATGCTCTGCTGTACTTGTGGATGAAGCTACGCAAGTTAAAGATAAGCTTATGGGGATACAGTCGAAAACAGGAAAGGACGCCCAGGAAAACATCTTTATGAAGAAGGTGGTTTATATGTTTAGAAACTATCCATTCTTCTTTAAACCTATACAAGACGGTACAACTAATCCACGTATGGAATTAGCTTTTAGAGAGCCGTCAAAAAGAATAACTAAAAGTAATAAAACTTCTCAAATGGGGGAAGCTCTTAATACGGTTATAAATTGGAAAAACACAACTAATAACGCATACGATGGTGAGAAACTTCACATATTGTATTTAGACGAAGCAGGAAAATGGGAAAGACCTACAGACATAAGAGAAGCTTGGAGGATTCAGAGGACTTGTTTGATCGTCGGAAGAAAAATCGTAGGGAAGGCTCTAGTCGGAAGCACGGTAAATCCAATGGACAAAGGCGGAAGCCAATACAAAGATCTTTGGGAAGATTCGGATCCTTTGACCAGGAACAAGAATGGGAGGACTAAAACAGGGTTGTATAGACTCTTTATCCCTGCGTACGCTTCTTTAGAAGGCTTCTTTGATAAACACGGTTATCCAGTTATAGATGACCCCGTGGAAACTATAGAGGGTATAGACGATGAATATATATACACAGGAGCTAAGACTTTTTTAAAAAACGAAAGAGATTCTTTAAAAAGCGATGCTTCGGAGCTTAACGAAGTGGTACGACAGTTTCCGTTTACTGAGGATGAAGCCTTCCGAGATAGTATATCTGGTAGCGTTTTTAATATTGGGCAGATATATGAGCAAGTAGAATATAACGATGAGCTCTTCCCGAACCCAGTAGTTATTGGAAACTTTACATGGAAAGGCGGGATGAAAGACACTGAGGTAGTTTTTAATCCAAATCCTCAAGGTAGGTTTAAGATTGCTTGGATGCCACCTGCAGAATTCCGAAACCAAAAAAAAACAGAAAGAGGTAAACGTATCCCCCCTCATTCAAATTACGGGGTAGGGGGAGTAGACTCATACGATCTTGACGCTACGGTAGACGGACGAGGTTCTAAAGGTGCATTACACTTATACAACAAGTTTCACATAGAGAACCCGTCTAATATGTTTGTCGTAGAATATGCTTCTAGACCTCCTTTAGCAAAAATTTTCTATGAAGACGTTTTAATGGCGGCGGTGTTCTATGGTTACCCGATCTTAATTGAGAACAATAAGTACGGGATAGCAAGGTACTTTGAGTCAAGGGGTTACGATGGTTATCTAATGGATAGGCCTAAACATTTGCTTACCGCTAGCGCAATAAAGTCTAAAACAAAAGGTATTCCTTCTAACTCTCAAGATATTATCCAAGCTCACGCTCATGCTATAGAGGCCTTTATACATGACCATGTAGGGGTGAACAGAGAGACAGGGGAGATGGGGAAAATGTATTTTAACAAGACGTTAGAGGATTGGATAGGATATAAGATAGACGATAGAACTAAATATGACCTTACTATTAGCTCTGGATTAGCTCTATTAGGAGCCCAAAAAGCCAAAACAAAAAAGCCCTCTGATTTAACTGAAAAACGATTCTTTAGGAGATATCAAGTAATCGGATGATTTACTATATTTGCTAAATAGAAATACCATATCTTAAGGATGTACAATAACAACAGTAAAAGTAAGCAAGGATTCCCTGATCCGTTAGAGTCTACGGAAAAAAAGCAAGGGAAAGAGTATGGTATTCAGTATGCAAAAGCTATTGAGTCTCAATGGGGGAAGACTACTGATGAGTCCTCTTTAGTAGGTAAAAGGAATAGAGTCTTTGAAAAAGATAGAGATTATGCTATTGGGGTTCAGGACACAAGTATATATAAACAGCTATTAAACTCCCTCCAGCCGAATAAAGCTGACGGAGCTTTGTTGAACATGGATTACACTCCAGTTCCTATCCTACCTAAATTTGTAAGGGTTGTAGTTAATAAAATTTTATCTGTAAATCCTTATCCCAATCTAGAAGCGGTAGACCCTTTATCTTCGTCTGAGAAAAACGAGAAGAAAAAGAAAGTGTTAATGCAAGTGGCTTCAAAAGGGAAGCTAACAGAGTTAAAAGAAAAAACAGGGATTGTATTAGATATGGATCCAGATTCTATCCCAGACACCCCTGAAGAAGCCGAAATATTATTTGAAACAAATATCAAGAGCGACGGAGAGATTTCTGCACAACTTGGAACGGAACTTACTTTAACTTGGAATAATTTCGTAGACAACACCTTTCGTAGGTGTGTTAACGATTTAGCTACTTTAGGTATGTCTGTAGTAAAGAGGTCTAACGATCCAAGCGAGGGGATAAAAACATCTTATGTAGACCCTTGTATGTTTATACACAGCTATACAGAAGACCCTAACTTTGATGACCTTATATATGCTGGACATATAAAAAAGATTTCTATACAGGAATTAAAACGTATAGCGGGGGAAGAACTTACAGAAGCAGACTTTGAAAAGATAGCGGAAAAATCTAAAGGGAAGAATGGGAATGATTCTAGTAGGTATAACAAGAAGAGCTATAACGATTCTTTAGGGGTAACAGGGTTTGGATATGACGAGTATATGGTTGAGGTTTTAGACTTCGAGTTTATTTCTGTAGATTGTATACATTTTGAAGAGAAAGAAAATCGACACGGGAACACAGGTTTTTATTTTAAAGGCTTTGAGGCTCAGCCTAATAAGAATAGCGTATTTGAACGAACCCCACACAAACTAGAAATTTCTACCGTTTATGGTGGTAGCTATGTACTAGGGTGCGAGCAGTTGTTTGGGTATGGGAAGGTTAAGAATGTACCTAAGAATATCCACGATATATCTAAAGCAAGACTTTCATATTCTGTAACGGCCACTAATATCCGCAACATGATGCCTAAGTCTATGGTAAACGGTTGCATAGGGTTTGCAGACATGCTTCAGCTTACTCACTTAAAGATACAGCAGGCTATAGCAAAAGCTAAACCAGATGGATTGATTATAGACATCGAAGGCTTAGAGAATGTGCAGTTAGGGAAAGGGGGGGAGCTACAACCATTAGACCTTCACGATATATACGAGCAGACAGGTGTCTTTTATTACAGAAGTAAAAATCCAGAAGGAGGATTCCAAAACCCTCCAGTTAGAGAGATAGGGAATAGTATAAGAAATATCAATGAGCTTATAGGGTTATATAACCACTATTTAGGATTAATAAGAGATACAACAGGTATTAACGAGGCTATGGATTCCTCTTCTCCTAAAGGTGATGCTTTAGTTGGGGTTCAAGAGCAAGCTATAGCCGCAGGTAATAACGCTATATATGATATAACGAATGCTGCGATGATCTTGTTTAAAAAGGTATGTGAAGATATAGTTAAATGTATCCAGATTATACCTGCTGAGTCTGTTCTCTATAAAGTATACCAGAATGCTATAGGGGATACTAATATGGAGGCTCTAGCTTCTTTTAAAGATCTCCCTATGTACAACTTCGGGGTGGTTGTTGTGAAAGATATGGAGGAGAAAGATAAAGTCTATCTAGAGCAAAATATTCAAATGGCTCTTCAGCAACAAGAATTAGATTTAGAAGACGCTATGGCTGTTCGGGGATTAAAAGATGTTAATCAGGCAGAAAGGCTTCTTGTTGTCAGACGTAAGAAACGTATGGCTTTACAACAGCAGATAGCTATGCAAAATTCTCAGCAGCAAGCAGAGATGCAAGCTCAAATAGCTCAACAATCTCAACAAGCTAAAATTTCAGAAATGCAAGCTGCTGCTCAATTAGAGTCTCAAAAGATTCAGATGCAATCACAGCTAGATATGAAGATGGAGGCAATGAGGCATGAGTTTAAGAAAGAGATAGAAGTTATTAAAGCTCAAGCTACTCTTGGGTTTAAAGAAGATGACAAGGAATTTAAAGAAAAGCTAGAGGTTTTAAAAGAAACTCGTAAAGACGATAGATTAGAGCAACAAACTTCTGATCAAAGTAAGCTTATTGCACAAAGGCAAGGGAAGAGAGATGAGTTGCCTGAAAGCTCAAACAAACTAATTAACGCATTATTAAACGAATAAAATGGCTAGCTCAGTAAACTTAGATACTTCAGATGTATTAAATATAACGTGTAGGAAAGGAGATACCTTTTCTATTACGATTACTTTAAAAAATTCTGCAGGTACACTACTTACATTATCTACAAGTGGGTATACTTTTTTAATGCAAGTGAAGTCTAAAAGCGTAACTAAAAGAGGTAGGTCATCTACATCATCTTTAATCTTAGGTACGCCTAACGCTGCAGCTAAAGATCAAGTGAGAGTTAAATCTAAATCTAAAACTGAAACGCTAAGTATTCCTGCTGCCTCTACGGGTAATACTTTTGAAACCCCTACATTAGACGATGTGGGTAATGTAACTATAGAGGCTTCTGCGGAGACTATGAGTCAGGTTCCTTCTGGGAGCTACTCTTATGACCTTCAGTACATACTACCTAGTAGTACTGGCTTAGATACTCATAGAACAGTGTTAAGAGGGAAGTTTACTGTCAATCCAGATATAACTGAAGCCTTTGAGAAGTAATGAGTATATCTGTAAGTACATCCCTTGATGATAGTGTTAGCGTATCTGTTAACAACAGCGTTGTTGCAAATTTTACAAAAAGTAGTTCATCTGTATCTGTAATGCCTCCAGCTGCTTCTTCTACAATATTAACTGACAAATTGATTAGATCAATACAAGTGGTCGTTTAGCAACATAAGAAACATGAAAAAACTATTATTTTTATTATTCTTTCTACCGATAACTGTTTTTAGTCAAGGAGCTGTAAAAAAGTTTTTTAAGTACAGCACTTTTTACACTTCGTTTAATCAGTCAAACTCTATGGTTCAAGAGAGTACGTATGCCGTGCGTGACGGTGTGCTTACTACAATACCTATGAATAATCTACCTAATTACACTTTTTCAATTGGTTTAAGAAAGTTAGCTCGGTTTGACTATGAAAACAAAGCTAGAGCTTTCTACGATGGTTCTGAGGTGTCAATGACGGAGGAAGTCAACGTGGGGCATGTTAGTGGGTTCGAGTATGTATTTGAACGCTCTGACGCAAGGCTTACGGGTCGAGAGGCTAAGAATCAAAGATACTTTCTTAGACACCTTTCAAAAAGGTTTGTAGCAGAGATAGATTTTATGGAGGACGGGTTATCAGATATAAAATATTTAGAGACCGCTTTAAAACTTAGACTTAAAGCTGGTAAGAAGTTAAATTTTACCGCAGGGGTTGCGTGGCGTAGACACCCTGCATACGGTGTAGATCCTATTACGGATTGGATGTCAACCAATAACGGGGCATGGTGGCTTCTTGCTTATGATTACGGGTATACGGATCAATGGATGTACATGGATTCAAACGACAACGATGTTTATGATAGCGGTGAGTGGAGCGATTGGGAATGGTATGGACCAGAAGGCAACTTAGTTGCAGAGACCGATTCGGAGTTTAGACGTTACAGGTACGGGAATATAGTTAATCAATACAACAGGGATATTAAACGTTCTTTACCTCAGCAGTATCAATTTTCAGCAGCGGTAGGTTTAGACTTTTACCACTACTCAAAAGACTTTTGGTTGCACGCATGGGGGAACGTTATGCCATACCATAAAGAGCTAGGAGCTTACGAATACTCATACGGTAGGCTACATGGCGGTCAATGGGTTGACTATAACGTAGGTGTTGTCTTCGGTGCTAAGATTGGTAAACATTTTGGTATCTTTACAGAAGGGAAGTACAACGAGTATTGGGGGAGACCTTACGGAAGTGCAACTATGGGAATAAATTACGTAATATTATAAAAATGGCTCAAGAAATTGGAGAAAAAACGCAAGTAACGCTAGATCTTAAAACAATAGGGATGGGGGTTGTAGGATTAGGATCATTAATTGCAATGTGGTTTGCTTTACAAGCTGATATAGCATTAGCAAAAGAGTTGCCTGTAGCTCCCGATCCAGAAATAACTCGCATGGAGTTTGATATGAAAGATCAGTTAGTCCGTCAAACTATTATGACAACCCAAGAAGACGTTATAGAAATAAAAGCTGATTTAAAAAGCATTGAAAGAAAAATTGATGAACTAAAATAACTCCTAATGAAAACCTTACTCCTTACTTTTACGCTATTTTTATTTACTACGGTAATGTACGTTTCTACTCCACCTACAGAATTGATTGAAGGAGTTTGTGTAATAGAGTTTAATGCTAGTTTTAACGCCTCTAATAGCGTTAGCTGGATGGATAATCTTAGCGATTGTAAAGGTAAAAGAATAGATATATCTTCTAACCCTGATAAGCAAAAAGAACATAATATAGTTGTTGTCCCTACAATTATAATATTCAATAAAGGAGAAGAGGTAAAACGATTTCAAGCGAATATTATGATGCAGTTAGAGGCCACTCAAGATGATATTCAAGATGCGGTGGATGATATTTTAATGAGTTCGTTTTAATTGTTATCTTTACACAACGGTAATAAACACAAATAATGATAGGTCTAGGATTAAACGCAACGAAAAACCCCACGGTAAAAAAGACTATCGTACGCGATGGTTTAGTCTTGCGTCACGATTATAAAGACAGACCTGTAGAGCTTTGTAGTTCTGGTGCGGCGGATATTAACGCTGATGGTGATTCTAACGAATACATAGATGTTGGCCCTATAACAATAGGGACTGGAGATGTATCATTAAGCGCTTGGGTTAATGTATCCACATTTGTTAATCTAGGAGGTATTATTTCAAACAGACAAACCGCTTCGACTTACCCAGGTTTAGAAATTAGGACAAGAGATAGTAGTAAAATAGAAATAGCTATCGACGATGGGGGCAGTAACACTGAATCTATATCAGGTGCTTTGAATACCAATCAATGGTATCATGTTTGCGCTGTTTTTGACAGAAGCGATAAGCAGTTTTTATATATAGATGGCGTTTTAGTAGATAGTGATGATATAACTAGTGAAAATCTAACTTTAAATCATAGCGATAGTGTACTTATAGGAAGGCGTGATACAACAGGTTATGATTTTCAAGGTTACATCTGCAACGTAGGTTACTGGAACGCAGCTCTAACCCAACCTCAAGTCAAGTCTATCATGAACAAAAACTACGCAGCGTTATCCGCTAGCGAGAAAACGAATTTAGTTAGTTGGTGGAATTTGGATGAAGAAACAAATGTAGATGGAACAGCAGGTACAGGTGGTGTTAAAGACCACGAAGGATCTAATCACGGAACTTTAGAATAATGGCAACGACGATACAAAATATAGAGCTCCCGAAAAAACCTAGAGCGAGAGATACTTCGGGGAACAACAACCACGGTAAGATATACTCTGGTCGAGGGTTAGAGTTCGATGGGGTTGCGGATTATTTGACAGCAGCGGCAAACCCAGATTTGATACTTGGAAAAACTAGTCACACTTTAACCGCGTGGTTTAAAACTGACAGAATAAGCTCTGATTACGATTATATAGTAGCGATTGGTAATAACGCTATAGATAAAATGAGCTCTATAGGAGTACAACAAGGAAAGTTGTTTGCATCTAGATACTCTAACTCTGAACTGACAACAAACGCTCATGTAGATATAGGTACCTGGTATAGATTTACTGCGGTAATAACAGAAGGTGAAACATATAACACTATTGATTTTTATTTAAACGGAGTTTTTGTGGAACAAAAAACCTCGTCCACGGCTTATAGCGTTGAAGTTGGTAAATTATCAGTGGGTGTTCACCTTGCGAATGCTATTAACTTTACAGGAGCTATTAGTGACGTTCAGGTTTGGGATAAAGCTTGGACAGCTGCTGATGTGGCCTATGATTACGCCAACCCAGAATCTTTAGCGTTAAACGCTTCAGGTACAGCTTTAACCGAGAGTAACCTTAAGGTTTGGTACCCGATGCAAGATGGTCACAGAGGCCAGCAGTCGCATATTTTAGATGGGGCGAATACTGGACCTGTAGATGAAAAAATAGTTAACGGAGATTTTAGTGCTGGATCGGCAAGTTGGACTGATGAGGGACATAATGCAGCTCCTCCTTTAGACGTGGCTACATTTAGCGCAAACGGATTGACAATCACAACACTTAATGGAGATGGGAATAACAACCGCGTAAGTCAACCAGGTGTCGCGTATAGTGGTAAATCATACAAAGTGACTTACACAATAGATTCAGCGAATCTAACAGGTTCAAATTCGTTACAATATTATAACGGCACAGCTTATGTTACAATACCAACTGCCATAACTGGAGTACCTCAAACGTTTATATTTACGAGTACGTCGGTTTCTGGGGTTTTGAATATTAGAGTGGTAACCAGTAACGGTTCAACAACCGACTTTGTAACTATAAGCAACATCTCAATAAAAGCCATCAACGACAAACACCACGCGACAACGGTGTTTTTAGGGGATGAGATGATTGCTGATGCTAAAAATAGAACTGGATTTGGTAGCTCTGATTGGGCTGCTCACAATATAGCTGGTGGAAATGTTACCGTTGTTAGCGATAAACTGCAAGTTGTAACAGAAACAGATGCTGTCCCAGAAGGCGCTAAACTCGGTCCTACTAAATTTACCGACCTTGTTGCGGGTCGTACTTATAGAGTTTCAGTAGATTTACAACAGACAGGTGGCGCAACAACTCCATCTATGAAAATTGAGTTGGGTAGCACGGAAACATCACCTTTCACCATATCAGATTCAAGTGTTACTTACACAAAAGATATAGTGGCCGCAGATGATGACAACTTGATAATATACAGCAACTCTAGCTCATCGTCAACAACATTTACCATAGACAATGTTAGCATAAAAGAAGTCGGTGTAGCCTCAGGCTGGACAGACGCAGATCAGCAGTTACATATACCGCAAACGGCGTTGCAGTCGTATAACGAGTTGGCTTGGTTTGATGGAGAAGCGGATTATGTTGACATCAATCCAACGACAGCTATATGGAACGCTAGTGACGGTGAATGGAACTCCGTAAGTTGTTGGGTTAACGAAACTGGATTAGATTCAGGGATATTTTATTGGAGCGCAACCTTTAACCCTGGTCTGTATGTTAAAATTAGCGGTAGTAACCACTGGGTAGGTTATAATACTGCTAACGGAGAACTTTTTGGTATCAGTATAGCCTCTACTAGCATAGTTAATAAATGGAATCATTGGGTTATGAACTTCAAAAGAAATAGTAATTCTGATGGCACTGTTATTAGTGGCTCAGACGTAGAGCTATTCTTAAATGGGGTAAAGCAAACTCTTAGCTACCTATCTGGATCTAATAGCAACGGGTGTGAGACAACCGCCACACAAAATATAGATCTAATGAGGGCTGGCACTTCGTATTATACTCAAGGCGTTATAACGGAGACATCTGTATGGAAAGACCAATTAACTGATGCGGAAGTTTTAGAATTATTTAACGACGGGAAGGCTTTAGATGCTTTAACTCACTCTAACACTAATTTATCTGCTTATTGGAGAAACAACGGGTTAAGCGCTTGGACTAACTTAGTGGATCCAGGTACGAACGACGGTACCCCAACTAGCATCACCGAAACAATATTAATCCCAGAAGGTGTAGATGCTACACGGGATTCGCAAGGGTTTCTTATGAATAGAGCTAGGAGTACTAGTAGTTTGAATTTCCCTGTTGATAAATCGTCGCAAACCCCCAGTTTAGATACTGGGTCATACGTGGAGGTAGGTGACCACTCTGGATTAACCTTTGGGACAGGAAACTTCTCTATGGAATGTTGGGTTAAACCTTCATACAGATCTAAAGGTTCTAGTAGTTTAAATACTATATTCACACTAGGCGGTCAAATAAACGACTCTGATAGCGCTGGTTTATGCACCTCTTCTGGGTCGATTCTCGCTTATATAGGAGGCGTGAGCATGTCGGAAGGATATAGCTCAAATAACTGGCACCATGTAGTAGCCACAAGGGAAGGCCTTGGCTCTGGTGAGATGAAGCTATATGTAAATGGCGCTGAAGAGGCAACGGGTACATCGGTAAACGGCACTGATAAATCCACAAATATCAATAATGCACATAATATAACTATTGGTGCTGAGGATAATAGGACTAGAGGGTATGAAGAAGCCGTAGATAGTATTAAAGTATACAATAGAGCTTTAGACGAAACAGAAGTACTAAGAAATTACAAAGCTACAAAAGGTAGTCACAGAAACTAGATAGAATGGCACATTACGAATTATATGTATGTTTAAGGAAAGCGGATTATGAAGCCGCAGTACCTAGCGTGTTGCAACCTAAACTTGGTTGGAATAACTACACGTACGAAGCAGACGGAGAGACTATAAAAACTACAACAGCTTATACGCCAACTTGGAAAGAAGCTGCGTTTAAAGGCAAGCTAGGAGCTCCTAGAGAGAGTTTAGATGGAAACTTGATTATAGTTAAAGGAGAGTTTAGCTTACGCACAGGGGAGTTATCAGCGATCATAGCTTTAGGTAACGGACTTGCATATCCAAATAACTCTGTATTAACAAAGACAGAGGCACAAACATTAGCATCAGGTGAATTATTCACCGCATCAGAATAACAAATGAAAGTTTGCAAATGCGAAAATAAAGATGAGTATAAGAAAGGGGGTAAGACTCCTGCATGGACACGTAAAGAAGGTAAGAATCCTAAAGGAGGATTAAACGCTAAAGGTGTAGCTTCTTATAGAAGGGCAAATCCAGGTAGCAAACTTAAGATGGCTGTAACGGGTAAAGTTAAAGCAGGGTCTAAAGCAGCTAAGAGGCGTAAATCCTTTTGTGCTAGAATGAGTGGAATGAAAGGGCCTATGAAAAAACCAAATGGCAAACCTACAAGAAAGGCTTTAGCTTTACGTAAATGGCGTTGCAGAAAGAAAAGTTAATGAAACCTGTTAAGAAAAATATAAAATTAAAGATATCTAACAAGAAGGTAGAAGTTTCTCCACCTAAAGGTTATCATTGGATGGAAGAGCAAGGTAGGTATTACCTTATGGAGGGTTCTTATGCGCCTCACCCTAAAGCTGTAGAAAAAGCAATGTTCAAGCTTTCTAGTCATGGCAAAGGTAATTAAGAAATATAAAAAAGGCGGTAAGTCTAGCAGTAAAGACGCTTGTTATCACAAAGTAAAATCTAGATATAGCGTTTGGCCTTCTGCATACGCATCTGGCGCTTTAGCTAAGTGCCGTAAAGTTGGTGTTGCAAATTGGGGGAATAAGAAAAAGAAGTAATGCCTAAAGTTCGTAAAACGAAAAAAGGCTTAGCTTTAAAAAGGTGGTTTAAAGAAAAATGGAGAACCCCTAGAGGTAAGAAAGGATATAAAGGTAAAGACAGAACATTTAGACCTACAAGAAAGGTTTCATCAAAAACCCCTGCAACCTGGTCTGAGTTAAGCGCTTCAGAAAGAGCTAGGGCTGCGAAAGAAAAACGGACTAAAGGAAGGGTATCTAGATATAAGACTAGGAAAAAAAAGACAAAGAAATAATACTTATATTTGCATATAAATAAATCTTAAAATGGCTACGATCACCGCAACAATAAATCTCACTAGTCCAGATATTACTGGGGACCCTTTGAATCTCAGTAAGACATCTGTATTAAACAAAGCTGCAACGGCGACAGGTTTGGATCAGTTTACTGGGATTACTACTGTAGTATATGCAGCGGCTCAAACAGCAAGGTGTATAGTATTAGCTGATGCTGCTAGCGGTCTTTCTGGATATGCTGATACTTCAGTAGCTCACAAAGTGTATATAAAGAACTCATCTACAGGATCTAGCGATTTTGTAACAGTGGAGCTTGGGGGTAGTAATGTTTTAATGGGTAGGCTTTACCCAGGAGACTGGTGTTTTTTCCCTTATGACGGAACTTTAGATATAGATATTGATACTAGTGCAGCTAACATGAAGGTTGAATACGGTGTTTTCTCTCAATCAACCGCATCGTAATAATATAAAACATGGCAACCACAACAGCAACATTAATCCTAAGTAGCGCAGACGTTACAGGTCACAACTTTAGTATGACTCAAACGGCCACTTTAACTAGAGCCGCTTCTTCAACAGGATTAGACGAATTTACAGGCATTACCAGTAGAAAATATTCCGCAGCACAGACCGATACGGTAGTTGTAGCTGATAGTATATATGTACACTCAGGCTCTGCTGTAGCTCATAAGGTTTACATTAGAAATACAAGCACAGGAAACAGTGACTATATTTTAGTTGAGCTTGAGGGAAATATTATAATAGGACGTCTTTATCCTGGTGACTGGATGTTTATTCCTTACGGGGGAACTTTAGACGTTCAGGTAACTACTATAGCTACAAACGTAAGTATAGAGTACGGGGTCTTCTCTCAATCAACGGTATCGTAATGGCAAGAACGGCAACTACAACAGTAAGTTTTTCATTATCTAGTTCTGATTTAACTAGTAGCGCTCTTAATATAAGCGCTTCTCAACAGTTAAAAAAAGCTGGGAGTAGACTTGGTTTGTCTCAAACTACAGGGTTGGCCATTAAAACTACTTCTTCTGCAAGCGCAGCAGTTATTACTGCAGAGCCTTTATTCAGAGGTGATGGTGCTGCTGTTGACAAAGCGAACAAAGTTTATTTAAGAAACCTTTCTACAATTGACTCTGAGTACTTTACAGTATACATTGATCAAGAAGAAATGGGGAGGCTTTACGCAGGAGATTTTGCGTTCTTCCCTTGGAAAGCTGCAAGTGGAACCAAAGAAACTTTTATTGTCACTTCAGCTGGAACGGTTGCCGCTGGAGACTCTTGGGATTTTGACGGTGTTACTACTGTAAGTGCTGACTCAAACTCCAACAATTTTGCAGCAGCTGTTAATGCTCAATTTTATCCTAACTGGACGACTACGGTTTCTACAGCAGCGGTAACATTTACTGCTAGGCAAGCTGGAGCAGCAGGAGTTGTAACAGGATCTACAGCTATAACAGGGGACACTATAACAGACTTAGCTGGCTCTGATTTAACTATGGCTATAACTAGCGCTGCAGCAGGAACCAGATCAGAATCTGACATTTTTGTAAAACCTAGTGTTCATACCGAGATGTCTATAGAAAACATGTTAATACACGAATAATGGGGAATCTTAGAGTAGGTTTATCTTTGAATAGCACGGACTTGTTGTCAAGTGCTTTAAATATCTCTGTAGCTACATCTTTAATAGTAGACTCAGGAAGCCTTATTAGAGCTAAAGTATTAGGTACAGTAGAAGACACTAACGATTTAGCTATATATATAGTTAATCAGTGTAGCGATAGAGCGTACTTATATATAAAGAACTTAGATTCTCAATTAGAGAATTACATATACATACATAACGACACAGATACTGGATTGGTAGCAAAGGTTGGTGGTGGAGAGTTTGCTTTTATTCCTGTCGCAGTAGATAAAAAGTACGAAGTGTATGGTACTAAAGTAGACACATTAATCGAGTACGGGGTATTCGGAAACGATAATTCAGCTGCACCATACGGTGGAAGCTAATAATATAAAGACATGGCAACATTAGCAAATCAAGGGGTAGCAACTCAAGCATCCTTCGGACAACTCGGAAGTGGATTTATTGACAGCACTGATAGCTTTGTCCCAGTTGAAGGGAGTGTAGTTGTAGCTATAACGTGCTTAGCAGATACAGTTTTTGACGTTTTAACCGCAGAAGATCCAACTACATGTTTTAATTTAAGCTCTGCTAGTACAGGGGCAGGAGCAGGAGCAGGCACGATTGACACTTCTAATATATTCCCACAAGGGATTACTATTTACGGGCGATGGACACACGTTGGGATTACAGATGACTCTGCAGGCGGGGTTATATGTTACCTCGGACCAGCAAAATAAAAAACAACTTAATTTAATATAATGGATAATAACGAGCAATTTGAAAAAGTGGAGATCTTTGATACTCCCCAAGAGCTTGCTGCCTCTATGCAGGCGGACGCACAAACTACAACTACAGAAGAGGCTCCACAACAGGAGTCTCAGCCAGTTGAAGAAACTTCTACCCCAGAGGTAACTCAGGAGGCAACTCCAGAAAGTGAACCTCAGGTAGAATCAACACAGGAACAGACTTCTGAGCCTGTACAAGAAGAAGAAAGTAAATATCAAGCGACAACGGATGATCTTATTGATTATCAAGCGTCAACAGATAACAATGATAATACAACTCAACAGTATTCTGATAATGACATAGAATCGGCTGTATTTAACTACGTAAGCGAAAGGCTAGGACGCGAGGTTAAATCATTTGACGAATTTAGTCAACCACAGAACGCTATGGATGAAAGGATTCAAAAGATCGCGGAGTTTGTGCAAAACACAGGCCGCGCTCCTGAAGACTGGTTCAAGTATCAGTCGTTAAACCCATCTGAAATGGATGACTTAACGGCGGTGAGGATTAAATACTCACAAGATTACCCAGACCTAAACTTCAACGAAATCAATACTCTAATTAGCGCGAAGTATAAGATGAATCCTGATGAGTTTAGTGAAGATGATATCAAGGTCTCGGCTTTACAGCTAAAGATTGATGGTACAGACGCACGTAAGAATATTGAAGAGATACGCAATACTTACGCCGCACCTATCCAAAAAGAAACATCTGAACAACCAAAAGAATCTTACTTTACTCAAGATTGGATGAATAATATGCAAAGAGAAACATCTAGTTTCGAAGGCTTAGAATTTGATTTAGGGAACGGAAAGAACTTTAACTTTGGTGTAGGGGAAAACTACAGAAAGACTCTAGTTGACTCTCATCAGAATGCTGAGAATTATTTAGACAGGTATAAAGACACCAATGGAAATTGGGATTACGATACCTTTAATTCTCATCAAACGCTTATTGATAATATCGACAACATCGTCGCTTCGGCGTATCGTCAAGGTATGGGAGATGGGCAGAGAGGTTTAGTAGATAAGGCGGCTAACGTCTCTTCTGGTACACCTTCTCAAGCTCCAAATCAGAACACTAATAGTTCTTTAGCGGAGCAAGTAAAGAGCATCATGGGGGCTAACTCCAATAAGATGACATTTAACATTTAAAACAAAAAAACTAAGAAAAAATGGCTACATTAGGAAGTACAAGAGGTACAGATCTACCTAATATTGATGGAGCAGCAGGTTCATTTAGAATCTCTCCTGAATCATACACAACAGTAGATTCTCTTATTAAAACAACTAAAGATGAGGTAATGCCTAACCTCGTTGAGACTTACGGTGATCAAGGTATTACTGGATTTCTTAAACTAACAGGGGCAATTAACAGCGGCGGATCGTCTGACCAGATTGACTGGTGGGAGGCAGGTCGTCGTCACAAAGCTTTTGATTATACCGCTTCTTCGGACATCGTTTTGTCTGGCGGAAATTTGACGATTGCTGAAACGAGTACAAATGGTGCTCTTCTGTGTGCTGGCGTTCAAAAGAACGACGTATTAATGGATTCAGATACTGGAACTCGTTATATCGTTCAAGCTGGTGGATTTGGAACAGGAAGTGCTGTTGCTGTAGTTCTAGTAAAGCTAGACGGAGGTCAGGCTGCTGCTACAACAAACTACGGGGCTACAGGTAAATTTATCGCTCTAGGTAACATGTATGCTCAAGGAACAAACCAACCTACTGCATTCCAAGATTTTAATGCTGTAAGAAAGTCTAATCCATTTATGATCGTTAAAGATCGTTACGAGGTTAACGGATCACAGGCTACGAATATCGGTTGGGTAAACGTAGGTGGTGGTGAGTACCGCTGGTTTATGAAGGGTGAGCAAGAAGCTCGCGCTCGTTTCGAGGATCGTCGTGAAATGATGATGCTTTTAGGTGAGTTACATGACGCTTCGTCGTCAACAGGTTTAGCTTTAGGTAATGACATCGCTGGATCTGAAGGTTACTTCGCAGCTATCGAGGATCGTGGAATCCAAGTGTCTAACGCAAACGCTAACCCACTAGATTCATTCTCTGAGTTCGATGATATCATCATGGAGCTTGATAAGCAAGGTGCACCTTCTGAGTACGCTATGTACGTGAACAGAAAGCAAGACCTAGCTATCGACGATATGTTAGCATCAGGTATTGCAACAGGTGTTACTGCTGGTTTACCAGGACAGTTCGGGGCATTCAATAACTCAGCTGATATGGCTGTAAAGCTTGGATTTAAATCTTTCACACGTGGAGGGTATACATTCCATAAGCACGATTGGAAGCTATTGAACGATCCTACTCTTCTAGGCGCATCTAACTACGTACAGGGGGCTATGATTCCTTTGTCGCAGGTTACAGACGCACGTAGCGGAATGAAGGCACCAGCCTTAGCTATGTACTACAAGGAAGCAGGTGGGTATAACCGTGAGATGGAGCACTGGGTAACTGGTAGCATCTTGGGTCATACTAACAACGGAGATGTAGGTACAGACAACGCTGTCTTCCACTACCGTTCTGAGATTGCTCTTTGTACACGCGCAGCTAACCAGCACGTAATGATTAAGGGTTAATCGTTAGACAATCTATTTACTAACTTTTAAAACTTAAAAATTATGGCTACATTTAGACACGCAACCCCAGGATCAATTGTCTCTTCAAAGAGAGTTATTGTATCTGATGCGGTTACCTCTGACGGTGACACAAAGTTTACTATTGAGCAACCAGCAAATTCAGCAATTCACAAAGTTATTGTTAGAAACCTTGACGTCCTTACGTTTGACACCAACGTTACCTTGAAGGTTTCGTGTGGAACTCAACTCGACGGCACTGAGGTTTTTGGCTTTGACAATTTGATTGGTGGATCTGCCTTAACCTTGGCTGCTAACACATTGCTTGTTCCTACAATTACTGCGGGCGTAAGCGATGCTGATACTGGATCGGTTGTAACTGACGAAAGAGATCTACACTTTACCCTAAACGCCAACCAGACTCTAACTGCGACTGGTAACGGTAAAATTGAGTTCACTGTTGTTTACAGAATCTTCGACTAACGTAAATTGGGCTTCGGCCCTCTTTACACTTAACTTTTTAAAAACAAAAAAAATAATAATAAGAAAATATGAATGATTTAATTCTTTCAAAGCTTGACGCAGGAAAGTCTTCTTTAGGTATTACACCAAATGCCCACGGAGGAGGATTTCCAGCAGCTTGCTTATCAACGTCTGTCGATAAAGTCGGTGGCGTTATTCAAACCACAATTCTAGTAGACCTTGGACAAGGTGCTGGATCTGGTGGATCTGCTAACGACATTATCGGAACGGATAATACAACTGACGCAGGTGGTGCTTATATTGCCTACTTGACAAAAGAGGTTAACGGGGTTCCATTTAGCGTTGAGTTATCATGTATAGAAACTCCAACAGGAGGAGACCCTGACGTTAACGTGGTTACGGGATCAGCTTCATCTGATGTTCATGATGCTGCTGTTACTGGTGCTAATGTATGTGTTAACGGTGGAGATCAAGCTGACGGAGCTTTTGCTCAGGGCGATCCTACCGATACTGTTACAGACGGGGCTATTGCTTTACCTTATGTTTACTTAACGTCAGGTGATGCAACAGATGCTGCTTACACTGCTGGTAAATTAATTATCACCATTTATGGTGCTAACTTTTAATAGCTAGCTTTATACTACTACAAGAAAGGCCCTTCGGGGCCTTTTTCTTTTGCGTATATTTGTAATATGAAGAAATTTTTGTACTTTGCTAACACTACAGCTGATACGGCACTGCTTCTTGCTGATAGCCTTGTGCTTATGGAGATAGATGCTGATGGGGATAGCCTTGAGATGCACTTTAAAGATGTGCATGGTAACTTAGGAGATTCAACAATGATAGCTTTAACGATAACACAGCACTCAGGCCCTGAGGTAATGAGCGCTATTACCGAAGAGATAGCTTTTGGTAGCGAGCCGATGATAGTGATAGCTGATGACGTTAACTCAGTTTTTATTGAGGGTAATGTAACTGCTGTAACTTCAGCAATAACAGTGTAACATGGCATTATCTCCAGACGAAAAAAAAATATATATAAATGCAGACACAACGGCGGGGCAAGCCGATGGGTCTATGTACTTCCCAGTTAAATATCTAACAGGGCTAGAGAGTGTTACTAATAATACTGTTACCTTATATTTTAGAGGCCCTAATAACACTACTAGCACTTCTGTTATTGTTCTTATTACCACTGATTTTATTAAAGAATTTTATACACAGTTTGTAAATGAAATTAACTTTGGGGATAAAGCGGTTATAACCTTAGCTGTAAAAAATCTATCAGTATCCACAACACAGGGTGGGTCTGACTTTGTATATGTAAATGCTACTGCAGGAGCTATAATAGCTAACGACGATACAACAGCTTATGAAGATTTACAAATTGCTGAGGATTTAGATGTAGGTGGTAATTTAGATGTAGTTGGGACTATTACAGGTGATGTTACGGGTGATGTAACAGGTAATGCTGACTCGGCAACTTTAGCTGTATCAACGTCAGCTTTAGTAGTGGCTGATGAGTCTACCGATACAACATGTTTTCCTGTGTTTGTCACTGCTGCCACAGGAGCAACTCTAGCCGCAAAATCAGGGAGTAACTTAACTTTTAATTCAAACAGCGGGCTTTTAACAGCTACTTTATTAGCGGGTAATCTAACGGGGGACGTAACGGGAAATGCAGACACAGCAACAGCTCTAGCAACAGCAAGAGCTATTAACGGTGTCGATTTCGATGGGTCTGCACCTATAACTGTTACAGCCGCAGGGTCTACTTTATCTGATACAGTGACTGTAGCTAAAGGCGGTACTGGATTAACAACAGTTGGGACGGGCAATATATTAACAGGAAATGGGACTGGCGCTTTAACATCAGAGGCTAACCTTGCTTTTTCTACTGACCGTCTTACTATTGGAAATGGGGGTGAAGATATTCAGCCTTTCGTGCGTTTTTTAAATGATGAAAATACCTTAGAGATAGGTTTATCCAATGCCGCGGATGATTATGTTACTGGTTCAGCCGACGGAGACGTTGTTATAAACTCTGCTGGGGATTACAATGTTATTATAGCTCAAAATGACACCGCCGCGTTAACGATAAATACAGACGGTGATGTGGTAATAGCTAACACATTAAAGGTTGCAGATTTAGATATCGACGGAGTTGCTAACGCTTTGACGGTTGAATCTAACGCGGGTAACGTGGCTATAACGGCAATTAGCGCAGACGCTGACTGTATGATTAGGGTCCAAGATAACGGTACTGCTGAAACAAACGCTATGGGTATGGTCGCTACGTCGGACGATCTTGTAATAAGAAATGATGAAGGTAATTTTAAAGTTAAGGTAGCTAATAACGCTACAGAAGCCTTAACTTTATCTCAGGCTGGAAACTTAAGTATTATTGGTAACTTGACGGCAACAACTGGTATTACGCTAGGAGGTCATTCAGTAAACGACATAGATGTAGCGGGCGAGTTTGTAGACTCCGATGAGCACTTGATGACATCAGCAGCTATTAATGATCGCATTGCAGCAGCTGGGGGCGGTGTTAGTGTATCAGACAGCACTGCTAATACAGATTTCCCAGTAGTATTTCATGACGAGTCCAATAATCTTCATGACGATACCGCTGCGTTTGAGTATAACCCTAGTACTGGTAACTTAACTGTCTCTAAAATTAATGGTAACACTCCAGTTATAGGAGGTAAGATCGCTGTTGCGAGTGAGGCTCAAGCTCCTATAGGTATGCACATAGCTAGAAGAACTATAACTACAGCTGAAGCTAACGCGATGAACTCTACACCTATAGAGGTGGTACCAGCGCAAGGTGCAGATACAATAATTGTACCTATCAACTGTTTAACCAGGGTAGACAGAGCTGCAAATCAAACCGAAAGTGCGTGTGACATGAACGCTCACTACGCCGATAAAGAACCTGGAGTGTATAACACAGCCTCTCTTTTCCACTGGAGAAGGTTTATGTTTGGAGAAACAACAGATCATAGTGAAATGAGAGGCACCACTGGAGCAACATCTGGAGTTACTTTAACAGAATCTGTAAACAAAGGAATTGAATTAAGTTTTGATTCTGCAGCAACAACAAATTGTTTCACCAGTATAGATATTTTCATGACTTACTATATAATAGATATATCATAATGGCATTATCATCAGCAAAACACGAGAAATTTTATGAAACATCAGGGAGTGGTGCGGATAAAGTTTCAAGTAAAGACTTAACAAACGTTACCGCAGCTTGGGCAACAGAAAAAACAGAGGGGTGCGCTAAGTACATAGCAGACCCTATATTAGGTCCAATAGTATTTCAGTTACAGCAAATGCAAGACGAACTTGATTATCTTAGGACAGAGATTAGCGCTAATAAAGACAAAGCTACTTTTCCAGGGTTTGGCACATCTGGGAGCACCGCCTTAGTTGGTGATACAGCTTTGCTAGCTTTGGGTACTAGCGGGTCTACAGCTTTGGCGGGTGATACTAGAGTACCAGCATTTACCGCTGATGATACAAGTGTGGCTAATACCACTAAGTCTACGGCTATCACGTTTGGTAATTTTACAGCAACAGCAGGTGGTAAAGGTACTACATATACTTTGCCTGTAACCGTAACAGAAACAACCGTGGTTTCATCTGGTAAAGGAGCTGGTACTACTACTTTAACTAAAACAGCAACATTAACACTAACGTAATAGCTTTATATTTGTATTATGGTTTCTAAAAAGTTTTTCCTGTTTCGTAGAACAGACCCGATTGGATCTGACAAAAGGTTTTCTGATGGTGGGGGTGATATACCTATTTTAGGTATCCCAGCTGATCAAGTTGCTTTTATAACTGCGGGGAGAGGAACTGTAAATATAACTTTTAATGGGGCAGGGATGTATGAGTCTAATGAAATGTTTATTGGGGATTCTTTAGAGAAAACTAATGTAACGATTTCATGTAAAGAAGGGAAGGAATTAAAGCTAATTGAAAAAATTATTTTATTTGCTTCTAAAACGGATGGGAAAACTATAATGAGATTTGATGCTTTAGAGCAAAGAGCCGCATTTGATGACGTTGTAATATCTAATGTTACTGATATTGTAGCAAAAATAAAGTCTCAACCTACAGAAAGGGTTTCTCAAAAAATTAGTGTAGGGGATCCCGCGAGTAGATTTAGAAACATCGTTGGGGGAATTAACTTCGGGAGCACGTCAAATAAGCCTTTCTTGGATTACAACCATGAACTGCTTACAGGTTCGGACGAAAGCAACATAACTGTATGGAGAAATTCAGGCACTGGTTTGTCTACTTACAATTTAAGTGCTGGCACGGGTAACGTAACGGTTGAGACGGATACCACAGCACTAACAACAGGGTTAAGTAAAACTTGTGCGCAGTTTGCTGTGGGAACTTTTCTTAATGTTCCTGATGTAACTATAGAAGATGACTACACTATATACTTTGCTATAGGTGATCCTGGGGTAGGAACAGGGTCTTTTGGACAGTTGTTTGGGGATGATGCAGGGGAGACTCTAGGGTTTTCTAACGAAGGTTATGGGAGTATTTTTACAATGAGGCACGATGGATTAACAGGGAAGCCTTTTGAAGTAAATTCAGATACAGATGAAAGCGGTAGCATTAAATATACCTTCCCCGATAAATCAAGAACTACAGATATTGGTTCGAGGCAATTCTGCTATGTTTTCGTTATCAGAAGGGATAAGGATTTTAATGTATCTTTACATAATCACGAAGGTGAAATTGTAGCTTTTGTCCCCGCCTTTACGGAGAAAAGCACAAGTAAAGTTGTAAGTAAAATTAAATCTAAACCCACAGAAAAAAGTAAAGGCATATACGAAAAAACCACCACCCCTATTACCTCTAAGGTTACTGCGGGTTCTTCAAGCAGAACTGACGGAAACCTTCTTTTACAACAGCTTGGAAGTTCAGGATCAAACACAACAAGTAGTTTTGCTGGGACTTTATCAAGGTTTGGAGTTATAAAAAGAGATATAGGTGCAGGTAGTGCATCACAACTAGCAAAAGATTTGTACGAGTTGTACAAACCAATTTCATAATTTAATTTAATATATCATGACACAGAAAGTCAAAGCGGCCCCTGAGCGCCCAAAAGCTCAAACAAAAAAAGTCTCACCAGAGACTCCGACGTTTACTCCAGCTGCTCCAGTAAAGAAGCAGCGTTCTGTTAAGCGTAAAGAGCAAGTCCTTTTTCATGCAGAATATGAGATCCCTAAAAGCGCGGGTATCGTATATATGCTACCACAAAAAGGCATCACTGTATATGATGGTGATAAAGATACTGTACGTGAAATGCGTTACTGCCCTAATGAGCCTTCTATTTGGGCTGATGAACAGGGTGATAACGCCCGTAAAGAGACCGTAGCTTTTAGAGAGGGGAAGCTCTTTGTACCTAAAGATAAACCTAATTTACGTAAGTTTATGGATCTTCACCCTATGAATATAGGTAACGGAGGAAAGGTTTTTAAGCAAGTAGATAAGAAGCAAGATGCAGAGATGGAATTAAAGAGAGAATTCCTTCTTACTGACGCTATAGGGATGGTAAGAGATAAGGATATAAACGAACTTCTTCCTATTGCATTATACTTCGGTGTAAATATCAACACTCCTGTAACGGAAATTAGATATAATTTGCTGAATATTGCTAAAAAGAAGACAGAAGAGTTTATCCAAGCTTTTGATTCTCCGCAGGTTCAAGCTAGATCTACGGTGCAACAAGCTAAGGATTACCAAATTATAAGTGTTAACGATAACGGTTGTTACTGGTTCGACTCAAACAGACTTATTGTCTCCGTCCCAGTGGGGCAGGACTCTATGGACGTTATGGTAAGGTTTTGCCTTACTGAAAAAGGAGCCTCAGTATTATCAACTCTAGAAGATAGGTTAGATAGATTAGGGTAGATATATTCTAACTTGACAAGAGAGCCGCCTTAATCGGGCGGCTTTTCTTTTTCGTATATTTGTGGTATGGTTAGCGTACAACAAGTATATGACACATTGAAGGATCTTGCTAATAAAGACCAGAAGGGCTTTATTACTCCTGCTGTGTTTAATAATTTTGCTGGTGTTGCTCAAATTAACATCTATAACGAGTTGTTTCAAGAACTCGTTAAAGCTAAGCAGATACAACGACAAAACTTTGATCCAGGTAGAGATAAATCTGTACGTAAACAGGCTACAGAAGATCTATCTGTGTTTATTGTTAACGATTTAGTGCTTGATGGCACCAGTAATAGTAATTTATTTTTGAAGCCAAGTAATTTATCTAAGATAATTTCAATATCTTTTTCTGATGAAGACAGAAGTAATGCCGATTTTGATGACTGGGTTGACAATTCGTATGACGCAGAAGGGAACCTTGTTGGTAGTGCGGTTACTGTGTCTAGAGCTGAAAGAAGGCCTATTGAGCTTGTTTATGATGTGGAAAAAATGGATAGAATCCTTACAAGTAATTTATCTACCCCCACTGAAAGTTTTCCTGTAGCCTTAATTAATCAGGATATTGAAGTTTTCCCTTCTACTATAGATAATATTAGAGTAACATATTACAGACGACCAGGATCTATTGATATAAATGGTGATGCTACTAATGCACAACCAACATACGCTTCTGTAATGTTAATGGGTAGTGAGCAATTTAACGCTAATAGTAGTTTAAATTTTATGTTGCCGCCACATTACACTACAGAGTTAGTTATGGAGATGGCTAAGCTAATTGGTGTTAGACTAAGAGACCCTAACCTAGCTGGATTTGCAGCACAAGAAGAAGCTTCTGAATAATGAGTATGAACAAAGTAAAACTTAGCCAGATTATAAAGGATTTTATAATAACCTCTGATGGGGATGATTACGCTAATAACGTATCAGATTTTGCTATAAGAAACTTTGCTTTAAGAGGTATACGGGAGATTGGGTTCGATCTAGGTAAAAAGATTAAATCTATAAAAAGGACTATTGATACTACCAATGATACTATCGCTCTTCCAGACGACTTCGTAGATTTGCTTAAAGTAGGTATTGTTGGGGCTGATGGAGTAATTCATGTACTTAACCAAAACAAACATATAAACTACTCTAGACAGATATTACAAGATGAAACTGCTGGGACTACTGTTGATAGTGTTACTGTAGATGATGATACTATAAATACTAATATAAGCGATGAAGGTCCTTTAAATATTAATTCAAACCTAATATTAAATAGACAAGCATCCAAAAGCTCTACTACAGGCTCTACAACCAATTCTGATGACCAAGACTTCTATGTGTTTGAGAATTATCTCTATCAAGGGGGCTCAGGGCGCTTATATGGCATCGGAGGGGGTCATGCGGTAGGGCAGTATAGGTTGAATCTAGATGAGGACAGAATAGAGCTTAAAATGGGTAGTTCAGGTTCTTCTGAAGTCGTGTTAGAATACATAGCTGATGAGGCGAGATCTACCGATCCAGAAGTGCATGTTTATGCAGAGGAGGCCTTACGTAGTTATATGTACTATAAGATAGTAGAAAGAAAGTCTAGTGTCCCATCAAATGAAAAGGCTAGAGCTAGAGCAGAATATTACAATGAGAGAAGAAAAGCGAATGCTAGACTAAGCAACTTCACGAAAGAAGAAGCGCTAAGTACTATACGCAGAAACTTTAAGCAAGCGCCTAAGTACTAATGGCTATAGATAAAATTACACCAATCAGGCTAGATAAATCGTCTGACTACAAACTAGTACCTAAAACTAGTATGGTGGATGCTTTAAATATGCTTATTACTGAAGATGAATCTGATGGTGGAGATGTAACTACTGGAAATTTAGGTGTACTTAAGAATTTAAAAGGAAACCAGGTTATAGAATATGTTTCTGGTAACGGAGTTGGGGGAGAAAATGCTAAGATTATTGGGAGCGTTACAGACACTAAGCTCAAGATAGTATACTTTTTTGTTTGGAGTGATAATATTAATGAACACGGTGTATATGCTTACGATCAGCTTGGGAAGCTACCAGGAGTAGGAGATTCCGCAGGGCGAATAGTAAGAATACATAAGTCTAATCTATACAATTTTCCAGAACACGGGTTTGTAAAGGGGAATATAGTATACACTTCTCAAAGTAGGTTAAATCAAAATCCAGGTGGACCTATTAAACCAGGTACAGAAAAAGATTTTGAGAAAGATACTATCTTATACTTTACAGACAATACCAATGAGCCACGTAAAATAAACGTTTATATGGCTATGAGTAATGTAGATAATAGCTACAGTCTACCAGATAGAATAGATTTTATCACAGCTTGCCCAAAGACTCCTTTAACTCCGATTGTTTTTGAGTTTGATTCTGACCAAACTAGAACAACTAGTAATTTTAAATCTGGTCCTGGGTTTCAATTTGCATATCAGTTTATTTCTAAAGACGGGGTGGAGTCTGCTATATCACCTTATTCAGACATAGCCTTCTCCCCTGGGATTATTAACCAAGGTGGATTAACTACTGTTAATCATGCGCTTCACAATAGATGTGTTCTTACAATACCTGAGGCTGGGGCGGAGATAGAAAGTATCAGGATATTAGCTCGTCAGTTTAATAACCCAGAATTGGTTGTTTTAGATGAGGTTTCCAATACAGAAGGGCAAGAGAATTGGGTTCCTAATGCAAGAGCGTATTTTTTCTATAACGATAGAATAGTTAGAGGTGTCAGTACTAACGAAGTAAATAAACAGTTTGATAACCTCCCAAGAAAAGCTCAAGCTCAATCTGTGGTTGATAATAGGTTGATGTATGGGAACTACTTAGAAGGCTTCAACAATGTAAAAATTGATCCACCTTGCGGTGATGTTGTTTCTTTTGAAGAAAGAGGTGTGGAACTTATAGATTTAGTAGTGAAATTAATCCCTGCTATTTCGGAGCAACAGTGGGCGTATAACGTTGAGTATGGGTCTGATAGTGTTGACCCAAACAATCTAGGTGTTGATGAACCCCAATCAGATGGGGCTAGGAATAAAAGCGCAGGATATATAATAGACTGTCAAGAAATGCCTTTAGATATTACTACAGGAGATGTATTTAATGTGTCTGTAACGATATCCCCTAATAATAACTTTCACCTTTATCAAGCCACGGACTCTTATCATCAATCTAGACACAGGGGGGCGTTTCAGCAATTTACTGAATACCAAGTAGATTACTCTATGGGTCCTGAAGATGGTAGCTGGGATGGAGGTGATTTTGGAGGGAACACGGGTGATTCTACTCCTTGGGTAAACGCTGAGGGAGAGGATAATGCTTTTTATGGGCATCAAGGATTAGATAGATCTGGAGCTAACTGGATTAAAGATAGAATTCCTAACCCAATTCTTGAAGGAGAAGGTATGTACATAGGGGGTGAATACGACTCCTGGGGGATACCTTATTCTGGAAATAATCATGGGGTAAGCGGAAATACAGTAATGGGAGTAGATGGGACGGGGCCAGATGCACCAAAATGGAAAACAGTTTTAGGGGGTGAAGCAGGAGGGATTCCTAAAAGAGTAAACTTTGGTACTAGCGCAGGAAATCCTTTAATAATCAAAGGGGCTCCTTTAACATTTTCTTGTAAAATTAAAGCCTTGGCAAATATAGAAGGAGATGGAAGGGCAGCTTTAAGTTCTGCAATATCTCAGGCTTTAACGGGACAGGCTATTACTTGGGGCGGCGGAGGAATTTTAGAAACGGTAGAGGCTGAAACTGAAGTTATTTACGATTTAGATTTAGATGAGATAGATGACGGGAAACAAATTACTGAAGATAATTACCTAAGTAAACTTATTGTTGGGGTTGTTGAAGATGAGATCGGCGGGGAGGAAGGAGGTACTATTTATAAAGCTCCTATAGGTCATTTTATTGTTAAAAAAGCAGATGTGATGTTTTACCTTGAAAAGGATGAACCTTTTTCTGCAATTAACCCTAAGTTTGAAATGCTGAGGCTATGTATTGGGGGGATGGAAAACGTAGAAACGTATAGCGTTTTTAAAAAGAAGTTTTACAACTCTCCTTGGTTTGCTTTTTCAAAAGATTATCTTGAAGATATAAACCTTGAGGTTTTTTTTACTGACACTTCGTATGGGTTTTCTAGCGCTAGCGGTGCTGTACATGGGACGCTTTTTCAATATGATGAAGAGAACACTTTAGCTGACTGGGATTATATTTTCGATAATATAACCGATCAAAACAATCCAGACGACCTTGATGTAAACAATAATTTTTTAGCTACTCCAGTTCAAATAGCTGGTCTTGAAACTAGCTTTACTGGCGAGTCTCTTGGGGATGGAACACCTTATTACACCCTTTTAAATAATCTAGCTAAATTACAAGAACAACGGTTCTTAGGATATTTAGATTTTGATCAAAGTATTAATCAGTTTTTTAGATTCAATAAATCTCAATATGAAAGTCAGCCTAGACTATCTGGACTAAAAGAAATATTCCCGTTTTCTCTTGTTGATGGAGAAGGAGGTATGGGAGGAAATTTATCTCACAACTTAGAGAATGGAGCAGGATCTGTGAATTTATCTTCTCATCCTCGTCGGATGGATTTTGTAGAGACTCTTGTAGATAGTGCTATTGCTGGGGCGACACAAGATCAATTAATCCGAACTATTAGGGTTGCTGGGCCTGAATTTACAGGGACTATAAACTCAAGGTATATCATGACGCTTGACGGTTTAGTTTCTTTAAACATCCCTCAACTTCAACCTTCTAGATCTTTTATCCCTCTTATGCAAGGGGAGCCTACCTTAGGATTAGGGGCGGGTTCAAACCTTAATGATTTTCCTTACTCTTATTATTATAGCCAAGGAGCAGACTGGCCTTTTGTAATAGATTTCCCTCAAAAACATTCTTATATAGAAATATTAAACCTTGCTTTTCTTTATCTACCTGGAGGCGGAACAGCTGTTTTTGATCAAAACTCTGCAGCAGATAGGACGTTTAAAAGTAACGCTGACCACGACTTCGGAATAATTTATTATGATGAAAGAGGACGACACGGGTTTGTAAACCACCTAAAGACGGTTTATGTACCAGGATATTCTGCAGCAGAAAGATTAGGGGCATTGCACGGGAGAAGCATAATAAACTTAACGCTTAATCACGCTCCTCCTAAATGGGCTTATTATTATAAATTAGCTTATACAAAGAACACTAGTGTACAGAACTTTGTTCAATATTCAGCTGGAGGAGCATTTGTTTTACCCGATAATACAGGGACTGCAAATGTTAGCAGCACTCTTATATATGTATCTTTAAATTACCTGCAAGAAAGCTCTATATCTTATGTTGCTGAATGGGGGGCTAGATCTCCAGAAGGGGGGCTAAGTATGTTTAAATATATAGATGGGGTTAATCAAAAATTAAGAATAATCTCTGCTTATACCGACAGTGAAAATAGAGATTTCTTTTTTAACTACGAGTTTGATATTGTTAATATAGTCCTTCTAGGTGAAACAGACAACCCTTTAGGTGGGGATGAAACTGAACCTGAAAAGTTGGGGGAGTTTGTTGTTTTAAAAAACAATCCTAATGCAGATGGTTTTAATTATGCTTCTGTAGTTGACGGGTCTTCTAAATGGGATAACAACTGTATAATAGAGTTATTTACACCCGCTAGAGATAGAGATGAAGAAAGTAGATTTTACTATGAGATAGGTGATACTTATAATGTTAATAATCCAGAGACAGATAGTGCTACTCACAGTATAACAGATATCACATTAGATAAAGGCGATGTATGGTGGAGAAGGGTTCCTGTAAATTTAAGGGAATATAGTAGTGGGGATTTTCAAGATTTAATTTTAGACAACACTACTCTGACTGAAAGTAGTTCATCCTCTAACTTTAAACCTTATTATCTAGAGACAGAAACAGCCTCAGATTTATTTAAAGCGGATGCTACACTAATAGGGAGGCCTAATATAATTCTTGAAGACGCTGTAGAAACTATAAGAGAGGCTAGTATAACATATTCAGGGCAAAGCAACCCTAACTCTAGTAAGATAAACTACTCATCATTTAACCTCACTCTATCTAACTTTAAAGATTTACAAGAGGAATTTGGAGATATTAACTATATGTGCAATATGGAGGGGGACGTATTCGTTATACAGTCAGATAGATGCACCCTTGTCCCAGCTAGTAAAACCTTATTCTCAGATGTGTCTGGTACCGATACGGTGGCCGCTTCGAAGAGTCCTTTAGGTCAAGAAAGAGTATTTGCAGGTAGAGCTGGATGTGATAATAACCCAGAGTCTGTAGTACAAGTCGGGGCGTTTGTATACTTCGCTCATAAAAACCTAGGGAAGGTCTATAGATTTAACCCTTCTAATGGGGTGCAAGAGATCTCAGACCAAGGGATGGCATCTTACTTCAGAGGTATATTTAAAAACGCTATTTCGCAATCAATGTATTTAAACTACGATGACGTTAGGGTAGTTGGTGGATTCGATCCAGTAAACCAAGAATATCTACTTACCGTTCTAGACCCTTTAACTTACGGGGTTATACCAAGTGGTGGATCAGGTGAATTTGGTGGTAACGAAGGTGATGATAGTGCAAGCTCAATAACGGTAAACTCTTTAGAGCAGCAGGTACGTAATATCCTAGAGGCTATTCTTACTACAGAAGATGACAACGGAAATCTTATATTTAACGAAGCCGATCTTCCAGTTCCTTTGCTAGACTTTTATAAAGGGGAGGAAGATTTAGACCTTAATGACGACGGGGTGTTTAGTGCTAACGAAGTAACAGATGTTGCAGTTATTAAAAGCGGTTTAGACAGTGGTATAAGCGAGTTGATAGAAGGTATTTCTACGTCTTTAACTAATAATGATTTAAGTCTTATACATGATGCGATTACGGATACTTCTGTCCCAGAAACTGTTGATGGTGTAATAAACTATATAAACGGTTTAATATCCGCAGGAAACGTTTCAGAAGATGAAGCTCAGCTTTTCCAGCAACATATAAATTCTATTACAGGAGATATTCAAAATCTTATGGGCAAGTTATCTACTAAAGGGCAATCTTACTTCCCTTATTCTGTTCCAGGTGGTGGTTTTGGTACGATTGCTGGTGCTTTTAATTCTCCATCCGAGTTTATGAATGTCTTTAAGGATGGTGGGATTTACCCATTGTCGGAGATATTACAAAACGCAAGTGCCGTTTCAGACGCTTTGGAGACGATTCAGTATGCAGTTGCAAATGTTAATCCTGATCCACGAGGGTTATATGATCCAAGTAGAACAATCTATCAAGGTGACGATCAAATTAGTTACACACCTTTACATTCCATAGATCAGTTGAAATTAAATGGGGATTTCTTTACTGGTTTTGCATCAAAGTTAGGGTTGATTATGACAGAAAGCGTTACTGACGATGAAGGCTCCACCCTTAATGTAGCCGAACAGTTTATAGCAGATACATTCTTAAGTGCTGTATCAGCAGAGGCTCTTAGTAACATACAGTATAGCGATATTAGCGGTAATCAGGAGTTATTGGCTCTGGTATTCGGAAATATTCCACTTGACCAAATTCCTGAAGGTTTAGTTACTATAATAGAAAATGCTTATCTATCAGGAAATGAAAACCTCGATTATGCCCCAAGCAACCCTCCTTTATCTGCAGCTATCTTAGAAGAGCATAGAGGAGACATTGTTACAGATATAATATATAACTATACTCAAATTTACCCAAGTCTTTTACCTGGCTTACAAGCGTTTATGACTAACAATAATATCACAAGCCAAAACGATTTGGTTATTTACATTCAGGCGTTGCAAGATAACGAAACAGCGTTAAATAATTTTATAGACGCTTATTCAGTATCTTCACTGGATGAATTAAGTAATTATATTCAAGGGTTAAGCGCAACTGATCAAAGTGTGCAAAATTTACTAAATTCTATTGACGGTGTAAATACTATAGGAGATTTACAAGGTTATATAGACAATTTAGCAGCAAACCAAGGTGAAGGGTATAGCTCTTTAGAGATGGCTTTACAAGCGGAGGGGATAAGTATAAGTCAGCTACGCAATCTTATACAGCAAATTGCTATATCTGAAGGCACAACTACAACTACTGTTATGTCTGATTTAAATACTGACGGATCAATCGGGAGTGCTGACTTAATAATGTTTTTAACAACAGTTGGGACGAGTACCAATATAGATTATAGTCAAGGTTACACAGATTTAAATTTAAACTAATGGGGAAGTACACAGGAAAAACAATAGCATTTTCACATAAAGGTGGGTTCTGGAAAACCAGATATAGCTACACCCCTACTTGCTATGCGGCTATAGATAACGTTATGATAACTAATAATACAGGAACTAGCTACAGTAATGAGTTATTCTGGGAGCATGAGGTTAATCCTACACACAATAATTTCTACGGGGAAGCCTTTTCTTCTTCTTTAACTATAGTCTCTAATCAAGATCCTAGCGCTGTAAAGATATTTAAGGCTTTATCTTTAGAGAGTAACTCTAATGCTTGGGTAGGGCAGGCAAGCACACATGTGCATCAACTTCCCGATGGAACTAATGAGCTTCAGTTAGGAAACTTACAAGCCTTTATAACTAAAGAAGGTAATCAATATAGCGAACTCCCTAGATCTATAACTAATTCTAGCAGTCATATAGAATATGTATGTTCACTAGACAGTATAATCGATGAAGATTCTGAAATATTTAATCCAGAGTTCGAAACATTATCTAGCGCTTGGGATGTTTCTGTCTTAACTACTCCAAACGTTGCTATTTTAGGTGGGAGTGGATCGACAGCTTTGTTTGTAGATAGTGCTAACGATGCTTACTATTTAACTGTTTCTGATAATATTTGGGGGTTATCTCTATTTACAGCAGATTCTTCAGTAAACGGTGCTGCATATATTTATAATTACAACAGCGATGATACTATAACATTTTCTGTAATCGCGCAAATTAATGCTGAACTTTTTATTGATGCAATAAGCCTTGCGTTTGAGAACACTGGTAACTGGAGTAACGGTATTCAACTTTTTAGCGCTTCAGATCCAGCTATAAACGGGGATCCTATGAGAGGGCAATATTTAAGATTGGATTTAGTCAATAACTCAACTACCCCTGTAGAAACATACGCTATAAACGTAGACTTCGAGAATACCAAGTTAGACCATAGTAAAGTAGCGAAGAAGAAAACTACTGGTAATAAAAAGGCCTCCCCTACTAAAAAGTAACCCCTTTTTGTAGTATTTTTGTACAAACTGTAATAACATGAAAAATTAATGTACGATCAAGATGGAAATTACATTGGGAATGCTGGGTTTAACTATAACACCCCTACTTACACCCCTCAAAATTTTGACTTTAGCGGTGGTAGCAGCGGTGGTAGCAGTGGTGGTAACAGATCTTTTAACGCAAGTGCTGAGGATTGGAATGCTATAGGTACAGGATTATCTACTTTCGGGAGCGGGATGGCCGATTTGTTTACCTCTCAAGCTGGAATAGATAGACAGAAAGGCTTTAGAAAGGACGCTAAGTTTGATATAGATAAGTTCTATAAAGACTTCGAGGCGGGGAAGTACGACGCTAAGATGAACCAGAAGATGCTTGATGCCTTTAGTGTAGGGCGACAAGGCTTAGATATCAATCCTTCTTTAGCAGCACAAGCAACTTCATTAGACTCAGCTCAAAACGATCCTAGAACGATGGCAGCTGTTTTACCTGGGTTGAATACTTCTGCTACACAAGGGTTGCAAGGGTTGCAGCAACAAGAATTTCAAAACGAGCTTGGTTCGAGGATGACTGAAGGGCAGGCTTATCAAGGATTAGATGCTGATAACTTAGCTTTCTCAAGAGGAGTTTACGGGCAGAAACTACAAGGAGACCAAGCGGCATACGCTCAAGCTCAACAGAATATAGAAGCTTTGAAGGCAGCTAAAGCAGCAGCACCTTACAATATGATAGCTGGGGGATTACAAACCGCAGCTGGAATTTACGGGGGGTTTGCAGAGGATGGGATGAAGATACCAGAGTATCAAGAAGGAGGTGACGTAATGCAACAGATACTAGCCTCTCAAGGGCAAGAGCAAGGTGGTGTACCACCAAGACAAGACCTTCCAGGAGAAGAGAACCACGAGTCTAACCCTATAAGCATGGTTGCTCCAGATGGAAAAGTCGTAGGGGAAGCTACAGGAGGGGAGATAATCCTTAACGGAGAACAAACAGAAGAGATAGAGAGCGCTGTAGCTGTAGTAGATCAAGCTGTAGAAGCAGGTGGGGAACCTCCTATGGAAGCGCTTATGGCTCTTTACGAAGCAGTAAGCAAGACTTTATCTCAACCACAATTCCAAGACGGACAACAAGATTCACCTGAAGTTGATCCAGATAAAGAAAGAATGATGATGATGTTAGAGGGTGGAGAACAAATGGCATAATGGCTAATTACAATTACGTAGCCCCTATACAGTACAAGAGTTATTCAGACATGAATAAAGAGCGCCTTGCTGCGAAAGCGGCAAAGGAGGCGGCTGGTCTCAAGCAAAAATCTGCAATAGATACACGTAAGCAGAAGTTTTACGATAAGATGACTGGGTATAAAACAGCTGGTTGGTCAGATTATCATAGGGATGAATATAATATGCAGGTCCAAAGGGCTCTTTCAGAAGTGGCTTTAAGCCCTAACCCTGATTACGCGGGCATATCTAATGCTATTATACGTATGCAAGAAATAGGGGATAACCACGCAAAGTTAAGAGACGGACAGACTGAATATAACTCTTATATGGGGGAGAACGCACCTAACTACGATGCTGATTTAGATTGGGGTATGAGTGCTACTCATGATAAAAAAGGGTACGATGAAAGGCTTAGAACATTTAACACATTAGGGTTGTTAAACTATAGTAACGGAAAAGGAGACTTTCCTAACCCGAACTACGACCCATCAGCTGCAGAAGGTACAGCAGGGAGTTTTAAGTCTATGAGAGATCTACTTAATAGTGAGGGTGTCGAGATACAAGTTTCTAACGGACGCGAGGTTTACGCTGATGAAAACGGTCAATTAAAACCAATTAGCGGGAGTGCTTTTGATGTAGCTACCGAACAGTTTTCTGGGTTGTGGAACCCTACCCTAAGCGCTATTAATAATATAACTGCTGAGGATGCCTTTTTTGGTTACTCCAACATGCCAGGGGGAAAAGCTAAATTTGAAAATCATGCCATTACTTTAAATAAACAAGTGGGTGATAAGGAGATTACTTATGAAGCTGCTAAAGAAAACTTAAAGGCGGATATATTAAACTACGTCGATCCAGATGGGGTGAGTCCAGATAGGGCTCTTATATCTTCTGCTATAACAGCTTACAATGAAGATACTGGACAGACTTGGGATGATGCTGGGACTAATGAAGCTTTGATAAACACATATGGTACTCCATGGGATTATTTTGCGGATAAGATGGTAGCTGTAGCTAACCTTGATGATCCAGATGAACCGTCAGGTGGAAGTATGAGCGAGACTATGAGACAAAAATGGGCGGCTTTTTATAGTAAGCCTTTAGATACCCCTAACACAAAGTTCACAAGAACGCCAGTAGGTACAGAAGGGTACAATTGGGGGAAAGCTTTAGAGTACTATGAAGGAGATGTAGATGTATCTAAAATAGTAGGGAAGATAGATGAAGTTGACGAGGATGGAAATATCACAGGGACTAAAACAGGGCTTAAAGAAGATTTAGGGGAGGGTGTTAGAATAGGTATGGGGCAAGCAGATTTAAAGTATGATAATGTGCCTGTTCAATCAATAGAAATATTTGATGAAAAGAATATAGTTATAGTATATGCTAGTGAATACATTATAGGTGATGTTGGTTTAGATGTAGGTGAAGAAGGTAGCCCGTGGAGATATAATCCATTATTCGGTGGAAGAGTAGGTGTTGCTCCTTTTAGGATAATAAACCTAACAAATCCAGATGGTACCGAGCATGACGATATGGAAACTCTAAGGAACCAATTTCGAAGAACTTACGGAGGATCCGACCCCCTTCAACAAAAAATTATAGAAGCAGAACAAGCTAGAGAGTAATGCCACATATAGAAGGACACATAGAAGAACCACAGGTTCAAGGAGATCCACAAGGATTAGATTATCAAGCTATATATCAGAAGTACTACGATAAAGGCTTTGATATAGAGAAAGCTACTAGGAAGATGCGTGTATTGTACGGTGCTAAGCAGCCTGAACTTGATGCATTAAATGCTTTCTATGAGAGTAAAAAAAAAAGTCAAGACGGTACTACAGCCTCGGACTCCAGTTCGGAGACGGTTTCTACGGTATCTACCTCAGGTACAGCTACTTCGACAGGGCAAGAGAATGGAGATACGGATTCTCCTTTAGCCGCACCTGAACCTTTATCCCCTCAATTATACGATAGTGTAAAAGGTACTCCCGTGCCTTGGACAGGCATTCAAATAGCTCAAGCTGAAGTTATAGGTCAATCCAGACCAGAGAATTGGGAGGATATATATAGAAGTAGGTTTGGAGAGGGTGAAGTACATCAGCTCGATACAAAGAAGCTATTTTCAGAGCAAAGAGATTCTGAGATTATGGGGGATTTAAACCTCCTTGAGATTGATGCTTTTGATAGGTGGTACAATAAAAAACTAGAGGACGGTAGAACTAAAACATTAGTTGATCAGTATTTAAACTTAGACTCAAAAGAGATTGTACAACTGAAGGGTCGGCTTGAAAACAATCTCGTTAGCAAGCATGGTATAAAAGACAGTATTATGGAGATGTTTGCTGCTCTAGAGGATGCTCCTGAGGGTCAACTAACTCACCCAGGGTTTGTAAGGAAGTACCAGCTTGGAGTAGATAAAACTTCAAAAAAGTCCTTAAAGAAAGTAGAGAACGACTTCGGGAATTTCTATAGAGATATGGTAAAGGCTTCTTTACCTTATAGCGTTCAGCAGAACGAAAGTCAGCTAAAAGACTTAGAGTATTACTTTAAGTACGGTAATGGCGATATGTTTGATTTTACTGAGGATGGAGAGATAGGTAACCAAACGTGGTGGAGCCAGACTCAACTTACTGGTGAGGTAGCTGGGATGACATTAGTCAATAAATTGGCTTTTCTAGGTAGTAGAGTAGGTGGATGGATGGCCGATACATTTGCGGATATATCTAAAAATCCCAACCGTATGTCTGGTGTTATGGGGGATGCTATAAGAAGCGGTGCAGAAACTGACATACGAAAGAGAGAGAAGGCTTTAGAGGAGATTAGGGAGAAGATGAATGCTTTTGAAGCGGGGATATCTAAAAGTTACGGGAAGTTTTTCACAACAGGAGACCTTACAGCTTTAAATAATGCTTTAGAACAATCGTGGTACATGGCGGTAGAAGCCTCTCCGCAGATAACTATGGCTGTGGCGGGAGGAGCTATGGGTATGGGACCAACAGGCCTTGCTTTACTCTTAACTGCAGACGGGACAATGCAAGAAGCCATGATGATAAGGAATGATATATCCTTTGATGACTTCGTAAATAAGAAAAGCTTACCTATTATTGAAAAGCTTAAAGAGGATATTGATGCGATACTAAAAGTAAGAGAAGGGGAAGGAGGTGAAGAAAACTACAAGGGGAAGGAATTACAAGCGTTAAGAGAGCTTTTTAAAAAAGAACTTAAAGAATCAAGATTAAGTTACAGCGAAGCCTTATCTACTATAGAGGTTGGGGAGGGTGATACTCAAGAAGATATAGAGAATAAACTTAAAGCGATATACAATATAGAGGTTAATCAATCTAACAGAACGATGTACCTAAGTAGTACGGCTGCTATGGATTTCGCGGCGGATAGAGTTATGTTCGGGATATTTAGACGAGCGTTTAGAGGCGCTGACTTTAAGCAGAATGCTACTATAAAAACCTACGCTAAAAACCTCCTTAGAGGATCAACCATAGCGTTACCAGAATCTGCTATACCTACATTTCTTAGCATGCTTAACAGAGAGTATCAAAAGGCTGAATATACTGACTCGGATTTCGATGCGCAACAAGCTTTTGAAGCAGCGTTAGATGTAACGTTAGGTATGGCTCCTCTAGGCCCTATGATGCACACTGGAGGTAGTTCATTGGCTTATACTAAACATCTAGGGAGGTCTAGAATTGGACCAGATGGGACGAATGTTTATCACCGCAAGATAATTGATGAGTTAAATAAAAAGGCTTCAGATCCTGATGTTAACTCTAAAGACAGAGAGAAAGCTATAAAACTTGCAGCGAAGTTTAAGAAAGACGGGGTGTTGATTTTTGAGAAGAACACAGCTCTGTATGATTATATAGGTAAGAAAGATCCAGCTTCGTTAGACGAGATAGCTAATCTTAACTTGCAAGCGGAAGGCCTTCTTAGAAGCTTAAAAGATGTAGAAGACCCTAACGTTAAAATGCTAATGAGGGATGAGCTTGCTAGTATAATAAGCAAGAAGTCCAAAGTAGAAGCAGAGTTTAAAGAAGGCTTTGAAGCTCAGTACGACCACAGCTATGTACGTCAGAAGTTTGAGGATAAAGGGGGGAAGGAAGGAATAGTGGAAGTTAAAGCTGATGACCCTGTAGTTAAAGCTGACGAACCAGATGCCGATCCATTAGTGAAACCTGATGATAGTGAAGCCCCACCCGTTAAAGAGGCTGAAGAGGGTGATGCAAGGATGGGTGACGATACAGAGGGTGTTGTAGCGGAAGAAAGGAAGTTAGTAGACATTAAAGGTGGGAGAGTAAGACAGTTCCTTAGAAACACCTTCAGGAGCGATGCGGGTATAGGAGGGAATAGAGGTTTAAAGTTTTGGAAAAAAAGATCAGGGGCGAGAGAGAAAGTTGCTGAGACTATTCGTGGGAGAGAAAGAGAGATGAGAGTCATGACTAATCAATTAGGTTTAGACCTAAACGTTCTAGACGCTTTATATAAAGATGCTGAGTTTGATATTAACGGGAAGAAAACAGGGAAGAACGAGTACAACAGACGTAAAGAGGAGTTAAATAAATATATGAATGGGGAGGAGGCTCGTATAGCGTTTTTAAGCGATGCTCAGAAAGCTAAGTTAGATTACCTAAGGGCAAGAGTAGATGGTTTGTCTGGTGAGATGATAAGGTTACTGGAAGAGAACCCTACACCTAAAAACAAAGCCTTAATAGAGACTATCAGAAACAATCAAGGACAATACCTTAAAAGAAGTTATGAGGCCTTTACTGATGATGGGACTTGGATAAAAGATTTCAATAAACCACTCAATAAACTCTCTAAAACAAAAAAGAAACTATACGACGATGCGGTACAGTATGTTATGGATAATTTTGCTGAAGGAGACCGCGTACATATATTAGAGGAAACAGTTCCAGGATCAAAAAAAGCAAAAGCAGAAACAATAGTAACTGGATATCTTCAAGATTTATATAGTAAATTAGACAGTAAAAGTTTTATAACTGGAACTGGCTTAATAGGGGCGTTAGACTCTAAGATTCTTAGCGGGCGGAAAGATATACCTGCCCCCTTTAGAAAACTATTAGGGGAGGTAGAAAACGTAAGTTTTAACTACGTTAACACAGTACACAGGTTGGCTGGATATGTAGCAGACCTTTCTTTTCAAAAAGTATTAAGGGCAGACCTGCTTGAAGCGGGGTTAGCTATAGAAGGTAAAGGGAGACAAGGTTCTGTAGAGTTTTCTCCAGGAGCCGCCTTTAGCGGGCTGGATGGATTATATGTAGATCCAACTTTTAAATCTATGTACGATAGTATGATGCCTTTAACTTCAAATCCAAGTAAATTCTGGCGTACTCTCTCTCAAATTCAAGGTGTGGTAAAGATTGGTAAGACGGTATATTCTCCTACTACAACTTCTAGAAACCTTTTAAGTGGTATTTTCTTAGGGTTTAACTCAGGGCATTTATTTTCTACTGACCTAGGGAAAGCTTCCGATGCAATGAAATTAGCTTGGGGGGTAAAAGAAGGGATAGATGTAAACTTTATGACAAGAGAGAGAGATAAGCTTATGAGGTATGGGGTTATCGGAGATGGAGCTAGAGCTGGAGAGGTTATGGGGCTGATGCGTGACTTCACTGACGCAACAGAAGCACAAAGGATAGCACAGAAATCTGGGGGGAGTAAACTCAGAAAGGCAACCAGAAAGGTTAACGATGCAGCTCAGAGACTATATGCTTTTGGTGACGATTTTTACAAAGCTACAGGATTTTATACAGAAGCTCAAAGGTTTATGGATAGTGGAATGGATAGAGCTACGGCGGAGAAAAGAGCTGCTGAACGTATTCGCGGGGGTTACCCAACATATTCTTATATCCCTAGAAATATAAAGTGGTTAAGACGTTTCCCTCTTACGGGTATGTTTGTCTCTTTCCCTTACGAGGTGTACAGAACTACAGCTAACAATATGAGGTATGCAGCACAAGATTTTGCGGAGGGAAGGCATAAGATGGGGATGCAAAGGATGGCGGGTATGGCTACAGCTCAAGCTTTTGGATTCGGGATGTTTAGTGCAACAAAACAGATCTGGGAATACACTGAAGAGGAGCTTGATGCAATAAGGCTTTTAGGTCCAGAGTACCAGAAAAATTCACAACCTATTTTCCTGCCTAGAGGGGATGCTAATGAGATAAAATTCATAGATGCTCAAGCGATACTACCAAATGAGGCTATATGGAAACCTATAAGATCTTTAATATTACAAGGAGATCCTAAGGATGAGAACTATGTAGACGGTATAGAATCAGCAATATCTGAAATTCTAGCTCCATTTTATGCTAAAGACGCTACAGCGAAATTAGTGCAGGAATTATTGACTAACAGAAGAGAAGGCAGCGATCAACCTATATACTATTGGGATCAAGATATGAACCCTCTTGAGAATGCTTTAAATAACATCCCAGACTTAGGTAGACAGATATTAAAAGGTGTAGGTCCTGGAGCATACAATAACTTAGAGGAGTTTTTCCGAGCTACTGGGATTTCACCTGAGTTATTTGGGGAGAAGTCTACAGTATATAAAGAGACTAAAATGAATGAGTGGATACTTGGGTTATTTGGTTTCCGTGTAAACACGTTTGATATGAGAGCAGGAATCCTTCCTAAGATATACGAGGATAGCGAGGATCTTAAAAAATACACTAACTTCAACCTAAGCAATAAAGACATAAGGTTACTATCTGATAAACCTGTAGAGTATTTAAAGAAGGTAGCTGATCAATATGTAAATAAACAAATAGAGGTAGCGAAAAGGGTTCAAGTTTACCCTAACGTAGCTATGGAGGCGGGGCTTGAGCAAGAGAAATTAATAACTACGTTAGTAAATAGCGGTCTCTCAAAAAAGAACGCAGGTATACTCGTAGCGAATGCTATAGAAGGTACGAACTTACCTCAGAACCCGAAGTACATAAGCCTTAGCCGTATAAAAAGTGTATTAACATCTGTAAAAGACGCTCACAGGGGGACCAAAGCAGAGTTAAAAGAAAAAACAGATGCGGTTATGGAGGCTATGTTCTTATCTAACGTAATGATTATCCAGAAATGGTCTGAGCAATTTGAGGATTACGATATAAAGAATGACGAAGAGGAAGACAATCAATACTTCCGTGGACAATACTTAAACAGAAATAATGAGTGATAAAAAGAAAATAAAATACACTAAGCTAGGTGCTTGGTTAGCAAATAAAGCACCACAAGTGCTGGGTGTAGTAGGAGACCTTCTACCAGATAGCGGGGCGCTAGGCGTGGTTAAAAACCTTATAGACAAAGATGATAGTGTTGACTCCGAGGAGGCTCAGCGTATGATCGATGCAGAGGTACGCTTCCAAGAGAACGTTACAGAACGTTGGAAAGCAGACATGGGCAGTGATGTAAAGCTTGCAAAGCTAATACGACCACTTACCCTTATCGCTCTGATGACTATGTTTATGTTTACAATGGTAGCTGACTCTATGGATGGGTGGCCTTTTAATGTAAAGGACTCTTATGTAGATCTACTACAGATCCTTATGATGACCGCCTTTGGAGCTTACTTCGCAGGTAGAACCATAGAAAAAGCTAAAAAGCCTTAACTTCTTTACTGTACACCCCGTTAAACATGGTGTTAATTTTCTTTTGGATTAACTCCTCAGTACCTGGTTTTGTTCGAGTGTTTATAACGCTGTAAATACCACGGTTTTTTATATTCCAACCTTCTGTTGCCTTAAGAACCCTTTTTCCTTCTGTCTGCAACCAATTCTTCTCTATATTGAGGGTGGCTATATCCTTCTTTAGCATCCTTATGGTTTCCTTCAGGAAGGTAACTTCCTCTGTATCAACTTCAATCCCTTTGATTCGATTCTTAGCAATTACATATAGCTTTAAGCAATCATCATATCTTTCACGGAAAGACGAATCCGAGTCCAGAAGGCCTTTAAAAGTTCTTATGTAATGAAGAACCGTAGCGTGATCCTTCTTTAAGAAATCACCTATACTGGTGCTTGTATTGCTTTCATCCCTTAATATAAAACAAAAGACTCGTCTTGCATCAACGTTTTCTCTTGAGCGTTTTCGGCTTAAGATTTCAGCTTTAAAAGCCTTATTTACAATTCTACCTAATGCTTCCGCATACTCTAATTTTAGTTCACTCATTATATTAAATTTATATTACCCTCTGGAGATATATACTCCTTTGAGTAAGGGATTACACTATAACTATTTAATTCTTTAAGATCCTTTATTATTAGCTTAGTTATCTTATCTAAGCGGCCACTCCGTTGGTATATCTTACGATAGGCCTTTTTCTTATTGGTTACCTGTTCAGGGGAAACGTTTTTATAGCACCAAGCTAACAACTCCTCCCTCTCTACTCTAATAAATCCTCCTACCTCACACATCTCAAAAGCAATCCATTTAGCACTCCCTTTCGTCCACCCAGGTTTACCTTGTACGTTGGCAAATTCTACCCAAATTTCGTCAGGCAGGTTATTTCCTTTTACATCTACCCCGTCTTCTCCGTGCCAGAAATCTACATGAAGGTTTATGTCTTCGTACTTTGTAGATACATGAGCATCAGGTAAAGCCCTTTTATATCTTGTGGCACTGATATTCCCATCTCTCCAAGACTGTTTATATCTTGACTTACTTACAACTTTAGAATGGTATGTCGTCTTCATCTTTTTCGTATTCTTTACATATCTCTCTCACTAGGTCTATTTCTATATTCACCCAGTCTCGAAAGGATTTAATTTGAATTAATACATCTTCTAATTCCGTTAAGGCCTCCCCGTCATCTTCATGTAGGGACTCATACAACATATCCGCAGCAGTGTGAATCCTTTCACAAGCTTTGAAGTATGTTTCGCTTACATCACTATTGTTCATTTTTCATGGATTTTTTTATCTCTAAGACACATTGATCTACTTGTCTCTTATTTTTAGCCAAATATACGTCATAACCTAGCTTATTATCCATAATATGCTTTAAAAATATCTTCCACCTCATAGGAAAATCATGATGAGAAGGTAAATACCCTTTTGTTTCTATGATCCACTTAGAATCCTTACCTACAAAATCAGGTGTATACCTAATAGGCTGTTGAATAGAATTACTTCTATCAATCATATCCTTTTTCTTTGCAGTCATTTTAAAATACTTATGTTCAAATCTAAAGGAATCCATTAGAACAAACTTGTCTTCTTCATAAGTGAAAGCTATCCCAGATTCACGTAACTTATCTGAACAATACTTCTCTAGAGAGCTCTTAAACTTTCCTAGAGATTTTTTTTTAGATTTAAGTTTCTTTTTTAGTTTCTTTTGCATATAGCAAAGTTACACCCCAAGTATCTACCCTTCCAAATTTATTTAGATAAAAAATTAGAGAAAGGTAAGGCCTTTTGCTTATCTGCTTGAAGATCAATAGATTTAAATAAAGGCTTTTTATCTAACCAAGAGATAAAACCTGTATGAGAGAGGTTCATAAGGATCTTATAAGGCTCATCTATAGGGGTTGGTTCACCCCCAGTCTCTACTTCTCGTACTTTTCTAACGTGTAACTCACTGAGTTTGCGTATGTTATAGTCGGTTGATTGAACCTTTCGATGAAGTGTGAGGAAACAGTCAGCTCTATTCACGAACTTTCCTCCCCCCTCTGTATCCTCAGCATACGGGGCAACTGGCAATCCGTCTGGTCCTTTGCGTCTCTGAGCCTCAGTAAAGGCATGCATGTTTAACCACACAGCTACGTCGTGAGACTTTGAGAACGTAAGGAACTGACTAGCAGCCTCATAATGGTAGTCATGTACACCAATGTTTGAATTAGTCATATCTAACCTTAGTGAGTTATAGGGATCTACGAAGATAGCGTCTACAGGTTGCTGCCTCATAACCTTTTCCATAAAGAGAATTATATCTGAGTAGCTATATACCTGATTATTGTTTATGATAGTGAAGTGTTCTTGCACCCACTTGTAAGAAGCTCTACGTTGAGCGTAATTCATATCTTGCACCTTCTTATCCGTAGCAAACTGCATGAGATGCATCTTAACGGAGGCTGTACGATTCTCCGAGGAGTATATCACCCACTTCCATTTATGACGCATGACGGAGTTGGCTATAAGATATAGAGCCGTGGTAGTCTTACCTACATTACTATGACCGTTTATAATAACAAACTCCTTCTTATATCTAAAGAACTTATCTAAGTTAGCGTCTCCAGTATCTAAGCCTATAGCTATCTTACCTTGAGAGTAGTCGTCTATCCATCTAAAGTCTTCATCATCTGAAGATATGAATGACATATCCCCATCGTTAATAAGCAGCTCTCTCTGCGCTGACTTCTCACTGTTTATCACCTCCTTAATAGGTAAGGCCTTCCCTTTCTCTACCCCCGCGATGATCGTTTGCTTAGCATGGTCTTCAGAATCTATCTCCCTCTTCTCTATCTCTCTAAAAAGGATTCTAAACACCTCCTCCTCCTCCATCCTCCCAGCAGCAATATACCCACCGCAAAGCATAGCAGCTTTATTCAGTGTCACCCACTTCTCACCATCCTTAGCATTCCGTATCATACGGGCAGCTAGGTTAAGCTTCATGTAGTCCGTGTAAGAATAAGATGCGTTAACTGGGGTTTGAGCCTCAGCATGTTCCGTGGTAAATGCCCCGAACTTCTTGTACTCATCCTTGATTATTATGTCAGGATCCCAAGACTCAAAACAGGCCCTAGATTCATTTATACCTGACTCGTCAACCTCCAGTCCGTATTGACGGTTAAAGTACGTTATAAGGGCTCTAAAGTGGTCTCTGTGGCGTTCTGGGTTGGTTAGCCTAACAAGCGCTTTAATCCCATCACCACTTGGCGATACCCAACATGAATAAATAAAATCATCCGTAGCAAGGGCTGTCTTGGTCGTCTTAACATCAACGTGATCAAAGTCCAGAATAATAAATTCTGAATGTTCGAATAAACCCTCATCAGTTCTAGACGAAAACTCCCCGCTAAAACAAATAACAGGGAGCTTAATCTTCTTTTCTTTATTTCCTTTCCTGACCTCACGTATCAGTTTCTTGCTGTGACCTTGTTGTATACGCAACAGCGCGGTTTCCAGATGTATGTGATGTGGCTCCTTTATGAGCTTTATGTCTTGAAATATTGTTACTTTCTTCATCTTTCGCAATCATTAGCAGAATTATATACCCTGCTATATCTATTAGTGTATCCTCTGTGTCTTCTACTACTCCCGCATTAGCTATGCGTTTCAGTTTGTCATCTAAACGCACCTTGATAGAAGTTGATGCGTTACACGATGAGAAAATATGCAATGGATCCAAAGCGGAATCCCCATATTTATTATTTTTATCAATAAGCAAAGCCTCTAGCTCTTTGCATTTCATTTTTATTTTATCCTTGGTGCTCATCTATAGTTAGGTTTGAATAATTTATAAGCTTCTTACTTGTTATCCCCCTTATTATTATCTCCTTATTCTTATCCTTGCTTTTCTTACCATACACCTCGTTAATTAACCTACTCATGGTTCTTTTATCGTGCTTCATGATATCGAAAGGCTTATCATATATAGAGACTATCCACGATGAACGCTCAGATACAGACTTATTTTTCTTATAAGCGATCCGAGCGTTCATGTAGTAGATAGGGGGCTTGCTAGAACGGCAAGTCACTCGCTACAGCTTCAGCAGCTTCAGAAGCAGCTTGCTTTGCAGCGCGTCTCTCCTTAGCAGCTTCGCTATTCGGATCAAACACCGAACAACAAGCCTTTCCACTCTTAGACATAAAGAGCTTGAAGTAGACGTTACCGCCTTCTCCCGCATCATTACGCCTAGTAGCGTACTTATCAATCATCTCTTTCAGCTCGGTATCCTTAATACGGACACTCCAACTAGAAAGGTTTTCCTCGAAATAACGAGGCTCTTCTGCGTACCCTACGAGTACTGAATCATATTTTACATCACTCATGATAATAAAAATTTAAAGGTTAGAAAAAAAAGTATAATATAAACCTGCAACAAAACTGAATATCGCCATTGCATAAAATAATATATGGCTAAATATTTCGATTATTTTACAGAACACCTACTTAAACAGTAAAAGACGCATAGCAATTAAGCTCTGGCTGCTTCTTGTCTAAGTAAGCCTTTATATTCTCCAGGGCTTGATGAAATTTCATCTCCCCCTTGAACAGGGTTTCCTCCGAGCATTTTATCTCTGCGGGGTAATAAGGGAACGTCTTTTCTTGGACGACCCAGTAATAGTCTTTTATATTAAAGACTTTCGTATATATATATGCTTGTATGTCGTAGCTAAAACTATTAACATCATAGCGGAACTTCTCTACACTTCTTGAACTCTTGCTGTCTGTGATATACCCATCACCTAAGCAATCTAAGAATCCTCTTAACGGTACACCATCGATATCTTCATTGAACTCGACTTGATACTTACCCGTGAGTCTCTTCTGAAGCAAACCACATGTGGCTAATCTCTCAACCATATCGTTAGCTTTCTTCCAATCCTCACTATTAGTCAGCGTCTGTCCTTTAGCTTTGTATTCCTCTTCCATAGTAGCCTTAACCTCCTTGTAGTCTTTAGTTAACTTAGGGTTCTTTGCTTCTAAAGTTTTACTCTGGCAACGATCTAATATATCACCCTCGTTAAGGATAACATATTCACTCATCGCTTTATCACGCTCAAATAAGAGCATGTCGTACATAGTACCGAATATTAAAGCATCGGAAGTGTAAGGCGCTTCACCTTTCATCTTCATCTCCCATAACTGCATGTCTCCAAGAGCATACTTTATAGAAGAATAAGAGAGGTGGCCTTTACCTGTAGCGGCTGTTAACTTTTCCCTTAAAGTCATTTCTTCTTTTTCTTAGGGAAGTAAATTGCATCTTTCTGATTAACACATATTTCTTCAATCTCATATAAAGCTTTGCTTTGATCTTTATCGACACCATCAAATGTGCGAAAGAAATGAGTAAGTTGTATTAATTCAGTCCAAACCTGAATAGGAGTATAGTTTTTATACTTTTCTCTATCCTTTTTAGCTATATCGACTAACTCGTCTATACTGTGTTCTGTAAAATATTCCATTATTTTATTGTATTTGTTATTAATTTTTTAAGCGGTCTTAGTTTTAGTTTTTTCCATATAGGAGATCCTTTTATTCTAGTTTTTAAGCTAGCTGCGGAGATATACATTAGCGTCCCATTATTATTTTCAAGGAGATATACTGATGCTGAGATTTCATCACTTAAATCAACTTTCCATTTAAGAAGTTTCTTAATATTTATGTATCGTTTTAAGCGCTTTTTATGTTCTTTGTCACAGGAGCATATACCACGATGATCACAGTTTTGCATCCAAGTATCCTTTAAAAATTGTTCACCACCTTTAGACTCAAAGTAATAAAACTCCATCAGGGTGTCACCTTTAAGGGGTCCGTTGTTGCTATACCAATGCATGCTTATCGCACAAACTTCATTATACCTTCAACTTGCTTCTCGGTAAGCTGGTCACCCTTCTTACTCATGATAAAGTCAAAAGCCTTTTGTTTATCTGTTTGAGATTTTATATACCCGATAACCTTACTCATAAGCTCTGGGTCTTTATCAGCTGTCTTAGTGCTTCGGGTAGACTTAGCAGCTCCTTTACTGGGGGTGGCTTTAGCAGGTTTTGATGATAGTGTGCCGTTTGTCATGCCGCCACCTTGCTTAGCAATAGCCTCGGTCACTTCATTAGCAGATGCAATAGAAGCATCGATACCTATACCCATCATAGCCAAGGCTCTACCTATAGCAGATGTTTCGCAGTTCTCAACATAACTTGTTTTGTTAATGTTACTGCTACCTTGAACCTCATGGGCATGACCACTCGCTATTATTCGTTGAGCAGGATCTGCAATGATCGCTCTACATACACACATTTCTGAATCCAACGCTGTGAATTCTGTGGATATAGTCCAGTTTTTATACTCGTCTTCTTGGCGGAAGAATTTGATACGCTCGTTTACTTCGACGTACTGTTTGCCACGGATGTTCGTGGTCTTGAATTTGTAATTAGACATGTATTAAATTAAATTAGGGTTTACAAATATAAGCAAAAGTCTGTTAGAAACCAAACTTTCTTGCATTTTCATATAGATTGTGCATAGATTTCTCAAACTGCTTAGGGGTTTGAGAGGTGTTTCTGCAGACCTTCATAAAGCCACCTATTAAATGTACAGCATCTATATGTTCGGGTTTTAGTTCAAGAGAACTGTTAAGCGTTTTTTCTGTTATTTTACTCATTGTATTGATTGATTAAATAGATTAATAATATTATATTGATTATCCATAAGGTAATACTTATGTTTTTTTGTTTTTTAGTTAGTTTATGTATCATTCGTATCTGATTGATCTTCAACTAGTTATTGAAGTTTATATCAAGCTTTAGTTTAAGACAGAAAGCTTCGATCACCCACTCTACAGCTTCGGTATCTTCACTAAAAGTGAAGTTTACATATGCTGTTGAGAGCTCGTCAAGGGATAGATCGTGAAAAGGATTCTTTATGTATGTCATCTACTTAAGGTTCTGGTGTTCAAGATATATACCCATAACGGTTGCTGCTGCAATTATTATTATTAGTGTCATGTTGTTTTTACTTTAGTTTTTACTTGATTCTTTTTTTCTAATCTCTCTTGTTCTCTTCTCCACCTTCTAGATGCGGAGCCTGTGTTTAATTTTACAGATTTTGCTGATTTTACGTAACTGCTACCCATTGTGTATATATTAAATGTTATTTTGTTTTAGAACTTTCGTTATCCATATTCATCATCAACTCATTGTATATATATTTAAACTCTTCTGCTTTTAACCTCCATTGCATAGCAATAATAAGAAGGTCTTTCTTGCTGTGAGCCTTGAGGGCAGACTTAACCTGCTCTTTAGACCACATAGCTAGTGGGTCGTTTATACTTTCTTTTTTTAAACTCATATCTTTATAAATGTATTTGTTTTGTTTTTAAGTTTCTTTGTTACCTCCACTCTCTCACGCAGCTTCCTAGCGCTTGTGTTAACCTCTTTCTGTATCACAGCGAGGGTAGCTTCAAAAGCATACGTAGTAGCCTTCTGATTGATCTTATCTACGATCTCATATACATCATCGCTATACGCTAGTATATCTCTCATTTCTCTTACACCTAGTAGTCTTTTCATATTATTCTTGTTCTTTAAATATCACCCAGGATCCATCTTCGTCAGGGGAAGCCTTTACTATTTCTTCAGCTTTCTCTCTTGTCAGATCTGTGTATAAAGTGTATTTTTGTTTAGTAGAGTTATAAACGCGTTGTACTATGTACTTCTTCATGATGATGTGATTTGTTTTGTGTACCTAAATGTACGCCAATACTTTGGAACCTAGCGGAGGATTCGAACCTCCCGAAGTCTACCCCCGAACCAACAGTAGCAGCTTTCTCCATCTTCCAATCGTGGGCTAGGATATTTTTCATTTTATTTTGTTTTGTATTTCTCTCCATGCTTCTGGGTACTCATCGATCAGTATGCGCTTGAGTGTTTGTAACTCACTCCACATCTCTTTGATTACCTTAGCTTGGTTCTTAATTGTTTTAGCTCTGTCTATTCTTTCTCTGTTTTTAGCTCGTTCTTGTATTCCCATTTGGTTATGCTATTAGGTGAGTTGATTCACTTATTTACACTCGTTTAATTATATACAGTCCATACATTCATTTATATCTTTATCCTCATTGAATGCTACCGTATTTACACGATCACCACATGATCCGCATATATATTTACTCAAGTCTACTAAACGATTAACTTCGTTGTGTTCTTTAATAAATTCTACTACTCTATCGTACACTACCTCTATCTTCATTGTCAATAATGATTCATTAATAAAGTAATGCTGACCTTCTGAGGGTTGTTGTGCGTCAAAGCATTTCTGTACTACAGGCATCAACCAATCCCATGAAGTGTGGTATTGTAAGAGTATATGATGTGTTAATTCTCTATTACCCTCTTTTGTTAGATGCTCAAAGTAACACCCATCGGGTGTTTCCAATCCCATAAATTCTGCTATTAGTTTATTGTATTTCATATCCGTTTATTTGTGTATCGCTTATCAATTTATGCTTGATTGTGTAGCCGAGTTCATCTACTACCTCTTGTATCTGCTCGTCAGTCAAGTCGAGTTCGAAGTACATACCTATATTTAGGTAGGCAACTCCATATTTGTTTTTAGTCATAATGTTATAGGTTTTTAGTTATATCTTCTATAGTTTCTTTTGCTTCGGGATTTAAGTTGCTTATAAGCCACTCTATCTCATCAATAGGTGTGCTTGATTCGTTAAGTATGTATAGAGCATACTTGGTTAGTTCTTCTTGTTTCATTGTAATCCATATTTATCTATGTATTCTCCTATCGTTCGTCTTAGTCTACCTACTTTGAGTTCATACATATTTACTCTTGCTGAATAAGCAAGTATGGTTTCTTGTAGACGCTTGTTCTTTTCTGTTAGTTTTTCTATATCAGTCATGCTTTCTTATTTCATTTAATTGTCTGCCTATATCGAGAATGTTCTCGCCCTCTGCCATACCTAAGTTATAGTGTTGCCTCCATGCATCGCATGAAAGGAAGTTGTTGAACCAATCAAGGTACATAGCTTCTATTTGTGTGTTAGTGTAGTTCATCTTATTTTTTCTCTTATTGTGTCAGCTATTTCTTCGTTAATGAATTGCATTATAGCTTCGTTATCCTCAAACGTAGCTATGAGTATGCTCTCGGCTTCCTCTTCGGTTAGCTTTACGTCTAGATGTTCAGCATTAAGCATTACATCATCAGTACTCCATTTGAGTTCGTTTCCGTTGTAGTATTTCATCTTATTCATCTTCTTCATATGTAAATTCACAATGCTCTAAACATTCAGGGCATATACCCATATCCGTTTCTATTGTTTCTGCGCCACAGCAGTCGCTGGACAGTAATCCATCTTCTTTATTCATTTTATTATATTTAATTTAACATCCATCTATTTCTAATTGTTACCCATACTATAGCTTGTAAAGTAGAAGGGAGTATATCATACTTCTTAGCTACCTTCTGACAATCCTTTTCTAAGTTCTTATATTGTAATGGGGTGACTGTAGTCTTACATTCTTTAGGTGATTTACTGCTAGTCTGTATCGCTCTTAAGTGCCATTTATCTATAGTGACCTGATATGTATCCTCACCGCTGATATTCCTAGCGAAAGCATACGTCTTAGGGGATTGTTTTAATATCCTCATATCCCCATGAGCAATAGAAAAGGCTTTGTATTTATTATTATTATACGTACACACCTTAACTTCATCGGGTGGGATACCTTTACTTACAGCATCGAGTACAGCATGAGCATCTATCTTATTCCTACCCCACTTATTGTTAGGGGAAAGTGCTGAAATTACACCCGCACATATAAGCTTTGGTACATCGAACCGCAACGATAATACATTAACGTAGTCCTTCGCTTCATCGTACCACGTACTGCCTGATTCACGCTCTTCGTGTGTTGATTCATTATACCAGAACTTTAATAAGGCTCTACCTTTAGATCTCTCTTGTCGTGTCATGATGTTATTGTGTTTTAATATTATACATCTAATTTTAATACAGTTTTCTTCCGTTTCGGTAATCCTTTTAATCTTCTTTGTTCATTCTCAACCCAATTGAGTAATTTTTTAATAGTTTCACGCCGAATCCTAATAGATACGTAGTCGTCAGATATTTGGTTTTTTTTCATAATGTTGTTAGTTTTGTACACTTAAGCGTACATTTATATTCGTGGTAAGAAGTGTTCGTCTTTGTTAAGCAACCCTTTTATGTCATGTACTATATCATTAGTGAACAGTAAGTCGATCTGATCTTTCTCAACTAGTCGTTCACACCAATCCTCATGGTCTATACATGTTTGTATAACATACCATAAGTTTTCTTTAAACCATTCAGGTAGGTTATCCCTTATTATAGCTATAGCTTGTGTTGATACCTCTGTGTTAGGTATTCCTTCTAATGTTTCTTGATTCATATTGTATTGGTTTTAGTATTCAGTGCCGTAGCAATTCTCACATTCACAGTTGTGATTATCTTCGTTGTAGTTTAGTCCGTCATTGTTAAAGTATTCTTCACACCCATCGCATTGTACTCGGTCAGCGTTATGGTCTATGGTTACTCCCATTTTCTTAGCGCACTCATCGAGGTAGCTATCAGTCCAATCTATAAACCCTAAGGTTACTTCCATTCGTTCATCCGTAGTTAGTTCGGGCATGAAGTATTTTTTAATAAAGTCCTTACGTGTCATAGTCGGTGGCTTGGTGTACTCATCCACCATCTTACATATGTCCTCGTATATCTTTTCCTTGTTACCTTTAAGTCCGAAGTACCGCTTGACATCAGTAACTTTCCAGTGTCTATGCGGTTTCATCCCCGCTTTCCATAGCCCCAAGTCGCGCTTGGATACGATCAGGTTGTACATACCTTTGGATGATGCGGATCCGTTGATGCTCATGTCTTGCTTTAAGTCTTGTTCAAATTGTGTCATTGTTATATTCTTTAATGAATCTTACTACTTCTTTATGGGTTTTGCCTATATCGGTTGACAATATATGTGCGCCTATTAACTCGTTCTGCTCTTCAATCTTCTTAACTACAGGCATCAACCAGTCCCATGAGGAGTGGTATTGTAGTTCGTGAGGTAGATACTCATACAATCTAACTCCTTCTGAATCTTCCATAAAGAATCTATCATCTTCATATACATATCCCATAAATTCTGCTATTAGTTTATTATCGTTCATGATGTGTATGAGTTATAGGTTAATACTTCTTCGTACTTCTCTTGCATAGCTTCGATTAACTCCCTACCATTCCTAGTATGGAAGCCGTAGCTATGTGTGTATAGAGAGGGTATCGGTGTGTTGCATAATAGCAACTCCATTAGAGCATAGCTATCGTGTCCAACCTCTTCGGCTACCTCGTTGATAGCTGATGCGAGTGCCGCACAGTTGTGTCGTGGTGTACTATCTAGGTCTTCCCTGATGTACATTTCTACTTGGTTTTTAGTCATGTTGTTATTGGTTTTGGTGTTGATGTTGGTTATCCTCAGTCATAGCATCGTATTCATTTGCGTAATACTCGACTTCTTGTTGTGATATAAGGAAATCATATACCTCTTCAAGGTATATATCCCATACGTTAAGAACGATTGCCTCGCCCATTATGTCATGCCCTATGTTACGTGCATCTAGTCTATCTGATGCTTTCTCTACTTGTGTCATGATGTTATTAGTTTTGTACACTCAAGTGTACATTATTGTATCTCGATTAGTTTTCCGTTTATCTCTTCGTATTGGTGTTCGCTCTCATCCTCCCACACAGTCCAATAAAGGACATCGTGTTCGACTGCCTCTTCAAGCATTAAGGCATCACTTTGATTATCGTATGTACCAAACTCAACCTCTCGTAGCCAAGCAATTACATCCTTCAAGTACTTGAAGTATTGTTCGCCATCGCCTTGTAGCCAACCTCGATTCATACCTTCGCCCGTTATCGAGCATCGTCTTGCGTATTTCATTTGTTATTGGTTATTATCTACTCCGTAAAGCATATCACACGCTTCATCTTCGGTGTACTTACGTTTTGGTTTACCTAGTGGTATGCGGTAGTCATAAGGGAAGGCTTCTTCTAACCTACGCTTGTTTTCGTTATCGGCTCTACGCCATGCTTCTACGAGGTAGTGTTGAAATCCTCCCCCGTATTTCTGATTCTCTAGCACCCAGTCGATATGCTCTATCTCGGTGCAGTCGTGTGTTAATTTATTCATTTTAATTCGTCTTGTACGTTTTCTAGTGCTATCTTGTAGCCGTATTGCACAGCCATTTGCATTAGCAATAAGTCCATAGAACCATGATTTGCCTGAGCAAACGATTCTAAATACTCTCTGTCTTTAGGTGTAGCTACGATGCCTTTATCTAGCTTGTTTATCTCTTCCTTGATGTAGTCTTGTATATTCATGATGTATATATATTAAATGATTTGTGGAACAAAGGGGAGTCGAACCCCATACTAACGTCAATCGCAGTTGCAACTGCCTCAACGCTTTCACTCCCTAAGCATATAGACTCTTGTACTTCGAGTCGTTAGCCACGAGTTGTTCCATATATTTTGTACACTCAAGTGTACGTTTATAGGTCGGTCTTGATGATAGTGCTGATCCCGAAGTGTTGCGCCACGTAGTTGATATGCTTCTGCGTGGTTACACTCCAATAGCCAAGTTGTTTTAAAGGTTGCCCGTCTATATATGTAGCCACAAGCGTATCATAGCTATATACATAGTTTATCCAACCACCTTGTTCAGCTACTTTTTCTACCCTGAGATTCTTTTTATACTTAGGTAGATGTACTTCTTTAGAGTATGGGACACCCCATCTCCAGCCTTCGGCTCTTCGTTCGTGAAAGTCCATTCGTTTTATTTATTTTGTACACTCAAGTGTACGTTTAACTTCTATTTATTTGCTCGATTATATCCATAGCCTTCATCATCGCATAAGTACGTTGTTGCGTCATCGTACCTGCCACTTGTGGGGTTGGTAATTCGATTCTGTTTTTCATTTCCCAGTCTATTGCCTGACTTTTACTTGGCATTATATAGAACTTTTGGTTGCGTTGAATAGCATTAGCTATCTCTTTTGTGTGGAATATCTTATCGTCTAACGTCATCATTGAAAATTGTTTGGGGGTTATTTTTGTAGTTATTATTAGCTATCTCATAAGCCTTGTAAAGTTTTTGTTGCTCAGGTATTCCAGCGCATGAATGATACGCTTCAGTGTATTTAAGCCACGCTTCAAATTTAGCTTCGTGGTGCGGGTTCGATGGATTCACATAATGAATTTGTGTCTTTTTCTTACTCATAATTTCTAACTTTGATTAGTATATCAGTTAATTCATCAGCGGTTTGAAATCTCTCCACTTGCATATCATAAACGTCATCTGAGTTAGGTGGTGATATACCCACCTCAGGCACGAGGATATATTCATTCTTGTCTATAATAGATACTTCATATCCGTTACTAAATGTTAGTTTCATATTGTTATAGATTTTGTACACTCAAGTGTACATTATTAAAATTCATCTTGCATATCTAACAAGGCTTGTTGCATCGCTTGTAGTTCTTCTTCGTTCATTGTATTATATCTTTTATTATTTGCATTATAATTGCTGTGCTTATTGCGACTACAAATATATTTACTAAGGTCATTCTGCTTGTATTTATTATGTTAATTAATGTTATTTGTACACTCAAGTGTACATTATTAAAATAAAGCCTTTTGAATACTTGCTTAGGTATATAATATTATGCTTCAATCAATTCAACTAGTTCGATAGTAGCAAGTTCTTTCTTAACTTCTAGCTCATTAAGTAAAGTCTTTAAGTGTTCAATGATTTCTGCTTCGTTACCGTTAACATGAGTGTTAAGTTTCTCATCAAACCTTGCACCACCTCCACCGATTTCTTTCGATATGCTAAAGGTGTATAACGTTTTCGGTTTCTTGGTTGGTTCAGGTTTCATGAAGGCTAACAATCCTTTAATCGATGCGGTCGGCTCATTTCCGAGTGATTCGATATAATTCTCAATATCTTCAATCGGTATCTTCGAAGCATTTTTAAGTTCACCGAAAAACGTATTACCCACCCCATATAAGGCCGATAGTTCATCTCTATTAATTTTTAATTCTTTCTTATTAGCTTTCCAATAAGTGTAACCCTGCAATATGAGTTTACCCATATCGATTTGTAAATAAAGGCTTTTAATTGTGCCCTTATTCGCTCTTGCGCTCAGTGTTTTCACTTGCTTTGCGCTCTTTTTTAATACTGCATTCATAACTTTTACTATTTATTTATTTATACACCCTAACTTTTAGGGCATGGTTTTAATTGATTGCCATTGTTAATGCGGTGGTTCTCCGCTTCAGTCCTATGTTTTGTACGCTCAAGCGTACATTTTTATCGTGTCAGTTCGCGCTGTTTTGCTTTGCGCTTGTTTCTTCGTTCGTCTTTCCGTTGCATACTATAACTATATTTATCATGCAGGTTGTCCGCTTGTCGTTTACTATCTGAAGCCCTTCTTTTAGAGTTTCGCTTGATTGACATGGGCGGATGATTTCGCCAAGTGTCAGTTGGTCGTTTGCGGTTCATATGTTCCGCATTGCCCTTGATATATTTTATCGTTTCGTTAATCATATGCAAATATTTAATCATTATTTTTAAGCATCCTAGCATTTAACAAATTTTGTGTTTTAGTGTGTTTTTTCATGTTTGTGTAATGCTTTGCAAATATTCATACAACACTTTCAAGCATCCTAATAAAAACTGTTAACGAATGTTAAAACTGTAACTAACTGATTACCAAGTAGTTACAAGTGTTATTTGGGTAACTCCTTGAATATCAATAAGTTATGCGATTTTGAGCTGAGCTTACTGCTTATTTAGAATGATTCTAAATAGTAGTACTGGCTCTCTATTTATACAAAGAACCGCGCACACACACGACGTACGCGCGTGAAAAAAAAATCTCTTAAATCCTAATCGTAACACACTGAATATCAAGTAGTTACAAATTAACTTTATTTAACATATCGTAACTGACTGATTATCAGTTAGTAAGCACTTCTCGACCTTACCTATACTAAGCCCTCACTTTTATACTAGAGTCGCTTAAAACGGCTTAAAATGGCTCGGTGTTAAAATATGTTAAATGGATATCATTGTAAGTTATTGATAGTCAAGCAGTTAGAACTTATGAACAATAGATTGTTTATAACTTGGTTTGGTGGTTCATGTTGTTTGTTGTATCGCGTACTATTTAGAACGAATCTAAATAAGCTATATACTAGATAAGGTGTACTATTTAGAATGAATCTAAATAAGGTAATGGTTATGCTATTTAGAATGATTCTAGATAAGGGAATTGTTAAGGGGTGATACTGTCCACCGCTTTCAAGTTCCTATCTACTAACAACATACAATTAACTACCTTAAGCATAACATTAACTAACAACCTC
>Ga0209630_10000216_pt1 | contig 67145 bp, 74 predicted proteins | sample COG_01_FD_184745 | JGI IMG/M metagenome (GOLD analysis project Ga0209630, IMG submission 184745) | Pelagic Microbial community sample from North Sea - COGITO 998_met_01 (SPAdes) (version 2) | ecosystem: Environmental > Aquatic > Marine > Neritic zone/Coastal water | place: Helgoland, sampling...
TTCCATGCGTTCTAAACCAGTACCACGAATCCCAATATTAGGTCTTAATCCAAGACCATCTTCTTCCTGAACATACACTCCAGGAATACGAGATACAACACGGTGAATATCTGTATGATTAAATTGTCTTAATTCTGATTCTGAAACAACAGAACTTGGTCTGACAGATCTTAAAAACATTCCTGAAGTAATACTAGCAGCATCTGCTAATACGTCTATAGCATCTAATGCCACAGGTTTATTTGAAAGTTCTACAGATATGCCTCCACCACTAACAATTACGCTTTTATCTGCAAAACCAATTGCTGAAAATGTTGCTGTTGTAGGTACTGTTGCTGTAAATGCAAAGCTACCATCGTTATCACTTGTTGTACCAAAACCATTTGAAAGAACGATATTAGCATCAGCTACAGGATTACTATTGATGTCTGTTACTACACCGGAAATGGTAGTTTGAGCAAAAACCAAACTAAAGAATCCTATTAATATTGTTACGTGTTTCATACTTCCCCTTTAAATTTTTATTGAGATTGTGTCGCAATATTATAGTAGAATATTCCTAAATGCAAGTATAATTGAGATTAAATCTCAATAATATTTACTTACTGAGAATAGAGCCGATAAAAATATTCGTTTGACGCGGATTTTCTGCGTTACGATTTGAAGAAAAAGTAATCTTTCCATTTTCCGATATTACTGGAAACGAATCAAATGTATCATTATTTGTTAATCTTTGAATTTTTAAAGATTCAATATGAATCATGTACAGTTCAAAATTACTTCCAAAAGCATTGTAATCATCTCTCCAGTCATCCTTGTTAGATGAAAAAATAATATGCTTTCCATCTGGATGCCATGACGGAGACCAATTAGTAGCTCCATTATTTGTTAGTCTCTTTTTATTAGACCCATCTCGCTTAGCTACATAAATATCTAACGGTACAGCATCTATATATCGATTATTTAAATTTACAGACCATTTTTCTTTTTCTTCTTCGTTACTAGGATACCATGCACGCCATACAATACTATTACCATCAGGAGAATAAAATGCGCCTCCATCATAACCAAATTCATCCGTAATACGTTTTAGATTTTTGCCATCATAATCCATTTCATAAAGATCTATATCACCTTCACGCATTGATGTAAAAATCACCTTTCTCTCTGATGGGTGCGTAGTTGTCTCGGCATTATACCCTGGAGCATCTGTTAGCTGTACTGCTGTCATACCATCCCACCTATAAATCTCATAATTTCTTAAAGGCCAAATATACTTTCGAGGATTAGGATGTTTATAAATTTCTGGACATTGAGGTCCATCTTTCATTGTTGATGAGAAAAAAATAAATTCATTATCAAGCGCATAATGCGCACAAGTAAAAGCGCCGTCTTTGACTGGAAAATCTTTTAGGTTTTTACCGTCTACATCTACGATATATAGCTTATCACAATCATTGCCATCTCGCTTAGACTGAAAAACAATCTGTGACTCATCTTCGTTGAAATACCCTTCTCCGTTATCTCCGGTAAACGTTAATTGCTGTATATCTGAAATTATGAATGTCTTAGGTTGGTTACATGAGATAAAAAACAGTGAGAAGATTATGAGAGATTTATAATGGTGGTAGCTTTTCTTAAAACTGTACATTTAACACTACTTCTTCTTCACCTCTAAGCACAGTTATTTCAGCTGTAGCGCTAGGTTCAATCATTGAGAATGCTTCCATGTATTTGTAAATATCTACAATTACCAGGTCCTGTATTTTGATAACAATATCTCCATCAAGCATTCCTGCTGTTTTTCCAGGATGATTATCTATTGTACTTTCAATTTTAACACCTTTTCCATCATAAGAATAGTCTGGAATTACACCTAAGGTAACTTTCATTCTTGAGGGTGTTTGCATTGTTTGCTCTTGCTCGACAGATTTAAATACTAATCTATCTGAAGTATTAGCAAACTCTTCAACTATTCCTTCAACCATATTAGAAATAGATTTCATTCCATCGTAATTTATTTTGTCAGAATCGTCTGATGGCTTATGATAATCTTCGTGCACTCCAGTAAAGAAAAAGAGTACGGGAATATCTTTTTTGTAGAAATTATAATGATCTGATCTGCTAAAAATACCTTCTCCTAATTCAATGACATTTACATTATCTTCCATTAAGAACGGATGCAATCTTGAAGAAAAATTTTCTGCAGAAGCGGCACCACCAAGCTGAACATTATTCTCTTCCATTCTACCAACCATATCTAAATTCACCATAAGATGCACCTTATCAAGATCAATAGTAGGATTATTTACAAAATGCTTGGAACCTAACAAACCTAATTCTTCACCACCGAATGCCATAAAAACTAATGTTCTCTTATGATTGTTTGTTGCGGCAAATTTTTCAAAAAGCTCAATAACCATTGACGTGCCTGAAGCATTATCATCAGCGCCATTATTTATCTTTCCGAGAGCATTTGCAGTAGTATCATAGTGCCCACCAATAACTACAAATTCATCCTTCAATTTTTCGTCATTTCCAACCAAATAACCAATGACATTATAAGTTAAAACTTTATCTTTCTTCTGTCTACGGTCTTTGAATACATAATGTTCTTGTACTTCGATTTTTCCCTTATTTGGTGCTGCATCATAAAATCTTTGCTTAATATAACTAACAGCTATTTTATCGCCTTCAGTTCCTGCGCCTCGTCCTTGAAGTTCATCGGAGGATAAAAACTCTATATGAGTCTTAAAATCCTCTATTGTTATATCGCTTTTTGTAGGCTTGATCTCTGGAGTAGCAACACTAGGCATATTGCTAGCGCATGATGCTAAAAATAAAATAGATAGGTATAGTGTATTTTTCATAATTAAAAGCTATGACAAATTAGAATAGATATCCAATCAAAAGATAGCTTAAGGCAAATATAGCAGTTAAGATGATAATAAAGGTATTGAAGTGCTTGTCCATCATTTTTTTAATTGGATCTCCAAAAAAACGAATTAATAATCCGATAATTACAAAACGACCTCCCCTACCTAAAATTGAAGCAAGTATAAAAGTTGGAAGATTAATTTGAAAGACCCCAGCTGTTATAGAAAAAACTTTATATGGGATTGGGGTAAATGCTGCTGTAAAAATTACAAGAAAATTATGCGCATCATACTGAGTACCTACATTATCAAATACTTCTGTTGTAAACCCTGGAATAACTCTAAAAAAGAAATTAGCAACACCTGTCAATTCACCTGAAGGTGTATACCAAAGAAAATAACCAATAATAAAACCAAAAATTCCTCCTAAGACTGAACCTAGGGTGCACATAAAAACATAATACATTGAACGCTTAACTTTGCCTAAGCACAAAGCCATTAGTAATGGATCAGCAGGAACAGGGAAAAATGAAGATTCAGCGAAAGCAACAAAGAATAATACTGCTGTGCCATAAGCACTTTCAGCCCATGATAATACCCATTGATATAAATTTTTTAACGGATTATTCAATATTTATCTTAGTCTTAACATCTTGATAGCTTTAATAAACTGACCACCATTTGGATTTGCCGGAGTGTACATTTGACAGAAGTATACCCCAGAACTAACTGTATCACCATTATCATTTGTTCCATCCCAAACTACTGATTTATAACCAGAGCCCTGCTCTTCATCTACCAAAGTAGTAACAAGCTGCCCTTTAATATTAAAGACTCTTAAAACAACATACTGAGGTGATGGAACATCATATTCTAATGTTGTAAATGTCGTAAATGGATTTGGATAATTTTGCTTTAATTCTAACACATCTGGTATTAAAGCTCTACCATCAATCTTTAAATTACCAATAGATCCAGATACTGCTTGTTGAAAAGACTGTCCATCAGTAGATATGACTGACCATGAACCTTCAGAAACATTAACAGTATCAGTTTGTGCTACTAGATCTTTTAAGGCCCAAGCTATTGAAGTATCTTGAGTCCAAGTATTCATACTTAAAAACTCTAAGTCATCATAACCTATCATACGATATTCAATCGTATCTCCATCTACATCAGCAGACTCCTCCCACACAAAACGTAATGAGTCATTTTGATTTTCTGGAGTAATAAATAAGTATTCATTCGATAAAAATGCGCCAGAACCATCAATAGTATTGAATAAATATTCTCCGCTAGCCGTAAAAGATCCGGGTGTATCATTTACTGGCAACACTGTTGCATTAAATGATACTCTAGTAGAATCAATACCTCCATCTGCTGTACCACCATCATCTCGCACGGTAACATATACTACAGAAGATCCATTGCTGTCTGCGCTAGGGGCTAAATCAAGAATGAATTGGCCAGTAGAAGGATTATTGACCACTAATGATGGAAATATAGCTGTGTTCTCAGCATATGCTGTCACGGTAACATTTTGAGCGTTAACATCGGCTCCGTAATTTACTCCGGTGAGCTGTATACCTAAATTAGCATCTTCGTTGATTTGAACATCTGACACTGTATCAATATTTGGTGGTGCATTAATAAATGTTACTGGCTGAATTTGGTATTCAGAAGAAAACTGACTTTCTTCGCCTTGGCTATTAACCGCAGATAATTTATAGTAATATGTTTTAGTTGTATCCAAGTTATCATCGATAAATCCTGAAGTTGGATAGTTGACTGTTGCAATTAAATTACTAGAAGTTGGAGTAAATAAAGCTTCTTCTGATCTATAAATTCTTACTTGAGAGCTTGTATCGTCACTAAGAGTCCAATTAAATGAAATTGTTCCATCCTGAGGAATTTCATAAGAAATATTTTCAGGTGCATCTGGTGCAGTATCATCAAATGTAGGATTTAAAATATATAAACCTTCATCTATACCAGTTACAACAACTGTACCGCTATTGTAATAAGGATAATTACTCCAGGTTCCATCAAATGATGAATTATTATTAGATGGATAAACATCAAAATATGCTTCTTCGATTGGATTATTTATATCAGAAATATCAAGAATGCGTAATCCACTAGTATAATGTGACATATAAACATAATTGCCAATAACATAGTTATTATGGTCAATAGATGGTGTTGGACCAGTATAAGTTGTTTGGAGCGTTGGATTACTTAAATCTTCTACATTCCAAATTAAAGTTCTGGTATTTCCAAATCCTCCATTATACTCATCAAGCTCATCATTAACGATAAAATATTTATGGTCTTCTGTTAACCATCCTTGGTGGGTATAATAATTGTCATAACTACCCAATCCGATTGTTTTAGCTCCACTAGAATCATCAGACTTAGTGCTTAAATCAGCAATCCAAACATTGGTTTCATTAGAACCAAAACAAATTTCTTTTCCGACGTACTGAGAGTCTGGTCCATTATAAACAACGCACTGTACATCATGAACATACCCTGTATTACTTCTACCAGTTGAGGGATCAGATACACAAGCTGACTTTGATGGCAAAGTTGGTGTTGAAATATCTACAATATGTAATCCACCTGGACCACAAGTACTAGTACCGATGGCATAAGCAAAGCCTGTATCTTCATTAATAAAAATGTTATGTGCATTACCGAATTCGGCGTAGTGAGCGGTCTCAGAAAATGTGATGGGCGAACTATTAAAGGTTCGTAATATTGTTAAATCAAAAACTTGCATTCCATGTCCACTAGCCTCAGAAACAATAAATGCATGATTATTGTATACTTTAATATCGCGCCATGTAGAATTACTACTATGCGTTGCTAATCTTCCGATATAAATAGGATTATCTGGTGAAGTAACATCCACAAAAGATGTACCATTACTCATTCCAACAATTGCATACTCTTTATTTGTAACAGAATCCGTCCAACCCCATATATCATTTAAACTGGTGGTATTTCCTCCACCAATTTCAGTTTTATCCATGAATGACATCAAATCAATATTATTACATTCATAAGACCCTGCAGTGCCTCCAGTACATTCTACTTTACTAGTAATAGATTGAATTGGACCTTTGGTTGATAAATTTTGAAAAGATTGTCTACTGGTTGATAGATTATTATACAATACTAGCTCATCAGCATAATATGCATCTGTAATAAGAGCATCATCAATTAAAGCAACATTTCTACCAAAATAATGCGAACTATCGTAATTATTGTTTTCAATCACTTCATTTAAAATAAATCTGTTATTTAATTCGTTTTTATTATAAACATATAAATCAGACTGGTTAAATGTACTTATTATTAGTTGATTATTTAACTCGCTAAATCGATATCCAAAATAACTATTTTCTATTAAATCTGTTGGTTGAATAGTGTAGAAATTTGTCCAAGGATTTTCATCTGTTTTACTATTTGTATCGATATAAGGATAAACAAATACCTTTCCTTGCCCATTACTATGATTGAGAGCTGATATGTAAATACTCGAATCTCCAACATAAACAGATTGACCAAAACGCATTTTAAGATTGTTGCTTTGATCTTCTTGCTCTGGAGATATAATATTAGTACCAAAAGTAATTCCATTTTTAAACTCAACAAGATGAACAAAATCTTTCAATGACCCTATAAGGAGTTTGTTATTTTTCAATGACATCGTTACTCCAAATCCGAACTTTTCTGGACCAGCAGCATAACATCCTTCAACATCACCTAATTTTCGAACATCCACTTCTTTAAATGGAGTCGTTCGTGCATCGCTAAAGCTTTCAGACTGTGGGTTAAAATCATATATAAAAACCGTTCCATCATTAAAAAAAGGTGAAGAAATAGCAATATATTTATCATTTAGAGCAACGTTGTATCCAAACTTTTGAGACTTGCTTGGATCTGTCGTTGCATTAGGATTTTCAAATGTTTTTACGACTACCCACTCTCCTGCATAATCTTTACGATATAAATACACCGCTCCATTACCATTATCAGATCCTGGAGCTCCTATCAGCAAATAATTATTATGTATTGCCATACTAAAACCAAAATCATCTCCAGGTAATGGATTTGGTGATTTTAACTCTGCCGTTTTTTCCATCGAATCAACACCGCTATACAGTTCATAGATATCTACTGTTCTTGAGCTAAGCGATGAAAAGGTTTTAGCGGTAACTAAAAAGTCATCTGATATTGCAATAGGAATATATCTTCCCCTGTTTAACATTTCAGCAGAATGGCTTTTTGTACCAGCTGATGCAAATATACTATTTGTGATAAGAAATAAAAGTACTAGATATGTTGAGATTTTTCTTAGCATGATTATTGATATAAAGTATAAGAAGAAATCTGAAAAATAAGAAGGTGTTAATTGTCTATTTCTAAATCTATCTCTTTTGCTTGATCTAAATTTTCATCCAAGAACAATGACTTGTCAATAGCTGTGAAAAATTCTTTGAAAAATTCTATGGAGCGCTCTCTCTTACCACCTCCAAAATTTATTCGTAATGAGGATAAAGGTTCAGTTTCTGAAATAGCTTTTACTGTAAGTGTGGCAGTTAGTTTGTAATCCTTTACAACAGTTGTTTTGCCACCGCCTCCACCAGAAGATTCTTTGTCATTATCTCCATCGGAAGTAACTGCCCACCAAATAATAGCAACAAGAGCAAGTGCTTGTAATGCTTTATCAGCATCCGATTTTTTTTTCTTTTTAGGCTTTTCTACTTTACTGGCGGTAATTAAACCAAATTCTTCGCTAATCGTATCAATTGTAAATCCAAGATCTTGAAACGTTCCAATAGAAGATTGCATTAATGATTTTGTATCAACAGCATATTCTCTTGTTTCAACAGCGCGTTGTGCTGCTACAGTTTTTTTCTTTGAAGAACTAGAAGAGCCACAACTAACTAATAAGAAGTTTGCGGCAATAAATAGTGAGAATATTTTCTTTTTTGACACTAACTACTACTCTTCCGTCGCTGTATCTAGAAATAGAGATTGGTCTAAAGCGGCAAAGAAAGATCTAAAAAATAAGTCAGAGTATCTTCTTCCACCACTTTCAAAATTTACTCTCAATGATGAAATTAGAGGATCGGAAGAAATTTCTTTAACAGTAATAGTCGCAGATAGCTTTAATGGTGTAATTACAATATCATCAGAACGATTATCAAACCCAAAAAGCCCTGCAACTATATCATCCAAGACAGTGCCATCATTCACTTCGGTTGTTTGCGTACCTTGGGTTCTACTCCCAGTAATTAATCCATAATCACTATTTAGAACATCAATAGTATAACCGAGATCTTGAAAGGCACCTACTGATGCAGTTATTAATGCTTTAGTATCAACGTTATATTCTCTTGTTTCGATAGCTCGCTTTACAGCGGTAGTACGGTCAGACATACCTGATCCGCATCCTACTAATAAAAAGCTAGTGGTTAAAAAAAGAGGGAGAAAGATATTTTTCATTTAGTATTTAATGCTTTGATATTTATAGCTAGAAACCACACCATCTGCATTGAATTTAACGATTAATGTTAAATTTTTACTTGTAGTAGAGTTCTTGCTTCGTCCACCACCAAAAATACCAAAAAAGTTTCCACTTGAACCTGCTCCTGCTCCTGAAATACTAGAAGATTCAGATTCTTGAGACACCTTATCATAAGTCCAAGCTTCCCCGCCACCTTGCGTGCTAGTCACTAGATTTGGAGATCCTAATAAACTCACTACTTGCGATGAACTCATTCCCTCTGAAAGTTGAGATTGAACTTTACCTAATGTAAAATCATTAGATTCAGCGGATGCAGTTGGCGCATTCATAGCGCAAGAGAAAACAAAAAGACTTGATAAAGCTAATATTTGAAAATATTTCATATTATCTACCTTTATAGTTGTTGTTTGTATATAGTTATATACGTCTTAGTATGTAAATATGTTTCCATCAAAATAAATAAAAAAGAATAGAACTACAATAACAACTAATTATAAATATTACTATTAAATAGAGTTTAGAGTGTCTTGATAAAGACTCATAATAAACTTAGTATTATCACCAACTAATCCATCACCAATGAGGTTACCCTGAATAGATACGACGGGTATAACATCTCGATTCGCTGATGCAATAAATGCTTCTTTACATTTTAAAACTTTATCAATCGAAAGATCTGATTCTTCAATACTTAACTGTTGATTTTTTAGAATATCTAATAGAACTAATCGAGTTACGCTTCTAAGTATTCTTCCATCTGCAGGTGAAGTAAGAATCGTTCCATCATCCATTATACAAAAGAAAGAAAAAGTAGTCCCTTCTAAAACCATATTATCGCTAGTATACAGCGCTTCATCATAGTTAGTCCCCCTTACCACTGCATTCTGCGCTTTTAATCCGCCAAAATAGGTAAATGGGGTCTTTAGCTCACCATCGGGCCTCTCATACTCAAATAAACCCAGTGAAATTCCCTTTTCATAAGATTTAGATGAATAAGGCTTAGCGGGAGTTATAATAATAAAAAGGTCCACAGGCATATCTGTAATGAGAGCAGAACTATCTATTGGGGATGTACCTGCTAGTAAAATCATAATATTACATTCAATCTTATCAAATCTATTTTGATTTAATGTATCTTGAACTAATGACCTAATCTCTTCTTTAGATTGTCTTACAATCATATTCATCGATTTGGCATTTCCTAGTACTCTATTTAGATGATGATCTAAAAATACAGGCTTTCCCTTATTTACTGTTTTAAGAAATGTAAATACTTGATACCCTCTAACAATACTTAAGAAGTTGTCTATAATATTTAGATTTACTTCATTGGTGGGTATAAATTTGTCTCTTGCGTAAGAAATATGTTTCATAATTGTCACTTAATTTATCTAAAAATATAATTTATAATGATGTATATTTATAAATGCATTATAAAATATTTAACATACTTCTACTATGCTTTATTCTAATTAATTGTTCCAAAAAAGAAGAAGAAACTTTAAGCACTCCTCAAGAATTTGATAATGAAATTAGTGTAGATGATGATTATTATTTTGAGAAAAATATTTATCAAGTTGTAGATAATGTTTATGTGGCAATAGGTTATGGTCTTGCTAACTCTATTTTAATTGTTGGTGACGGCGGTAATATTATTATCGATGTTACTGAAAGCGACATATTAGCAGCAGAAATTCGAGAAAGATTTGAAGAAATATCTGATCAGCCGATTGAAGCTATTTTTTATACGCATTCTCATGTAGATCATTGGAGAGGTGCTTTTCCTTTTGTTGATAAAAATACAGAGGTTTATGCACATAAAACTTTCAAAAAAGGATTTTATGATCAGAATAATTTACTTAAACCTATTTTAACAGAAAGAGGTATGAAGCAATTTGGCTTCTTTCTCCCACAAGAACTACAGCGAGGACATGGGCTAGGCTTTACACTAGACTTTGACTTTAAACAACCGCCAGTCGTCTATCCTACAGTTTTACTAGATGGTAAAAAAAATATTCTCACAATTGCTGGAGTTACGCTAGAAGTAGTCCACTCTCCCGGTGAAACTGATGATCAGATCATTATCTACTACGAAGATAAGGAAGTTGTATTCTCTGGCGATAACTACTACATGCGCTTTCCAAATCTTTACACCATAAGAGGAACCTCCTATCGCGATACTTATAAATGGTATAAATCTGTGGATGAAATGCGCGCATACAATCCAACATACTTGGTTAGCTCTCATGGGCCTTATTTATCAAATAAGAAAGAAGTACAAGAGCGTTTAACTATTTATCGTGATGCCATTCAATATATTCATGACTATGCAATTCGTGGGGCAAACAAAGGAAAAACACCAGATGAACTTGTTGATGAGTTCGTATATCCACAATTTTTTAAAGAAAATTTTGATTTACGTGAACAGTATGGAAAGGTTTCTTGGAGTATCAGAAATGTTTATAATGGGTATCTAGGTTTTTTTGATGGTAAAGCGGTTAATTTGGAACCTTTGTCTACAAAGGACCGAAGTAAAAAACTATTTAACATCATTGGATCTAAATCTAATCTTATATCTTTGATTAATAAGGCTATTAAAGATGATGAGCTTCAATGGGCGGCTGAATTAGGACAGATAGGTGTTATCAACTTTCCAAATGATTCTGAAATGAAAAATCTTTATGCACAATCACTTGAAGAACTATCAGTCAAGGAGACTAATCCTATTGCTAGAAATTATTATCTATCAGAGGCGTATGAAATTAAAGGAGAAATTACTCCTGACTTAACCTTTCAATTAACTGAAAACCAAGTACGTCAAATTCCTATTGAAACTATCTTTGAAGCTATGCCTCCTCGCTTAAATCCCGATAAAGCCAATAATAAACTTATTAAAGTTGGATTTACTATGAGCGATACCGGTAAAAAATTTGGTATTATTATACGAAATAATATTGCTGAAATTATTCAAGACATACCTACCGAAGCTGAAATTACAGTTACGGTTGAAACTTCAACATGGAAGGGAATTGTTTTAGGAATCACGGATGCTAAAAGTGCCTTAGCTTCAGGAAAATTAAGTGTTTCTGGAAATTATTTAAAATTTATCCAGTTTTCTACTATGTTTGAAAAAGACTAATTAATAATCTATTAAAGTAATCACTTCACCATACTTTTCTGCAAGTTTCTTTGATCCACCCAAGTGTGGCAAATCAATCAAACATAACGTATGGATATCAGTTGCACCCAATTCTCTGCACAAATCAGCAGTAGCTGTTGCAGTACCACCGGTAGCAATCAAATCATCTACTACTAGAATTTTATCTCCAGCGCTAATTGCGTCTTTATGAATATGAACACTGTTTGTTCCATACTCTAAGGTAAAATGCTTTTCTGCAGCCTCTCTAGGAAGCTTACCCGGCTTTCTCGCTAAGACAAATGACTTAGATAGCGCATAAGCAATTGGTGCACACCAGAAGAAACCTCTAGATTCTACGCCAACAACTTTATCAAATTCTAAATGAGCAATTTTTTCAATCATCAGGTCTACCGTAGCTTTGAATGCTGTAGGATTTTCTAGTAGGGTCGTAATATCTTTAAAGACTATTCCTTCGATAGGATAGTCATTAACTATAGTAATCGTTTTTTTTATATCGTCAATATGCATAAATATTGAGCCAATTATACTACAATTTACCTGAATTTCAAATGAATGAATATTAGTAGTAAAATTTGCTATTATCTTTATAAACCATTAAATATTAGATTGTTTTAATAATTGAGAATTTATCTCATTAAATATTTAAGAAATTTATTATGGTTAATTAAGAGGGAAAGCTAAATTGACACTTAAGACAAAAAAAGATTTTGCATTACAGGCATCCAATATTTTTGATGCCATGACACACAGCTTTAATGATAAAGAAAAAGCTGAAACTACAAGATTCTTTCTATCAACTATTACCTCGCGAATAGCAACAACATTCATCATGTCTCATTATTTATCAGATCAAAAAATAACACCATCAAGAGTTTATAATAAATTAAGTCCTCTGTATGGATCAAAGTCGTCGTTTGTTAACTATGTCGCTTTAGGAAAAAAACGCGGGTATTTATTTCTTGAATGTGCTAAAGACGATAGAAGACAAAAATATCTTTATCCGTCTCCTGCATTTATAAAGATATGGTGTATCTTTCTTGCAAAAACAAAAGGTACTGAACTATCATCTGATATTGATTGGAATTCAATAGTATGCACTGCTGCTAAAGTTAAATTAAAAAAAATCTCTTAAAAACTATAGCCGAGATCTATGAATAAGTTATTAAACTTGCCTCCATCATGATCTTTTAATCCTTTGTACAGACCAGCATTAATGTGAATATTTTCACTAATTGAATATCCTGCCCCAACAAGAAATCCAAAATCATTCTCATCAAAGTCAACGTCGGTTGATAAATCAAAATTTTCAGCTTCTTGTCCACTAATATTATATGTAACCTTATTATCAAGATTTATTCCAATTGATGGACCAATCCATAGATTGAATTTATCTGACATGCGATAATTTACAGAAGTCCATAAGTCAAGATAGGTAATTAAAATTTCAGCAGATTCTATATACATCAAAGGTTCATCTTCGCTAGGATCTACTTGGTAATTAGTAGAAGTTCCACGATGACCAAATTCTGCACCAACCGTAACAGGCAATGATCCAATTTTCCAATCGGTACTTTTCCAAACTCCAATGTAATACGAGCCTAATCTCTCAGTTTCAAACATTTCAAGCTCTTCGTCAGATGCATCATCTTCTGTTCCTGAAATTTGCATGGACTGATATCCGCCATAGACTCCCCATCCAGATTTTGAGGAAGCTGCTTGCTCTACATCTTGTGCGATTACTGTTGATGAGATTGTAAATAAAAATACTAATAGGTATCTCATCATTAGTTCATTTCGTTTGGAATATTATATTTCTCACAAAGACCTGATAAAAATCCCCACAACACATGCGCTGTAGACATTCCAGCTTCTTCTGCGAGTTTCCTGTCTTCATCGGATAGTTGATTCATTAGCATAGCACTTTGCTCACGATGCTCAACATCAGCATCTTTATGTACTACGAAATATTCTAATCCTTTATCAGATGAAACATCATAGTGATCTACCAGTCCTTTAATTTTAGTATCTGCAATCTCTGGTACTTGACGCTCATAGGCATATAAAGCACCTAACCCTTCTGCATAACTAGACCTAGCAAGCCTAAAGAAATTTGCAATCATATCTTCTGTATATCCCGCTTGCTTAATTGTTTCAATCTCAGATGCATCTGCTCCTACTTCTAAAGCAAATTGCTTCCAAAGCATTGGGTGATCTTTCTCAAAATCTTCTTCATCGCTAAGATTATCTAATAATATTTTACGCTGCTCAATATCTTCGCATAGTGAATGTGTTGCACTGATATAACGTGGAAATGCTTTGATATGCTGATAATACTGTTCAGCATAGTCTTGTAAAATTTCTTGTGATAATTCACCATTATTCCATGCTACATAGAAAGGATGTTTTAATAGATGAAGTTCATCAAGTTTACTATCTAATTGCTTTAGATACATAGAGTATATCTCCTTATTTAATTAATTATTAGTTGGCTACCTTCATACAATCTATCGATTATTGTACAGTTATAGCAAGTATAATTCGGAACATTATAAGTTTAGAGAAAAATAAATAAAAAATTATCTAGTCATCCATTGCAATACTAAATGCCATAAATACGACAAATAGAATACATAGAAATAGCATAGGTATCTCTAGCGGATGCTGCATTGTAAAAGGACCCCATGTAATCATAATTTATTACCTATTATTTTCATTTAATTGAGACCTAACACCTAATATTCCAAATGTTGGTGCCCATAGACCTACAAATACTCCAACTTGACGTGCATCCGCTGCATCTTCATATCCAGGAAGATTTAAAAATAGCAGTACTGCCATCAAAATTGAGATTATCATTAGTAAATACCATAAATTTGAATTCATTTTCTACCCCTTGATTAAATATTTAAATAATACTCATTACTTTTAGAATAAATGCCACAATAATTAACAAGATAACGAACTTCGTATCTAGACAAAAACTGACAAACTTAGCGATCATATCGTCCATTAATTAATTCCTCCATTTAATAGCATGTACACAATGATGAGAGTAAAGAATATAGCAATAATACCCCCAAAAACTGTATCGAGAATTGACATTAACTTATCAGCTAAGATATTTATTTTATTTAACATTTATTCCCATTAATTATTCTAAATTTTAATAAAGAATTTTAAATAATCAAATTAGTATTAAAGTTTAAAACTAATTAAGTAATATTAAGATTTACTTTTGAAAACTAGTAAGATTTATTTATCAATTTTATTTTTATAAAATGCTTCAATATGAGGCTTTAACATTTTAGTGACTTCTTGAATATTATCGACAACGTAAATGTTGTCAAAATCTTTCTTACTAATTAGATCTTTTTTTAAAGAGTTCTGTTTTATCCAATCAATTAGTCCACGCCACATTGAACCTACAAGAATAATTGGTCTTGCTGATATATGATTCACTTGCATCAACTGCCAAGCAAAGAAAAATTCAAGTAAGGTACCAATACCTCCTGGAGTTACTACTACAGCATGACTCAATCTCATAAATTCATCTAATCGTGAAGAGAATTTTTTGTGATTAAACTTATTGTCTATATGGTCGTTAAATCCTGACTCAAATGGCAATTCTATTCTAATTCCAAAAGATTTTGCATCTGAACCACCTTCTTTTGCACCGGCATTTGCTGCCTCCATAAGACCGGGACCGCCACCAGTCACAATATCTGCACCATTTGATGCTAATTCTTTTGCTAAATTGTACACTTTTTTGTACTCCTTAGAATCTGACTCTATTCTTGCAGAACCAAAAATACTAACTCGAAAATATTCTGAACCCATTTCTGTTACTAATGTATCTAGGTCAGCAACAACATCATTTAATTCATGAATTTTTGTTGAGAGAAACTTTCTTACTTTTTCTTGTCTAATTTTCATTTTAAAACCTCCAAACAGAGCAATATACAACTAAAGTATAAGAAATTTTCATATAAATAATACCCTAACCAGCTCCACCGCCACCGCCACCGCCAGCGCCACCACCTCCAGCACCACCGCCACCATCGCCGCCATATGACGCAGAGATAGCTGTTCCAGTAGTTGCAATATCGGCAATACCAGCCGTGATAGTAGAAACATCAGAAGGAGTGCCTCCTCCATACCATATATAACATGTACCATCTCTTAAATATTCAGTTTCTCCAGTTCTGGTGTCAAATCTGGTATAATTGTTGATTCGTTCATATCTACCATCTTGACTAAATGCAATGGAAAGTAAAATTGTTAGTAATAGTATTTTTCTCATAAACAAATCTAACGATTATTCAGAGTAGATGTCTATTGTAAATAACTCATATTATAAAACTGGTTTACCATAATCATTAGCTCCTTCATCTCCTTTTTGGCAGAAAAGATATATCCAATAAAAAACAGAGAGGTTTACTAAAGGTATCATAGCAAGGACATTAAAGACTATAATCCACCATCCTGGCCAATTTAGATCTTGAAATCTTCTAAATCCTATTGCTAGTCCTGGAATAAAAAATGCTATTGCAGCTACCATTCCCAGTATCCCAAACGATACTATTGAAGCAATAATTACTACAATCCAGAACCAAACAAGAAACATCCAATAATCTTCACGACTACATCTTCCTTGAAAATCTGAATATTGCTCAGTAATAACATTCCAAAAATATCCATAGAATGAACCTTTTAGTGTTTTATGTTTCATAATCAACAAATCTAGCGATTATTCAGAGTAGATGTCTATTGGAAATAATAAGATGAGGATTAATCATGAGTAAAAATTGATACAAGCCAATATACACAACCTACAACAATTAAAAGAGCAGCCAATTCACTTCCTCCTTCGCCTAAAATTAATGCAGGAATCAATAGCAACATCCACCCGAAAGTCAAAGCACCACTATGGAAGAGGTAATAAATGAAAGCAAATAACAAAATTAAAATTGCATTACCAAATGATTCTTTAAAAACAGCTATAAAAGAAAATGATGAATCAGCATTAATCCAAGTAAGTAAGGTAAGAACTAATGAGAGACCAATAATGACTACTAATACTGCAAGAATAAATACTGAAAGCATAATAGATAAATCTTTCAAATCTTCTTTGGATTTGATAAGACTTTTTTTAATTGATTCAAAAAATTCCTTCATAACCAAATATAAGAAGTTTAAAAGAAAGAAGGTTTATCTATTGGAGATGAGGATTTTACAACATCTCAGTGATAAAAAGATAAATAATGGTCAAAATGAAAAATACAAAAAATCCAAAAAGAAGCCATAACACTAATTTCATGTTGGGTGAATTTTCTCTTTTGCCATACTCAGTTATCTCTGCAAAGAAGAATAAGCAAAGTATAAAAATACATACAATAAATAACATAAATACCATAACTAAATATAAGGAGTTTAAAGAAAAAAAGGTAGACAACAGATAGTATGCAAATAATATGCACTTTTATTTCGCTTTCAGACGAAGGCAATGTCGCAAAAAAAGGGCTTAGAAATTAATCTAAACCCTCTTTTATCATGTTTTGTCGTCGTGGGCGATGAGAGATTCGAACTCCCGACCCTCTACATGTCGAGCAGATGCTCTAACCAACTGAGCTAATCGCCCCCAATTTTTAATCTATAGCTTAACCTGTAACTTTTACAATTAATCTGTCAAACCATTTATCAGGTAATATACTTCTCATAGTTAAAAGTATCCAGCTATATGCACCAGCTGAGTACCTTGTTTTAGGATTTTTAGCGTTTATTGCCTTATCGATAACTTTTGCTATTACTATCGGGTCAGAATAATCGTCAAATGTGTTTTCATCCGAATCATCTGGAGTACCATAGAAATTTTTATATTCTGAATTTTTACTATACTTCTCAAAATATTGAGCTGAATAATTACCAATGTTTGTTTTGATCATCCCTGGCTCAATAATAACTACATCTATTCCAAACTGTTTCACTTCTAGTCTAAGTACATCAGACCAACCTTCAAGGGCATGTTTTGATGAAACGTACCATCCATAAAGAGGGTTATATGCTTTACCTAATACTGAAGAAATATTAATAATGGTTCCACTTCCTTGACTTCTCATATGCGGCAATACTGCTTTAACAGTTTTACCAACACCAAACAAGTTTACTTCAAATTGATACATTGCATCTTCCATTGATACATCCTCAATAGCACTACCAACAGCAATTCCAGCATTATTTACTAAAACATCTATTCTACCTTGCTCTGCAATAATTTGATTAATAGCATTATCGACATGATCTTGTTTTGTTACGTCCATTTCTAATGAAATTCCACCAATGTCGTTCAAATATTGATTTTCTTGAATCAGGATATCTCCACCATAAACAATATGTCCTTTATCAATTAAATATTGAGCAGTAGATTTTCCGATACCATGAGCGGTACCAGTAATTAATACAACTTTCTGCTTATCAGAAGAAAAAACACTTCCAACAAGCAACATTGTTATAATAAATTTTTTAAACATATCTATCTCCTTTTTTTAAATTAATTAATAAAAAGAATGAATCTATCGAACATCTTATCTGTCATAATTTGTCTTAAAAATTTACCCAGCTTACTGTAAGCTCCAGCAGCATATCTAGTTTTTGGATTACGAGCATTTATTGCTTTATTTATTACTTTTGCAATTACAATTGGATCGGATTGATTTGAGAGAACTGAGCTTTCTGAATCAGTAACCGGCTGTCCATACAAATGCAGATAATTAGAATCTTCTCTGTATTTATCTAAATAACTTCCCGAAACATTAAAAAAATTAGTATTTATAGCTCCAGGCTGCACAATAACTACATCAATATCAAATTCTTTCAATTCTACTCTTAATGCATCTGACCAACCTTCTAGTGCATGCTTACTTGACAAATACCATCCTGCTAAAGGACCATAAGTTTCTCCTAGCACTGAACTGATATTAATTATCGTTCCACTCTTTTGCTTTCTCATATGAGGAAGTACTGATTTTGTAACTCTAGCTAATCCAAACAAATTAACATCATACTGATAATAAGCGTCCTCCATGGTGACTTCTTCAATAGCTCCATATACACCCAAACCAGCATTATTTACTAGAACATCAATTCTTCCATGCTCATTAATGATTTGCTGAACTGCTTTATCAATATGCTCTTGATTAGTGACATCCATCTCAAGCGCTATTCCTCCAATATCATTTAAATAGAGATTTTCTTCGACAAGAATGTCTCCCCCGTAAACAATATGACCTTTATCAATTAAGTATTCTGCAGCAGACTTTCCAATACCTAATGCTGTACCAGTAATTAATATAACTTTTGGCGTATTTGCTGATATAAAACCAAACATCAACAATGATAATAAAATCTTTTTTAACATTTTTACTCCTTTATTTTTCTTTTGAATTAATTATGACCCACGCGAAAAAATGCATGATCTTATTTAATATTTTTTCAATCATCCTTTGAATGCCAATAAGCTAACCCAATAAATAGAAATTGAAATGGAAGTCTTCCCCATGCAATTGCAGCTGTAGTTCCCATTGCATCTCCATTTGTTAATGCAAGATAGATATTAGCTGGGAATACTGCAATTAAGAGCAGAATAAGCCCCCAGGCAGCGTAATAACGTGTTTTAGGTATCAATAGTAAGAAACCAAACGAAACTTCTAAAAATCCACTAATATAGACTGAGGCTAAATGAAATGGAAAATTAGGAGGCATAATTTGCAAAAACCATTCAGGTTCAATAAAATGTTTTACTCCAACATTCATATAAAAACATGACATTAATATTATGGTTATAAATTTAATTTTTTCTATCATACCGATATAGATCCTTTTCTAAAATCTGTTTTTCCTATGCGAACATTCACTAATACTGGAAATCCATTTTTTGCATCTTCTTTTGCTTGTATTAATACGCTCTTTAACTCACTGGGATCATCGACAGCATACCCTTTTCCACCATAGCCAATTGCTACTTGATGATAGGCAGTATTTAAAAGATTTGTCCCTATAGGACTTCCAAGCATATCAACTTGCTCTCGAGCAATTTGCTGCCAAGAAGCATCGTTTCCAACAATAGCAATAACGGGTAATTTATGACGAACATAGGTATCAAATTCAGCTAAACTAAATGCACAAGCCCCATCTCCATAAATAATCCAAACTTCTTTACTTTTGTATGCACTTTTCGCTCCAAGTGCAAATCCACCTCCGACACCCAGTGTTCCAAATGGACCTGGATCAAGCCAGCCTAATGGCCCTTTGGGTCGTACGGTATATGCCGCCGTTCCTACAAAATCTCCTCCATCTGCTATTATAATACTATTATCATCCAAAAGATCATTAATTGTAGTACATAGTTTAATAGGATTAACAAAGTCTGTTTTGATTTCAGATTGTTGTAAGATCTCATTATCACGTTTTTGTTCAAGTAAATTTAATTCTTCTGTCCATTCTTCGCATTTTGGAGGATTGATAATTTTACCAATTTCACAAATTGCGCGGGTTGGATCACCATGAACACATATAAAGGGCTTTCTGTTCTGCTTCATGTCCTTTGCACTTTTATTGATTGCAATAATTTTTGCATTTGAATTAATAGAATATCCATATCCTAACCGGAAGTCTAATGGAACGCCTACAGTAATTACAACATCTGCATTCTTTAAAGCATGTTTACGATTATGGCGCATAAAAAATTTATCATTTTCATTGAAGCACCCTCTTGACATTCCTGATGTATAAGTAGGAATAGATAACTTATTTAAATTTTTAAGAAATTGAGGTAAAGCCTCTTTATTTTGTGTGACTTGATTCCCAAGCAATACAACAGGTTTCTTAGCATTTACAATTGCTAATGCTGCATTGTCTATATCTTTTTGTCGTGCAAAAATCGATTTTTTCTTTCTAATTTTTATAGATGACTTTTTATTAGAAAACATATTAGTTAAGTGGCGATCTACATACCAGGTCATCAACTTACCTACTATTCCATTTGATGATAACTGGCTTGCATGTTGCTCTCGAATACTTTTTTCTGGATAAAGTAAGTCAATAGGTAACTCAACAAATACTGGGCCAGGTACTCCAGATATTGCTGTATTCAAAGCATTTGTAAGGGAGGGTATTATATCGCGAGTCTTACCAACACTTACTGCTGACTTTACATGAGGTTTTATCAATGCCATTTGATCAATATCTTGTAGAGATCCCTTACCACGCAAAAGCGTCGCTGCTGCCCCACCGATTAGTATTAATGGAGATTGTGCTAGTTGTGCATTTTTAATTGCAGTAATTGTATTAGTGACTCCAGGGCCAGCTGTAACAATAGCAACTCCTATACTATTCGTGAGTCTAGATGTAGCATCTGCTGCAAATACTGTTGAAACCTCATCACGCACTTCGACGATATCGATTCCCTCTGATTCACACCCAACAAGAATTGGAGATATGTGCCCTCCACACAAAGTAAAAACTGTACTAATATTATTGTTTTTAAAAAATGAACTTACAGTAAATCCTGCATGCATATTAGACGATTTCATGATTGGTTAGTTTAGAATTACTGCTACCTGATTAGGCTCAGGAACTGCTAGGAGAGATGAATAAACAGAATCATCCATTAAGACTTCTAAGGCTTTAATTACTACTTTATCATCTTTAAGATACAATTCATATTTTCCATCGTTTCCATCGTAATAGAAAGCAAATTCACCTAAGACCATTCTTTCGATAACATCTTTTTCAGTTTCAAACATTTCTGATTGAGTTTTATCAATTTGTCTCTCAATAACACTGAAGGCGTTTTTTAAGAAAATATTGTCTTTATCTTCTTCGGATAGCTTTTCTTTTGCTAATTCTAAATCTTCTTCGCCATCAACATAACCTTCAATATCATTATCATTAATAAAGGTTTCAAAATTTTTCATTAAGCTGCTATCTGCCATAACTTCATCGATTGAAGCATACTGATCGCTGAATTGTTGAACGAACCTGAAGTAGCCTCCGTTTCTTAAAATAGATGCTGCTAAAGGATAAGAACCTTCATCTTTGACTATAATATCTGGAGAGATTCCGCCGCCACCTAATACAGTTCTTCCTGCCATTGTTTGAAAAAGTGAATCGGCTTCTAAAGCACCATCTGCAATTAATTCTTCATCAATAAATTCTCTTTTTTGAATTGAGCGACCACTTGGAATATAATATTTAGAATTAGTAATTTTTAGAGCAGTATCTTGATTAATTCCAATCACAGTTTGAACTAAACCTTTTCCAAAAGACTGACCTCCAAGAACAACAGCTCGATCATGATCTTGTAAGACTCCAGCAACAATTTCGCTTGCTGAGGCACTCCCACCATTGATAAGCACTGCTATATCTACTGAATTCGGTAAAAATGCACTATTGAGCGACTTGTAGTTTTTAAGACTCCTACCTTTTCTTCCTTTTGTTGAAACCATCTCAACATCTTTTGGCAAAATAAGGTCTAAAATATCTAGAGACGATGATAACAATCCGCCAGGATTATCCCTTAAATCAATAATAATATTATCTGCACCTTCACCCATTAAAGATATTAGAGCATCTCTGGTTTCACCAGGAGTATTATTTGAAAAATTTGTAATTCTAAGATAGCCCACTTCTGGGTTTGCCATTCCATAATAGGGGATATCTTTGATCGTAATTACATCTCTAGTAATTGTGTAATCTTCCGTTTCGCCCGTAATCGGCTTTTTAATCGTCAGGATAACATCTGTTCCTTTATTTCCTCTAATCTTATTAGTAGCCTCTTTTAACTCTAATCCTTTAGTAGTTTCTCCATCGATATTCATAATTTCATCACCTGTAAAAATACCGGCTCGTGATGCAGGAGATCCTTCAATAGGTCCGACAACAGTTAATTGATCTTCATACATATATATCTGAAGACCTACCCCACTAAATTCACCATCAGTTTTAATTGCTAAATCTTCTAAATCTTTTTCTTCATAATATTCAGTATATGGATCAAAATTCTCCAACATAGATTTAATAATTCTGGATGTTAATTTTTGCACATCTAACTCATGAACATATTCTGTTAATAAGTACTTATAGACAGTCATAATCTGTTGTTGAGATCGTGCAATATCGCGATAAACATCTAACTGTTGACTGCGAAGTATTCCAAAGAAACATACCATGAGAACCATAAAGATGATCGATGCTTTTTTAAAATATCTCATAAACTAAATTTTTCTTTCATTGCACTCCATATATCTTCAAATACTTTATCAATAGATTGTTCCCCGTTAATTAAAACTACTCTGTCTGGATTTTTAGCATGAATTGCTAAATATTGATCCCGTACTCTTTGTTGAAAATTTGAACCTTCTTTTTCAATTCTATCTCTAGAAACAGACATTCTTTCATCTGCTTTTTCTACAGGAACATCAATAAAAAATGTTATATCAGGCTTTAAAGTATATGTTCCAAAATTATTAATCTCATCTAATGCATTGACACTAAGTCCTCTTCCACCGCCTTGGTATGCCAATGTAGAATCTGCATATCTATCCGCTACAACCCATTTACCATTAATGATATGAGGCAATATAACCTTTTCAGTGAGTTGCGCTCTACTTGAGATCATTAACAATGCTTCAGCACGATCAGACATAGATTCTTCGGCATGAAGCAATAATTTTCGAATAGATTCCGATATTGGATCTCCTCCTGGCTCTCGAACAGTAACAGCTGATATATCAATTTCAAAAAGTTTTTCAACTAATTTTTCAGCTTGTGTAGATTTTCCACATCCATCGACCCCTTCAAATGTTATAAATTTTCCGCTAGAAGTGGATTCTGTCATCATTTTTTCCAATCATAATTACTATTTCACCTTTAATTTTTTTTGCTTCAAAATACTTTATTGCATCACTAAAACTACCTCTAATAATTTCTTCATACAACTTTGTTAATTCTCTAGCAATAACAATAGGCCTCTCTCCAAGTGCTTCTCTTAATTGATTTAATGTTTTTAATAGTCGATGAGGGCTTTCAAATAACACTAAAGTTGTGTCTAAATTTTCTAAATAAGAAATTTTCTTTTGTCTTCCTTTTTTTGCTGGTAAAAATCCTATAAATGTAAAAGCATCTGAAGGTAGTCCTGAAGCGCTAATAGCTGCAGTTAAAGCAGAAGCGCCAGGTATGGGAACAACATCAATTCCTTCACTTATACACTCTCTAATCAAGCTATATCCTGGATCGCTAATAGTTGGTGTTCCAGCATCAGAAATTAATGCGACATCTTTTTTATCTTTCAGAAAATCTAATAAACGTGCAATTTCTTTCTCGCTACTATGATCATGATAACTATACAATTTTGTATCTATATCATAATGATTGATTAGCTTTTTTGAAGTTCGGGTATCTTCTGCAAAAATACAATGAACACTCTTTAGGGTTTCTACTGCACGAAATGTAAAATCTTGTAAATTGCCAATTGGTGTAGCAACGACAAACAATTTGCCTTTATTAGACATTATGCCAACTTATTTAATGCGCGCTTAAAACAATCTATTCCAAAATCAATATCTTCTGTTGTAACATTTAAATGTGGTCTAAATCGAATTGAATAATTTCCAGAACCTAGAAGAATAGAACCTTCATCCATAAGAAGCTCTGCTAATTTGTCTCTTTTATCACTTGAAGGCAAATCAAAGGCACAATACAGGCCTTTTCCTCTTGCATTCGATACGAGGCTAGGATATTGATTTTGAAGGCCTTGAATACTATCTAATAGATATAATCCATTTTTAGCTGCTTGATCTACCAAGTTATCTCTTTCAATTAATTCTAAATAGATAGTTAGTCGTACCATATCGACAAGACTTCCGCCCCAAGTAGAATTAATACGGCTCGATTCTTGAAATACATTTCCTTCAACTTCATCTACACGAGTACTTGCAGCAATACCACAAACTTGAGTTTTTTTACCGAATGAAATAATATCAGGCTTAGCCGATAAACCCTCTGCACAACCACATCCAGTTTCACAACCTCCAGATGAAAAATGTTGATGTGCCCACATTTTTCCTGTGATACCAATACCTGTTTGGACTTCATCATAAATGAGCATAATATCATTCTCATCAGCAATTTCTCTTAAAGCTTGCATGTATTCACATCTAAAGTGGTTATCGCCACCTTCACCTTGGATAGGCTCTAAAATAATAGAAGCAATATTGTCTGGATTTGCAGCAATTATCTCCTTGATTTCATGCAATGATTGTCGTTCCAGTTCTTGAACATGCTCTAAATTATCTTTTAAAGGGAATGTAATTTTAGGGTTAGAAACTCGAGGCCAATCAAACTTTGGAAAGTACATTGTTTTTCTCTTATCTGGAGAATCAGTTAAGGACATAGTATAGCCTGTTCTTCCATGGAAACATTGTTTAAAATGAATAACTTTTTCTCCTTTAGCACTACTTCCTTTTGCTAAATTCTTTCTACGCTTCCAATCAAATGCAACTTTCAAAGCATTTTCTACCGCCAAACCACCACCTTCTATAAAAAAAGTATGTGGTAAATAATCTGGCTGAGCAACGCGCTTAAAAGTATGCATGAATTCTGCCATTTCTTGAGAATAGACGTCTGAATTTGTAGGTTTGTTAATTGCAGCAATACGCAATCTTTCTGATTGCTCCAATACATAAGGATGATTATATCCAACAGAAAGAGATGCAAACATAGAAAATAAATCTAAATATTCTTTTCCGCTAACCTTATCAACCAACCAAGAACCATGAGATTTTTCCAGATCGATAATTGGAGCCATGCCATCTGCAAGAATGCTTTGGGAGATTACTTTCCTAATGTCCGCTTTATTCATTTATTAACCTTCCTTTTTTTCAGGATTTTGGAATGACCAAAAACCTAGTATTAGCACGATAAATAGCATCATCCAATACGTTCCATAGTTATAGTCGGGAGAAGAAAATAAAATTAAATCGTTAAAACGTCCAATAAGTAATGAAATGCGTCCCATGACTGCAAAACCAAATGATGCTCCAAAACTAATCATTAAGAAATAAATACCTAATCGAGTAAATTTTCCATAAGAACCTGTTTGTTCTCTTGAAAAATAAAAATACATCAACGCGCTAATTGTACCTACTAAAATAACAATATTATTAAAAACACTATCACCTGACATACTAAAGATGGGCAAAGATCCACCGAAAATATCTACTGCACTTGCGCTAATTTGACTTAACACATTAGAGCTCAAATATCCATACGCTTTTAACCCAGCTGCAATCCCTACTGTATAAGCAATACCCCATCGTGCCATCCAATTAAACTGCTTAAAGATACTAAGTAACATCATAATCCCTAATAATAATGGGAACAGATAAAGGATATTAAAATCATGGTTGAAGTCGACTTCAGCAATAAATGACAGAGGACCATCTTTTGGAAATAATCTTCCAAATAAATTTGGATAAATCTGTGTCCAATAAAAAGTAGCTGCCCAGTAAGCTGCTGACACACCAACAAAAACATGCTCTGCAATTTTATAAAAAGGATTATCTCTGTAGAGGTAAGATAAAATACCTAATGTTAAAAATGCTGCAATCCATGCACCGAAAATTGTAGAAAATGCCATATTAGTATTTCCTCTCTCTTCTCTCGGTTATAAAATAGGCTAAATTACCTAAGACAATAAACAACACAATTACAAGATGAGCAAATGATTGTGCTGCCATTCCTTGAATTGCAATACCTGGTGTACCAATTAATTTTTCATATTCCGCTGCCCCCGGCATTCCAGCAAGTATTCCTCTTACCTGCCCACTCTGAACATATGGCATTACTTCATTTACTTGAATAGATGTTGTTCCGGACGATAGCGGCACACCTGTTGGATCACCACCATACTGAACCCATTCAAAAGTCCCTGGATATCCAGCAGAGCCAGTAAAAATAAATTGAAAATCTTTTAAATTGTTTATACCGTCCATCATAGGAATATCTGCAAGCATTGTTTGTTTATAATCTACAGTGTATACCTTGCGTAAATCACTAGCAAGACCTTTAACAATTGCTTCATTTCCTGGCCTAAAGCCCAATAAAACGTAATCTTCGTATTCTACCAATTCAAATTCTTGATTAATCTCTTCTAATGCATCCAGCGCCATATAAAGCCCATCTGGCCATAAACATGTAATATATATCTGGTGATCTTCGCGTAAAATCTGTCTCATAACACCCAATGTCATTGGATGAATTTCAGGCTTAGTACTTGGGCCATAATCAAATGACATTAATACTTTTGAATTAGCAGGTATTTCTGCAATTGCATTATAAACTTTTTCAGTAGTTGGTGTTGTTCTAATTGGTAGATCAATAGGGCGTAAAAGCGGTATCAATACTGCTAAACCAATTAATAGAAAGATATACCTTCTATCAACAGAACCGAGCTTTAATATCATGTCTTCTAAATATCTCATTGGTCACCTATGTATGATTTTTCTAAACCAAAAATGTAACGCAAGCTTGTTACAATAATCCCTAAACCAATTCCAATCATAATTGCTCTTGCACCAGCTAAATTTGGAACTGTATAAATCCACTCTTGAAGTGATGGTAAAAAGAATATTGCTGGCTCAGTTGGATTCCAATCCATACTTATACCTAAAGCTGTAACACCTAATAATCCTATAACAAATGAACCAAAAATAATTTTGCGATCTTTGAAATAGTTTGCCATAAAGATTGTTCCAACAAAAACTAACAGATACATTACCATCCATGGGGTAATTAAGCTTCCAACAGGCACTCTTCCTAACATAATAATAATCCCAGCTAACAATAATAACGTAGCCTCAAAATTTCTTGCTCTAAAAGCTCTATATGATGCTGAAGCAACATAGAATGCTAACAATGCGAACATTGTTGCAGACAATGGAGTAAAAATATTATCAAACATCCACTTAAACAGACCGCCTTCTGTAGAAATATGTGCTCCCCACTCTACAGCTTTAACAGTTTCTGCCGATCCGGATGCTAAAATAGCTTGTTCAGCTGCGCCTTGAGTAAAGTATACTTCCTCCCCAACAAAGAAAGCTCCCTTCATAAAGAAACCAATTGTAAAAGCAAAAAAGAAAGATGCTATAGCGACTACGCTGTACTGCCAGCCCGATTGTCTTTTTAATACTTTTAAAAATTGTAATTTTAAAAGATTTAACGCTCCAAGGAAAATTGCAAAACTTGCAATAATATCATACCATTGTGTAGCGTCATCATTTACAAATGCTTCAACTGATTTATTATCAATAAACCATCCAAACAGAGTTAAAGATCCAAAAAATGCAACAATTCCAATTGGGATATATCTCTTTAAAAACATCTTATAAACCCAACCATGTTAAAAGATTAAAACTAGTTAATCCTAAATCTGATAAAGCGCGTGATAATAATGCAACCCCAATAAAGCTTATCAACATTAATTTTACCATATCTTGAGTTTTAACACCTGCGATTAATTCAGGCTTCCTTGAAAGGTATGCACTTGCAGCAAAATATTCTTCACCCATTAAGGTGTAGTCACATGCAGTTACAAAGAAAGGAATTTGTGCTTGAGAGGCAGTACCTGCAATCTGAATCGCACCAATACTATTACCAGTTTCTGCAAATAATAATGATTCTGCATAAAATTTACCCATATACATACAGGCTGCCGGCTTATCTCTTTGCATAATACCATTCACCCCTGCAGCATACGCAAATTGGTCATCTGTAACATAATGAACCATATCTTCATTAAACATTTCTGGTCGACCTTGTGTCAAATAAGCTTCTTTACAAGATTCTCTAGCAGCTTGCATAACAATAGATCTTGCAACAGGAACATCTAGACTAGTTTCGTATTGTGCGGTCATTTGTGCTACATGACCTAAAATAATTACACCTGCAACAGTTTCAACTTCGTTCATATCCATGATACCTGGAACATAAAGAATAGGTCGTCCCATTTCAGTAGAACGCCCGACTGCTTCCTCTACTGCTTTTAGACCTGGAATAGTACGTAAAAAAATTGAATCAGCAGAAATTCTAGCCTCTTTTACTTCATTTAACATTACCATTATAATAGTAAGTAAAAGAGCAAACATTACAGCCCTATCTGACTGGAAAATATGAAAAGATTCTGGAAGTTGAGTTAAAGCGAAGGTAAAAATAATAATACCTACGAATCCTATTGAGTATGTTTGTATTTGCTTGTTATTCATTCTTACTTAATCGTTCTAATTCACAAATTAAAAATTCTACACTAGAATGCTGTTCAAATAATTCAGCAGCCCTATAATAACCATCTGTTTTGACAAATGCACTAATTATTGGACCAAAAAACACCATTGTTTGACTTCCAATAAAATTTAAAGGCTTTACCATCTCAAGAAAAAAAATTGAAGGAGTTATTAATTTTAACTCTACTATCTTATTTGCAAGCTTTGATAAAAATGCTTTATCGTCGTTTGTAAGTATATAACTCATTGTAATTCAACCATTTCAAGGTTAGCTCTTGGTATTAGAGTATTTTTCCCATCTATAGAAATTTCAGCAACTCTTACCATTGTTTCTGATTCCATTTTATTCAATTCTGAAGGCAAAGAACTTACCCTTCCAATCTTTCCAAAGTTAGGTGAACGAATCACTCTAACAGTACTTCCTTCTTGAATACCTTCCGGTTCTTTTGATAGAGAATCTTCTGAATCAGAGTCGCTATTTATAGGAATTACAATTTCAGGGCGTATTACACCTGCTCTAATCTGAGTTGCACCATTCACTGATGCTTGATTTCCATGGTTATTCTTTAATAAATCAAACGTAGCATCACTCATTGGAATAGAGCCATACCCTTCAGTAACAATTAATGCTGTAGGTAACTTTTCTGTTCCTGTAATTGCAACACCTAAATCATAGCCAAGCACTGCTTTTAAATCGTAGTAGTTAAAACCACCTACTACAATTGCAGCTACGTTACAACTCATTGCCTTTTTGTAAGCATCTAGACTAAGAAATGATCCGCCTATTAAAATTTTTCCTTCCATATCTTGTGTAATTTGATCAGAAGTTAGTTCATCAGATGAACTATTAGATACTAACACTAATTCACCTCTTTTTTCGCCTGCAATTCCAAAAATACCTTGAATAAAAGCTGCATCAGATTTTAAAATAATTCCTTCTTTTTCAATTACTTCATCCACAATACCGCTAACATATGCATCCACTTCAACTGGTATAGGAGCTTCTCTAACAATTACACGCCCTGTACTTTCAGATATAGATTCAATTGTTCCATCTACTGGAGATTCTACTGAAGATTTAAACATACCAAAAATTCCTGCTGTCTCAGCAATCATATCACCTTTTTTAACACTGTCTCCTTCTTTAATTATTAAGCAATCGACTACATCTCTAGGTTCAATATTCAAAATATTATTTACTTTCAACATTTGAACATTACCAGGAAGATTTGTTGAAGCAACAACAGTATCTGGACTTAAATTATCGCCTTTCTTTACTAGAACTTTCCCTTTAAGAGGCAAAATACGTTCTTTTCTGAAGAGTGTTTTTTGTAAAACTTTCAATCCGGGTGTATAGGAATGTGCCATTAAAAAAGATCTCCTTTAGGATATTCATCTACTGCATTTGACCAGTTTAATAAACTTTCAATTCTTTGAGATGGATCAGTGGATAAGGTAATTGGTCTATTACGTCCATCAAAAATTAAACCAACCACTCCCCCAAAAATCACAGAGTCTAACGGCTCGCCTTTTCCGGCGCCAACATCTACTCCTCTTGACGGTACAATATTAACCTTTACCTCTTCGTAAGGAACTTCAAGCATTTCCAATGAACCTTCTAAAACTTCTATTTCTTTGGTTGATCCATCTTTAAATGTTAGTGAAACCTGTGCCATTTTAGATTTTGGCTTAACTTTTCCTACTGGAGTAACACATGTTCCAAGTCTGATCAAGCAATCATTATCAAACACTTCTAAAGCAGCCTGACTAGCATCATCTTTTAATTCTTTTTTATCAATATTTGCTAACACTCCTAATTGAGGCATCATAAATATTGAATCAACTGCTAGCTGAGTAATACCTTCAGGCATGAAAGCATCAATAAGCATTCTAGCAGATTGTTGACGACGAGGAGCATGTGACAATACACCACCTGATCCAACTAATAAATCTAAATCCATCATATTAACTAAAGATTGTCCACTAGAAGACTGTTCAAAAGCATCAGATATAGTTCGCTCTGATTGCACCCCTTTAAGACTAGTAGCAAAAGCTTTATGTTGGATAAAAGATAATCTCAATGCTTCTCTGGCAATTGCTTGTTCGATTACTAATTCTTCTAGTGATTGTGGCACTGTAGTTGGACGAATCATTTTGTTACCAATACGATTTGTTAACTCACTACGATCAATATCAAAAGGTACCCATCTTAGGACATTATCTAATCCTGATTCAGCTAATACATTACAAATTGAATAGCTCATCCCAAGATTAGCACTTACTGTACGATTAAATTTTTCTTCGAAAACGGAAAATATATCTGTTGTTGCTCCACCAATATCAACTCCTACTACAGAAATACCTTCTTTTTTTGCAATCATCTCAATTAACGACCCTACTGCTCCAGGTGTTGGCATAATAGGAGCGTCTGTCCAAGACATTAATTTCTTATATCCAGGTGCTTGCGCCATAACATGCTCCATGAAAAGATCATGAATTTTATCACGAGAAGGCTCAAGATTCTCTCTCTCAAGTACTGGTCTAATATTGTCAACAATATCTAAATCTGAAATCTCACCGAGAGTTGACTGGATAGAGTCCTGTGCTTTATTGTTTCCAGCATATATAACAGGCAACTTATAATTTTGTCCTAAACGGGGTCGAGGATTGGCTGCTGCTAAAATTTCAGCTAACTCCATTACATGAGTCGTTGTTCCGCCGTCCGTTCCTCCGGATAATAGTATCATATCTGGCCTTAGCTGTCTTATGCGTGTAATCTTTTCATGTGGCAACCTACCATCATTTGACGCTAGAACATCCATTACGATTGATCCTGCGCCCAATGCAGCTCTCTCTGCACTCTCACCGGACATAGACTTTACTACACCAGCTACCATCATTTGCAAGCCTCCACCAGCAGAGCTTGTAGAAACATAAATATCTACACCCTTTTCTCCGTTATCTGGCGTGATAATTTGATCTCCATTTAAAATAGTTCTTCCGGATAGCTCTTCAACTTCCATTACAGCATTTAATACACCCTTAGTTACATCTTCAAAAGGAGCTTCAACTGTTGTAGGAGCTTCCCCTCTAAAAGTGAGTCTATAACGATCATCTTTCCATTCAATTAGAATAGCTTTTGTGGTTGTACTACCACAATCTGTTGCTAATATAGATTTAATTTTTTTACTCATAAATAATACGCAATAACATAAAACAATGTGACTGGAGTTGTCAATATTAAAGAGTCTAATCTATCTAACATGCCTCCATGACCCATTAATAGACGAGAAGAATCCTTTATATTTACTCTTCGCTTTAAAGATGATTCAAATATATCACCAAAAAATCCAACAATATTTAATATAATAATAAATACACACTGATCTATAACTGTTAAGGGAAATATAAATTTACTGAACAATAATACGAAAAAAACTGTACCGACAAGCCCCCCAATTAAGCCAGCATATGTTTTGTTAGGACTAATTGATGGTGCGATTTTTTTACCACCAATCCACTTACCAAATATGTATGAAAAAGAATCATTTACAGAAACACCTGCAAATAATATTAGCGTAAAATAAGAACCTAGCAATCCATCAATATCTCGAAGTACTAATAAACAAAAAAGACTTCCTAGTACATATACAAAGCCAAATAGTATCCATAAAACTGTATTATCGCTTTGTGACTTTAGAGATAGAAATTCTTTAAATGCAATTGCTGCAGCTAATACTATGATAAAATTGAAGATCCATCCTCCGTTCAATACAGCTAATACAACGAGTGGAAATCCTGTTATTCCTATTGCTAATCTAGACTTTAAAGCGCTCATTAGGCCAAACTAATCAAAGTTTAGAATTATACCAAAAGCTTAATTGTCTTTGGGAGTATTTGTACGGAAACTTTCTTACTTTTTATTATCTCTCCGTCGACATTAAAATATGAATCCTTTAATGCATCAATAGAGAATGATTTTACCTTACTCATATGAACATATGGTAAATTAGTATGTTTTCCTGTATAAACCTCTTTAAAAACCTTAACTAGCTGCAATCTACTAACATCGTCTTTTACGATTACCATATCAATCATTTCGTCATAAAAACCTCCCGATGGAGCTATTTTCATGCCTTTGCCCGTATGAACACTATTACATCCAACCATAAAAGCGCAAGAAATATTAGACATCTCTCCATCGATAGAAATTAATGCCTTATATAGAGTTTTTTCTAGCAATTTTATAACAGAGGCTACATCATATCTAATGGTACCTAAAAATCTTAACTTTTCTGCTAATACATTACCAAAAGAAAACATACCCCACCCTATTACACTAATACTCAATCTTACTTCATTATCAAAGATGGCTTTATTTACATCCATTAATCGAATATCGTCGGATAAAGCTTTTTTTATTGCAATATTATAGTCTAGATAGTTGATATCATGAACAACAGAATTTCCCGAACCAGTAGGTATAATTCCAATAGGAAAAAATGAACATAAATCTGATTGGTACAATCCATTAACTACTTCATTAACTGTTCCATCTCCACCAAATATTAAGATGCGATCAAACTGATCTGATTGTAATTCTGATACAACTTTTCGTGCATGACCTGCGTATTTAGTTATTAATAATTCAGGATTAAAACTATGCTCTTTGATAGTATTTTCAAGTTCATAATATACTTTAAGTGATTTCTTTAACCCGCTAACAGGATTAACGATGCAGAGAATATTTTTCATTTGTGATATTTATTATCACCAAGTCTTATCACATCAATTCGAACTTTAGTTGTCCCTTGATTTACAAAGTCTAATTTTCTAGCTGCTTTGTAAGACAGGTCGAGAATACGACCTTTCGCAAAAGGACCGCGATCATTAATAAAGAGCTTTATCGACTTTCCATTTTCTAGATTGGTTACCTTGACTTTTGTGCCTAATGGATACGTCTTATGAGCTGCGCTAACCTTGTACATATTAAAAGTTTCTCCATTTGCTGTAAGCTTCTTGTGAAATTTTTTTCCATAATATGATGCAATACCTACCTGCACTCTCGGATGATTTTTTATAGCTTCAATTTGCTTGCGACTCATCCCCTTAGAATTCACATAGTCGCCGTAAGCAATATTAGGGCCGCAACCAACAACAAAACAAAGAATAAAAGTGAATATAATATTAGTTTTCATCTGATAATTTACTATTAATTAGAGGAATCTGAAATGGATCTATTACTAACTGACTTGCCATACCTACTAAGGTAGCGCCTTTCTTCAAAGCTAGACTTACATCGTTGTAACAAGAAATACCTCCAGTAGCGATAATAGGTAAATCAAAATTAGATGATATCAATTCAACATTTTTTAATGTAGTATTAAGTAGGCCAATCCCACTCAAACCTCCTCCATCTTTTGAAAAAGTACTCTTATTTAATCCTACTGATGTTGCTGTTATATATTTTGTATTACCTAAATTAATAGCACATTTATCAACACTAGCTAATGTCTCACAAATTTCGAACATATTCTGCTTGCTACTATCGGGAGACACTTTCACAACAATAACATTCGAACAAGAATTTCTCATTTCTATTAACAAGGCTTTTAATCCCTCCTTATCATCGCTGAGACACTTTCCGTCATCAGTATTAGGACAACTTATATTTAACTCATAAAAGAACCGATCAAATATTGATTGGGATACTTTAGAGTTAACCTGATTGAACACGTCCAAATATTCATCAATACTATTTCCTCCCACACTTATCCCAATAGGCCTATTAAATGATAAAAGCTTTGGATTTTGAAAGCTATCAACAAAATATTGAACTCCTTTTGTGGGAAGACCAAGCGAATTGATTAAACCATACCCACCATCATACTTAATTTCTTGTATTCTTGGCCTATTATTGCCATCTGACGGTGTTTTCAGCACTGTTTTATACGTCATACCGCCTAAACCAACTAATTGCCACTGAACAAGTGAACTTACGTCATCTTTAAAGGATGCCGCTATTAGTGGAGAAGGAAAAGATAAATCATATAATTTTGTACCTATATTTTTTGGAATTTTAAATTTGAAAAAATATCTAAGTGGAGTACTCATTAGAATGTGATTTAAGGAGTCTCCTAGAATGATTGCCCTTTCTAAATCTTTTGGCCAACTTGCAAAAATGCTTATCACAGATCTGCGAATGATTTTAAAATTTAACGAGAGAATTTGTGCTCTAATCTTATTCAACATCTAAACTCTCTAATCTTTTTTGTGCCAACTCACCTTGCTGAGAATTGGGATGCTTGCTAACTAGCCATTTATAATAAGCGATAGCACTATCTGCATTAGATAGTTCATAGTCATAATGATAGCCTAAAAAATATGCCGCAATATTTGAAGATTCTGTAGATGAATCTATATTCAGAATACTTCTATATATCTTTAGAGACTCATCTGAGTTTATAGACCATAAACTTTCTGCCTTTAATAGCATTTCTGATGGCTTGTGAGTTGCATCTAAGCTTAAATCATCAATAATAAACTTTGCAAAATCTGAATCAGGATATACATTCAAAATTCTTTCTTTATACATATTTTTACGATCATCATTCTGTTTGTTATATATTGAGTAGAGTGCAAATGTTGCCGACGGAAAAACTTTCGATTGTTCAAAATTATTTACAATATTTTCAAAATAACTAATTGAGTCATTCAAATTGCCTAAATCAAAGGCTAATATCTCACCTAGCCTATAAAGTGTTATAGACTTATCTGTATTATCCTCTTTTTTCAATGATTGATCTAACTTAATCAAACTGGCAACTGCATCGCGCTTATTTGAAATTAATACTTTATGGATAGAATTTGCATTTTGCTTCATTGCTTCATTCATAAAAAAGCTAGACTTTTCAAAATCCAAATTTGGACTTTCTAAGTACAATGTAGATAAAATATAGTATGCCTCAATCGCAATTTTTGTATTCGGATAATCTTGAGCAATAATGTCTAAGCTTTCGATAGCAAATTGTGTGTTACTCTGATCTAATTCTATCTTGATCAATTCTAATCGAAGATCAGACTTTATTGATGAAAAATCATCGTTTAATAAAAGTTTCTCGATTCTACTCTTAGATTGTTCAATTTGACCCAATAAGCGATATGTTTGAATAATTTTTAAGTTTGATTCACGAATTCTATTTATCGATATACTATTATTAAGAACTTTTTTATAGCCATCTAAAGCTTGTTCATAAATTTTCTTTTCATATGATAACTCCGCAATCTGAAAATAAATTTGCTCTCTAGTAAGACGATCTTTGCTCGTCTCAGCTCCTAAGTTAAGAAAGTAAAATGCATTATCAGAATCTTCATTTTCAAGATATATCTCACCCAGAACTAAATATATACGTGACTGTAATTCAATTGAATCTGTACTAGAAAGCAGGTCTTTGAGGTCGTTAATTGCTGGCTGAGGCTTAAAATCTTTCCATTTACATAATGCCAGCCAGTATTTTGTCTCATCAATAAAAAATTCTTCTTTTGATTCTTGTAATTGAAAAAATACTTCCTTGGCACTATCATATTCTCTTCGAAAGAAATGAGATTTTCCTTTTATAAGCATTGCATCTTTCACATAATCGCTATCACTATACTCATTTAAAACTTTATCAGATTTGTCAATGGCTTTGCCATATTCTTGAATTGCTTTTGCCGGTAATGAGCTTCCAAGACTTTGAATTCTTAATTTTTCAGCATTGCTATAATGTTCTTCTGCGTTATAAAAAGTGTTAAAATAAGCGCATGCTTGTAAAAATACTAAAAGACATAAGTATTTTATGAATTTTGAATTAAATTCAGATATCATAATGCAAATTTACAATGAAGCTTGAAGAATTACAGAACATAATTTCTAAAAAAATATCTGACGCGATTACGGTTGAGTCAATCAATGTCTATGACTATACTGCTCAGCACGAGAATCATGCAACATTTGATGGCAATTTTCATCTGAGTATGACTTTGGTTAGTCCAGATTTTGAAGGGATGAGCTTAATTGAAAGACATCAATTAGTATATAAAGCAGTTGATGAGTATATGCATGTTGAGATTCATGCCTTAACCATGAAAACCTTGACACCTCAAGAGTATAAAAATACTCAACAATAAATGAATTCTTTATTAATTGTTTTAGGTAATCAACTATTTGATAAAAAAAATCATCCAGACGATGTAACTAATATTTTTATGTGTGAAGATTTAACGCTTTGTACAAATGTTAAACACCACAAAAAGAAACTAGCCTTCTTTTTATCTACAATGAGAGAGTATAAAGATGAAATGACTAAATCTGGCTATAATGTATCCTACTATGATTTCAATAACCTTTTTGAAAAATCTATTTCATTTAAACTCTCAGAATGCATTAAAAGTATTAGACCTGAAAAAATTTATCTTTATGAGATTGAAGACAAGGATGTTGAATCTGTAATTTTAGACTTTCTTGACAGTCAATCTATCGACTATGAAATTCTTGATTCACCGATGTTTATGCATAGTAGATCATATTTTGAAAATTATCAACAAGGAAAACGAACACTATTATTAGAAAATTTCTATAGAAAATCTCGAAAAGAATTTAATATTTTAATGGAAGATAATAAACCCGTTGGCGGCCAATGGAATTTCGATGAACTTAACAGGAAAAAGATACCAAAAGGTTTAGAAATTCCTTCAAAAAAAACCTTTAAAAGCGATCATTTAAAAGCAGTTAATAAATTTGTTACTAAATCGTTTTCAGATCACCCCGGGGAAACTTCTGATGATTCTTGGATTCCACTTACTCGTAAAGATTCAATCAAATTTTTTCATGATTTTTTAACCATAAAATTTGAGTTATTTGGGCCATATGAAGATGCAATTTATCAAGATCATAATTTTTTATTTCATTCAGCAATTAGCCCACTACTTAATGTAGGATTATTAACACCAAATGATGTGATTAATGAAGCTATTAATTTTAGCAAAAAAAATAATACCTCCATCAATTCTGTTGAAGGTTTTGTACGTCAAATTATGGGTTGGAGAGAATTTATTAGAGGTGTTTATCAAACAAGGAGTCATAAACAGCTGGGTCATAATTTTTTTGATAATCAGAAAAAATTAACTGATGATTGGTATAAAGGCACCACAGGCATAGATCCACTTGACGACGCTATTAAACTCACTACAGAATATGGGTATACACATCATATAAACAGGTTAATGGTAATTTCAAATATTATGAATCTTTCAGGTATTCATCCGGATGAGATTTATAGATGGTTCCTTGAAATGTATATTGATGCATCAGAATGGGTAATGGTTCCAAATGTTTATGGCATGGGTACATTTGCAGATGGAGGTGTTTTCTCCACAAAACCATATATCTGCGGCTCAAGCTATATCATGCGCATGAGTAATTTTAAAAAAGGTCCATGGTGCGATATTGTTGATGGACTATACTGGTCATTTATTAAAAATAATTTAGACTACTTTAAAACTAATCCAAGATTAGCTGTCATGCCTAGAGCGCTTGAGAGGTTAAAACCGGAGAGAACTCAACTTATTTTTAGTGCTGCAGATAGATTTATTGAAGAAAAAACAAATTAGACTGAAATAAATATACTTATTTTGAAAGTGTCTTGTAAATATGGACAAAAATGATAGCTGCATTTACAAAGAGCAAACTCATGCTTTCTTGCACAATTGCATAAAACATCCATGATAAACAGCCGAACGTATTTATAACTCTCATCTTCCAACCATCCCAGAAAAAAGAAAGAATAACAAGAGTGGAGCCTACCCAACCAACTAATTCAATATTTTCAAACATCACTCAATGTCGCTGTAGTTTGGTACTGGTGGAATACCTAAAGAAATCTCAAATAAATCACTTTCAAGAGTTGCTGTTTCAGAAGATGGTGATTCAACAATACGTCCTATTTCCTGATTATCCTTACTAACAATCAGAGTCGGGACATATCGAATATCTCTACCTTCTTGCTCACCGCTAGGGCTGACTTTATCACGATCCAATGTAACAATTAAAACATTAGCCATATCGATACCCATTTCACTAAATATTTTCTCCATTCTAGGCACTTCTCTTCTACTATCTCCACACCAAGTACCAAGGAAAACTTCATAAGTGTATTGCCCTGGATCACTTATAGCATTAGTTAATTCGGTATCGACTTGATAAGCATCCGACTCTACTTGGTACCACTCATCAAAAGGGTCTTGTTGCAATTCTTCTATTCCGATTGTACCTAAGAGCATAGGTTTTCCTGTTTTAGGATCTTCAAACATCCCTTCCGGGATGTCTGAAGAAGTAAGATTAAATAAGCCAAAAGATATCGCTACAAGAATAAGTATGATAATATTTATTCTTTTAGACCAACGAGGCTCAATTTCAATAAAGGATTTATTCTTTGTCATTATAGTACTTAAATATTAGATAAGTACCTAGTATAGTGCAACATAAAGAAATTACAGAACCCTCGATACCGAAAGCTCCTCCAGAAATAATATCTGGTACATTTCCTGTATTTTCATGAGAAATCATTTTCCATGTATCAACACCCATTCCACTGATTTCAAAGCCAAATAATCCTTGGAAAAAATTCCATCCAAAATGGAAAAATGTTGGTAGCCATAAGTTCTTAGTAAATGTATAGCTAATTCCGAGAATAAATCCTGCAGCAAATAACTCGGTCATTGGAACCCATGTACTCCAAACGCTTGGGTTTGAAGAATGCACTAATGCAAAGAAGACCGAAGAACCAGCTAATGCAATCCATCTATTATCTGTTTCATCCATCATGTTTTTTAAAAGATATCCTCTAAAAACAATCTCTTCATTAAATGCAGCTACAAATAGCATCATGCTTACCATAAACACTTCAGCTTTAAATCCAACTGACCCTGTTACCGTAATAGCGCCTAAAACCCATAAAATAAGGAATATTCCTCCAATAAATAGTAAAGCACCTCCTAGTCCAGCTAACATCTCTTTACCGCGATTTTCAGTGGATAATCCAATATTCATCAATGGCTCTCTGTTTATAACTGCCATCATAAACCAAATTGCACCAAAACTTGATATAATTCCAAGGACTGACATCACTAGCATCATCGGTGATCCAAAGCTCATTCCCGCTAGACCTTCTGCAAACGCTTCCACAGCAGCAGGATCTTCCATATTAACTCCACTAGAAATCATTATTGCTACAAATCCAAAACCCTGTACGATTGCTTGAGCAAAAAACCATATTGGCATAAATAAAATTGCTCTAAGCCATCCGTTTTTAATTCTTGGTTCCATTTTTAACTCCTTTTTTGTTAATTAATCAAAATTACTTAATCGATTTTAAAAATTGATTCTAAGTCTTTGTCAAAGAAACGAACTATTTTGATTGTTAGCTTCAGTGAAGGGTCAAATCTACCCTTTTCAATAGAATTTATAGTTTGTCGACTAACACCTAAGTTTTCAGCAAGTTTTTGCTGACTAATTCTTTTTTCAGTTCTTAGCTTTTTAATATTATTTTTCATTACTGATAGAATTTTTTATAAAAATACATTTGACCAATTGCCGTTCCAATAACTGAGCATAAAAGATAATCCATAAAGTGTGGTTGGTAATCAACGAAAATAGATAAATAACTTAAAAATAGACCAAAAATAACAAAACCCATAAAACCTGACATTAATGAAAAATCATGAAATCTTTTATATAACTCATCTTGATTTTCATACAATTCAAAAGAGTATTTTATTGTAAATATGCCAGCAATCAATGCAAGAGCTGGTAAAATATAGAAGAGATAAGGATGAAATATTTCCGACCACATTAAAAGGGATTGTTTATCCATAGAAAGCCCTATAAAAAAACCACAAAGGATGGCTGATAAAAAAACTTTTTTTGAAGTATTTTTATCTTTTTTGCTTAATGAAGAATATTTAAACCATAATCCTTTATGTGTTATTTTAGTCATTATTTGTCCTTAATTTAGTTTAGCATTTTAATTAATGTAAAGTAAGCTTTACATATGAAAATGTCAAGCTAGCTTAACTTATGAGGTAAAAAATGAAAAAAACTTTTATTATTTTTATTTTATTAATTCTATATAGTTGCAATCAGTCAAATGAAGGCTCATCGCTAAATATCGAAGAGAAATATAATATTTATATTAGCAAACTTTCGTACAAACAGATTGAAGAAAATTTATCTAAAGGTTTAAAACCGATTGCTATCAAAGACAACATTGACGTAATAGGATTTGCAAATACTGCTGGTTCGTTAGCTCTTAAAGATAATTTTCCTTCAAATAATGCTTTTCTTATTCAACAGCTTATTGATAATGGATATTTTGTTATTGGGAAAACTAACTTATCTGAATGGGCAAACTTCCGCTCTTCATCCTCAACAAGTGGTTGGTCAAGCATGGGTGGTCAAACGATAAATCCTTATGGATCAATGCGCACGCCTTGTGGTTCAAGTTCTGGATCTGGAGTGGTAGTTGCAACCGGATTAATTGATGTAGCGATTGGAACCGAAACAAATGGATCTGTCAGCTGTCCTTCTTCCGTTAATGGTATTGTAGGAATTAAACCTACTGTTGGCCTAGTTAGTCGATCTGGTATTATTCCCATTTCACACACACAAGATACTGCAGGACCGATGGCAAGTTCTGTTGAAAAGGCAGCTGAAATATTAGAGATTATTGCAGGAAAAGATATACATGATCCTGCCACACTAAATATTCCTAAAGATTTTAATTTTGATTTTACGTCTGACTTAAATAAAGAATCATTAAAAGGAAAAAGATTTGGACTTCTTCCTACTGGATCAAATGATAAAGATGGTGAAAAAGCACTACAAAAAATAAGAGAATTACTTGAAAATGCCGGTTCGATTGTTATGGATGTTGAAGATAAAAGAGAGTATCCAGGAGAAGCAGAATTACTAGTTTTAATGTATGAGTTTAAAGAAAACCTTGAAAAGTACCTATCCACCTCCAATTCACCTTATAAAACTCTTTCAGAGCTCATCAAATTTAATGACGCTAACAAAGAAGAAGTTTTAAAACACTTTGATCAAAGTATTTTTGTAGATAGCGATAAAACCAGTTCTCTAAAAGAAGAATATCTTCTTGCTCTAGAACAAATAATAGATACTAGAAATGGCATTGATCAATTGCTTGAAGATAATAATATTGATGCACTTGTTGGCCTATCATGGAGTCCTGCTTGGGCAATCAACCACGACGGTGGCGATGATGAAGCAATCGCAGCATATAGATTTTGGGTAAATGGTAGTTATGCTGCTATGGCGGGATATCCTCATATTACTGTTCCATTAGACTATATTGATGGACTTCCTATTGGAATGTCATTTATTGGTACAGCATGGTCCGATAAACAATTAATTGAGTATGCTCACTCTTTTGAAGAGCTAAATAATTTTAATCCAAAACCAAAACTCTAATATGAATATTATTATAGAAAATATACTTATTGGTATAATCAGTTTTATGATTATTGGATTAATGTTTATTGTTTTGAGAGATTTGGGAAAAGCCTTCATTCAAAAAATTAAAAAATTATTTCAATAAGAAAATAATAAAAACTAAATATCTGCGGAGAGAGAGGGATTCGAACCCTCGATACAGTTTCCCGTATAACACCTTAGCAGGGTGCCGCTTTCAACCACTCAGCCACCTCTCCAATATGCGGAATTTACATTAAGAATACTATGAACTCGATAAAAAAGATACAAGTCGATCTTTCAATATATCTAAACCTGTATTACTTACTGATGAAATATCAATATAATCCTCTGAAAAATTCTTCCAATTTTCTAAATTTTTTGCTTCATCCATTGTATCGCGCTTTGTTCGCACTACTAATTTTGGTTTATCCATCAATGTCTTATTAAAACTGGATAGCTCATTTGATAATTTATCAAATACGTCTTGTGGGTTAGGCTCTAAAATATCTATCAAGAATAATAAAATTCTATTACGTTCTATATGTTTTAAAAACTGATGCCCCAATCCTTTACCTTGGCTTGCTCCCTCAATAAGCCCAGGAATATCAGCCATAACAAATGATTGGTATTCTCCATATTTTACAATCCCTAAGTGTGGTTGTAATGTTGTAAACGGATAGTCTGCAATTTTTGGCTTTGCAGTCGTCATTACGGATAATAAAGTAGATTTTCCCGCATTAGGCAAACCAACTAAACCTACATCTGCTAAAATTTTTAATTCTAGCTCTACGTGCAATTCTTCGCCAGAAATTCCTTCCTGAGCAAATCTTGGAGTTTGCTGAACCGAAGACTTAAAATTATAATTACCTCTACCTCCGATGCCACCCTGGCATACAATATGATTCTCATTCTCTTTGACCATATCAATGACAATATTATTTGTATTTAGATCCTTAATAATGGTTCCACAAGGTACTTGAATAATAAGATCTTGTCCGGATTTACCTGTTCGCTTATTTGCACCACCAGATTTACCATTTTCAGCTTTATATAGACGACGATATCGAATATCTTGAAGTGTATGTAGATTAGGATTAGTTGAAAAAATAATATTTCCCCCTCTTCCGCCATTGCCGCCACTAGGGCCGCCTTTATCTATGTATTTTTCTCTATGAAAAGCAACAATGCCTGCTCCGCCGTTTCCAGCTCGCAATCTTATTTTTGCATAATCAATAAACATAGCAAGAGCTTAGAAGTTGCTAATAATTTCGTCGCCAAATTCTGAACATTTTAATAAAGTTGCTCCATGCATTAAACGTTCAAAATCATATGTAACTCGCTTATTATAAATTGCCATTTCCAGCGCTCTTTCAATAAGAGTAGCAGCTTCAGACCATCCCATATGTTCCAACATCATCACACCAGATAAAATTACAGATGAAGGATTTACTTTATCTAATCCAGCATATTTTGGAGCTGTTCCATGAGTTGCTTCAAAGATAGCATGACCAGACTTGTAATTAATATTTGCTCCAGGAGAAATACCTATACCACCAACAGCTGCTGCTGCAGAATCTGATAAATAATCTCCATTTAAATTCATAGTAGCTATTACATCATATTCATCAGGTCTTAATAGAATTTGCTGTAAGAATGCATCCGCAATTACATCTTTAATAATAATCTTACCTTCTGATTCGGCTTGTGATTGCGCGGCATTGGCTGCATGGACATCTTTTTTCTCTTTAATTCTGTCATACTCCATCCATGTAAAAACTTTATCGCCATAATGAGCTTCGGCATGTTCATATGTCCATTTTTTAAAGAAACCTTCTGTAAATTTCATGATGTTTCCCTTGTGAACTATAGTAACAGATTTTCTGTTATGCTTAATTGCATATTGTAATGCAGAATCAAATAATCTTATTGAACCCTCTTTTGATATAGGTTTAATTCCAATAGAACTAGACTCTGGAAATCTAATTTTATGCCCCTCTCCTAATTCATTAAGCAAATCAATGACTTGTTTTGCCCCATCAGAGTCTTTTGGAAATTCTATTCCACTATATACATCTTCTGTATTTTCTCTAAATAAAACAAAATCAACCCTATAAGGGTCTATAATTGCTGCAGGAGCGCCTCGAAACCATCTTACTGGACGAACACAGGCATATAGATCTAATTCCTTCCTTAGGGTCACATTTAATGAGCGCATTCCACCGCCTACAGGAGTAGTCAATGGACCCTTAATTCCTACATAGTGCGACCTAAGAATATCAAGCGTTTCAGATGGAAGCCACTCTCCTGTTTTATCAAATGCCTTTTCTCCGCATAGCACTTCAAGCCATTCAATTTTTCTTGAACCTTCATATGAATGTTCAACCGCAGCATCAATTACTTTTTGTGCAGCATTCCAAATATCTGGTCCAATACCATCACCTTCAATAAATGGAATAATTGGATTGTTGCTTACTATTAATTTTTGGTCTTTATAATTTATTTTATCAGCCATTTTTCTCTTTCATTTTTTCATTTAATTTTTTTTCAATACTTTTTGGCACAAATTTAGATAGATCTGTATTATACTTTGCTAATTCTCTAATAATAGTGGAATTGAGATGAAGAAATTTCTCATTTGAAACCATCAAAATAGTTGAAATATCAGAATTTATCCCATGATTCACCATTGCCATTTGAAATTCTAGTTCAAAATCACTAACATGTCTTAGCCCTCTAATAATTGCGACAGCATCATGCTCTTTTGCGAATCTTATTACTAAATTTTTTGGATTAGAATGGACATAAACATTGTCTATATCATGAACACATTCTTCTATCATATCCATTCTTTCTTCATGTGAAAATAATGGATTCTTATGGAGATTATCGGAAATACAGATATGTACTTCATCAAACAGTTTTGCTGCTCTTTTTGTAATATCAATATGTCCATAATGAAGTGGGTCAAAAGTGCCTGGATATATTATTTTTTTCATACTTTCCAATATAGTAGTTGTGTATCTCCAAATTTACCACTTTTATAATATCCTGCAAGCGATTCATTCTTACTACATTCAAGCACAAAAATTCCTCCAGGATTTAGTTTTTTACAAGCCAAATCAATAAGTAAAGTAAGATCTCCAATACCGTATGGTGGATCAGCAAAAATAATATCATATTTATCACATTTCTTAAGAAATCTCAAAGAATCTCTTACAAGAAAATTAAAATTACTGTAAGGAATCGATTCTGCGCTCTTCCTAATTTGAATCATATGCTGTTTATTCATCTCTATAAAAGTGACATTGTCTGCTCCTCTACTACTAGCTTCAAATCCAATCATTCCAGACCCTGCATATAAATCTAAGAAATTTTTATTTTTAAGAGACTTAAGTGCATCAAAGAGACTTTTTCTAGCGATGGAAGTGGTTGGTCTATATGCGAATTTTCGACTCATACTAACTGATTGATTTTTAAATCTTCCAGATAGTATCTTCATGACCTCAAAGCTGTAATATATATATGGACTGAGCTATCTGTTTTTGTATATTGAATCTTTCTTAAAATTAGATTGTTATACTGCTTTATATTGTCAAGAATTTGCATTGATAAATCTATGCCTTCACATCTAATAACGACATTATCAGAGGCTATATTAAAAAATAAACCATCTGTTCGTTGAAATTGAATATTACTATCTATATTAGATATCAAGCTTAAAAAATTATCTATCTTTAAGGACTCATCAATTGAGGGATATGTAGATAATTTAATGGTATATCCCCCACCAATACCATCATTAGAATTAGTATCAATATTGATACGATTATCAAGAATATTTATACTCTGAATTTTACCTATAATATTAGAATTAGAAATTTCTGAAAATTCGTTTATAGCTACATATGAACTGCTTCGATATCTTTCTAATTGATTTGTAGGTATATTAGGTTTCTTGCTGACTACTTTTTCGACATTTACCAACGATTCGTTATACAAAAAATCAAAATCGCTTATTGATACCAATGTTAATACTATCAATCCTAGCGTTAATAATCCTGCAATAAAACTCTGCAAGTATTGAAATAAAGATGAATGATCGCTCTTATCTAGTGCAACTCTTACTTTCTTATTGTATTCATTTTCTACAATCTGTATTCCAAATGGTTTAATGAAGTTTAATAGAGGGTATGAATCTTTTATAGTTTTTGCAAAAAATTCAACTACTTTCATGTCGTTAAATATGATATATCTTAGGTTCGGATTTTTAAGATCTTTCTCTTTAGGTTTTATACTATCAGCTAATCCTAAAATCCTTTTAAATCCTTTGTTCTTTCCAGTAAAACTTACCTGAGAAAAAGAAAATCCTTTTTTTGAATAGTTAAAAATTGAATATATACGAGATGATTTAGTAACAGCATATTGAGTACCTTTTATGCTTGAAAGAACGATACTTGATATAGGAACAAGATATTTAATATCTATTCCAAAATTATTAAAATTTAGTTTGATCTTTTCTCTCAAATAATGATTCATTCCGACTGAATGAAATATATTTTTTGAAGACTTTCTACTCTCTGATATTGAAAAATAGTTTCTAAATAGATCTTTCCATTTATTTTGTAATTCCTCCTTGACTATGGTGACAGAATCTGACTGATCTTTTTTAGATATCATACTCAAAGAATGTGAAAGTATTGAGTCGTCAATAGCGATAGCTGCTTGTTGATTTTCTAAATCTATCTTTTCGCCTAACTCGTCAAGGGCCTGAGCCATTACACTACTTAGTAGTTTGGAATTATTATCTATAGATATAAGATTATGATGAAATTTGACTTTTAACTCTAAGTTTACTGAATCACTTTCAGAGCTTTTTTTAAATACAGAAAGAGTATCGCTATGTACTATAAAGTATAGCAATCAACTAATTATCCCAACTTCTAGTTCCATCTATGATATAGCCATGACTTCTAGTCTTTAAAGCAAAGAATCCATATCTATTATCTCTGTAAGAACGAATCGGACTTGACACCCTAACAGAATTTGCTTCCTCATTTATTTCAATAATATAAGGTTCTCCGGTTAAAGGACATACAAGCTGAGATGCATCTGGAAGGAATACAAAATTATAAGGAGTAGTTTCTTTTCTAAATCTTCTATCGAAGTATGATACAGTTTCTATTCGCTCAAAAGTTGCTTCTTTAACAACGCTCAAGAAAAGTGGATCTTCCTGCATTTCAAAAAGGTTTCTTTTTTGGACATATAAAGTATCTTCTAATCCAGTATCTTCAGAAAGCATTACCACAGTTACCGTAGTATCGACAATTGTCTCTTTTGCAACTCTTCTTTGTCCAAAAGTTGTATCATATTCTACGTCAAAACCTTTGGGAATATTAACAAGAAACTCTTCTCCGTTTAACTTTATTGACTGATCGCCTAAGAATGTAGAGTCAGCCATTACAGAATCTCTTACAGCATTTACAAGCGTTACAGCCTTAAGACCGTCCTGCTCATATTTTCCTACTAATATATTGTGAAAGTTTTCAACGTTATAGAGTGTTTGCATACGAGATCTACTTTCATTTTTATACATATCCTCTTCTTTCCAAATCATACTAGGAACATACATTACAAGAAGAATGAGTAGAAAAACGAAGAAAGTAATAATCTCTAAGTAGTCGTTAAAAAATTTTTGTTTGGCTTTATTCATTTTAGGCTCCACAGAATTTACAATAAATCAAGAACATAGCAAGATATTAATCCTCAAATTTCTCAAATTTAATGTCTTTATCTTTTTCTATTTCATAATACTCTTTAATAATTCTTTTTTCATCTTTTGAAAGATTTTTAGGTACATCTACTTGAACCTTAACAAGCTGATCGCCTCTGCTTGTCTTTCCAAGCTTAGAGAACCCTTTACCTTTAATTCTTAAAATCTGACCAGGCTGGAGACCTGAAGGAATCTTCAAGCTGGCATGGCCATTGATTGTTGGAATATCAATTTTATCCCCAAAAACAACCTGCGAATAACCAACTTTCACTTGCAATAAAACATCGTTTCCGTATCTAGAGAAATGTTCATGCTCTTCCTCTTCAAAGAATACATATAAATCTCCTGCATTACGATTAATATCTTCATGTCCTTGCGATTCTAGAGTCATATAATTACCATTCTCTACGCCGACTGGTATTTTTATTTTGATTGTTTCTTCTTTTTTAATCATCCCATTTTTATCTGCGCCAGATGGAATTTTATCAATGGTCTTACCGTAGCCTTTACACTCGGGACAAACTGATGTAGATCGCATTTGGCCTAAGAAAGAATTAGTAACTCTAGTTACTTGACCCAATCCATTGCACATTGAACAATTTGAAAAAGTGGCTCCATCTGCCAACTTAAGTCTTCTTAGTTTAATTTTTTTTTCTCCGCCATTGACGATTTCAGCATAAGATACTTCGATTTTAACCTTAACATCACCTCCACTTCTAGGCTTAGATGAAGACCTTCCTCCAGAAAAAAATGATTCAAATGGATTATTTCCACCAAAAATATCTCCAAATTGATTGAAGATATCATCCATATTCATAGAATTAAATCCTGATTGTCCTCCACCCATCCCGTTAAATGCGGAATGGCCAAATTGATCATACTTTTGCCTTTTAGAAGCATCCCCTAAAATTGAATATGCTTCAGCTGCTTCTTTAAACTTTTTTTCAGCATCCTTATTATCGGGATTTCTATCAGGATGATACTTCATAGCAATTTTGCGATATGCGCGCTTTATTTCATTTTCTGGAGTGTCTTTAGATACGCCTAATATGTCATAGAAATCTTTCATTTTTTATTTACCACGACTTTTGCATGCCTTATAATCAAATCTTTATATTTAAAGCCTAACTCATAAACTTCAACTATTTCATCGTCTTTTTTATCTTTAAAGCTTGCAGTGGTAAGAGCTTCATGTAATTCTGGATTAAAGATATCTCCAACTTTTCCAAATTCTTTAATTTCTTTATCATTCATTTTTTTCAAAAAATCTTGCCTAATGAGCCTTAATGCTTTCTTTGTATTTTTATCTTTATACGAATCAATTCCTCTATTTATGTTATCTAAAATAGATAGAAAATCAATAATGAAATTTTTACCTTCGTACTTAAAAAGTGCAGAAATTTCAGATTCTTTTCTTTTTCTGAAATTATCAAATTCAGCTTTTAATCTGAGCTGTTTATCCTCTAGGGATTTAATGACAATCTCTAAATCTTTCTTTGTCATTTTCTTCGTTGAAGTAGCTTTTTCGCTAACAGGCGAACTACTTGATCCGTTTTTTACTTTTTTGTTCATAATAATATTCTTTTCATCGCTCTATTAGATGCATATATGCCTATTATCAAAGATAAGCCAATCATCCAAGCCCATAAAACATCATCAACTTGTATATTCAAATTGAAGTAGGAATTTATTACAATGAAACTATAATTCACTAATAAAAAAGCAATAAATGCTCCTATGGTAGATTGTAATATCGATTCAATAAAAAAGGGTATTTTTATAAACATATTAGAAGCTCCATTATACTGTAATATTTCAATGAAATCACTTCGATTTGACATAGAAAGCTTCACTGTATTTGATATCATCTGAATTGAAATAAAAACGATTCCAATCACTAACACTAAAAATAGGAAAATAAAAAGATTGATTCTATCCTCAATACTATCAATGTAAGCACCTCGATATTCTACGCTATCTACAAAGTTGTAGCCTTCTATTTCATCAATCAATAACTCTATCTTCTTTAAATCAAAATTATCTTTTTGGAGGGAAATTTTTAAAGATATTGGTAAGGGATTATATCCTAACATATCTTCAACATTTTCTCCAAATTCTTTCAAGAAAATATCTGCAGATTTTTCTTTATCAATTAGCATGACTGATGATATAGCTGAATTTGCCTTTAAGTCAGTAACAATAGTATTTGATTGCTTTAAATCTACTTCATCATTCAAAAAAATTTCAAACGTGTACTTTGATCGAAAGAAATCAACAAGACTATCTGTGTTGAAACCTACAACAAAAAAAGTTCCAAGTATGGTAAAATTAATTAAAATTGTTATTACACATAAGAAGTTGGTCAACTTATTTCTTAAAAAATTTTTTAATCCTTCGGCAAAAAGAAATGCTATTTTATCAATCATTCACTCACCACTCTACCCTGATCTAGCTCTATAACTCTATAGGGTTTTTCTGTTATTAATTTATAGTTGTGCGTAGCCATTATTACACATGTACCCTCTTTGTTGATTTGCTCTAATATCCTTAAAATTTTGTGCCCTGTTGTTGGGTCGAGATTTCCAGTAGGCTCATCTGCTAAAATTATATCTGGATTTTTAACAATTGCTCGTGCAATACAAACCCTTTGTTGTTCTCCTCCAGATAGTTCATTAGGAAATTTCCTTGAATATCTAGATAGCTCTGTTAATTCTAAGGCTTCATTTACCAGATTGGATATTTTTTTTCTTCCAATACCGTTTATATGCAATGGAAGCGCTATATTTTCATAGACTGTTCTTTGTTTTAATAGCTTATAATCTTGAAAAATAACTCCGATTTTTTTTCTTGCTCTATGAATATCTTTTTTCTTTATCTTTGAAGAAAGATATTTTAAAACTCTGACATCACCCTTATCAGGAAAAAGGTCAAAATATAAAAGTTTTAAGAATGTGCTTTTTCCAGACCCTGTAGGACCAACCAAGAAACAGAATTCATTATCTTGAATACTTAAATCGACATCATAGATTCCAGATTTTGACGAGTAATTATATGTGATATTTTTAAACTCAACCATAGAACTGAAGATAAAGAAATAAGACATATATTGATACCAATAAAAAACCAGATAATTTATTGAGCCCTTTATAAAAAAAGCTTAGCAAGGCTAACAAGAGCAATAATCCCACTCCAAAGAATAATTCAAAGGATACATCGCTCACTTGAAGAGGGCTTATAAAGCCTACCACACCTAAAACAAATAAAATATTGAAAATATTCGATCCAATAATATTACCCAATGATATACCCACCTCTTTCTTCGAAAGTGCCATCAGAGTGACAAATAGCTCAGGAAGAGACGTTCCTATAGCTACAACAGTCATGCCAATTGCTTTTTCAGAAAATCCAAACTCGCGAACTAAAGGAGATGCTCCATTTGAAATGAAAAGCTCAGAACCGGCATATAGCATTATTGACCCAGCAAACAATCTTCCAAATGATTTTTTTAAACAAACTTTCTTTTTATTTTCAAGCTCACCATCACAAGAAGTAATATTTGGCCTCAGGAAACTAGAAATAATATATATAATAAATAAAAATAGAAGTATCTGAGAGTCTGAATAATCAATACGATTATCAAGAATGATATAATAGAGAGCGCCACAAGCTAATAGATTATAAGAAAATGCAGATATTACATTCTTATATTCAAAATTCATTTTATAAAAAATTGCAGGTAACCCCAAAGCTAATCCGATATTTGCAACGTTAGATCCTAGTACGTTACCAATAACAAAATCATTATGTCCTTCAAAAGAAGAAATAATTCCAACTATTAGCTCAGGAAATGAGGTTCCTATAGAAACAATTGTCAATCCAATGACTAGATCAGAAATTTTAAACTTCTTTGCTATATCTTTTGCTCCATCAATTAACCACTCTGAACCATAAAATAAACCAATAGAACCAGTTATTAAAAAGAATATGCTAGACAACACTAGTATAGTCCATTTTTATTGATATATTCCCAAACTTCTTTTGGTACCATATATCTGATTGTTTTACCATCCCTCCAACGTGCCCTGATAGTCGTAGATGAAATTTCAAATTGAGGTATATTAGCAAAATGTACTTCATCTAGGACCCACTGCGGTATATCGCTTGGCGTGAAACCTGGCCTAATAGCAACAATAATGTTACATAAACTCATAATTTTTTCAGGATCTTTCCACTTATAAAATTCTCGCAAAGTATCACTACCCATTAAAAAATATAAATCCTTCTTATCTAAATTCAGATTATTAGCAAACTCTTTAATAGTGTCAACGGTATAACTAACATCTCCTTTATTAATTTCAAAATCAGAAATCTCAAAATTATCATTACTTGTAAGAGCCATGTTGAGCATGTCTAATCTTTTCTTTGAAGATGATATAATTTTACCTTGTTTTGCAGGAGAGATATTTGCAGGAACGAATATTAACCTTTCAAAGTTTTCAGACTCGATAATGGTCTGAGCAATCAAGAGATGTCCAATATGAGGAGGGTCAAAAGTACCGCCAAATATACAGGTTTTCATAATTTAACTACCTTAGGAGTTGTTATTTAAGATGTCTGAAGCTAATTCTTTAAAACTTTCATTAACTAATGAATCACTATTTGCCTTTAGGCTATCAAAAAATTCTTGGGCTTCTTGGTTTTGGTTTAAGAGTACCAAACAGCGCATTACCTCTAAATTTGCATCCCTGTAATATCTTGTATCATAATAATCACTTATCACAATTTTATAAGCAACGATAGCTGAGTCATAAGCTTTCAACTTAACGTAAAGCTCTCCTGTTTCCATATTTTTTTGAGCTAACCTCAGCCTAAGATCTTTAATAAGCCTATCTGCACCTATAGAATAAGTAGATGAAGGATAGTCATCTAAAAATTGCTGTATTTCTATGATAGCCTTTCTACTAGATTCTTGATCGTGATAGTAATTTGGAGATAAAGCCATCAACGTTTCACATATTCTCCATCGAGTTTTCTCGATATAAGGACTAAAGCCCATTCTTGAAACTAATTTTTCATATTCAATAAGAGCCAATTCATAGTCTTCGTCTAGGAAATAAGATTCTGCTAAGAAGAATAATGCATCGTCTCCCAAGTCAGTATGTGATCCTCTGTCGACAATAATGTCAAATTGTTGCGCTGCCTTTGGATACTTTTCATCCTCAAAGAATACTAAACCATCTTCAAATCTAGTTTTATAAGGAATATTATCATCAAAAGGATTGGCCCAACCACAACCGGTCATAAAAAAAATAATTGAGATAAATACGAATTTCATATTAGATACTATTTGCTATCTTAGTTCAGGGTTAGAAAGAACCACTTAAAGAGAATCTCACCATATTTGAATGTGGATCAAGCTCTCCCCCCATGATATAGCTTACATCAAATCCAAGTGCATCTATACGAGCACCTAAACCAAGAGTTGTATAACTTAAATCACCGGATGGATCGTTCATGATACCTGCTCTTAATGCGAAATCTTCTACAAGATAGTATTCTACTCCAAGATTAGTAACCATTGACTGATCGTTTACTTCATAATTTAAATCAAATGCTAAATTTGCCTTACCTTCTAGAGCTAAATAGCCTAAACCTAAACCAAGCTTGGTAGGTAATGGGTCTTCTTCACCATCACCAAAACTAACTCCTGGACCTACATTTGTTAATACAGCACCCATCGTCAGATTAGGATTATCCATAGCATTACGCTTAAAATAACCAACATCGAATGCAACGCTACTGCTTGAAGCGTCAAGACTGCTTATAACAGCAAGTTCTTGATAAAAATATTTTCCATTTAAACCCCAAGATGAATCTTCATCAATTTTTTTAGAATAAGATAAATTTAGTGCATACATATAACTAGAAAATGAACCTAGTTCAGCACCATTTGCATCAGTACTTATCTGGTCTCCAAGATTTAAGTAAGTAAAATGTCCACCAATTGCTTCATCTTCTCTAAACGGTGTAGCAAATGTAATAAAATCATATGCCATATCATCCACTAAATTTGGAAGATAGCTGGTGTGCATAAAAGAAGCTTGGGTATTGGATAAATTAGACAAGCCAGCGGGATTATAATATGTTGCATAAGCATCGTTTGCAATTCCAATTTGCGCCTCTCCCATACCATTCGCCCTCGCACCTGGGTTAATAGATAAAAATAATGAACCTGCCTGGCCTTGAGCCATAACAAGTTGTGATAGTAAAATAACGGTTGCAATCAGGTTTTTATATTTCATAATAGATAAAGATAAATAATAATCAGTAAAAGAACAAAGGAATATATGTTATAATTAAAACACCGATTAGCCTTATAAAAAAGTAAGGCATAGTAGCTGCATAAATTGTTGGCATATCTTTCTTGAAACGATAAGATGCTAAAAATAAATTCATGCCAACGGGAGGTGTAATATAACCTAACTCTAAATTAGCAATAAAAATGATTCCTAAATGGATTGGATCAATACCAAAATGCATAGCTAGTGGGGCAATTAGAGGTACTATAACAATAATAGCTGAAAATACATCCATAATACACCCAGCAATCAGCAATAAAATATTCAGTGCTAATAAAAATACTATAGGAGAGTCAATTGACACTTTTACAAACTGTAAAATTTTTAAAGGGACTTGAGCATCAACTAGATATCCAGTAAATCCCATTGCAAAACCAAGTATAATTAATACCCCTCCTACTAAAGTTGCGCAATCAATGACAATTTTAGGGATATCCTTAAATTTTATATCTTTATATATATAAACCTCTACAAATACAACATACCAAACTAATAAAGCTGCGCACTCTACTAGAGTAGCTAGACCGCTAAATAAGCCATAAATAATTAATATTGGTATAGCTATTTCCCATTTTGCATCAAAAAAAGACTTTTTTAGATCTTGGATATTAAATTTAACTCTAGTCTGATTCTTTGGTTTATGATATATACCATAACATACAATAATGAACAATAAAAAAAGTCCTGGAATAAGTCCGCTTTTAAATAACTCAATCGGATTAATTCCTGCTGTAACAGAATAGATTATTGCAGGCAAGCTTGGTGGAAACAACAATCCAAGAGATCCTGCGGTTGTAATTAAGCCTAAAGAAAAAATTTCTGAATAACCGTCTTCGATTAAAATAGGATATAAAATAGCTCCTAAAGCTAAAATTGTCACTCCAGACCCCCCTGTAAGTGCTGTAAAAAATGCACATAACAAAACCACAATTAAAACAGTTGAACCTGGAAGCCACCCTAATGATGCCTTAAAAAAATTTAGTAATCGTTTAGAAATATTGCTTTCAGCAAGTATGTATCCAGCTAATGTAAATATAGGAATAGCTGCAAGAGTAGGAGAAACTACAATACGATACGCGCTATCACTAATAGTGGACATTAGGTCAAAATTTGTAGCCCAATCGGTAGGATCTGATAAAAAGAAAAGTATTGAAAGAGTAGCTAAAACAATAAAAATAGGTAGTCCAAATGCTACCAAAGCAATAACACTTACAACCTTGACAAATAATAGACTTTCATTAGAGAATGGAAACTGCCAATAATAAAGGATTGCAGTCATTAAAAAAGAACCTAATATTAATATGAGGCGATAATTTAACTTATTGCTACTAGTCATTATCATATGATACCATATTAATAATAACCCCACAGGAATAATACTTTGGGCAAACCACACCGTTATATAAGGAGCAATAAATTCAGGGTATTCAATGCCAATCTGTATCATTTTTAAATAAGAAATGGCAAGTACGAAAACTACTCCGACTGAGCACATATGAACTAAAAAATGACTGATTCTAAATTCAGAAGATTGATTGAATATTGGCTCTCTAACAATTGCCAATAATCTATTATACCTAGCAGCTAACACTGCACCTATAAAAGCAATCCATAATGTCATATGCTGAACAATTTCTTGAGATGCAGGAATTGAGAATATATCAATAAATCTAGATAGAATTTGAAAAACAGGAAAAGAAACGATTATAGCAAAACATATATAACAAAGAAAATTCTCTGCCTTGCTAAGCAAGTTATTTTTCATCAATAGCTGTAGTAACTTTATTATAAATTTCTTCAGATAAAAATGTATCAATTACATCTGCAGTTATTTCATCTTTGAATGATTCCCAGACTTCTAATTCGTCTGTACTTGGGATCTTGACCTTCATACCATACTCTTCCATTGCACGAATAGCCTTCACTTCCATTTCTCTACCATTTTTCTGATACTTTCTTCCAATATCTTCTGCAATTGCAATCATTGCCTTTTGATGTTTAGGTTTAATTTTTGACCAAACTTTATCATCAATTATTACCGCACCTATAAAAGCACCCCATTTTAAATCTAACATGTTCGGCATTAATGCAGACCAGCCAGAACTAGCAGATAAAATAGGTACAGTTTGCATTGCATTAATCATTCCTGTCTGTAATCCTGTAAGAATATCAGTTTCTGCTATCGGTATAGCATTAAAACCAAATTTTTTAAATAATTCTACAGTGATATAATCACCTGCTGATGTAAATATTTTTGCATCTTTTAAATCTTGAGGCACTGCAATCTCATCAGCTGAAAACCAATAAACCCATCCAATATCTACTAAAAATAATAACTTAAATCCACTGTCAGACAATTCACTGTCGATATCATCAAACATAGCATTCTTTACTCTATCAACTTCATTATAATCCTTAAAGCCCATAGGCAAAGTAAATGCTTGAATGCTGTCAGTTAAACGCGCCAATCCAATGGAAGACATAGCAGATCCTTGAATTTGACCGATGCGCATTTTACGAATTGTATCTATCTCTCCACCAACAACACCATTTGGATATATACGTAACTGCACTTGACCATTTGTCTCCTCATACCATCTTTGGCCCATCTCCAAAAGAAGATTATAATACTCTGTTCCCTCTGGTGCTACTGTAGCAAGCTTGATAATAATTGGCTTTGAAAGTAAAGATCCTGACAAAAGAATAATTAAGAAAATATTTTTTACAACATTCATAATATAAACTTACATATAAAAAAGTTCATCAACCCTAGTTAACAACCATTTTGCTCTTAATTTAGATAGCTTATTTGCCTGCTTCATATCTTTATCTTTACTAATATCAATCGTTAAAGCTTTATCAATTAATTCTAAAAAGTATGATTTATCTTGCTTTGAAACAGCAAAACTTTCAGCCAATGTAACATAAATACCAATATTATATCCATTTGCCGCGCGATCAGCTAATTCAAAATATTCTAAAGCCTTTCTTTCAGAATCTTGATCTCCGCTCAAATCATTCAGGTATACACTCATCATTGCAGCATATAAAGAACCTTTCTCCCAGCTTGGATCGAGTACAATAGCATTTTCAAGCAGCCATCTAATATTCGTCAAGTCGATTAAGTGCTCTGGATCCCCTTGACTCGCCTGTATTGATCCTGCCATTGAACCGCTAAGCCAATAAAGGTAGGGTACATCGTCTATTTTAAAATTTACACTTTCTTTTTTCATCATTTTTGATTCAAAGTCAGAATATCTTAAAGAAAGCGCTTGCATCATATAACTTCTTGATGTTAAAAATAAGTTTAATGACTCGCTATAATAATCTCTAGCGCTGTAATAATCTACATACATGAGCCTATCCGCCTTTTCCATTAGAATACCATATGAATATTGTGTTAAGCTCTTAGATGCATTTAAATATACGGCTGGATTAAGTGAATCATTTTTAATTTTTTTTTCATGAGATTTGAATGAAATTGGGATAGCATATTCCGCTACATTTGCTCCAAACATTAGATCTTTATTTGAGGAGCATGCACTAAGGAATAAGCTGATAAAGATTACTAGGGAAGCTTTTCCTATTTTAGCATTAGTCATAAATTGGAAATGATTTGCATAAGTCTTGAACTTCTTGCTTGACAGAATTAATAATAGATTCATCTTCATTATTCATGATAACTCTATCGATAAGGTCTACGACAATTCTGACTTCATCAGTGTTCATCCCTCTTGTAGTTAGTGCTGGTGAACCTACTCTTATCCCACTAGTAACAAATGGACTCTTAGGATCAAAAGGGACCATATTTTTATTTACCGTAATACCAGCTTCATCTAAGGCATTTTCAGCTCGCTTTCCAGAAACAGACTTATTCTGCAAGTCCAATAATACTAAATGTGTATCTGTACCACCTGAAATAAGTTTGTATCCTCTTTTTGCAAATTCTTCTGCAAAGCATTGAGCATTTTTTAGAACCCGTTTTATATATAATTTAAATTCTGGAGATAAAGCCTCTTTGAATGCTACAGCTTTTCCAGCAATAATATGCATCAAAGGTCCTCCTTGAATTCCTGGCATTATAGCACCGTCTAATAATTCAGACATCATTTTCACTCTTCCTGATTTTGGAGCTACTATACCATATGGATTTTCAAAATCTTTACCCATCAATAGAATTCCCCCTCTTGGTCCTCTTAAGGTTTTGTGAGTACTTGTAGAGACAACATGGCAATGAGGAAATGGTGAAGGATGCATTTCAGCTGCAATAAGACCTGAGTTGTGACAAATATCTCCATGTAAAAATGCTCCAACTTCATCTGCAATTTGTCTAAATCTTTCAAATTCTACCTGTCTTGGATAAGCGCTAGCTCCACAAATTATTATTTTAGGCTTATGCTCTCTTGCTTTCTTTAATAAGTCGTCAAAGTCAATTAAACCGTCTTCTTCCTTAACATGAAATGTTACAGCGCTATACAGTTTTCCAGAGAAGCTTACTTTAGATCCGTGAGTTAAATGTCCGCCGTGACTTAGATCAAGACCCATAATGCAGTCCCCAGGGTTGAGCATGGCTAAAAATACACCCATATTCGCCGAAGAACCCGAATGGGGCTGTACATTAGCATATTCAGCTTTAAATAGCTCTTTAGCGCGATCAATAGCTAAATTTTCTGCTTCATCAACATGAATACATCCGCCATAATATCTTTTTCCTGGATAACCTTCTGCATACTTATTTGTTAAAACAGAACCTGCTGCTTCTAAAACTGCTTTACTTGTAAAGTTTTCTGAAGCAATTAATTCAAGAAAATTTTCTTGACGATCAAATTCGGAATTAATGATTTCAAAAATTTCATTATCTTCTTTCTTCAATTGAGACATGGTCTTACCAATCGCTTTGCTTGGTAAGTGATTCACTTACCCATTCATAACATCTACCAGCTGGAGATACTTCTCCGGTAGTTTGAATATCTTTATCAAGCATAAACCAGTCTGCACGACCAAATAAAACGTCATTTTCTTCAAGCCATCTTTTTTGCTTAAAATATTTAGAATTACCTTTTTTCTCTGCTTGAGCAAAGTAGGTATATGCTAAAGAAGCCACGGTTTTATCAGAACGTGAAAAATTATCTCCTCTACATGCATTCATAGCTTTATAGTATAGGTTGCCCATGTGAGATAAAGATTCTGCATTCTTTTTTGATATTTTTAATGCTTTTAATCCCCACTCATAGGCGCTATCAAATTCATCTAATTCAATATGATTTTCAGAGATCTTTATTGCGACCCTATAATTATTACGGTCTAGGTCAAATAAGTTTTTAAGAGTCTTGATTGCATCATAAAAATCTGAGTTTTCATTGTAAGCATTTCCTAACGTAAGATATACCATATTATTGGCGTCATTATAACTTAAAGTATTTTCTAGTGCACCTATGGCTTGGTCAATATCCCCATTGTCCATTAATTTTTGTGCATACTCTAATGCATATGAGGCATTTTCTGGATTATCTTCAAATCTTGCTTTAAAAATTTCTAATGGGTCCTCTCCAGAACTTTCATATACTCTAGCTAATTCAGATTGAATAGCTGAATTGTTAGGGTCAAAAGATAAGATTTTTTTAAGAACTGACACCTGCTCATCCGTTCTTCCTTGATCTCCATATGCAGATGCTAAGTCTCGCAGTGTATCAGCATCTCTATCACCAGAATCTAATATTCTCTCGTATTCGATAATCATTTCTTCGGTTTTACCCTGTTTTTTGAATGAATATGCCAATCTCTTCATTAAGTCTGTATTATCTGGTAATTCTTCTAAGCCTTCGACTAAAACTTTTTCAGATTCATCAAACTTTCCTAAATACTCTAGTGCAATCGCCCAATATAAATATACATCATTTGGATTTACCCAATCTGAGTCCCATTGATCGCATCTTAAATTCATCATTTCAGAGTAAGCATTAGCACTTAATTCCCAATTACTGCTCCTATAGTATTCAGCGGAACTACTAGATAATTGGGGGCATCTATCTTCCCTTTCATCTTCAATTGAATACGGATACCATCCATCATTATAAATAAGTCTAGTAGCTTCTCTGCAATCAACTATTTTAATTTCAACATCATTTGTAATTCTTAACTGTTCTCCTCTTCTACATTGAGCATCAAGGGATGCGGAGAATAAAATACCTAAACCAATTATAGCCCATAAATAATTTCTCATTTTGTCACCTAATTTTTATATTTTTCTTCTTTTAACGAACCATAAATCACCAATACTTACTCCTACATTGAATGATTGTATAGTTTCACTTCCTATGTTATAAATATTGTCTCTATTTACAATATTATAACCAATATCAATTTGATTTCTGTATAGACCAAATTCAATACCTAAACCTAAACCTAAGCCAATCTCTTCAACATTATCAAGATTTTTAATATCATAATCACTAAATGATAATCCTGCCCTAAAATTAAGCCTATCTCTTGAGTATGGTTTAGCAAACTTTAAAAAACCAATATTAACTTTACTCTTTCCTTTAATGTATCCAGGATAAACAGAGCTAGATAAAGCATTTTTTCCGCTATTACTCCATGATTGCATTTCTATTTGAGCGTGATATCTTTCAGCAAATTCATAATCAACTCCTACTTTAAACTCACTTATTGAAATTTCATTTTTGAATACAGCGTTGGTAGGCATTAATGCCGCAGCGACATTTGGATAGTCCTGGGAGTCATGATAATTATTTGAATTTAAATCTAAAAATGCCTGATAAGACTCATTTTCTACATCTATATCATTTAATGAAAAATTATAATTAAGAGATAAAATCAATGGATTTTCATTAAATGAAAATCGACTAGTAGTGTAATAAAGTTCAAGTAATGATCCTGAAAAATAATCTCTTGATTGCAGCAAGTGATTATCAGAGTCAATAATAAGATTTTGTGTTGATCTCGATGAACCAAATATAACATCTAACCCTAGTCCAATATCATCAGTATCTGTGAGTTTATAACCTATAGCAAGCTGAGCCATTGACGAGCCTCCACCTGTAGTATTTGAGCGAGAATAGTCTAATGTATCAGAATTAGTAAATATAAATTCACTAAATGTACTATCTACTATTGTTATTTCTCTAGAAAAAAGTGGATTAAATGTTAACCCAAATGACAATTTTTGCTTAGCTGGAATAATCAATTTTGCGGAAGCCAAACCTGAATGAGCACTTGTGTTAGAGCTGAACTCATTATTCTGACCTTCAAATGAAGTGCTCAAATATGTCACAGGCAATCTATGCCATGTTGATGGATTTGATAATGAAACACCTGTCTTAAAACTAGGAAGTAAACCAATAGATCCTGAACCTAATGCTGCTGCATCATTTTTATTAGCAAACATTCCGTAGCCATATCCATTCATTGTTGATTGACTAAACAGTGTACTTATAAATAATAATAAAATTAAATTACGGCTTAACATACAACACCTCTACTGAATCCATGTCTAATCTAACCTTATCAAATGGACTATTTACTGGACCACTATAAAGCATTAAACCATGATTACTAATAAGATCATTTTTATATGTTTGAAGAAAGGCTTGTATAGGAATTTCAATCTTTCCGTCCTCAATCTTCCTTGATATGATAAAATTTTGATCTGCCGCATAAACTGAATCGCTCAATGATTCATCATCTGATAAAAATGTGGTAAAGTCCCAATTTTCTACGGAATCTGCAAGTGCTGCAACTACTATATAAAACTCATCACCCTCTTCAAGATTTGAAGATTCTATATTTAGCACAAGATTTGCATTTTTTACAATTGAATTTCTTTCTAAATCGTTGATGATATCTAAATCATATCTTAATAGCGACTGAAGTCCTGAACCAGAATTAAGCGTTATATAATCCTTATCCTCTTCTTCTACTTCCGGTGGAGAAAAAATACTTAATCCCCTATCTCCAAAGAAAAGAATGGAGGTGTCTATCATTGTTGTATCATTTACTGTCGCCTTATACCATACTCTCATTCTAGGTTGATAACTACTCTCATCACTTTCGATAGTAAATAATTCATCTAATCCATCATCTTTTAACATCAAAGTCCGTGCTGGATACGTAGTGGTATCTAAGAAGAATTCTTTCAATAATTCAAGATTTTCGTCTTTAAATAAGAAATTTAAGGTATCATATCCTGCACTATCAGGTTCAATATTAACCAAAGGAATTTGATGCAATAACCTAGAATTACTTTCAAAGTCTAAATAATTATCTAGTGTATAGTAGCTAGTAGAATCTTCGGAAAAAATACTATCTTCCGTTGCAAGAATTGAATATAAAGATAAGTTTGATGTTGAATTTAAAGAATCGGCAGTTTGCATGTATACCAGTGCGCTATCGACTTGTATGGAATCTGCTAATAAGTCAAATAATGAAGTTGGAGGCAACGACCCTGAAAACAAAGTAAGGCTAAATAAAGTAAATAAATTTTCTGAACCCTTCACATCTCCAAAGTAAAATTTACCCCCTCCTCCAAGTGCAGTTGGACTGACTTGGAATACTTTATTTTGATCCAAAGGAAGCGTTAATGTGTTAATGGTGTAATTTGGATTTTCTATTTCGCTATAGACAATAGTTTCTTCTGAGCATGCAGTAAAAAACAGGCATACGATACCTGCATTTAATAGCCATTTTTTAGAAAAATAATTATGCATTTCTTATATTTTTTTTATTGCAAGTTCAATACTGTCTAATAATGGAGAATAATCAGTGCTATCTCCATAATCAAGATCTACAATCGAACAATTCTTAGCATCTTTAAAAACTTTCAACTTCATCAACTTGGATGACACTTTTTCTGCACCATTAACAACAATAGTTTTATCTGCATACATGCATCCGATCTGATTTAAGTTTAACGACTTAAATGGTGAAAAAGTTTCCTTATTAAATCCTAGATTGCTAGGATCAAAGACAATATCTTCATTTAAAGAACTTGCTAAATATACTGTCTTAATTTTTGATAAATCTTTATCATCTTTTGCTAATATTTTGACAAGCATAGGTATTAATGCGGATGTCCATCCACTACAAATAATAACATTGGGATACCAAAATAAATTTGGTAGCATTTTGATTGCTGCTAAGCAATAGAAGGCAAATCTTTTATCATTATCATTTAAGTATCTTCCATTTTTTGCTTTATATAAAAGATTATTTAATTCTCCAAAAATATCTTCATGCTCTAAAAAGTATACTTGTAATCTTGATTTTGGTAAAAAAGCACTCTTTGCTGAACATGCAAAATCAGTATCATCAAAACTAAATAATATTTCTTTTAAGCGAATCACTTCTCTTAAAATATATTTTCTTTCGCTGATAAAGCCATATTTTGGCATTAAACATCTAACGTCATTACCTTTTTCTTGCAAACCTAAGGGAACTTTAACAGAAAGATCGGATAAAGGAGAAACCGATGCAAATGGGTCCATTTCACTTGTTATATAAAAGAGTTTTTTTGTCATGATAAATGAGTAAAAAGAAACTAACGATATACAGCTAGAATTTCAACTCCCAATAATAATTATTATTTTTGGTTTTTAGATCTAAATCTTATAGGAGAAATATCATTTATTTTTCTATGCTTAGTCTTTCTTCCTTTTGTTCTTTGTCGCCAAATTTTGAAAGATTTGCTTTTCAATGTAGATCGCATGATTTTAATAACTTCATCCTGATTAATATCAAATTGAATTTTAATAGCTTCAAAAGAAGTTCTATCTTCCCATGCCATTTCAATAATTCTATCTAGTTGCTGCTGTGTAAAATCTTTCATTTATTCAACCTATTGAGTTAAGTGTTTATATAGCTCAGTTTTTTGAAAAATTAACTACTAAACCAATCATGATAAAACAAGATAGCAAAAACGAGCCTCCAGCTGAAATAAATGGTATTGGAAGACCTTTAACTGGCATCAAACCTATAGTCATTGCAGAATTGATAAATATATGAGAAAGAAGTATTGAAGCTAATCCCACTACAACCAAGCTAGAAAAATAGTCTGATGAGCGAAATGCAATATCTAAAAGTGTCTTAATTAACAAGAAGCAAAGTAGCATTACAAAAGAAATACCAAAGAATCCAAACTCCTCTGCTATCACAGATAAGATGAAGTCAGACTCTTGAACTGGTAAAAATTTTAACTGTGTTTGAGATCCTGCGCCCCACCCTTTTCCAAAAAGACCTCCGGAGCCAATCGCTGTAATACTTTGGATAATATGATAAGCTGAACCCATTGGATCAAGATCTGGATTTAAGAATGTTAAAATACGTTGCTTTTGATAATCTGCTAAATTATTCCATAGAAATGGGGTCAATAAACCTGTAAAAATAATAGCAAAGTACAATATAGACTTGGTTACAATACTCGCTTGAAAAGTCAGAAAAAAGCAAAGCATTATAAATGCCCATATAGTAAAAGAAATAATATTTGATGCAGCTAAAATTGTAATAATAGGTGCAATCATTAGAAAGATTGTAAAATTTCTTACTCCAGCCCAAAGTAACATAGGTAGCAATGGGGCAAAGATAATAACTGCCGTTCCTAAATCTGGTTGATTCAATACTATTGAAGCAGATAATAAGGTCAACAAAGATGGTATTATGATAACAAAATTATCTTTGACTTCCAGTTGATGGTTCGATAAATATTTAGCAACTACAATGACCGTAGCACACTTTAAATATTCAGATGGTTGGATATAAAAAAAACCAAGATCAATCCATCTATAGGTATACTCTACTCTCGGTAAAAAGAATGGTATTATACAAAGAATAAGGGTGCCAATAAATATTAAAGTAGAGTTATCATGAATTATTTTGATAGGTATGTTCTTAATAACGAAAAAGACTATGGAAGAAAAAATAAGGAAAATACATTGCCTATAAAATGAACTATTAAAACTTAAGGGATCATCAGAAATACTATATAAAGTGACTAAGCTACAAACTATTAATCCAGAAATTATAAAAAACAATCTTACTACAGAGTCTTTAGTTGTACTTGATAGAAGTTGATTTAAAATCATAAGTTTTAATTCTCCGCTAAGGATTTAGAAGAATTAATATAATATTCAACGATATCCCCTGCAATTGGAGAAGCTATAGCTCCTCCTCCTCCTCCATTTTCTACCATCACAACAATTGAATATGTAGTATCTTGAAAATCAAAAAAACCAATAAACCATGCATGAGGCTCTCCGTGCGGATTCTCAGCAGTGCTAGTTTTTCCTAATAGCTTAATATCTGAGCTATCTAATTGAGCTCTCCATCCACTTCCTTGGTCTGCGTTCACAACATCATACATCCCATCCCATATATAATCCCATATTTTTTCTGGATATTCAATTTTGTCATAATAGGATATTTCTTTGGAAAGATTTAATCTTAATTGTGGTGTTTTTCCTCTTGAAGCAATATGATTGATAAATCTTAGTGCTTGAATGGGCGTAATCAGAATATCTCCTTGACCCAATGTTAGGTTTAATAGTACGCCTCTTTCAGACCAACCCCATCTTCCATAATTTTTTATATAGAAGTCTTTATCTGGAATTAATCCATCTTTCTCGTTTGGCAAATCGATATTTGTTGGCTCATTGAAACCAAATTTTTTAGCAGTATCTGTCCAATCTTTCAAGCTAATCAATTGGACTGTCTCATAAAAATAAATATTGCAAGATTGTGCAATAGCTTTATTCAAATTAACAAGGCCATGTCCATTTTCATTCCAACATCGGAATTCATTTGTACTGCCAGGCGGTATATAAACACCAGTACACATTAAACTATCAGATGGATCTACTAAGCTATTTGCAATCAAATCAATAACTGTGATCAATTTTAGCTTTGATCCAGCAGGATAAAGACCTGCAATAGATCTATTTAATAATGGATTGTCTTTATTCGTCAATAAGTCATTCCACTCATTTTGAGAAGTTGTTCCTCTATAAACGCTCAAGTCATAAGAAGGACTGCTAACCATACTTAGTACTTCTCCTGTATCAACATTAGAAACTAGCACAGATCCCTTCTTTCCCTGAAGAATACTTCTTGAGAATCTCTGTAAGTTAGCATCAATTGTTAAAGAAAGATCTTTTCCTGGAAATGCAGGAATATTACTATCACTTAGTCTGAAAATCTCGCGACCATATGTGTCAACCTCTATATAATCTACGCCCTTAGAGAATCGTAATTCTTTTTCATATTCCTTTTCAATTCCTTGCCATCCAATTAATTCTCCTGCTCTATAAAGAAGGCTTTTATCAAGCTTGGGAATTGTGTCTCTATCAACTTCCCTCAAATAACCAAGAAAATGAGCGTCATTTAGTATTGGGGAGTATATTCTTTCATCAGATCGATCATATTGAACCCCAGGAAACTCTAATCTCATTTCTTCAATTTGAGAAATCTGTTGGAATGTTAAATTTTTTGCAATGGTAGTTGGAAGAAATCGTCCTCTATAATACTTTTTATACCTTCTATTCAACTCTTCTATATCAATATTGATAAT